>Ga0187867_10001477_pt1 | contig 20331 bp, 17 predicted proteins | sample June2016WEW_13_1_FD_132976 | JGI IMG/M metagenome (GOLD analysis project Ga0187867, IMG submission 132976) | Peatland microbial communities from SPRUCE experiment site at the Marcell Experimental Forest, Minnesota, USA - June2016WEW_13_10 | ecosystem: Environmental > Terrestrial > Soil >...
AATCCGCTCCCCATCGCGGCTAGCAGGTATAATGACGTATCGGCGGAGATTGAGAATGCAACGGCCCCGCAAGGCAATGCTGACCCTAATCGCGGCAGAGATGGCGGGACTGTACGGTTCCGCGGCCCTGGCGGCGCCGGCTATTTCCACGTACTACATCGCAGGCGAGACCGCGCTGGATTCAGGCTTCTCCGTCGGTGCGCAGAGCATTTCCATCTCCAATACTTCTCCAACCGTCTTCGTGCCGCTGGGTGATTATTTTGAGTTTGGGATTTCAATGGTGGTCACGGGAAATCCCAACAGCACCGCCGGCGACGCCTGGGACCTGGCCAACCAGGCGCGTGGAAACCCCGCCCAGCCGTCCAATCTGGGTCTTGCCAGCGCGGGCATGTTCGTTGCCAGCACCGATTCGATGGGTACGTTGCTCGCTCCGGTCGAGGGCTCCGAAGCCGGTACGTACAACGGCCAACCCCTCTATAACGCCACGGACCTGTTGTCAGATCCCTCGCCGTCGGCATTTGAAAGCCCGGGCGGCGTGCAAGCCGGCAACGGCAGCGTTGGATACCCTGACCTGCCGGGTATTTACGATGCGACTTTCGCATCGGAGATGAACGTCGATACCGCCGCTGGCGTGGCCCGGCTGGGATACTGGGCGGGCACCGCCGCCACCCCCGCCAACGCCGCGCCATATTTCACGCAGATCGCATTCCAAACCGTTAGCAGTGGATTGGTGGGGCTCGCACCGGTGCTCAGCACTTCGGCGGATTATTTGACTCCAAATAGTCCGGGCGTGGTCACCAACGGCCACATCACCAGTGACGCCACCTATAGCGATCCGGGAATCAATTCCAACTGGACGATCACCAACGCCCCCGTTCTGGCCGTCTATGTCGCACCTTCAATTACCTGGGACGGACAGGCCGACCGCACAACCTGGAACACCTCGGCCGCCAACTGGAATTACAACTCGAATTCCGCTTCCACATACGCCGATCCCGATTTCGTCACCTTCGACGACACGGCCCCGGCCAACGCAACGTCGATCTCGCTGAACACAACGGTTTCGCCTTACCTGGTGACTGTGAACAGCAATACCAACAACTACACCATCAGCGGCAGCGGCGCGATCGCCGGCAAGGCCAACATCGTCAAACAGGGCTCCAGCACGCTGACGATTTCCACGAAAAACAGTTTCACCGGCGGAACGACGGTGAACGCCGGCAAGCTGATCGTCGGCGCGCAGAACGCGCTTTCAACCAACTCGCCGCTGTCGATCAACGGCTCAGCAATCGTCCAGTTGGCGCGCTATACCGGGCTGGAGACTTTTTCCTCCCTGGCAATCGCCCCCAACGCCACGCTGGATGTCGTCAACAACAATATCCTGATCGATTACGGTTCCGGCAGCGATCCGATCACGACCATCGCCGGGTACATCAAATCCGGCTACAACAACGGCCACTGGAACGGCCCGGGCATCATTTCATCGGCGGCGCAAACGCCCACCAACGGCCTTCTCTACGGCATCGGGTATGCCGACTCGGCCGACGACGTCGTCACCGGCCTGACCTCGGGAGAGATCGAAGTGAAGTACACCTTGCTGGGCGATGCCAATCTGGACGGCGTGGTCAACGGCTCGGACTTCAACATCCTGGCGGCGAACTTCAACCAGAGCGTCACCGGCTGGGACCAGGGCGATTTCAACTACGACGGCCTGGTCAACGCGGCCGACTTCAACGCGATGGCGGCGAATTTCAACCAGAGCGCCAGCGGCGCCGACGTGTCGGGCGGCGACGTTGCGGCGATGGACGCCTTCGCCGCGGCCAACGGCCTGCCCGTCGATGTGCCGGAACCCGTTGGTTTCGGTCTGCTCGCGCTCGGCGCAGCCGCGCTCCTGCATCGTCGGCATCGCAGAACTTCAGCCTAGAATTTCACACTGACGATAAACTTAATCAGCACCGGGGCCGTCAACTGCTCGCCGGTGAAGTGCTGCCAAACGGGAAATTCCGCATCGGCGTAAAACATCCACGGATGAAGGTCGAATTCGATCCCCGGCGATAGGAGAAGCCGCGTGTATCCCGAGGCCACGGGATTGGACGCGCCGTTACCGGAATCCTGGGCCCGATATGAACCCAGCACCTGCGCCAGCGGGGAGATCCGCACGCCGTGAAGAACCAGGCCGTCGTAATATATCCCCAGAGCGCCGTCGGCTTCGCAGCCCGGAAGATATTCGTCCCGCCCGGTGAAAGGCAGGTCCGTCTGCACCTGGGCGAACCAGTCCCAACCATAGCTGTTGCCGATTGCATTGCGATAAAACCCGCCCAGAAGCACGTCCGTGCTTCCGGTGCCGAGTTCGGAATCGCGATCGATGTCGTCGTAGGCATCGTTATGCGCATAGTCGCCCGTCGGCAATTTGAATCCGAAGGTGAGGCCCGCGGACATGTCGGGGAAAAACCCGGTGTAAATCCCCTCGACTCGAACGTCGCCGAGCGCCGCCCAACTATTTCCGACGATCTGGTTGCCCGTGGCGCCGCCGGTGGTTTCGAAATATCGATAGTCGAGCGGGAGTTCCGCCTGAATCCCCCAGTTCCGGTCGAACATGTACTGAATGCCCGCCGTGAAGAAACTGGTGCGAATTTCCTTGTCGTCATTGTCAGCGGCCGGGGCGCGCGAGCTTCCGCTCCAATTGACGTTCTGATCCTGAAAGTCGTACTCGAAATAAACGGTTCCTCCCTTGCCGGCGGGAATCATGGAGCTCGTGCCCACCTCGAAAATCCCGCATCCGCAGGCGCAGGCCCAGCCGATTCGCGGGACCGCGATTGAACTGAACAGCGCCGCCATCAACGCAAATTTGCTTCTCATTTGCATCTCCAAATCCAAATTCGAGGATCAGAGTTCGATCATCGCCTTGAGCACGCCGGAATCCGGCATGAGCCAATGGGGGAATTCTTCGACCGCTCGATCGAATCCGGCCCGATGAGTGATCCAGGGCTTGGTATCGATCTGGCCGCGCTCCGCCATGTCGATGATGCGGTCGAAATCGGCCGGGCGGGAATTGCGGGAGGCCTGGAGCGTCAGCTCGCGACGATGGAAATTCGGATCGTTGAACGGCAAATCGCCCTGAAACAGGCCGACGAAAACGATTCGCCCGCCGTGCGCGGCCGGCTCACCGGTCCGGATGCCGCGGAGCAAGCCGGGCTTCTCCGATACGATCGCCTTCATCGGTTCAGTCCAGCCCGTACGCCTTGAGGGCATTGGAGGCAAAGAATCGCTCGGTTTGATGCTCCGACATCTGCGACGTCCATTGCCGCAGAATGTCCCACCATCTTTTGTATCCGCAGGCCAGGAGACAGACGGGCCAATCGGATCCGGCCATCAATCTTTCGGGTCCGAAGGCGTCCAGGGCGACGTCGAAATATTCTCGCAGGGCGGGCTCGGTCCAGGCCTGCCAGTCCGCCTGGGTGGCCATCCCCGAGATCTTGCAGTAGACGTTGGTTCGCCGCGCCAGTTCCGCCAGGTTCTTGGCCCACGGGTCGCGTTCGCCCGCCTTGATTTTCGGCTTGCCGAGATGGTCCAGCACGAAAACCTGCTCGGGATGGCGGTCGACGAATCGGATGGCCGAGGGCAATTGCCGCTCGAAAATCAGGATGTCAAACGCCAGGCCGAAATCCTTCAGCAGTGAAACGCCGCGATTGAAATCCTCGCGCGCCATGTATTGCTCGTCGGTTTCATCGTGCAGGACGTGCCGGACGCCGCGCAGTTTCGGATCCGCGGCGACGGCCTCCAGGTCGTGCTTTACGCGGTCGGAGACGAGCGGCACCCATCCCACGACGCCGCGCACGAACGGGCTTTCGTTGGCGATGCTCAAGAGCCCATGCGTCTCTTCCAAGGATTGCCGGGCGTGCACGGAAATCACGCCGTCCACCCCCGCGGATTCGATGGCTTGTTTCAGGTCGTCGGCCAGAAAATCGCGCCGGATCGCGGACATGGATTCGTCGATCCAGCCGTACTCGGCGGGATCGTATTTCCAGAAATGATGATGGGAATCGATGATCATAATGAGCAACGCGGTTAGTTGTTCTCCGGCCGGCCCGAGGGCCAGGTCAGGTTGTGGACGGGTTTCAGAATCGCCAGCACTTCCTCGAGCAGTTGCCGATCGATCGGCTCGCCGGCCCATCGAACGTTCTTTTCCATCGCCGCCGGATTGGCCGAGCCTACGAGCGTCGTGGCGACGTCGGGTTTGGTCAGACCGCAATACGGGGAGGTGTCAATGAAATTGATCCCCATTTCCAGCGAAACGTGAACGGTGCGAATGCAATCGCTTTCGTTGACCTCGCGAAATACGCCGCCGAGGGAAGAGGCGCCGAAACTCAGTGCCGAGATTTTCAGCCCCGTCTGGCCAAGGGTGCGGTATTCCATGCCGGTGAATCATAACCATCGCCCGCCCCTTTTGGCGATCCGGCGGGACAATTGTGCAAACACCGGCTTACGCCGCCTCATTCGCCTGGGCCGGCGATTGGCCTGGCCCGTGCTCTTTTAAGAACGTCGCCAGCTCGGCGATGGCGCTGTCGTCGGAATCGGACTTGGCGCGAAGTTCCGCCAGCTTCTTCTTGGTATCTTCCAGGTCCGAGCGCATGGATTGGATTTCGTTTTCAAATCGCTCGCGCTGCTCCTTCAATTCCTGGCGATGGCGCTCGATCGACTGCTCCTGTTGGACCAGCAACTCCTTGACTCGGGCCAGGATTTCGTGATTTTTCCCGAGGTTGTCGGGAGTTTGCGGGCCAAGCTCCATCGCCACGACCGCCGCCTTCTCCGGCTCCTCGGGGATCGGAATGACGCGAAAGACGGAGGTGGTTTCCTCCGGCGGCGGAGGCGACGCCGCGGGAGCCGGCGCCGGCGCCAGTGCCGGCGCGAAATCATTCGGTTCCTGTTCGTCCGGAATCTCGGACAACTTCTTTGTTTTCCCGCCAGAATGGGGCAGGAACAGCGCTGAGGAGGCCTTCGCCGGCTCGGCCGCAGGCTTCGCCGGCTCGGCCGCCGGCTGCTCCGGTTGGGCAGACGTTTCGTCCTGGGGTTCCGTGTCCAGCAGTTCAAGCACCGGCTGCGCCGCCGCCCTCTGGGCCGGCCCTCGAAGCGCCTCTTCAATCAACTCCTCCGTGACCGCCTGTGCCCCATCGGCCGCCTCGGCCTCGTCCGCCAGAAGGTTAATCAACGGCTCGGGGGGCGGAGGCTCCTTATAAAGCTCCTCCAGGGGCAGCACCGTGGTCAACAGTTGGTCAAACTTCGCACCCACGACAAACTCGGTTGCGCCGAATCCCCCCGGCTCACAGTGCGTGGCGATGCAACGAATCTTCACCGGCCGATCCTGGCGACCCCTGAATTCGATGACAAACGGAGTCGGCGGCTTGAGCGGCTCGGGATTCAGTATGCTCAGCCCCCCCACCGACATGTCGCGCACCATCGCCACGTTCGGCGCGTTGTCGCCGGTCTTGCGCTCCGGGAAAATCGTCACCCGGCAGCCAAACGGAACCCGCCGATGCTTGCGCCGCTCGTGATCGGTTTCATCCACCGGAGGCGGAAGCTCTTCGAGGCCCGTGATTTCTTCGTAGATTTCTAACGGAAGTTCCACACCCAGCTCCTCCCAGGCGTTGCCGCTTCTCTACCTATCCAATACATCGCCGACAAATCCAAATCTCCCATGCAACCCGAAAACCTCGGCCGGCTTTCCGCGGGACAACGTATTCCGTTTATTCCGATCACGCCGCGTGTGAGGAATGATTGCCCCGAAATTGCCCGCCGGCGAACGTGGGTCTATCATCGTGCCATGACCAAGCCCATCGTGCAAACCGCCAAGTTCCCCGTGTCCGCCAAACAATTATACGACGTCTATCTCGACCCCAAACGCCACGCCGGCGTCACCGGCGCACCCGTTCGGATCAGCCCCACGCCCGGAAGCAAATTCGAGGCCTTCGACGGCATGCTCAGCGGCTCAACCGTCTTCACCTTGCCCGGCAAACTGATCGTGCAACGCTGGCGTAGCGAGAACTTCAGGATTACGGATTTGGATTCGATTCTGATCCTGACGTTTTCGGACGAGGACAAACAGGGGCGGATCGATCTGGTTCATGTCAACGTGCCGGCACAGGATTACAAAGGAGTCACCGAAGGCTGGGAGAAATACTATTGGGCGCCGCTGAGGAGGTATTTGAAGAAAGAGGGCGTGTGAAAAACCGACTTCCCTGGGAAGCAAGCTTCCCAGGCTTTTGGTAATGGTTCACGTTTTCAATCCAAAGCCCTGGGAGCTTGCTCCCTGGGTCGGTGGCGAATTCGCGGCAGCCAGCAACTTCCCCCGAAACCAAACGGCCGCCGCCTGCGTCTGATGATCCAGAATATATCGCGCCGTTGCCAACTGGTGTCCGCGATCGGTGATCGGCACGCATTTCCCGCCCGCCGCCCACAAACCCCCCACCGGACAGTTTCCCGCTTCCTTGGCGAAATGCGAAGCCTCCTTTTTCGCGATGCCGACCCAATGGTCCGCGCGACGATCGGGGAATCTGGCCAGAATGTGAAAGTGAACCGAATCCACACAACCCGTCACGACCGCGACGCCGCGTCGCGAAAAGGATTCCATCAGCAACCGCAGGACTAGCGGCCGCTGATCTGCGCCCAACCGGACCGGCGGCCGCCGCATTACGGATTTGGAATATCGGTGCAACCCGTCAAACTTTCCCCTGGGCGGCGGCGACTTGTAATCCCCATCAATGTGTTCCCGATGATGCCGAGTCCGAAACCCTCGCGAATCTCCCGGCAACCAGGTGCCGTACGTATGCCCCATGCAGTGATACCAATTATTCCAAGGCGTCTGAAGATTACCCAGTCTCCGATCCACGCCTCAAACACTGCCACTCACCGCCCCCAAAATCAATCCCAAAGCGCACGGTGCTTGCACCGCGGGGCCGACCGGAGCTTTGAATGTCAATAAAATAGGCCGGCAGGGGATGCCCGCCGGCCTTCAATCGCCTCTCTCAAACCAAGATGCAATTTAATACATCCCGCCCATCCCGCCGCCCGGGGCTCCGGCGGGCTCGGGCTTGTCTTCCTTGATCTCGCTGACGATCGCGTCCGTCGTCAGCAGCAAACTGGCGATGCTGGCGGCGTTCTGCAATGCCGTCCGCTCCACCTTCGTCGGAACGATCACGCCCATCTTCATCAGGTCGCCGTATTCGTGGGTCAGGGCGTTGTAGCCGAAGTTGACCTCGGAACTCTCCTTGACCTTCTGGGCGACGACGGAGCCGTCGACGCCGGCGTTTTCGGCGATTTGCTTGATCGGAGCTTCAATGGCGCGACGAACGATGTCCACGCCAAGGCGCTGATCGTCGTCGCCGGCTTTCTTGCGGATTCCGTCGAGGACCTTGGCGGCGGCGCGGATCACGGCGATTCCGCCGCCGGGAAGAATTCCCTCTTCCACGGCGGCCCGGCAGGCGTGCAGGGCGTCTTCGACGCGGGCTTTCTTTTCCTTCATGGCCACTTCGGTGGCGGCGCCGACGTGGATCTGGGCGACGCCGCCGGCCAGCTTCGCCAGGCGCTCCTGGAGTTTTTCGCGGTCGTAGTCGCTGGTGGTGTTTTCAATCTCGGTCTTGAGGGCTTCGATGCGGCCCTTGATGGCTTTCTCGTTGCCGGCGCCTTCGATGATGGTGGTGTTGTCCTTATCGACGCGGATTTTCTTGGCCCGGCCGAGTTGGGACAGCTCGACGTTTTCGAGCTTGATGCCGAGTTCCTCGAAGATGGCGGTCCCACCGGTGACGACGGCGATGTCTTCGAGCATGGCTTTGCGGCGATCGCCGAAGCCGGGGGCCTTGACGGCCGCGATCTTCAGGGTGCCGCGGAGCTTGTTGACGACGAGGGTGGCGAGCGCTTCGCCTTCGATGTCCTCGGCGATGATGAGCATGGGCTTGCCCTGCTCGGCCGCCTTGGAGAGGACGGGGACCATATCGCGGGCCGAGGAGATTTTCTTTTCGTGAATCAGGATATACGCATCTTCCAGGATGGCTTCCTGGGTGGTGGCATCGGTGATGAAGTGAGGCGAGAGAAATCCCTTGTCGAACTGCATGCCTTCGACGAGTTCAACGGTAGTATCGAGGGCCTTGCCTTCCTCGACGGTGATGACGCCGTCCTTGCCGACCTTGTCCATGGCCTCGGCGATCATTTTGCCGATCTGTTCGTCCTGGTTGGCGCTGGAGGTACCGACCTGGGCGACCTCCTTGCTGCTTTCGATTTTCTTGGACATCTTGCCGAGTTCGGCGACGATGGCCTCGACGGCCAGGTTGATTCCGCGCTGGATTTGCGATGGATTGGCGCCGGAGGCGACGTTTCGCATCCCCTCGGCGAAGATGGCCTCGGCATAGACGGTGGCGGTGGTGGTTCCGTCGCCGGCGACGCTGGAAGTCTTGGATGCGACTTCCTTGACCATTTGCGCCCCCATGTTTTCGTAGGAATCTTCGAGTTCGATTTCCTTGGCGACGGTGACGCCGTCCTTGGTGACGGTGGGCGAGCCGTAGGATTTCTCCAGCACGACGTTTCTGCCCGAGGGTCCGAGGGTGACCTTGACCGCGCGGGCCAGCTTGCGAACCCCGCGAAGGATCGCCTCGCGGGCTTCCTGATCAAATGCGATACGTTTAGCCGACATGGGTTCTCCTAAATAGTTTGAGTTTCAAGTTGCAAGTGCAAGTTGCGAGCTATGGTTGTGTTATTCGACGACGGCCAGAACGTCATCAACCGACATAATCATGAGTTCCTCGCCGTCGAGTTTGATTTCGGTTCCGGCGTAGGAGGCGAAGATGACCTCGTCGCCTTTCTTGATTTCGATGGGGGCGCGTTCGCCGGTGTCGAGGCGTTTGCCTTCACCGACGCTCAGCACTTTCCCGCGTCTGGGTTTTTCCTTGGCGGTGTCGGGCAGAACGATTCCAGACTTGGTTTTCGTTTCCGCCTCAACGCGCTTGACGAGAATTTTATCACCGAGAGGACGAAGCTTGGGCATGATGGACTCCTTAAAAAAAGGTCATTGGTCATTTGTCATTCGTCATTTGCAATTGGTCGTCAGGCCAACGGTTCTCGTGGTAGCGCCGCAGCACGCGGGCCAGGGCGTCGAGCAGGACGTTGAAGTCCACGGGCTTGCTCAGGACGCTGAAGACCTGCATCCCCAACGCTTCCTGGAGCAGGTGATTGGTCAGATGGTTGGCCAGCAGGATCGTCGGCGTCGCCTTGTGCAATTCGCGCAAGAGGCGGATGACCTGCAAACCGCCCAACTGAGGCATCTGGACATCCAAGACGGCCACGTGAACAGGCATGGATTCAATCAAATCCAGCGCTTCGCGTCCGCTGTGGGCGATGACCGTTTGCACGCCCTGGGGCCGCAACAGGTCCCGAACCGTGTGATGCCATTCCTCACGCTCGTTGGCGAGAAGAGCGGTAAACCGATTTGTATCATTGGCCTGTACCATGTGCGCTGCCTCGGTTTCCCGTGCAAAGCATTAAACAATCGCCGTGCCGAAAAGACGGCAAGAAATAATGGTTCGTTAGATTAGCTTAACTGTTGAAAATACAGGCAATTATATTGATATGGCTGCGGCTTGGGGAGAGCGGCAAATAAAGGAAAACGCAGAGCATTCCTGCCAAAGACAGCCTGCGGGCGATCTGGGCTGCCACGATGGCAGGAGCGGACTTCAGAACGGCATCGTCTTTCCAAGTAGATGATAACGAAGCATGGTGAGCGCCGCCTTGGCCGAGCGGTCGCGGACGGTTTCGCGATCGCCGGGGAAATTGAATGTCCGGGCGGTCCCGCCGGAAGGATGGGCCAGGGCAATGCAGACGGTTCCGACCGGCTTGGAGGGGGATCCGCCGTCCGGCCCGGCGATGCCGCTGATGGCCACGCCGAAATCCGCGGCGCTTTTCCGCCGGGCCGCATCGGCCATGGCGGCGACCACACTCTCGCTGACCGCGCCGTCGCGCGAGATCAAGCCGGCATCCACGTCCAACATTTCTGTCTTGGCCTCATTGCTGTAGACGATCCAGCCGCGCTGGAAATACCGGCTGGAACCGGGAACGTCGGTCAGCATCTTGGCGAGCAAACCGCCCGTGCAGCTTTCGGCGGTGCAAACCCGGCGAATCGGACCCTGCGTCAAAAGATCGCCGATCACCGATGGCAACGTCTGTTCATCGGCGCCATAGATCAGATCGCCCAGGGCGCTGCGGCATTCGGCCAGAGTTTTTGCCAATGTCTCCTCGGCTTGGTCGCGGGTCTTGTGGCGCGAGGCGATGCGGAGCGAAACGACGCCGCCGGAAACGGTCGTGCCGACCGACGGGTTGCGCGTGCGGTCCATCAGATCGCCCAGCATTTCGCCGACGTTGCTTTCGCCAAGTCCGAAGGTATGCAGCGTTCGGGTGAGAATGACTCTTCCGCCGCTCACCGCGGGGAGGAGCGGGAATACGTGAAGGTGGAACATGATCCGCATTTCGCGGGGCACGCCGGGCATGGCGAAAATCCGGCAGGACCGGGAGGAACCGGGCGGGGTGAATTCGGCGTCGATGCCCGCGGCCGTCCCGGCGGCGTTTTGGATCATCCGCGCCCCGCGAGGGATCAACGCCTGGGCGCGGTTGGCGTCGGCCATCGGCCTGCCGCGTTGGCGAAACATCTGCTCCATCCGATCCAGCCAATCGGCGTTCGTTTCCAGCGGCTGAGCGAGCACCCGCGCCAGCGCCGCGCGGGTGAGATCGTCCTTGGTGGGCCCAAGCCCGCCGGTGATGAGCAGCACGTCGCATCGCGCCGCGGCTTGGAGGATGGCGGACTCGATGGCGCTGGGATCGTCGGCCACGGTGACGTGCGCCGCGACGTCCCAGCCGATCGACGCCAGCTCGACGCTCAGCCACGCGGAATTCGCATCGACCGTCTGGCCGAGAACCAGCTCATCGCCGATTGAAAGGACCAGTGCATTCATGGGAAATCGTGATGGGCGGAGTCGAGGATTCTTTGGATGCGATAGACGACGGCGGCCGTATGCTTGGGGGAAGGCGACAAGACCGTGGAGCCGCCGTAACGGATGCGATAGAACAACTGGGTCAATCGGTGAATGTCGCGGTAGATGTCGGCGGGGAGAAAGGCGAGGGATCGGCTGAATTCGAGGGGCGTGAGGTTTTGCGGGCGCCGGATTTTATGCCGCGCCAGAATTCGCATCAGATCGTCGTAGAAACCCAATTGCCGCACGAGGCGGACCTGGTCGGTCGTGGAGAGGGACTTGATTCCGATGCGTTGGGCGCGGCGGCGAAGCCGCAATCGCTCGACGAGAAACCAGCCCACCGCCAGGACAATGAGCAAAATCATTCCGGCAATCACGCACTTCAGGACCGACGGCGAAGCGAGTTCCGCCTGGAAATCGCTCATCCAACCCCGAAGGCTCATGCTGCCGCTGGAAGCGGTTCTGAACATCTGGCTATTGAGGCCGAGGATCAGGTTCCTGCGATCGCCGGTGTTGTATGCGACCACGCTGGTGGCCCATTTGAATTCGAGGTAATCGAAGAGTTTCTTCAGACCGGCAAAGTATGGATGGCCCGTCCCCTCGGCGTCCCCGCGCGCGCTGGTGGGATCGAAGGTCTCCCATTTCTGCCCGGTAAACACTTCACACCAGGCGTGCGCGTTGGACTGCCGGACGAGAAAGTAATCTCCCATGGTATTGAAATCGTCCGGCTCGCATCGGAACCCCACGACGTAGCGGGCGGGAATGCCGAGGCTTTGGCACATCAGGGTCATCGCCCCGGCGAAGTATTCGCAGTGGCCGCGCTTGAAGTCCGTCAGGAACGCCGCCATCGGATCGCGATCCCCCAGCGAGCCGAGGTTCGTCAGATCCAGCGTGTAGGAGAAGTTGTCGCGAAGATGGCGTTCGATGTTGGCGGCGATCTCGTGGTCGAAGGCGTGGTTTCCCTTCAGGGGATACTGCGCCAAGGGCTGGGCATTGGCGTCGGCGCCGCAAACGGCCGGCTGTCTGACATAGGCGGCAACCGCCGGATCGATCACCGAACGCTCGCCCCTGTCCTCGACCGGCTCGATCAGTGCCGGCAATTCTCCGGAAGAAGTAACCGTGTACTGGATCGGCTGGAGGATCGGCTGGTCGCTTTCCAGCACCCCGTCGGCCCGCGAGAACCGAACCTGCATTTCGTGCGGGGAGGAGATGTTCATCGGCCCGGCCATGGCGAAAAGCTTGTTGGTTCCGGTCGGCTGAAGGCTGATCACCTGCTTCCACGAAGTGTCGGTCGCCGGGGAGTCCAGACTCCTGATGACGTCGGAAGACGACAAATCTCCAACGCTTTCAAATCGATCCGGAGTCTGGGAACGGCTCCACTGCCATTGGCCGCGGCTGACGTCGTTTCCGCTGTAGACGTTCAGCACGGAACCCCGAAGGCGCATCTCCGTGGGATGGGTCACCTTTTGACCCTTGGAGTACAGCTCGACCCGCGCAACGACGTCCTCGCTGGGGGTGATCTTGGCGACGTCCTGAAATCCGACCCGGTCATTGAACCCGGACAGCGCCTGGGACGCCGGGGCTTGCAGCGGCCCCAAAAGCGTCTGTCCGCCGCGCGGGAAGAAGAGGAACACGAGCACCGCCATGGCCAATCCCGCCGCGGCAATCAGCCCCGTCAACCGGCGCATGGATCGCGGCAAATCGCGCGCATCCTGGCGCAGCAGCGCCGGATTGAGGTGATCCACCGGCTGCTGATACATGTGGCGCGCCTGGTCCACCTCCATCTTCAGATGAAACAGCAGGCAGCAATGCAGCGAAAGGAACATGTAAACGACGAACATGATGCCGAACAGCAGGCTGGCGGTGCTGATGGCGGCGGCAACCATCAGGAGCAAGCTGAGGACCAGAAGCTGGGCGTAATCGCGGTTGGCGCGCAGCTCGAAAAGCTTCACCAGGTGCAGCAGCACGATGAACTGACCCACGGTGAGAATCGGCGAGACCCCGCCGGCGCGAACTTCCAACGTCACCAGCGCCAGCGAGGCAAGCGTGACCAGGTTGGCCAGGATGCGCGGCATCGGAGTGAACCGCCCCGTTTTCACCAGCCACACGTGCAGCAGAATGCCTCCGGTGCCGATGATCCACAGTCCCGGCGACTCGGCGGCCAGGGCAAACCCCCACATTCCCAGCAAGAGCAGGGAATAAAGCGCGGCCCGGAATTGGTTGAGGTCGTACATGGGTCAACGAACCATCGCCTTCATTTGTTCCGCCGGCATGCATCGGGAGAAATCCACGATCGGATCGAACTGGAACCACGAGCGAGCCTGCTCGGAATTCACGGAAACGACGACCATGGCGCCGCGCGCCCGCTGGGCGAGGGTTGGCTGAGAGGCGCGGGAAGCGATCAGCACCGGCGTCACGCCCTCGCCCAGGAGCCCCTGGCCGTGTTCGACCAATTGCTGAACCGGCGCCGTGCGATTGACGGGCAATCCGCTGAGGGCGGCGAGAATGTCGCGGCAATGACGCTTGCCGCGCTGGGGGGCGATGGTGATCCACTTCCCCGCCCAGGCGCACAGACCGACCGCCATGCCCGAGTCCATCGCCCGGCTCGCCAGCGATGCCGCCATCGCAATCGCTCTTTCCACCGTTTCGTGCTCCGCCGGGGTGGGGGTCTCGATGAAGGAATCCAGGAGGATGAGCAGCTTGGGCGGGGAGATTTGGACCATTTCGCGGCTGACAAGCTCGCCGGTGCGGGCGCTGCGCTTCCAACAAATCCAGCGCGGATTGTCGCCCTGGCGGAATTCCTTGACGCCGTAAAACTCGTCCGATCCGTTGCGGCGAGGCTTCATGTTGGCGCCGCCCCGCTCGGCGGACTGGCACATCGCCAGCAGCCGCGGGCTCACCACGCCGATGGCGGGGTAGATCATGATCGCGTCGTCGCATCGCCCCGTCAGCGCGCGTTTGACGAATCCGAACGGAAAGCTGGTGCTGATCTGAAAACTGGTCAGCGTGTGGCTGCCCCGGCGCTTGGGAGTCACGGTGATGGGCACCGTCGCCGATTTTCCCGCGGCAACGTGCAGCAGGTAAACGTGGGGCTGCTGCGTGAACGCCTCGGCGCCGTCGAGTTCCGCCAGGCAGACCGACAGGGTCGGAAAAATCCGCTTGGCGTTGAAAAAGCCGTATTGAATCGTCGCCGGCTGCCCGACCGCCGCGTATTCGGGGATCACCCTCCGCACCTTCAGCCGCGTCAGCACCCGCCGGCAAATCATGGCGCTGACCAGCAAAATGCCGATCATCAGCCCAAACACGCCGAAGAGAAGGTTCGCCTGGCTGTTGATCGCCGCCAGGCCCATGAACAGCATCATCGTGCAGTAAACCAATCCGGTAAGGGAAAAGTCGACGTTGGGCCTGCGCCGAATGGGGGTGGTGGGGCTGTCGTCTCGCTTCCCCCCCGGCCCGCGGCGCCGGCGGGAAGTGATCCGCCGCCACATCGCAACCCCGTGAGGACGCAACCGTTCGATCAAACTGATGTCCGTCGCGGTAGCCATGAAGGATGATAGGACGAGTCGACCGCCGTCAGGTCTAACGCGGGGCCGGCGTCACGTCCAAAATCGACTGAAGCACGCGGCTGGTGGCAACCACGTCGCCATTGTGAAGATACGTCTTGCTCACCACGCGGTGGGCACAGCAGGCAATGAAAAGCGTTTTCACGTCGTCTGGGATGACGTATTCCCGGCCGGCGACCAGGGCGGCGGCCTGGCAGGCCTGCGTCAACGCCAGCGCCCCGCGCGGCGAAACGCCCAGGTGCAACTGCTCGTGATGCCGCGTCGCATCCGCCAGGTCCAGAACGTAATCGACGATCGAGGAATCCATCGGCGTCCGGCTGGCCATGTCCTGGATGGCGACCACCTCGGCAGCGGTCATCACGGGCTTGAGCTGCTCCAGCGCGGCCCGCCCCGGCTGGGTCGTCAGGATACGCTGCTCGGCCGTGCGGCCCGGATATCCCAGCGACACCCGCAGCAGGAACCGGTCGAGCTGATTTTCCGGCAGGTAATACGTCCCCTCAAATTCAAACGGGTTCTGCGTCGCCACGACCATGAACGGGCGCTTCAGGATCAGCGTCTGGTTCTCTACGCTCACCTGTTCCTCGCTCATCGCCTCCAGAAGCGCCGATTGCGTGCGCGGTGTGGTCCGGTTGATCTCGTCGGCCAATACGACGTTGGCGAAAATCGGGCCGGGCTTGAATTCAAACGCCTGGGTGTGGTTGTTGAAAACCGAAACGCCCAGCACGTCGCTGGGCAGCAAATCCGGCGTGAGTTGAATCCGGCTGAACTTGCAATCCAGGCTGCGTGCCAGCGACCGCGCCAGCACGGTCTTGCCCACGCCGGGCACGTCCTCGATCAAGACGTGACCGCGCGCAAACAGCGCCGTCATCATCAGGTTGATCGAACGCGCATCCCCCAGGAAAACGGTCCCGATGTTCTTTCTAAGCCGGTCGATCTGCGGGTTGACCACTGAGCTTCCTTAAAACGCGAACCTTCCCGATTTTAACAAAGACCCGCTCGAAATACATCAACCCTCATGGGGGACTTCCATAAGGAGAATTTGGACCCACGTATCCGCTCGTCAGGTGCCCCGCCGGATATCCGCCGATGGCGGCGTGCACGACGTACCCGTCGCTTGCGTTCACTGCATCGACGTGCCCGTCGAGGTACGCCACGTTGGCCGTGTTCCGATGCCGCCAATGAACGAAACCGCCGTAGGGGCTTAAATCCGGCGTGCCGGAGGGTCCCATATCAATCCCCAGGTAAAACGGTTCGTGGAAGCTGGCGGCGGGAAAACCGTCCATCTGCACTCCGTCGGCGAACACAACCGTTTGCGCCGGATAAAGAACGCGCGAAATCTTGAAGACTTTGTTTTGATACGCAAAGGGACTCAGAAAGACGTTCAGGCCGTAGTTGGCGGCGTGGACGGAGAATTCGGAAACGAAATTGGGATCGTCATAGGGAAAATTCGGACATTGCAGCGCACTGGCCATCCCGGCTCCAAAATAAGCCGTCAACAATCCGCGGCTCGGATCCAGAGCGCGATTGAGCAGCGGAAAGGCATTGTCCGTCCAGCCAAACCACCAGTCGGTCTGTCCGTTGGGCAGCGGCACGGAGTTGGGCGTCATGATGCCATGCTGCTCCGTCGCGTAGGCGTTGAATGCCAGCACCATCTGCCGCAGATTCGATTTGCACAGCGTCACGTTGGCCGAAGCGCGGGCCTTGGCCAATGCCGGCAGCAACAATCCCATCAATAGTCCCAGCAGGCCGATGACGACCAGCAGTTCGATCAGGGTGAAGGCCTGCCGCAGGGCCCCGCATTTCCATGCGGGGCTTCGGCGCCGCCGTCGTTCCAGAGCAAGCCAAATCATTTAAGCCTCGCGGCGCTTTCTGCCAAGCAGCAGGCACGCCAACCCCAAGCCCGTTCCCACGATGCCCGGCTCCGGCACACTCGACATCGGTAAAGACAATCCGTTGGCCGCGGCGAAGGCGTCCAAGGCCGCAACGTCGCCGGCCGATGCCGTGCCGCTGACGCCCTGGTTGAAGTTCGCCGCCAGTTCGTTGAAATCGGCCGCGTTGACGGCGCCGTCGTAGTTGAAATCGCCCTGGTCCCAGCCGGTAATGCTCTGGTTGAAGTTCGCCGCCAGAATGTTGAAGTCAGAGCCGTTCACCAAGCCGTCCAGATTGGCGTCTCCCAGCAGCGTGTACATCACCTCGATCTGGCCCGACGACAGGCCGGCGACGACGCCGTCAGCGCCGTCCGCATAGCCCAGCCCATAGGACAGGCCGTTGGTGGTCGTCTGTGCCGCCGAGGAAATGATGCCCGGACCGTTCCATCCGCCGCCGTTGAAGCCGGACTTGATGTACCCGGCGATTGTCGTGATCGGATCGCTGGCGCCGTAGGTGATGATGATGTGATTGTTGTTCACGTCCAGCACGCCACCGCCGGTGATCGACAGCGACGTGAGGTTGACGTTGCTGGTCACCGTGCCGCTGCCGAGGGTCGTATTGGCGGCCAGCTTCAGGGTCCCACCGGCAATGCTGATGCTGCCGACGCTTAGCGCGGCGCCGACGGTCAGTGTGCCGCCGCCGGTTTTTACGAACGCGCCGGCATCGGCGATTTTGCCGGTGCCGGCGATGGAGTAGTTGCCGGCACTGTTCTCGACCGTCACCGAGGCCGGGCTGACGGTGCTGTTCAACGTCACCGCGTAATGGCCGTTGTTGGAGTCGCTGAAGGTGACCCAATCGCCATCGGTGAAAACCGATGCGCCGGCGCCGTTGTTCCAGTTGATGTGGGTGGCATCCCAGGTCTGGCCGTCGGTCGGCGAAGCGGCGCCGGCGTTGTTCCAGGCCAAGGTGGCCCCCGCGATGCCCGTCTCCGGCAGGCGCGGCGGATTGTCATTGGCGAAGCTGTTGTACCATCCGTCGAACGATCCATCGGAAATCATCACGTCCCCCGGGCCGGAACCGGCGTCCGTCCACTGGACCGTTCCCTTGCCGCCGTCGTAGACGCCGTTCAAGTAGCGCCAATAATCGTTCGGATTGCCGCTTTCGGATTCAAAACTGAAATTGTCCACGAAGTATTCGTCGAATTCCGGGTAGTAGGTGGCCTGGACCGTCAGCCGCGGATCGGCCGCGGCGATGTCTTGAAGCATCTGAAATCCGCTGACGGGCGTGTTGTATTTGTATTCCCACGCGAACGATCCGCCGCCGGTGTCCTGGAAATCAATCACTTCGTACGAGGTGTACTGACCCGATCCGACCACTCCTTCCACGTCCAGAACGTTGCCGTCGGATAAAGCGATGCTGGGAACCGGATAGGCATGGGCGGCGGACGCGATGCCGCCGGCCACTGCCGCAAAAAAAACGCGGGTGCCGCGATGCATGATGAACCTCCTGCATGGTGAAAACGCGGTTTGAAAGAGCAACGGCCAATCGGCCGGCTAATCGGTCATCACAAGCCAATAAATAAATGTGCGTTTCCGAAAGCTGATTCGCGCAGCTCAATCGGACATGACTTCGGGACGAGCATCGGCGCATCCCGCATGGCAGGCAGGTCTTCTGGCTCGTGACATCCGGCACATCTCTTCCCGGTGGGAACCACCAGTGATTTTGGATGCCGGTCGGGCTTGGCAGCCCGCACGTGGTCACATACAGCGGCGCGTCCGCGGCGGATTTTCACCGCCTTCCCTGACGCCTGCGAAAACTACAAAACCAAAAATCGCCGGCGATGTCAATGGATGGAACGAAAAAATCAGCGCAAAGATTTAGGGTTGTACTCCTATGGAGCGCCCGCCGGGGTGCGCGGCGCCACGCCGGTGGGCAATACGCCGGCCGCCAGCGTGGTTGACGAGTCGATCTGGCTCTGGGCGTCGTCGGCGGCGCGCTGATGGTCGCGTGCGCCCGACGAGTCCCCAATCAGCGTTGCGAACTGCGCCCACTGGCGATTGGCATCGACCGCGCCCATCAGCGCCAGGTTTCGGCGTTGCTCCGCCGCCGGGCCTGTATCGGTCGCCCCATACCTTTGGTCGCCGTACGCGTCCACCGCTTCCCCGAAGGCCTTGTTGACGTCGTCCTCGGATTGCTTGAGCTGGTCCGGATCGGGCCTGGCCAGGTCGTCGAACGACTTGGGCATCTCCACCCCCGTCTTGTCCTTGGCCAGCAGTGCGGCGATGCCGGGAACTTGAACGGGCTTGTTCGTCGGCGCGATGTTCAGGCTCTTGAGATATCGGGCCGCGTCGGCGGGGGAAACGGGAAACCCGTTAAACATCCGGTCGATCTCCACATCGATCCGCGTCTTGGCGGCGGCCACCAACGCCCGCGCTTCCAGCGCCGACGCCATCTCCAGATTGAAATACATTGGATGCAGCGTCTCCCGGGCCTGCTGCCAGATGATCGCATCGGGATCGTCCTGCTTCTCGCGGATGTCGGCCGTCCATTGGCCCCGAAGCTGATTGCACTGCCCGATCACGCTGTTGAGATGCGGAATCACCGAGTTCAACTCGGTATCGATTTTGTCCCGGAGCCCGGCCGCGTCCAGCATCGCCTTGGCCAGGTCCTGCGCCAAGGCGTCGATGGTCACGTTCTGGGCATCGGCGCCGGCGACGATCAGGTCGCGCTCGGCTTGTTTTTGGGCCTGAATCTGCTGAGAGATCGTCTGCCAGCGCGTTTGCTGGGCATTGATTTGATCGTCCAGCGTTTTGACGGCGGCCTCCAGCGCCGTACGCTGTCCGGCGGCGCCGTCGAGGTCGGCCTTCAATCGCTCCAGTTTGACCGCGAGCATCGCCGCCTGGGAATCCGCGATCGCGGCATCCCGCCGCGCATTCGCCGCCGCCGCCGTGTCGCTCACCTGCTGATCGCCCGATTCACCTTCGGCCTTCCGCAAATACGTCTCCGCATCCACGCCTTTGGCCGCGCCGAGCTTGTGCGCGGCATCGGTGTCCGCCTGGTTCTGCTGAATCTCGGCGTTGAGCGTCTCGATCTCATGCTTGACGGCAAACAGCGTCGGCGAAGTGACGCTCGCAGTGGGATTCGACGCCGTCGGATTGGGCATCATCCACGTCAAGTGGTCGACGGACCCGGCGATTTGGTCCTGCATCGCTTGCAACTGCTGGACCTGCGACGATGAATCGTATGACTTGAGCGTATCCACGCTGGCCTGCATGCCGGCAACCTGTAGCGCCAGCGACTCGATGTCGTTGATGTCCCGGCTGATGAGCAGCTCCTGCGAGCGCAGCTCGGCGATCATCATCATGACTCGCTCGAGCCGAAGCTGGGATTGCCGCGCGCGAACCAGAATCTGCATTTCCGTCGAAAGATCGTGATTGTTGGCCAGATTGTCGTAGCTGGTTTGAATCCTGTTGAGATCGTCCAGGCCCCGCGCTTCGGCCCGGTCCTGGTCGGCCTTGGCGATCGCGTCCCTGGCCGCGTGGTCGGCTTGTTGTTCACCGCTTCCACAGCCAATCAGCGACAGGAACCCCGCGCAAACCAACGCCGCCAAAAATCCCGAAACCGCCGCCTTCAGCTTAAACATCGAACGAATCTCCGCATGTACATTTTAGGGCAGGCCAGAAGCCGTCATTTTGGCCGTGACTGCGGTTCAAGTCAAATCGCATCCCATCGCCCGACCTTGGCCGGGGTGCGTGACACTTGCTGCAGAGAATTTCCCCCTCCCCATGTACTCAGGGGGAGGGTTGGGGTGGGGGTCGAACGTCGATTGGCCTACGAAACCCCCACCCTAGCCCTCCCCCTGAGTACATGGGGAGGGGAAGAACAGGGCG
>Ga0187867_10001480_pt1 | contig 20319 bp, 20 predicted proteins | sample June2016WEW_13_1_FD_132976 | JGI IMG/M metagenome (GOLD analysis project Ga0187867, IMG submission 132976) | Peatland microbial communities from SPRUCE experiment site at the Marcell Experimental Forest, Minnesota, USA - June2016WEW_13_10 | ecosystem: Environmental > Terrestrial > Soil >...
CCGATCACACCGGGGCGCATCTAGCGTGCGCTTGCGGTGCTCCGGCGCTGCACCGCGGGCGCCATGGGAAGAAGCTTCGAAAGTGTTCTCGGCACCCTGCACGTGGAGCGAGCTTATTACTACCGCCCGACGTGTCGGAGCGGCGTCCAGAGTGGCGGCGCTTTCCATGGCCGCCGAATTGGAGGCGGGCTGTAAAGTTGCCATCGGTACCCGCCTCGAGAGGACGGGCATGCACTGGAGCCTACTCGCAGCCAACTCCAGCATCGCACTCCGCCGCTGCAAGCTCAGTGGTAGATTCGAAGACTTTTGGGAGCGTCGAGCCGCGCAGAGGACTGCTTATTGTGCAAAAATTCGACGTGCACCCCATCCGTTGGGCGAGTGTGTGGATTGCTGAGTGGCGATTCGCAGGTCTGCTCCCTGTGCGCTTCGGATCTCGCAAGCGACGACAAACTTCTCCCGCTCCCGAACTTGAACCCTTTACCGCGTTCGTTGCACCGCACCCGCTGCAGTTACATCCTCGACACTTGACACGCGTGACTGTTCGCGTTCTGAATCGTCGTGCATAAAAAATTGTCGCTCAAGATTTTAGTGCGACGCCAAAAATTTCGTGCTACCATTCGGCACTGTTCAAGTTTAGCAATTCTCATTCACCGTGAACCGCGCTCGGCACACAGTGCGCATTCCGCAGTACACTTAGAGTTCCACCAGTTCGTTGGTCAACGGCATTATTAACAGGCGCCCTCAGCCAGCCGCCGGGACGCCGCGGCGGGTATTTTCTTATTGGTTCTCACTATTATGTCTGCGACAAGTACAACAATTTCCCCCAATCCGTGGATGCGCATTCTCGACGCGCTGGAAAAAAAGATTAATCGACACTCTTATGACACCTGGTTGAAGCCCACACGCTACAGCCACTCCAGTGGCGGAATTTTATTCGTCCGCGTGCCCACGGTGGAGTTCCGTCACGCCGGCGACAAGTACGCCGACCTCATCCAGGAAGCCATCGATAACCTCGGCCTCGAATTCAACGACGTAAAATTCGTCACACCTGAGGACGATCCTGCCGCGACCCCGGTCCGCCACAACGGCGGACTCAATGCGACTCCGGTTGTGGCAGCTCCGGCGCAGGCGCGCTTCGATTGGGATGGCGCCGCGCAACTGAATCCGCGCTACACCTTCGACGCCTTCGTCATCGGCTCCGGCAACCAGTTCGCGCACGCCGCCTGCCAGGCGGTCGCCGAGCGTCCCTCCAAAGCTTACAATCCGTTGTTTCTCTATGGCGGAGTGGGCATGGGCAAGACGCATCTCATGCAAGCCATCGGACACGAGGTTAAGCGCCGCCAGCCGCAGGCCGCCATCTGCTACGTATCCAGCGAGAAGTTTACCAATGACATGATTAATTCGCTGCGCTATGACAAGATGACCAGCTTCCGCGATAAATTCCGCGGCGTGGACGTCCTGCTCGTCGACGACATCCAGTTCCTCGCCGGCAAGGAACGCACCCAGGAAGAATTCTTCCACACCTTCAACGCTCTGCATGACACGATGAAGCAGATCGTGATCGCCAGCGATCGTTCTCCCAAAGAGCTCGCCGAGATCGAAGATCGCCTGCGCAGCCGTTTCGAGTGGGGATTGATCGCCGACATCCAGCCTCCGGACCTCGAAACAAAAGTCGCCATCCTTCAAAAGAAAGCCGAACAGGAAAAAGTTACGCTGCCCACCGACGTGGCTCTTTACGTCGCGCAGAATATCCGCTCCAATGTTCGCGAGCTCGAAGGCGCGCTCATCCGCCTCGTTGCCCACTCATCCCTCATCGGCGCCGAGATCACACTTCCTTACGCGCAACAGGTTCTGAAAAACTTCATCGACTCGCAAGCCCGCAAGGTCACGATCGAGTCCATCCAGAAAATGGTCGCCGAACAGTTCGGTCTGCGCCTGGTCGAGATTAAGGCCAAAGATAATTCGCGCGCGATCGTCTATCCGCGCCAGATTGCCATGTATCTCGCCAAGCACATGACGGAAGCGTCGCTGCCGGAGATCGGGCGCCAGTTCGGCGGAAAGCATCACACCACCGTTTTGCACTCTGTCGAGAAAATTGAAGAGGTTCGCAAGAACGACAAAGATTTAAACAGGCTGATCAATAAATTGACCGAACAATTAGGCGGATAATCGCGGCGACTTTTGTGTTTTGCACCGTGCGGCGCGGTCTTCCTTTTTTAAGGTCTGTGAACGCGCTGTGGAAGCTGTGCAAGGCTCCGGTGAATCAGAAATGGGGGAATTTTATCGTAGGGTCTCCGCCAGCTTCGGGACCGATTACTCACACGAAGGGCTGGTCCCCAAGGTTCTGATACTAGGTTGGTTGCCAGTTTTTTCCACTTCTCCGAAGCGCCTACTGTTACTGCTGGTTTTATAGGTTTTTTATTTGATATAAGGAAAGTAATAAAAGTAGCAAGCGGCAGGGGAGATACAGTCTATGCCGGTGGAAGCGGCCGTTGCGGTAGGAGTAGGAACGATGGAGATCACGGTCAGCAAAGTGGAATTATTGCGCGAGTTAACCGCCACGCAGGGCGTGGTCGAGCGCAAGACTACCATCCCCATTCTGTCCAATTATCTATTCGAGGCCGCCGAGGGAAAACTTTTCCTTACCGCCACTGACCTCGACCTTAGCCTGCGCACCTCATGTAACGCGAAAGTAAAAAAAGAAGGCTCCTGTACGATTCCCGCTCGCAAGCTTCATGACTACGTAAAGCTCCTGCCCGACTCCGACATCACCATCAAACTGCTGGAGAATCATTGGGTCAGCATTCGCTGTGGCCGCTCCAACACCAAGATGGTCGGCATGTCGAAGTCAAATTTTCCCAGCCTCCCGGCATTTCCCACCGCAGGCGTGGTGAAAATTACCGGCCAGGTACTGCGCGGTTTGATCGCCCGTACTTGCTTCGCCATTTCCAGCGAGGAGTCGCGCTATACGCTGAACGGGGCTCTGATGCTGCTCAAGCCCGAGTCCATCACCATGGTCGCTACCGACGGTCACCGCCTCGCCCACTGCGAGCGCAGTGGAGAGAAATTCGAAGGCATCTCCGGCGAGATGAAGACGCTCGTCCCCAAGAAAGCCATGGACGAACTGAAATCCCTGCTCGATTCCACCGATGCGGACACCGTCGAATTCGCCAAGGACGACTCCACTCTTTACTTCCGCATCGGATCGCGCCTGCTCACCTCGCGCCAACTTACCGGGCAATTCCCCAACTTTGAAGCTGTTCTGCCCAAAGACAACAGCAAGAGCATCACACTGAACAACTCCGACTTGAATTCTGCCATTCTCCGCGTCGCCCAATTCGCCGACGAGCGCTCACGCGCCGTCCGCATGAAACTGGAAAAAGGAGAAGTAAAAATCTCGGCGTCTTCCACGGAAGCCGGCGAGTCCGAGGATTCCATCGAAGCTCCTTACGACGGCGAAACCCTCACCATTGGCTTCAACGCTCAGTATCTCGTCGATTTCCTGAAAGCCTCCGGAACCGACGAAGTCCGCCTCGAACTGAAGGATTCTCAATCCGCCGGCCAGTTCCGCCCTGCCGAAGGCGACGATTATAAGTATCGCTATATTGTCATGCCGATGCGGATTTGATATCACAAAACGTCTAGGGAAGACATCAGGCCCGCAAACTTTCTTGTCATCCTTGAGCGCGTCGTTTGCGCGAAGGCCTGCCCTGAGCGACGAGGATCTACGCAATCTGCCGCTAGCGGAAATGCCGCCATCGGCTCCCGTCCCACCCTCAACTGCGCCTTCTGGACAAGCCGAGAGCCTCTGTTTTGCTTGACGTTCCGCGCTTCCTATCATACATTTGCGACCAGCCTTTTAGGAGGGTTTTCGCATGCTAGACGGTTTCAAAAAATTCATCCTGCGCGGCAATGTCGTGGACATGGCCGTCGGCGTAGTCATCGGCGCGGCCTTCGGCGGTGTAGTTACGGCGCTCACGAAAGACTTGCTCACACCCCTGATTGCCGCACTCGTTGGCAAGCCGGATTTTTCCAATATCGCTTTTTCGATTCGCGGCACGCCATTCCCAGTCGGAGATTTCATCAACGCCTGTGTCTCTTTCTTCCTGATTGCCACAGCCATTTACTTCTTCGTGGTCACCCCGGTCAACGCCCTCATCGCCCGCATGCATCGCGGCGAGAAGGCGCCCGATCCCACTACCAAGAAGTGTCCTGAATGCCTCAGCGAGATTCCGATCGAAGCCCGCCGTTGCATGCAATGCACGCAGCCGGTCCTGGGTCGAGCCGCCTGACGCAGGTTCCTCTTCGCCACAAAAAAAAGGGCGGCCAACCGGCCGCCCCAATTTCATTCGTGACATGTTCCTACACTCCCTAATCCGCAGACTCGCCGTATATTAGAAGTCCAGGTGGATCGCGCCCCCTCTCCCACGTCACGATTGCTAGCAGCCCCAGAGTGCTCATTTGCATTCATAACGTATCCACAGCGCCCAGCACGACTCCACTATTACCAACTCGGTTCGGGCATGAGCCCCACATCACCCGGCAGAGAAAATTCCACTTCACCACATCACAGCCTGCATCCGGCACTGCAAGAACGCTTACCCGACTCATTCGCTCCCACCTGGGTACTTCCATGATTCTTATTCAGCAAGATTCAAAATGACTACGCAGTGCATAAAATCCTACCCCTGCAAAGAGAAAAGCGGCCCGCAAAGGCCGCCCATTGAACTTGAAAACTGCAAACCGGCAACTGAGAACCTGGACCGACCTACCGTCCAGCCGCTGCTCTCGCGGCTTCAGACATCAGACCCGCAATCTGCATTCCCTCAATCCTCGCCAGCACGTTCTCGATGCTCGCGCCCGTATCCGTGCATGCATCCACATAAGGGTGCCGGCTGCCATCGGCGTGCATTACCAGCACCGCCGCGTGCGCCTGCGCTTTCTTCACCATGTAGGGAAGGTGATGCCGATCATTCCGTGTCAGGCTCGGACCCAGCACCACCAGGTCGAACGTGCCCTTTTGCAATGCTTCCACAACCGCTTTGCGCCCCACGGCCTTCTCCACACCGTGCCCCGCCTTCTCAAATGCCGCTGCTGGAGCCGCCTGCGCTGCCACATCCCCCTCACCGTAAAGAATTCTCAGCTTTGCCGCGTTCGCCATTTGCTCCCATCCTTGCTCGGTACGGGATACTCCATACCGGCAAAGCCACGGTAGCAACCGCCCCGCCCTCTGAGAACGTCACCGAAGACCAGCAACGATCGGCGGAAATTGCTCACTTTAGTTCGTTTTCTCCAGCTCCTTTCGCCTTTGCTCCGCATTCTGTCATTCGGAGCCGAGAAGGATCGTCCGAAGGACGGCACTACAAAGTCGAGAAACCCCGTTAAGACGCGCCCCTCGCTGGGCACGCGCCAAGGAAAAACTGATCTCGCTCAATTAAAAATCAAAGCTCGAATCCGCTTCCCCTTCTGCGTTTTCAGCGCTACACTCTTGCCCACGAGGGATCACGCCATGCTCCGCTCTCACTTCGTCCTGGCCATTTTCTTGTTGCTAGCCGCCGCTGGCTTCGCGCAGCAGCAATCCGAGTCCACCGCAACCTGTAATCTCGACGATGGACGCCAAGTTTATATCCGTTACAATCCCATCTCCTCCAAGAATGACAGGCTTCCCAACGGTAAGCCTTGGGCTCCTGGGGGTGCCCCAATGACTCTCTTCACCGAGGCCCAGCTCAGCTTGGGAGGCGTTTTTATTCCTGTCGGCGCCTATACCGTTTACCCCATCCCCGCGAGAGGAAAGTGGACCCTTGCCGTCAACAAGAACGTCACGCGAGGCGCCTCCTACGACGAGAAGCAGGACGTCGCCCGTTCCCTCATGGAAACGGATGAGGTGAGTCAGTCCGGTAACTCGCTCGAGGTTGCCTTCATGCACGTGGGCGAGAAATGCACGCTCCAAATCTATTTCGGCAAGAGCGCAGCCTTCGCCGAGTTCACCGCGAAGTAGCCGAGCTACCGGATCGTTGACGCGGATTCAGAGTCCGGAAGACGTTTTGGTTGACGTTCGTACCTTTTCTGAGACAATCTCCCGCATGCGATCTTTGCTCATCCTTCTCATCGCCACGACTGCCTTTGCCCAAGTTGCCCGCCAGACTCAGACCTCGCACACCAGGGAAAATCTTCGCGGCGTCAGCGCTGTCTCGCAGCAGTTCGCCTGGGCTTCCGGCACCCACGGCACCTACGTTCGCACCACCGACGCCGGACGAACCTGGATCCCGGCCCAAGTCCCTGACGCTACGGCTCTGGATTTCCGCGGCATCGTCGCCTTCTCCGCTGACGAAGCCTTCCTCTTGTCCTCCGGGCCCGGTGACCAGTCCCGCATCTACCACACCTCCGACGCGGGCCAGCACTGGCAACTCCAATTCACCAGCTCGAATCCCAAAGCTTTCTTCGACTCGATCGCTTTCTGGGATTCCACCCATGGTATCGTCCTCGGCGATCCCATCCCCGACGAAATCGGCCAGCTCAAGTTCCAACTCCTCCTCACCACTGACGGCCAATCCTGGACCCCGATCCCACCGTCGCAACTTCCGCGAGCCCTCGACGGCGAAGGCGCCTTCGCCGCCAGCAATCGTTGTCTCGCGATTCTTCCCAACAACGATCCTAATATTTGGTTCGCCAGCGGAGGCAAGAGGGCCCGCGTCTTCCACTCTGCCGACCGCGGCCATACCTGGCAAGTCTTTGACACGCCGATTACTCACGGCGCCGATTCGGCTGGTATTTTCTCCATCGCCTTTCGCGACCCGCTTCACGGCGTCATCGCCGGAGGCGACTACAAACATCCCGACCAGGACGGGCCCAACCTCGCCTTCACCAACGATGGCGGCCAGACCTGGACCCTCTCCAAGATCTTCCCGCAAGCCTATTTTTCCGCCGCAGTCTATGATCGAAAATCCATATCATCATCCCCCATGTCCTTGGACGTGGATCAAGCCCACATCCGCCTCTTCCTCGCCGCGCCCAAGTTCATCTTCGATTTCCGCCCGCCCAAAAACCCTACTCGCATCAGCCCTCCCAAGAAGGCCGGCATCCAATTCAACGCCGTCAGCCCCTACCCCACCGGCGGAGCGATTTTCGTTGGTCCCAAAGGCTCCATCGCGACCCTCCCCTAATCCTTTTGGCATCCTGAGCGTGTTCTTTGCGCCAAAGCCTGCCCCTGAGCGAAGCCGAAGGGGAGCGATGCAATCGGCCCGCAAAATCTCCCCATCCTTTTTCCAGCACCCTCCTTCCCCCTCCCGACATCTAACCGTTAGCCTATGTTCCAAAGTTCCTCAAACGCCTTCCCCCTCCCGCCTCGATTTGGAGTACACTCCGAAGAACGTTTTACCCGTATGTTCAGCCCTCACCCCAATCTAGCTGACGAAGTCAACCACGCAATCGTCCAGTCTGAAATTGAAGGCGGAGTCTTTCTCCGCGATCTTCCACCCTCGACCGTGCTCGAGATTCAGACTCTTCACCACTGTTACACCGCCGTGCTTCTCGGCGGCAGCGAAGCTCTTCTGTCCGGCCATCCCGAATTCTGCCCCAGCCCCGTACTGGTCGCCATCGCCGGATCCACATGGGGAGGCTCCATGCTCAAACTTCAATATGTTGGGCGCGGTATGCACCTGGAGTTCCGCCATCCCGAATACGCCACCCCCATTGTCACTTCGCCCATCCAGGACATCCGCGACTCCCAGCCGACCCCGGCAGCGCAATGACAGCCACATTACCTCAAAGTTTTTTCGCTTCGTATTTCTGCCTGACCTCGTGCCTCCGTGTTAGATTGTCTTAGTCCTGAGGCCAATCAAGCGGCCCGATTTGCCATGCAGATAAGCACTCGCGAAATCAGCCACGTCACGATTGTCGACATCCACGGACGCATCACCCTCGGCGACGAAACCGGAAAGCTCCGCGACACCGTCCGCCAACTCATTAGCGCTGACAAGAAAAAAATCGTCCTCAACCTGGCCCAAGTCGATTACATCGACTCCTCCGGCGTCGGCGAACTGGTCAGCAGCTTCACCGCCGTCCGCAACGCTGGCGGCGAACTGAAACTCCTCAGCCTCAGCAAGAAAGTTCAGGACGTTCTCTACGTCACCAAGCTTTACACCGTCTTCGACATCAAAGACGATGAATTCAACGCCGTAAAATCCTTCGACTACTTCTTTGCCAAGTAGGATTTCTCTGGGAAACTTACTGCCCACGCGCTGTTCCCAAGGTAGGGCTCCGCTCAGGAGGACAGAACAGCACACCGCAGGGTTGAAGATTTCAGGGATTTGTACGACGGTGACCGATGACGCCGTCGGGGGAAGCAGGCGACTGGCGAGCTTGCTCTGACACAGCCGAAGAGGCTGGTCTTGATCCCTACTCGCAGCTCGGTACTGACTACCCGCTACTTACTTCCGTACTCCAGCACCTCTCCATCCACCGACACAGCCACATACTTATGCGATTGCACATCCCGAACTGCACCACCGGATGCTTTTCCCGCGCCAGCTTCCCCCACCGACTCGGCTTCGCTCGATTCTGCTTGATCGCCTCAAATACTCGCCCATTCAATTTGAATTGCACCATTCTCCGTTTCCCCGCTCCCACCCGCCTCACTTTAATCTTCTTACCCAATTCAACTGAGTCGCCCCTGACCCCAGCATTTTCCCCCTCTCTGTCACTGCCATCACCCACTTATCGAAGATTCTCCCTCTTCAACAGAATCATAAGGCGCGCCCTTCCCATTCGCTTCCCACCAATTACCAACCTGATTCTTGGCTGTGGAGGTTCCTGTGGCGACAGCCGCTCCTTCGACAAGCTCAGGGAAGGCTCTCGGCGATCCACGGAGCGGAACTCCTCTGCCCGCCGACGCGGACCACGCAAAATGTGCTCGGGTGCGGACCGGCGAAGCCGTTTTCCTCCGGTTTCTTTGGGACCAACCCTACTCGCAGCGGGAACCAAATTCGTTAACTTCGCCGATTTTCCCCACCGGGGCTTGATTCGTGCCCTGCATTCCTAACTTTCAATCAGCTAGCGCGACCGAAATCCCACGCCGAGCCGGTCCGTTGATAAGCTGGATTCGCCATTAGTCTGGATGTAGCTACCCGCCAGACCTACCGAGTCGGCGGCGGCCCAGGTCATCACTGTTCCAGCGCCGATTCCTGCACCAAGACCAAGAAAGAGGGCGGCTGTTGAGCCGCCCATATAAGACCCGGCCCTCGGTACTTGCTAGGATTTTCCCCTCAACCTCTCGACCACTCTCTCGTAGTCATCCACCGTGGCGTACTCAATCACAATCTTCCCTTTGCCCTTCCGATCCTTGATCCTCACCCGCATCCCCAGGGTTCGCTCCATCTCCAGTTGCGCCGCCCTGACATTCGGATCCACCCATCGCGCCCCTCTGCCCTTTTTCTGTAGCTCGCCCGGCACGGTCTGTCCCGGCAGCATGGGCAAGAATCCATTCAGCCGCGCTACCCGATCTTCAATCTCGTCCCACTTCAAATGCTTCGTGACCACTTCTTTCGCCACTTCGATGATGTGCTCTTCTTTTTCCAGAGCCAAAATCTCTCGGCAATCGCTGAATGTCAGCCGCCCCGACAACAGATATCCCATGACCTCCTGCGGCAGCCGCAGCAACCGCATGTAATTCGCCACCGTCTCCCTCGACACGCCGATACGCTCCGCAATCTGCGCCTGCGTCAGCTGAAATTCCTTGCTCAGCACTCGAAACGCTTCCGCCTGCTCCAGTGGATTCAAATCCTCGCGCTGTACGTTCTCGAGCACCGTCATCTCCGCTGCCTGCTGCGGCGAAAGCCTCCGCACCAGCGCAGGGATCGTCTGCTTCCCCGCAATCTTCGACGCCCGCAGCCGGCGTTCGCCTAACACCAGAATGTAGCGCCCTTCTTCCCCGGGACGCACCACCACCGGCTGCACCACCCCGTTTTCCCGGACGGAGTCCGCCAGCTCCTGCAGCTGCTCCTCATCAAACACATAACGCGTCTGGTAAGGATTCTTATCGATCAACTCGACGTTCAAAAAGGCGACCATGTGGTCTTGCTGAATCGCCTGCGGCTGAATCGAAATCATCGTAGTTGCTGGGTCGTGTGGCGCGGATACTGCCGCGCGCGCTGCCTCCGCCGCCCGCACTTCGTCCGTTTCCGTTTGGCTTGCAGACTCACCGCCCTGACTGGGGGTCACCACGGCGACCGCGCCTCCGCTCGGGGTTCGCGGCTCGGTGCTCGACACAACTCTCGGACCAGGCAACAACGACGCCAGCCCTCGCCCCAACGCCTTCCGCTTTTCCACCTTCTCGTCCTTCTTCTCCGCCGCCACCGTCGTAGTCATAAACGTTCCCCCCGCATTTACCCTGGGAACCTCTGGGTTGAGGCCTTTTGCTTTCCGCCACAATATTTACCATTATCTATGTATAAATAGATTGATATCAATATACACGTCATGCGCTTTTAGCAGCAGCCGGACTCCCAACCGCAGCCAGATGTTTTCCCAGCAGTTCCTTGGCCAGACGGATATAGCTTTCCGCCCCCTTGGATCGCGGATCATACGCCAGCGCCGGCTTCCCGTGGCTGGGCGCCTCCGCCAGCCGAATGTTCCGCGGAATAGTCGCCGCACACAGTTTTTCTGCGAAGAATTTCTCTAGTTCCGCGATGACCTGCTGCGCCAGATTGGTGCGGTCGTCCAGCATGGTAAGGACCACGCCTTCAATTTCGAGTTTTGGATTCAACTCCAGGCGAATTCTCTCAATCGTATCGAGGAGCTCGCTGATGCCCTCCAGCGCGAAATATTCCGCCTGCATTGGAATCAAAACGGAATCCGCTGCGACGAGTGCGTTCAGGGTGAGCAAATCAAGGGCAGGGGGACAGTCCAGAACAATGTATTGGAACCGGTCTCGCAGCGGGGCAATGCCATCCTTCAGTCGATACTCGCGGCGTTCCGTCTCCACCAGCTCAATGTTTGCACCAATCAAATTCTTGTGGGAGGGAATGATCCAAAGCTGCTCCAACTCGGTGACGGCCAGAGTTTCCTCACCGGAAGCGTCACCCATCAGCAGGTTGTAAGTCGACAGACGCTCCGGATCTTTCACAATCCCTAGGCCGCTCGAGGCGTTTGACTGCGGATCGCAGTCGATGAGAAGTGTGTTCACTTCAGCAGCCGCGAATGAGGCGGCCAGGTTGATGGCAGTCGTAGTCTTACCCACGCCGCCCTTCTGATTGGCAACAGCGATGACGCGTCCCATAGGTTGTGGAGGATCGCAGAGTCACAGGAAGCATAATGGCATTTCTATTTCGATTGCAAGTTAAGATGCTGTGCATTACGCATAATGCTTGTGCAAAACCAGTCGCAATGTTCCGGTGGGAACACCTGGCGTGAGTTCATTGTTCCGGCTGGAACACAAGCGTGAACTGCGTTGAGGGGCGGCAATGGTCAGCTGTTGACGTTTGCTCTAGACAGGTGGGAACAAGCCCAGGAACATCGTATCTTGTGTTCCAATCGGAACATTAGAATCACCGTCCGTTTGGCGAAAGACAGCGAGATATTTATATCAATGTGATGCCGTACCACTTTTTAACGAGGGGACTAGTATTTCTCGCAGCGAAGCGCCGATTCTAGACGTTTCTTCCCACTTGTTTACTCCTATGGTGCCAGCATTCCCAGAAGCAGCACTCGCGATTGCGACATCGGGACTTGTAACGGGGCTTGCCAAGAGAAGTTGGGGAGGATCGAGATGGTCTCCCCCAGTTGCGAAGAGCCTAGCAGCAATAGAAGACGACCGCGAGGGGCGGTGAGACGGGCGGCCACCGGGAGTACCTGCGCGAAATGTTCGACGGCACGGAGGGTGACGACGTCATATGTTTGGGAGACGGCTTCGGCGCGCGCGTTTTGTATATCGATGTTGGTCAATGTAAGAGCGCGGCTGACTTCGCGCAGGAAGATGGCCTTCTTGTGATTGGATTCGATGAGGGTAAGGTGGATGCCGGGAGCCCAGAGTTTTATAGGAATTCCGGGGAATCCTGCGCCTGAGCCGAGGTCGGCCACGGAAGAGTCAACGTCTTTCCCCACGGAGGACGCCGATTGCACAGAGGAGTTCTTGATTGTCTTGCCTTGGCGAGCGGAGTTCGGAAACAGATGGCGCGCGGCGAAAAGGGATTCGCCGAAGTGGCGAGTGACGATTTCTTCCGGATCCCGGATGGCGGTGAGATTGGCGCGTGCGTTCCAGCGGGAAAGTATATCGATGTACGTCGATATATCGCGATCGAGAGCGTCGTGAGCGGCTGGTCGCGGCTCGCCTGCATCCTGCAAGAACGGCTGGAGCAGTTCGGCGATGCGGGCGGAGTGCATAAAGGACATCCGATTGTAGATGGCAGGCAGCAAATCTTAAATCGCGGAGTACGCGAGGTTAGCGGACCGGACATAAGATGCCTCCCCGTGTTGCCATTAAAAGCCCGCCCTGTGCTATCGCCGGAAGTGATTGATTAGGTACAGCACGAGCGAAAGAACTAAGCTCAGGATTAGACACGTGGCCAGCGGAAAGTAGATGGTCGTGTTCTTGCGCCGATAGAAGAGGTCGCCGGGCAATCGACCGATGGGAACGTTGGTGCGTCCCGCCAAGACAAGAAGCAGGCCTACGGCAACGAAGATCAGGCCAAAAAAAATGAGCGCTTTGCCAAGATCGGACATGAAATTGGGGTTCCTGCCAGTTCACTCGCGCTAGCATTTGCTGGAAAGGTGCGCAAGTTGAATAATCGCACGGTGCGGGTTCGACCGGAGCGGATTCCCGCAAGAATCTTACATCCCCCTGACCGATCTTTTCTCTTGCCACATACGCACGAAGCGCACGCAGTCCACAGGTACTTCTCGCGGGCTCGAAATCTGTTCTAGACTCTTTGTATTCCGATGGGTCTTACAGACCAGCTCGGCTTCAGATTCCAGCCGCCGGAGCGGCGGGTGTGGACTGTGCGCGGGCTGGTCGCGGCGGTGCGCACTCACGTCGAACGGGAGTACTCCGATGCCTGGGTGGAGGGCGAAATCTCGAACTATCGCGCGCCCGATTCCGGGCATCTTTATTTCACCCTGAAGGATGGCAACGCACAGATTCGGGTGGTCATGTTTCGATCGGCGGCGCGACTGCTGCGGTTTCGGCCAGCGGATGGGATGCTGGTGGTGGTGCGGGGAAGGGTCACCATCTATGAGGATCGCGGCGAGTTGCAGATTGCGGCGGAATCTCTCGAGCCGAAAGGCGCGGGCGGGCTGCAGGTTGCGTTTGAGCAATTAAAGGCCAAACTGGAGGCGGAAGGATTATTTTCGGCGGAACGGAAGAAGGCGATTCCGACGTTGCCGTCGCGAATTGGAATTGTGACCTCGCCGCAAGCCGCGGCGTTGCGCGACATCCTGAACATTTTGCAGAGAAGGCATCGGTCGGCGAATGCGGTGATCTATCCCGCGCAGGTGCAGGGAGAATTAGCAGCGGCGGAAGTGGCGGCCGGTGTGCGGTACTTCAACAAGAGCCGCAGCGTGGAAGTGATTATCATTGGGCGCGGTGGCGGGTCTGCGGAGGATCTGGCCGCCTTCAACGATGAAGGCTTGGCACGGGCGATCGCCTGGTCGGAAATTCCGGTGATTTCTGCGGTGGGACACGAGACCGACTTTACAATCGTGGATTTTGTGGCCGACCTGCGGGCTTCAACGCCTTCGGCGGCGGCGGAGTTGGTGATCCGTTCGCGCATGGAAATTGAAAATCAGGCGGAGGCAGCGCGGGAGAGGCTGGTGCGCGCCCTGGAGCGCCGGCTGCTGGAGGCGCGCCACGCGTTGATGGAGCGGGCGCAGGATGGTGCGTTTGCGCGCATGATGGATTTGATCCGGCAGCGCCAGCAAAAACTGGATGATTTGACTTTCCGGCTGGAGCGGGCCGAGCGGCAAGGGTTAGAACAGCTCCAGCGCCGGTGGGAAATGGTGGCGGCCGCGGTCCGGCATTATGATGCGCGGCGAATGCTGGCTGGAATGCGCGGGGAGTTGCAGTCGCAAACCTCAGCATTAGCGGCGGGAATGCGGAATTTGCTGCTGCAGTACCGAGTGCGCGCGGAGCGCATGGGGCGGGCGTTGGAGATGCTTTCCCCTTTGGCGATTTTGGAGCGCGGATACGCTTTGGTGTTCGATGCAAACGGCAATTTGGTGAAGGAGGCGGAGCAGGTCAACTCTGGCGAGGAGATCAGGGCACGCTTGGCTCGCGGAGAGATTCTGGCTACGGTGAAGAAGGCCTCAAACCACGAAGAACATTAAGCTACATCAGAGGAAGAGTACGCACCCTGTTGCTTTAGAATATAGGGTTTGAGTGATGGCAAGGTCCGCAGGAGATCGGGTGATGGAAATGCTGGCGCCATGGTCGAGACTGACATTTACGGTACTCGACATTTTCCTGGTGGCGTTGATCATTTACGAAGTGCTGGTGATGATCCGGGGAACACGGGCCGCGCCGATGCTGGCAGGTCTGGCCGCAGTGGCCGTAGCGTTTTACCTGGCGCGGATTGGCGAGTTGGTGACGCTGAATTGGCTGGTGAGCCATTTGCTGCCTTATGTGGTGTTTGCGCTCATCGTGGTTTTTCAATCGGAAATTCGGCATGTACTGTCAGACGTGGGTCGGCGGGTGAGCTTTCTGCGCGGAGCGTCCGTGGAAGGCGATTCGTACGACGACATCGTGCTGGCGGCAAACTTATTTTCTCAGCATCAGACGGGCGCTTTGATGGTGATTGAGCGCGAGATTGGACTACGGACTTATATCGAAAGCGGCGTGGCTATGGACGCACGGCTGTCCTATGATCTGCTGGCCACCATCTTCCGCCCGAGTGCGCCTTTGCACGATGGCGCGGTGATCATCCAGAAAGACCGGCTGGCGGCTGCGGCGTGCTTTTTGCCGCTCTCCATGAATCCAGTGCTTTCAACACAGATGGGAACGCGTCACCGGGCGGGAATTGGAATCACGGAGGAGACGGATGCGATTGCGGTGATCGTCTCGGAAGAATCCGGCGCGATCAGCATGGCGGTGGGAGGAAAGATCGAACGAGATCTGACTGCGGAGCAATTGCGCGAACACTTGAGCAGCGAATTGCGGCGATACATGTCTCCGGTGGCGATGCCGACGGTAGCCGCAAAGGATGATGAGTCGGATGCGGGAATGGAATCGCCGCTGCGGGCGAGTGCGCCGATGGGTGCGGATGGGGAAACGGATTCGGAGCTGGAGCGGCCGCTATGACCGAGTTTTTTCGCCGCTTCGTGTTGCATAATTTCTGGTTGAAACTCTTGTCGCTGCTGATGGCCACGGGCCTGTGGATGGCGATCGCACCGGACCAGGAGCCGGCGGAGGTCGCAGTGCGGGTGCCGATCGAATTTCGTCACGTTCCACAAGGTCTGGAGATCAGCTCAACCACGATCCCGGACGCGCAGATCCGGGTGCGCGGCCCAGAGCGATTGATCCGGGAACTGCGCTCGACGGATATCCACGCCGAACTCGAACTGGCAGACGTGAAAGCAGGCGAGCGCACATTTAATCTGACCGCGCAGCAGATTCGTCACCAGCGGGACTTGCACGTGGTGCAAGTGGTGCCGGGGCAAGTGCATCTTAGCTTCGACATGCGGATGACGCGCGACGTGGAGATTCGCCCGCGGGTTACGGGAAGTTTTCTGGCGGGCGAGCAGATCGCCAAAGTGCTGGTGGATCCGGAGAGAATAACCATCACCGGTCCGCGGCATCATGTGGAGATGGTGGATGCGGCGACCACGGATCCCATCGACGCTTCGGGAACCACGACACAGGCCACATTTGTGACCAACGTGTTCGTTGCCGATGCTCTGGTGCAGGTGGTGCAACCGACGCCGGTGCGCGTGACGGTGATGATGGAGAAGTCTACGCCTGCAGGAAACGGGCGTTGATCTTCGAGTTCTCAGCTTGTCATTTATCATCCTCTTCTAGACAATTCGAGTTTTAGACAATTCGAGTTTCACAAAATCAGTTTGATTTTTTCCACAATCGTTGTCGAGGCATTCGCGGGAACTTATGAGTGTGCAGAGTAGAAAGTTGTTTGGCACGGATGGGATACGCGGCACAGCCGGCGAATTTCCCTTGGCCGTGGAAAGCACGTTCTTAATTGGGCGCGCGCTCGGGCACGATCTGATGCGCAACACCCGTTCGGCAGAGGCGGTGATTGGACAGGATACACGCGAATCCAGCGAATGGATCGCCGACCGGGTTGCGGCAGGGATGGCAGCGGTCGGGGTGAACGTTCACAGCGCGGGCGTGATCACGACGCCGGGAGTCGCCTATCTGGCGCGGTCGCGCGGATTGGCTGCGGGCGTGGTGATCTCGGCATCGCATAATCCGTGGACGGATAATGGAATCAAGGTTTTTTCCGGGGATGGCTTCAAGTTGACGGATGAGCGCGAGCTGGCGATGGAAAAGGAGATTTTCGCGCTGCTGGGAAAGCCAGGAGCGGCGGATGATACGGCACTAAGAATTGCAGGGCCCTCTCTGCCGGGTGAGGCGGATTTGCGTAAGGCTTACATCGAGTCGCTGGCGGGCAGCGTATCGTCCGACTTGAGCGGGCTGCGTGTGTTAGTGGATTGCGCGAATGGAGCGGCAACGGCAGAAGCACCGGAACTGTTTCGCAGCCTGCGAATCCAGGCAACCTTCACGCATGTCAAGCCCGACGGGAAAAACATCAATGAAGGGTGCGGCGCGTTGCATCCGGAAACGTTGGGAAAGGAGCTAGCGGAGAGGGGAGGGAAGTTTGATTTGGGGGTGACGTTCGATGGAGATGCGGACCGTGCTCTGTTTTGTGATAGCGACGGCCGCGTGGTGAATGGGGATGGGGTGCTGTTACTAACGGCGCGCGATCTGCAAAAACGAGGAAATCTGGAAGGATCAACCGTGGTGGCGACCACGATGTCGAACATGGGCCTCGAGATCGCGCTAAAGCGCTCGGGCATTGGCATGCTGCGAGCGAATGTTGGGGATAAGTACGTGTTGGAAGAAATGCTCAAGACGGGCGCGACACTGGGCGGAGAACAGTCAGGGCACATTATTTTTCGCGATGGCGAGGCTACAACCGGAGATGGATTGCTGACTGCATTGCGCGTAATGGATGTGATTGTGCGCAGCGGTCGGTCGCTGAGGCAGTTGGTGAGCGATCTGAAGGTGCTTCCGCAGAAAATTCAAAATGTGCGGGTGCGGGAGAAGATTCCCTTCGCGCAGGTGCCCGAGGTGCAGCGCGCAATTGAGGCAGCGGAGCGCGAATTGGATGGAAATGGCCGCGTGGTGGTGCGGTATTCAGGGACCGAAGCGCTGGCGCGCGTGATGGTGGAAGCGGAGTCTGAAGAGCGTATGAGAGCGCTAACCGAGGGGATCGCGGGAGAGATTCAGAAGGCGCTAGGAGTGTAAGGAAGCGGCTTGGCGAGGCACGCAGAGACCCAGAACTTGACGGACTCCTCAGCAAGCGAATCAGTTTCACTCGCAGAGTTGGCCTTCGTTTTTTTGAAATTGGGAACGATCGCGTTCGGCGGCCCCGCCGCGCATATCGCGATGATGGAAGATGAATTGGTCCGCAAACGCCGATGGATTTCCCAGGAAGATTTTCTCGATCGCGTAGCCGCGGCTAATTTGATTCCCGGGCCAAGCTCGACTGAGGTAGGCATTTTTATTGGCCATTCGTTACGTGGATGGAGCGGCCTGATGGTCGCAGGCGCCTCTTTTATTATTCCTGCCGCAATTCTGGTGTCCTTGCTCGCCGCCGCGTACGTGCATTTTGGTTCACTGCCGCAGGCAGAAGGAATACTCCGTGCGATCAAGCCGACGGTCATTGCAATGATTATTCAAGCCCTGTGGAAGTTGGGGAAAACGGCCACGAAGACGCGAGTCCTGGCGGTGATTGGAGTCGCATCGGCGTTGCTGAATTTTGCAGGTGCGAGTCCGTTGCTCGTTCTGACGTTCGCGGGCGCGAGCTCCGGGATCGCACGGTGGGCCCAGAAAACGCGACGCGGTCCGGTTGCGCTCTGTGGGATTGGCGTGTCGCATGTGTTCTCGCCGACGGGTCTGACGGCGATTGCGGTTGCAGCCGCAGTGCCGATCAGGCTTGGGCGCTTGTTCCTTTCATTCCTGAAGATCGGTTCACTTGTCTTTGGGAGTGGTTATGTTCTGCTGGCATTCTTGCGTTCTGAGTTTGTCGATCACCTGCATTGGTTGACGGAAAAGCAGCTGATCGACTCGGTCGCCGTGGGGCAATTTACACCGGGCCCCGTGTTCACCACCGCGACTTTTATTGGCTACCTGTTAGACGGTTTGCCAGGCGCAATTTTCGCAACTCTCGGAATTTTCATCCCTGGCTTCGTGTTCGTCGCGGTTAGCGGCGGCCTGATCCCGAAGATCCGGCGGTCCGCAGCAGCGGGATCGGTGTTGGATGGAGTCGTGGTGGGTTCCCTGGCTCTGATCGCGGTTGTTGCGTGGCAACTGGGGAAGGCGTCCATCACGGACTGGCTCACCGTTTGGATTCTGGTGGTTAGCGTTATCGCGATATTTCGGTTCGAGATAAATTCGGCGTGGTTGATTTTGGGGGCGGGGATTGTGGGGTGGATTGCGAGGAGTTAGCGGGCTGAATAAGAGTCAATTGGTATCGATTACGGAGCCAGAGTTTGTCTTAAGTCATGTTTCTTCGTTTCGTGACCAGCGAATGGCACGACGAGTCCCATCAGGAGCTTGGCGTCTTTCATGCCGCCGGTAAGCTGAGAGATGGTGGATCCCTCTCACCGGCCGAGGAAGTCCTTGTTCAAGAAATTCGCGGCTGGTTCAATGGCAATCTGGAAAAACTGAAGAGATTCACCTCCGCAAAGCCTCCCCTACGATGGCAAGAGGCAAAACGGAATCTCGTGGTTTAAGGATTCAGCACCTTAGCATATCCCCAGAATGCGCGAAATGGTTGCGCTACTGGAGCCCCACGACGTACCGGTTCGCATGATCAAGACGACACGGCCGGGTTCCGTGGTGTAGGAAGACGACTTTCAGATCGTTGCAGTGCCCTTCGCCGACGCCGACATGTGAGTGCAGTCAAAATCCCCGCCCGGTCTCTTCAAAGAACGGAGAAACAAGGACGGGGCACCCGCAGGCGTTGATAGGGATGCTTCGACTGCGGGGGGGGAGAATCTTTGGTTCTCCCCCCCGCGACTCAGCAGGACAGGATTTTGAAGTGGGCGTCTATTCCAGGTCACGCCAGTTGGGGCCGACGCCCATTTCGATTAGCAGCGGCACGGCGAGGGTATGGGCTTTCTCCATCTGCTCGCGGACCAGGGGCTTCAGTTCGTCGATTTCTTCTTCCGGAGCTTCGAAGACCAGTTCGTCGTGGACTTGCAAGGTCATTCTCGATTTCAGATTCCGTTCGCGCAAAGCGGCGTCGATGCGGATCATTGCGATTTTGATTAAGTCCGCAGCGGTGCCTTGCAGCGGAGTATTTACTGCGGTGCGCTCGGCAAAGCCGCGTTGGTTGGCATTTTTGCTGTTGATGTCGGGGATGGGGCGAATGCGTCCGAAGAGGGTTCTTACTTTCAGGTCGCGGCGGGCTTCTTCCAGAGTTTTGTCGATGAAGGTGCGGACGCCTGCATATTTTTCGAAATAGTTTGCGATGAACTGTTTGGCTTCGGCGGGTTCGATGCCGAGATTCTGTGACAGGCCGAAAGGCGAGAGGCCATAGACGATTCCGAAGTTGACGACTTTGGCCGCGCGGCGGTGGTCGGGCGTGACCAGGAACGGCGGAACCCCGAAGACTTGCGAGGCGGTGAGGGTGTGAATGTCGTCGCCGCGACCGTAGGCCTCGACGAGCAACGGATCGCGTGAGAAGTGGGCGAGCAGCCGGAGTTCGATCTGCGAATAGTCGGCGGTGAGCAGGACGTGGCCGGGCTCGGCGATGAAAGCGGCACGAATGCCGCGTCCAAGTTCGGTGCGGATGGGAATATTTTGCAGATTCGGATTGGCGGAAGAAAGTCGTCCCGTGGCGGTGCCGGTCTGGCCGAAGGTGGTGTGCAGGCGTCCGCTGGAACGGCTGATGAGGGCCGGCAGCGTGTCGACGTACGTAGACTTCAGCTTGGTGAGCTGGCGATAGTCGAGAACCATTTGGGCGACGGGATGATCCTCGGCAAGGGCTTCGAGAACATCGACAGCAGTCGATAGGGTGCGGCCCTTGCCATATTTCACCGGCTTGGGCAGGTTCATCCGATTGAAAAGGACGTCACCGAGTTGCTTCGGCG
>Ga0187867_10001485_pt1 | contig 20253 bp, 16 predicted proteins | sample June2016WEW_13_1_FD_132976 | JGI IMG/M metagenome (GOLD analysis project Ga0187867, IMG submission 132976) | Peatland microbial communities from SPRUCE experiment site at the Marcell Experimental Forest, Minnesota, USA - June2016WEW_13_10 | ecosystem: Environmental > Terrestrial > Soil >...
CGCCACATCTTCCGAATGGATATTGTCGCGCACCTGCTTGCCTTTGTAACCGAACACCTTATACTCGCGGCCCTGTACATTGCACTTAATCAGGTAGCTCAGGAAACCGTGAAGCTCCACGCCGCAATGGTTGGGACCGGTGAGACAGCCTCCGCGCAGGCAGCAGGTCGGCATGTTGAAATAGCGCCCGTACTCCTGCACCATCACGTCGCCGGCGACCTTGGAAGCGCCAAACAGGGAGTGCTTGCTCTGGTCGATGGAGAAATCCTCGGCAATGCCGTCCGCGTAAGCCGGATCGGCGTAGTCCCACCGAGTTTCGAGTTCCTGTAGCCGAACCGTATTGGGCCGGTCGCCGTAGACCTTGTTGGTAGACATGTGGATGAACGGCGTCTCCGGGCAGGACCTCCGGGCCGCCTCCAGCATGTGCAGTGTGCCCAGCGCATTCACTTCGAAATCGAGCAGCGGGATGGCCGCGGCGCGGTCGTGTGAAGGCTGGGCGGCGGTATGCACGATCAGGTTGGGCCGCAACTCGTCCATCAGCGCAAACAGAGCGTCGCGATTGCGAATATCGAGCGCTTCGTGACGATACCCGGGTATTTCGCGGCGCAACCGCTCCAGCACCCAGCTTGTATCGCCTTCCGGCCCGAAAAAGATCGCGCGATGGTTGCTGTCAATTCCAACCACGCGGAAACCCCGCCGTGCGAAGAATACGGAGACCTCCGAACCAATCAACCCGCAAGAGCCCGACACTAATACTGATGGCACCGGCATTCGAGAGATATTGTCCGGAATATCCCTTTTCGGAATTCCACTCCTTAGTGTACACTTAGCCGCCATCATCAATCGCGTTGCGAAGCCCGCCTCATCGATGCGACAATCGTGACTGCTCTTAATCTTATGAGCGATTTTCCTGCATTCATGAAACGGCCGGCAAACCGGATTGCGAGTGCGCACCAGGCGACCCCGGGCGTCGAGGATACGTGTTCGATGGGACCGAAGGCAGCCAGATGGCGTTCTGGACCTGCCGGGAAACGGCGGCGTCCGCCGAGCACGTGCATGCCTACGACGAATACATGCTCGTGGTGGAAGGCTGTTATACGCTGTTCATCGACGGCCAACGCATACCGGTGAGGGCGGGAGAGGAATACGTGATACCGCGCGGCGTTGCGCACTCTGGCGAAGTCCTCGCGGGGACCAGGACCATCCACGCCTTCGGCGGACACAGGGCGGACCGGGTCGCCGTGGCCTCTTAAAGCGCGGTTTCATAAACCGGGCCTGGGCGGGATACATCCTGCCAACTTAGTTGGTTCCTATGTTTTCGGTAACGCCGGCGGTCTTTGCCGCCAGTGTTTCCGAAGCTGATCTGGCGGCGCAAAAACACCGGCGGCAAGACCGCCGGCGTTACCGGGTCTCTTACGAAGATGTAGAAACTCGAGGGCGCGGTTTCATAAACGCGGTCTCGTATCGCCGCCCTACTCCCACTCGCAAAGCGAATCGACGTAGGCCGCCGAGCCGTCGCGCAGCCAGCCGTCGAGTTGCGCCGGCTCCTTCAACTGCTGTCCGCGCCGCCGGGAAACCACCGCGAAGCGGCAGCCGGCCGCGGCGAGGCCAGTCATGTCTCCCCAGAGTTTTTCGAATTGCGCCACCGGAAATACGTCTTCCTGCCCTTTGCCCCAGCGCTTCTTGACGTCCTTTAGGGTAATGTAGGTGGGCATGCGAGCGGCCACCGCCCGTACGCCGGCCGCGACCTTAGCCGAATCGGAGAGATCCCGGCGCGTGAGGCCGAACACCTCCAGCAGCCGGTCCAGGTGAATCCACGCGGTAGCGCTGTTGTAATAAGATAAGCCAGCTTCTACTTCTTCGGAAGGCAGCGCTAGTCCTTCCACCAGCCGAGCGCGCCCATCCACCCGCGCCAGGCCGCCGCCGCGATCTTCAAACTGGCGGGCGATGACCTCGAAGCCGAGCGCCGCGCCCTGCTCGATGTGCCAGCCAAGCAGGCCCGGGTCTACATCCGCCCCCAGGGTATCGATGTTGTGCATCATCAGATACTGCAATTCCGGCCGGGCCGTGAGCAGGCGCTCCAGCACGCCGTTGCGGAGCATGTTGGGAATCTCATACCAATGCCCGGTGGGATGCAGACACTGTAGCGGCAGATTGTCGGTATAGTCGGAACCCTCGCCGGCGTGCTGTGCCCACGCAATCAGGGCCGCGTGCAGGCTCTCGCGCACCTTTTGCTTTTGTTCGTCGAGGAGTTGCTGCGGCGTTTCCTCCCAGGCGAACTTCAGGTCGCGCGCCATGGGCACCAGCCGCAGGCCGACCGATCGCCCAGGTGACAGAAACAACTCCGAGCCGCCGTTGTGTTCGCGAGCGGCCCATTCGGCGATGGCGCCGTGCGTCAGATAACTGGTCGTGATCACGTGGGGAAGCGCCGTCCCGCACAGGGAATACGTGCGGCGGCTTTTCGCCAGGTGCACCTCGAGGAAGTTACGGTGGCGGCCGGCGAACCGCGCGAACGGGCTCAGCGCTTTCACCACGCCGGCGCCGCGCGTCCACCGCGTGCCGATACCGCCGGCGAGCGAAATCACGGCCACCAGCCCCCGGCGCAGCGCCTCCATTCCGGTCTCCCGGTAGCGGCTGCTGGCTCCGTCTTCGGCGTGCCACACGTCGCTCGCTTCCACGTCGCGGATGTCGGCGCTGGCCGGCAGCCGGTTCTGCGCCAGGCCAATTCGGCCGCGGCGTAGATCCGCCCGAATCTGTTCGTGCTCGGAGCTGTCGAACCCCAATTCCGGCAACAGCTCGGTGAGCGTCTGGCTCTGATCTCCCGGCGCGCCGGCGCCCCGCGGCAGCAGAACGTCGAACACGTTCTCAACCACGGGACGCATTTCTTCCGTCTCTCGGCACTGCGCGGCCAGCCTGGCCAGTTCGGCTTTGCGTGCCTCGGGCAGCAGACGGGTGTCGGTTTTGACCAGCGCTGGAATCAGCAGCGTATAGTATGCAGCCGGCATCAGCGCCGAGTTTTCCTGAAGCAACCGGGCTTCGGTGCCGCGTTCGTTGATGGCGAAATCGTATACCACGGGCTCCATGGCGAACGGCACCGCCCGTTCGAGCCGCTGCTTGGTTTCCCGCATCAACGCGCCCAGCCGCTCCTGGGCGCGCGGCCGGACCTCCGAGTTGAACATGAATCCCATTCCGCCGCCGGCCATCCCGCCCAGCATCCAGAAGCCATGGAAATCCCCGCCGAATTCCGCGCGGACTCGGTGGATGAGGGTTTCCGTGTAGAGATTGCTGGCCCAAGGGATGATGGTCTGGATGGGTCCGAAGAAATTGCGCTCGGTGGCCGCCCCCAGAGCGGCAATATCGCCGGATTCGAGACAAGCCAGAATCTCGTCGAAGATGGCGATTGCCTGCTGCCGCCCCTGCCACTCCGCTTCCCCGCGCAGCAGATATTTCTCGGTAACCATTTCAAGGATCGGGCCCACGTCCTGCGCCATGCCGCCGTGCACCAGCACCAGGCTGTCTTCCAGCTTCTTCCGCGAGCTGCGCGGCACCTCTTCGTTGGTGAGGACGTGATGGCGCGGCAGCAGACAACCGCGGCTGATGCCGAATTCCGGATCGGATTCCGACGCCAGTACGCCTTGGATCACTTTCATCCCCGGCCACACGCCGCCGGAATCCTGCCAGCCTCCGCCGGACCCGCCCAGCCATTCGCCCAGAATCGCCCGCCCGGCCACCAGGCGGCGCTCATTCTCCTCGAGCGTTCCCGTCAGCGTGCGCACCTGTCCGGTGGCGCGCATCGAGACTGCGATGATGGAAGCCAGCAGATTGGTGGAAACCGCCAGGCGGGAGCCTTTCGGTATCCCGCTCACGTGAGTGACGATCTCCAGGCCGTATCCCGGCACTCCGGTCAGTGCGGCCAGCACTTCGGCAAGAGGCTGCCGCGCTCCTTCCAATCCCGGAGGAACGATGCCGGCGGCGATGATGCCGGCTTTGAGCAGCCCCAGATAATCGCGCGCGAAGTCGAAAACCTCGGCTAATGAAGTGACGTCCGTGCTCGCATTCAGGTCAACGCTGGTGAGACGAAGCACCGGCTCATCGATCGCTCTGAGGAACACATCGATGGGCGGCCGCGGCGAGCCGGCGCCGCGTAGCGCCAGGTCGATCGAGACATTGAGCACCCGCGCCCCTTCCGGGTAATCCATGCCGAGGAAGAAAATGTCGCTCCACCCGCTGTGGCTGAGATCCATGCGAACCGGCGTCGATTCGCGCAGGATCGGAAATGCGCCGCGGCCGCCTGGACGGTCGAGCAGTTCGCGCCGCAGGGTCAGCGGGTAATCGGCCGGATGTCCGATGCGGGACATCCACTGGTTGCCGCGCACCGCCCGCACGCTGCGGCGAACCTGTGCCGCCAGCGTCTGGAAAGCCAGCCCTTGATAGGCCGCGGCCAGGGCGCTCGAAAGAGCCGCCGTCGGGCCGGCTCCGGCTAACTCGAGCAGCGCGTCGATGGCTTCATGGAAACGGCGCCCAAGAATCTGCGCCAGCGCTTCCGGCGGCACGGGTTTTCCGGCCGGCACGCCGCTTTGGTACGGCAGGTGGAAGCGGTGAATCGCGTACAGAAAGAACTGCGCCCTCACCCGTTCGTACAGGTTGTCGCTTTCGCGGCGGAACCGGTCGAGCGCCGCGGCCTCCGCCAGCAATTCGGCGACGCTGGCCTGCTGGCAAAAGCCGTCGAGCGGCCGGTTCCTGCGCTCGCTGGAAGCGGCGGTGACGATGCCAATCAGCTCGCTCATTGCGGATTTGAGCCCACCGGATCTTCCATCACCCGCGTCGCCAACAGCTCCAGCAGGTTGGCCAGCACCTGCTCGCGGTCGCGGCCCGTCAGCGCCAGCGCCATCTGGGCGGTCAGCAGGCCGTAGGGGACCCCCACGTCATACCTGCGGTTGCTCTCTTCGAGCACCAGGTATTGCTCGCGGCGCGCCAGTTGGTTCATCACGCCTGACAACGTGAGCCGGCCGTTCCCGGCCTGCAAACCAGTTTCGAGAAGGTCCATCGCGCCGGCGGTCAAAACATGCATGCCGAAAAAGCACAGGTAATACCCAGCCCGCAACCCGGGGACAATCAAACTCTCTTCAGCCTCGGTTGGGGTCGGTTTCTCCTTCACCACTTCGACGCGGTAGAGTCCGGGCCGGCCGGCCACCGGTTGGCCGCCCACCACGCCATAGTGGCCAATGTGGTTTTCGCGCGCCGGCTGCACCGAGGAAACCGCGCAATTCTCCCGTTCGGCCAGCGCCACCAGCCGGCAAGCGGGACGTCCCTGTGAGCTGCCCAGATAAACGTGGTCGCCCACCAGGTGCAGAAACGGGTCGTTGCCGGTAAATGGGCGGGCGCAGAAGATCGCTTGCGCGTAACCGCCCGGCGTTGGCTGTTCGATGAACTGGACACGTTGAGCCAGGTCGCCGGCCGCCCGCGAATAGGAAGCCCGGTCGCCCGGGGCGACGATCACGCACGCCTCCTCAATCGGCGCGGCGAACACCTCTTCCAACAGAATGCGGAGAATTGGTTTCTCGATCCCGTCGCGGTCAATCAGCACCTGCAACGGCAGCGCCCGCTGGTGGACACCGGCGGCGGTAATCACGGCTTTGCGGACATTCATGGTCTGAGCCGCGCGAGCGGCGCATTGCCTATTGTTTCATGTTTCTCGCCGCACGACGGAGATTTTCCGCCGATGCGAAGCTCGATTCTACCCGGGCGTCCGCGCCAGGTGCATGTCCTCGAATCTCTGGGCAACTCGAAAACTTCGTTGCAAACTCCGGGGCTCCATAGCGACTATACTCAGAGGTTGGTGGTTTCTTCGTTCAGCCGCGGATGACTTTGTCACGAATGCGGATCACAATCGACGCGCTGCCGCTGCTTTTCAGAAGCGCCGGCATGAAGAACTACCTGTATTACTGGATCCAGCATTTGCAACGGGAATCCGGAGCGGATGTGCGGCTTTTCCCCTGTTGGGAAGGCACCGCCAGTCTGGATCATGAAATAGATCCGAAGCGGCGGAGAGCGACCACCTTCCGCCTGGGTCTGTATCTTCTGCTCAATCGTCTGCCGCCGGCATTTACCCAACCGTTCTTTTTCAACGCCAGCGTGTTTCATTCGTCCAAGGTGATCCATCCTCCGCGGCGCGCCAAGCTGACCGCAACCGTTTACGATCTCACTTGTTGGGTGGTCCCGGAGACCCACCTGCCCGCCACTATTGCCGCCGAACGCCTGTTCGCGGAGAGAATCTGGAAACCAGCCGACGGGTTGATCGCGATTTCAGAGAACTCTCGCAACGACGCAGTGCGGGTGCTGCGAATTCCCCAGGAGAAAATCAGCGTAATCTACCCGGGAGTTCCGGAGGTCTATTCTTCCCTCAGCCCGGATCGTGTCGATGCGGTGCGGCGTAAGTACCATCTGACCCGGCCGTACTTGCTGTATGTTGGCACCATCGAGCCGAGAAAGAACGTCGCCCTGCTGCTCGATGCTTACAACGGATTGCCGTCTTCGCTTGCCGGCGAATTCGACTTAGTGGTGGCGGGTCCACGCGGCTGGTCGAGTTCGGAGACGTTGGCTCGACTGGAAAACCCTTCGGGAAATGTGCGGTACCTGGGCTATGTGCCCGAGGTCGAGTTACCCTCCCTTTACGCCGGCGCCACTGCTTTTGCCTATCCGTCGCTTTACGAAGGGTTCGGCTTTCCGGTGGCGCAAGCCATGGTGGCCGGCGTCCCGGTAGTCACTTCGGGCGTATCGTCCCTGCCGGAGGTCACCGGCGGCGCGGCGCTCCTGATCGACCCTCACAGCACGGCCGAATTGCAGGGCGCCATCGAGAAGATCCTCACATCGCCATCGCTGCGGACGCGCTTGAGCGCCGAGGGCCGTATTCAGGCGCGCCGGTTCTCATGGCCGGATAGCGCCCGCCGGTCGATCGAGTTCTTTTCGCGGGTCGTCTCCGGATGTTAGGCCCCTCGAAGTACCGCACGCCTTGACACGGCGGCGCCTCTTGGTTCCGCACTACACCACATCGATCGAGATGTCGGCGAAGACCTCGGCGGGCGGGTCATCCAACCATTGAACAAACTCCTGCACGAGAGTCGCTCGCAGGCGGTATCCGGTCTTTTTCGCGGGGCTTCGTACGAACATCTGGTAGCGCTGCTCGGATTGGCCGGAAAGGTGAGGGTCCAGAGGAGTTCGTTCTCCGTCAAAGACAACGATTTGCGAGGAAGCGGCCTCCAGCCAGTGATACGCCAGGTGCACGGGGTTGGGTGGGAAGCTCTTTAACGATGCGGAGGAGCCGTTCCTTAACATAAGGTCCACGGTGAATGTGGAGCTCGCGCGGACTGCCGAAGGCGCCCTCAAAACCTCAATCGCCAGGTCGCCTTTCGAAACCTCGAAGCATGGTTCCATCCGGAACTCTCGCAGAAGCGCGCAGCGCGGCACGGGCCGTTTGGCCGCAATTGCAAAGAGGTCTCCCGATTGCGCCATCTCGCGAATCGAGAACCGCCGTTGCAGATTCTCGAACGGATTCGAGACACTATGTTCGCTGAACCACACGAGCACGTGAGGGAAGTACTGCCGAAGCTGGCGCCTCAAGACCCGCGGCGATTGCTCATTGATATGCATCAACCGCTCGTAGTGCGAGCGCGGATTCAACGGAAGATACGCGCCGACGGAGCGGGCGATCCGCAGCTTTCTTGCGTGCTCGTAGCGGTAATACCAGGAATTCGGAAACGTGTGAATTACAAAGAGACCGTCGTCGGCGAGTTGGGCGGCAATGCGCTGATAGAGCTCATCCAGTTCCGCGGGGGCGAGATGCTCCACAACATCCGCGGCAACCACCGCGTCGTAGCTTCCGTCCAAAGGCGCGCGGATGAGATCGTCGCAAACAAACTGGACCTTCAGCGAGGGGTCGCCGGTGGCGGATTTGGCTGATTCTGCCAGCGCGATCGCATCCGGAGAATAGTCGATGCCGGTCACCGCAAATCCCAGTTTGGCTAGAGCAATACTCAGTTCCCCACGGCCGCACCCCAGATCCAGCGCGCGGCCGGCCCTCGCAAGACTCGCAATCCGTGCCACGGTTTGCAGCCTGGGATCTTGCAGTTTGACGCCCTGGGTGCGCTTGAAGGAATCGAATCCACCGCAATCGCAAAGATAGTAGCGGTTCGTGTAAGCATCGCGAATATGACTGCTCGACGGGGCTCTTACCGGCGAAGACGTCGTGTTTTCCTTCCTCGCGATGAGCAGATCTCCGGCATAGCCGGGAATGACGCCGTAGAATCGGATCAGGTCCTTGTTGCAATAAAGAAACTCGGAAGCGGAGAGAAAGTTGTCTCTGGTCCAGAAATAACCGTCCACCAGGATATACCGCGCCTGCCGAAGTGCGATTTCCATATCATGCAGGAATCCCTTGTCGTCCTGCTGGCCGTCGACATGGATGAGGTCGTAGTCGCCGCCCGGGAAACGCTCGAATGTCTGGGAGTCGGCAATGATAAACTCAGCCTTGTAATCGCGGGTGTGACTGCGGGCCCATTCAATCGCTCCCTTGGCGCCGCCATATAAATCCGAGTCGAGATCGATTCCGAGGTAGCGAGCGGATGGGCATGCATTCAGAAACGCCAAAGCCGAGTAACCATAGCGGACGCCGATCTCCAGAATGCGGGCCGGCTGAAGATACCGCGCGATCGCCCACTTGCCGCGATAATAGGGCACCCATTCGTCAAAGAGGTGGCGCAAGGGATCGTCGGAACAGGCGCTCAGACGGAAGTCGTAGTCGGAGCGCCCTGCCAGATCGATGATTTCCTCGAGCATTTCCAAATTATGCCATGGGACGGTGAGCCTCTCCCCGATGCGGATCGGGGGCACGCCTGCATCATCGTTGCAGCAGGGCACAACGATTCCGTCGGCGAGCACGGTGAAACCGATCCATGGTTGGTAACATGCAGCGCCAGAGGCGTTGGCGCCGCCGCTTGCCCCTTCGTGCCTTCGTAATCAGTTTCTCATCCTGATTCGCCCTCACGTGAAATGGCTCGAAGAGGATAGTTATGGATTGGACTGAAATAACAAACGGCTCCCATCCTCTTGGAATGGGAGCCGTATGGTCGATCTCGGAACAACCGCTCTATATTCGCTTAACTCTGGAAACGGCGCCGGACCAGGCCCAGCACCAGCAATCCAGCGCCACCGATCAAGCCGAACGTGCCAGGCTCCGGTGTGGGAGTGAAGGCCTCGATATCGTTCGCATAAGCGTCGTCGAGGCTACCACCGCCACCGAGACTCATGGAGGAAGTGGTCACATCATATAGAATGTATTGGATCGGAGTGGCGGGCGATACGGCGAAAGTTGCGGTCCACATCGCGCCGCCAAACTCCTGGACCGGCGTTCCGCCGCTCACGAGTGTTCCGACAGCCGTGTCCGTTGTAGACAAGGATGAATTCGTCCCCACGAAGACCTCGAAATCAATCGATTCCCCACTGCTGCCGACGCCCGTAATGACGATGGAGCCGATGGTATAAAGGCTGCCGAGGTTAACCAGCACACCGGGGCTTGACGTACCGCCGGGCGCAACCCACTTATCGGCGGGGTCTGGATTTCCGTCGATTGTGTCCGCGGCGCCATATGTCGTTCCCGCGATGGTCAATTCGCAGGGAAGTGGCGTGCCTTCGCACACCGCAGTCGCGCCAGGGGCGAGGGCGACGTTGCCCGCAGACGCAGAGCCTGTCAGCGCTAATACAAAGATGAAAACCGCTACGAGAATTCGCATATTACTTTCCTCCGTTTAGCAGCCCTCCATTGGGGGCTACAAAAACCGAGTATACGACTATCCCTGTTCCGTTTCAACAGATCTAGGGGGAAAAAGGCGGGCCTAGTACTGATTGGGGCCTTAGTACTGGGGTGCTCGGGGGGGCCGGCCAGGCCAGCAAAGAACCCGCGTTCGAGGCAAGTCCCCAAAAAGTCCACCATCGCTTGCTGGGGCACGCTTTCACCGTGCAAGTGGCATATTTCACTATGCATTAGCCGTCACAATGGCCCGCGGGGAAGTCCGCAGATCCTCCTGCACCATCTCACGCACCAGGTCGCGGAACGTGATGTGAGGTTCCCAGCCGAGCACCTTTCGCGCCTTGCTAGAGTCCCCAACCAGCAAATCCACCTCGGCGGGGCGGTAGAAGTTCTCATCCACCACGACATAATCCCGGTAATCGAGGTTCACCTCCGCAAAGGCCAATTTGCAGAATTCCCGCACGGAATGGGTTTCCCCCGTGGCGATCACGTAGTCGTCCGGCTCGGGCTGCTGCAACATGCGCCACATGGCTTCCACGTATTCGCGCGCGTGGCCCCAGTCGCGCTGGGCGTCGAGATTCCCCAACCGCAGATCCTTAGCCCGGCCATTCACGATCCGGGCAACGCAGGACGTGATTTTTCGGGTGACAAACTCGAAGCTGCGGCGTGGAGATTCATGATTGAACACCATCCCATTCACCGCGAATGTGCCATGTGCCTCGCGGTAGTTCCGCGTCAGGTGGAAACCGCACACTTTGCTGATCCCGTAACTGGATCGCGGGTGAAACCGCGTCCTCTCCGTCTGCGGCACCTCATCGACCTTGCCGAACATCTCGCTCGAGCCGGCAAAATAGAAGTGGCAGGTCGGGACCAGTTGTCGCAAAGCTGCCAGCAGAAAATGGGTTCCGTTGATATTGGCGTTCAGCGTGGAGAACTCGTCGTCGAACGAATAAGTCACGAAGCTCTGCGCCGCGAGGTGGTAGCACTCATCCGGGGCCACCTTCGCAACTACCTGGACCAAGCTCGCGTAGCTCTCCATGGACCCCGCGTGCAGAGTAAGCCGGTCCCGCACTCCGGCCAGCCGCGCCAGCCGATGTTCGGGATCTTCCAGCGCTACCCTGCGCACAATCCCATGGACTTCATAGCCCTTGGAGACCAAGAGCTCCGCCAGGTACGAACCGTCCTGCCCGGTAATTCCGGTAATGAGCGCACGCTTGGCCATAACCGCTCATGATACTCCAACCCGGCTTCCGTGAAGAGGCTGCGTCTTTTTCATTCGAGATGAGCTGGAAGGAAAGTATCGACCTCCGGCGATTCGGGGCTATAATTGCTAGTCCGGCGCAAACATGGGAACCCCGTCGAACCAGCGTCAGACTCGGTCCGCTCCTCGAACTTCTAACGGCTCCGTTGATCCCGACACTCGACCGCCGTTCGCCGAACGCTGGTTTCCTGTGCTTTCATCCGTCTGCGGACTCCTATGCGTGTTCGCCGTCTTCAGACTGTTTCTCTTGTCACGCTTCGATCGTATCTTGAGCGATCCCGGGGACGGTCGGCTGTATGTGACCATCCTGGGGCACTGGGTCAAGGTTTTTCGTGGGCAGGCGCAAGTGGCGTCACCGAGCTTCTTCTTTCCACAGCGCGGAGTTCTGGGCTACAGCGACACGGTTTTCCTCGATGCAATTCCCTTCGCGGTTCTGAGACTCTTGGGTATGGATCGCTACCTGGCATTCCAAGGCACGATGATGTTCCTTACAGGAATCGGATTCGCTTCGATGCTTTGGCTGCTCCGGCGGCTGCTGAGGCTCAATCCATGGATGCAGATCGCCGGGGCGTCGTTGTTCACGGTATCGAACATTTATTACATACAGATCTTGCACGCCCAATTTGTATTGGTAGCATTCGTTCCCCTGTTGTGCCTATTGGCAATCGAATACTGGCGGGCGGGCGGCCGGAATCTTGCGCGGTTCTATATTACGACTCTGGGTATCCTTCTGGCTCTTCTCCTCTACTCTTCGTTTTACATTGGCTGGTTTACGATTCTCGCTGGCGCGACGGTATTGGTGTTTCTTGGAGTCTGCTCAATCCTAAGTGAGCGGAGTACGTGGCCCGTGAAACGAGGAGCGCAACTGCTCTGGATGCGAAAGTCCGACCTTTTGTTGGGCCTTGGCGCCTTCGCGCTGGCCCTGGTTCCGTTCCTCGCTCTGTACTTGCCCGTGCTCCGCCAGACGAAGGGAAGGAGCCTGGGAGATGCTCTCTTCTACATGCCTGGCCCGTTCGGTGGCTTCGACGTAAGCACGCGTAACCTGATTTGGGGCGGGCTCGCGCGCAGGATCGAAGACGCCTGGACCCCCGGCGGTGTGCGTGAATATCCGACCGGTTGGCCGATGCTCACCGTGTGTGTCTTTGTTGCCTCGGCGTCTTATTTCATCAGCCGCCTGTATCGCTCACGGCACAGCCCGTATTCAGTCGAGAAGCAGTTGTCGCTCCTGCTGAGCGCTACCTCCTTGGCCTGCACGGCGCTGTGTTTCGGCAGTGTCAAAGTGCATGGGAGTTTAACGGCGTGGGCCATCGTCTGGAAGCTGGTTCCCGGCGCCTCCGCGATCCGTGTACCGCAACGGATCGGCCTGGTTCTCAACGTGGGAGTCGTCCTGGTCTGTGTGGCCGGTGTGAATGCGTTTCTGAAAGCCCAATCCAGTCACCGGGTGCTGGCTCGTCTGGTCGCAGTTCTGTTACCCCTCGCGCTGCTTGCCGAGCAAGTGAACTCGGCACAAACCCATAACATCAGCAGGCTCGCGGAAGCGCAGAGATTCGAGAAGATTCCGCCGCCTCCCAAGGGCTGCTCCTCATTCTTCATTTCCGACGAAGGCACCGAAACCGTGAATGCAATGGTGACACAGACGGATGACATGCTGATCGCCCAGCAGTTCGATATTCCAACTGTTAACGGATACAGCGGCTGGTCTCCAAAGGGCTGGAACCTGTTCCAGGCTGGGGACGACGGCGGTGATGCAGCGATCCGCTGGGCCCAGCGCAGAGGCATCAATCGCGGCCTTTGTGGATTGGATTTTGCCCAGCGAAGCTGGTTCCCGGTGGACCTGCAAAAACCGCGCGGGCTGCTCGCCATGAGTTCCCAGATTATCCCAGGACTCGTGAAGAACCCCAGTTTCGAGGGTGGTGACCTCTCCGCCTGGGGTACCTATCAGTCCGTGGAAATCGGCCTCAGCAGCGCGCACGCTCACACCGGAACGTATAGCTTGATGCAAACAGCCGGCGAAGGCAGTGTTTATCAGGATGTCACCGGCTTGCAGCCCGGGCGCGAATACGGCATTGCAGCCTGGGTGGCGGCCTCTCGTGACGCGACCGCCACGGCGGAGATCGCGGTATGGGACCCCGGCACGAACGTCTCGACCGGTACCGCGCCAATGAGTCCCGAACCGGTCTGGCGGCCGATCGAACTTGCTGTAACGGCAAGCGCGGGAGGAACGCTCCGCATTCATCTGTTTCGGGGCCGAGGTGAGGGGGTTATTTACTGGGACGATGTGTGCGTATATCTCATAAAATGAGATTCTCTGCTGTCGTAACTGGAGACAGCGGGGATACCGAATGGAGTACAAACTCGTGGACAGAGTTCGATCTCTCGCGATACTGAGCGCCACAGTTCTTCTAACGTCGTTGACAAGCGCATGTTGTTGTTGCGCCAATGGAGACCGCGGGGTTTCTGTGGTAAATGGCGGTTTCGAGGATGGCATATTGGAGCCCTGGGCACAATACCAATCCCCGCAAGCCGCCGTGGTTACGGTCCACAGCGGCAATTTCGGTCTTGCGGAGAGTGGGACGACCGGCGCCGTGTTTCAGGATGTGAAAGGGCTGGAGCCCGGGGTCGGTTACACCATTTCCGCGTGGGTGTCCAGTTCGCCGGATGCGACCGCGGCCGCCCAGATTGTGGTTTGGGACGCCGGTAATAACGTTTCGACCCTATCCAATAAGGTGACCCCGAATGGGGGCTGGCAGTTGCTGAAGTACGAATTCAAAGTGAGCGGAAAATCGCGAGGAATTGCACGAATTCACCTGGCTCGCGATGGTGGAAGCGGCACCATATTCTGGGATGACGTCCGGATCGCGCGGACCGACTGATGGCGGCCGATGATGACCGAGCGATCGTATCGCTCCACCAGCCGGGGCGCTTCGAACTGCCTATGCGGATGACGCCCGGGTCCGGATTCGGAGCGGCTTGTCCTCCGGTCGTCGATGCTCCAACACGGATGCCAGTTCGGCGTAGCGAGGGCGATCACGCAAGAGAAGTATCTTGGTGTGCCTCGTGGAATGGGCCGGGAATCGTGGTATACTTCGGGCTCAAAGGCGCTCCAATCCGGGCGGCGGAAGTTGACTGCCCACAGCCACCCGGTAATGGGGAGAGCCGGATTGGTTCTGGACCAGCCTCATGCAGGATTTGGCCGAAATCATCCGCGAACATAAGCTCGCCGTGCCGGTTTATGTCACCCAACCCGTCATGCCAAAGCTGGAGGGCTACGTCGAGCATCTCGCTGGCATATGGGAACGCAAGTGGCTGACGAACGACGGCCCTTTGCACCAGGAGTTCGAGAGGCGCCTGAGTGAGTACGTCGACGCAGATCATGTCAGCGTCTTTTGCAATGCCACAATTGCCTTAATGGTGGCGTTGGAGACGCTTCGTATTGACAGCGGCGAGGTTATTACCACGCCCTTCACCTTTCCAGCCACGTCGCACGTGCTTTATTGGAACCGCGTGCGGCCGGTGTTCTGTGATATCGATCCGGTCACCATGAACCTGGACCCGTCCAAGATCGAAAGGCTTATCAGTCCCGAGACCAAGGCGATCCTTCCCGTTCACGTTTACGGCAGACCGTGCGATGTTGAGACGATCCAGCGCATTGCCGAAATCCACGGACTGCACGTGATCTACGATGCGGCTCACGCCTTTGCGGTTCGTCACAAAGGTAAGTCGATTCTGGCGTACGGTGATATCTCCGTTCTCAGCTTCCACGCCACCAAGCTCTTCACCACAATCGAAGGCGGCGCCCTGATTTCTCGGACCGACGTGCAGCGAAAACGGGTTAATTTCCTTAAGAATTTCGGCATCGCGGATGAAGAGACTGTCGTTGGCCCGGGCATCAATGGCAAGATGAATGAGTTCCAGGCTGCTTTTGGGCTAATGCAACTCCAGCTTGTGGACGGAGAAATCCACAACCGGCGTGAGATCGCGCTGATCTATCGCGAGGCTTTGCGTCATGTCGCTGGGATTACGGTACTCGAGGAACTACCGGACACTGAGTCGAATTATGCATATTTCCCGATATTGATCGAGACGGAGGACTTCGGCATGAGTCGCGATGACCTCTTTGTCGTCATGCGGCACTGCAACGTATTTGCGCGGAAGTACTTCTATCCCCTGATCTCGCACGCATCCTGCTATTCGGCCCTGCCCTCGGCCGCGGCCGTCAAGTTGCCGGTGGCGGAACGAGTTGCGACCCAAGTGATCTGTCTTCCGATCTACGGCTCGCTGGAGCACGAAACGGCACGCACAATTTGCCGTTTAATTGCTGCCTGCGCCGCGCGGCGAGACCGTCATGCGGCCCTCGCGGGTACGCTGTGCTAGGCCATGCAAGGCGCGACGAGGTACTCGGACTTTGCCCGGCAAGCTGGCCGATTACGGTTCACTAAGCCCAGGTCAACGCTGCGATTCACCGGATGTCAAACTCTGCCATGCAACCGACCTTAACCGATTCTGAACCGGCGGAGACCGCTTCTGGGATTGAGTTCTCCGTACTGGTCACGTGTCACTACGAAGAGAGGAGCATAGAGGAGTTTTATAGGCGTCTCGCCGCCACGCTCGAGAAGTTGGGCCGTACCTATGAGATCATCCTTGTCAACGATGGCAGCCGGGATGGTACCTGGGGGAAGCTGAAGGGGATCTTCGCGGCAGACTTGCACGTACATGCGGTCCTGGACCTGTTCAAGAACTCCGGGCAGCAAGCGGCCGTCACCGTCGCGATTAACGAGAGCCGCGGCCGCGCAATCGTCCTGATAGACAGCGACCTCCAGTTGATGCCGGAGGAACTGCCGATCCTGGTGGCCCAATGGGACAAGGGCTTCGACCTCGTCACCGGATACCGGGTCGAACGAAAGGACTCCTTTTTCCGGATCGCGCCGTCTCTGCTGGCCAACATGATCATGCGCCGGGCCTCCCAAAGTACGATCCGTGATTTTGGCTGCACCTTCAAGATCTTCAATGCGGACCTCCTGCGTGCCTTCCAGTTCGGACCAAAACACGTGTTTTCGAACGTCGAGGCGATATCCCGAATCGACCGGATCATCGAGGTGCCGGTCTCACACCAGCCCCGTAGGTACGGCAGGTCTGGCTGGACATTTCGGAAGCTAATGAAATACAACACGGATAACATGGTAGTCCTCTCGGAGCGGCCCTTTCAGTTTCTCGCCCTGATCTGTCTGGTTGTTTCCGTGCTGTTCGGCTGCCGTCTGATTTTCGACCGGATTGCGCCTTTCCGGATACTTCCCTTCGTTTCACATGGGCTCCTCTTAAATGTCATGGTCGCCTCGCTGTTGGCAAATGCCGCGCTGATTTCACTCATTGGCGAGTTCGTTATTCGATCGTTCTTCGCGACTCGCAATGTGCCCCTGTACATCGTGCGGGAGGCTCTTCGGCGGAGTGAACCCAGGTCCGGCGACGCATCCGGCGAGGCTGAGGAAGGCGCTTCGGGACTTCCACTCAAAAGTGCAGGGGGACCTCCATCTCCCTTTTGACGTTCACTTCCGTGTGGATGTCATGGGCTTCCTGTGGAGCGACCTCCCGCACTCGCGGTGCGGCTAGGCGGCGCAGCGTCGGCGGCAACTGCGCCCGCGGCAACGGGCACGGCCGGGTGTACAATAAGTTCGTTCCTTGAGCTGAAGCGGAAACGAGAAATGCCGTGACGGAATGCGCAACTGCGCCGTTGATGAGTGGAAAGAGACTCGTCGGCTTTGGTGCCGGGTTAGGCCTGCTGCAGACCTCACAAACAAGCCCGGTGAATCTGGAATACGTGGTCGACGGCACGCCTGGTTTGGCGGGAAGTTCAGTCGGGGGCTTTACGGTATACAGCCCGGATCGCTTAACCTCGGAGCGCGATCGCGTCACCGTCATCATCTACGCTAACACGCCCCCGTCGGTAGCTGCCATAGCCAAGCAGTTGTCAGCGCTAGGTTACCGGCTCGGTAAGAACTACATCGACTCATCACTGCTCCACTTTGAAACCATCAGCCCTCGCCTTGCTTCCCTTGGCCTCCAGCCTTGCCGCGACCGTTTTAATCGCTGCCGGGCGCTATCTCTCTACAGCAATGTTCCGAACATGACGCAAATCGCGGGCACATGGCTAATGGTGGAGCTCCTCGAGTATTGCCGGTCGATACACGGCGACATTGCTGAGTGCGGCGTCTTTAAAGGCGGCAACGCCTTCGTTGTGTTGAACACTTGCGACGTTGCCCGCCAGCGCCCTTATCATCTCCTCGATAGTTTTGCTGGATTCGACAAACTCTCGGACTGCGACCCGCAGCAGAGAGCCATTGATTTTCGGGATGTGAGCTTTTCTCAGGTCTCCGACATATTTGCGAATTTCCAGAATGTAGTCCTCCATAAAGGTCTCTTTGAGGAGACGTTGCCGCGGTTGGAAGAGCGCAAGTACTCCTTTGTCTACATGGACTGCGATTTGTACGAGCCGACGAAGGCGTTGTTAGAGTATTTCTGGGGCCGCCTATCTCCCGGCGGCTGCGTGATGCTCCATGACTGTTGGCAGCCACCGGCTGGTGCACCCGCTCACGTTCCAACCGCGTTCACGGGTACTCTACGAGCCTTGCGGGAGTTTTTGCCAAAAGATACCGAAGTGCTGAGTTTTCCCGAAACGACGCACGCGCTGGTTTTCAAACGGTGACGGGAATCGGATCAGGTAATTATCGGATGTTCTGGAGGTGGAGGGCCTACAAGAAGAATGCCTAAGTCTCGAAAGTCCCGAGTGAACATCTTGGTTTTTCCGTGTGGTTCTGAAATCGGTCTTGAGATCCACAGAGCCTTTGACGGCATCAAGGGGGTTACTCTCGTCGGCGGCTCGTCGGTTGCCGATCACGGGCGATTTGTTTTCCAACGTTACAGGGAAGGACTTCCCGATGTTGATGACGTGAGTTTCGTTCCGGAACTTAGGAAGCTCATCAGCGAGGAAGACATACAGTTTTTCTTCCCGGCACACGACAGTGTCGTCTTGAAATGTGCCCGGCACGAACAAGAATTGGGTTGTCAGGTCATCGGTTCGCCTTTTGAGACGTGCTCCATTACCCGATCCAAGAGGAAGACTTACCAACGCTTACAAGGAAGTATCCCGACGCCGACAGTTTATTCTCAGGCGAATGCCGAGTTCCCTGTGTTTCTGAAGCCAGATGCGGGGCAAGGATCGAGGGGTACTGTTATCGCTCGCAACCGGAGAGAGTTGGAGTTTTATACAACTAATGACCCCAGCCTTTTGATCCTGGCGTATCTCCCAGGTGAGGAATACACCGTGGATTGCTTCACCGACAGAAAGAGGGAACTCCTGTTTGTTGGTCCGAGGCGCCGCAACCGAATTCTCAACGGCATTAGCGTCGGCACGTTTAACGTGCGAGATGGGGGATTCACGGAAATGGCGGAGAGGATCAACGAACAGCTTGTGTTGAACGGCGCATGGTTCTTCCAAGTAAAACGCTCCGCCAATGGTGTCCTGACGTTGATGGAGGTTGCGCCGAGGATCGGCGGCTCGTCGGGTCTGTATCGCGCCATGGGCGTCAACCTGCCGGCGTTAAGCTATTACAATCAGTTGGGTTTGCCGCTGGCGATTCACTGCAACCAGTTCGACGCAGAAATGGATCGGGCGTGGTCAAATCGATACAGGCTGAAGATCGACTACAAGCAGGTCTATATCGACTTTGATGACTGCTTGTGTATTAACGGTAAGGTGAATCCAACCGCCGTGAAGTTCTTGATCCAGGCCATTAACCAGGGCAAGAGGACCTGCCTTCTTTCGAGGCATTGCGAAGGCCCTCTGGCTGCAAGGCTGAAGGAACTGAGGGTTCTCGACCTCTTCGACGAGGTGCGCCAGATCAGGGACGACTGCTCCAAGGCAGAGTTTGTGAGCGGGGATTCGATCTTCATCGACGACTCGTTCGCGGAGCGACAGGATGTCGCTCGGAAACGGGGCATTCCGGTATTCGCTGTCGATGCGATTGATGCCCTGCTGAACGAATAGCAAACCAAGGCAGCTTGAGTGACGGTGGCGTGACCCGGGGTTGTGCCGATGCCGCTGGGAATCGGTACTCCTGGACCTAAGAGCTCAGTGAGCGAGAACGAGCCGTGCATCATCCCAATAAATCGTCCCTCGGCCCGAGTGCCGTATCAGGTGAAGCCGCATCGTGCCCAAGCCTCCCGCGGTAAACGATTGCGATACCACTTGCCATGCCGGCCCCGGCGTGACAGCCGGCGAGAGAATCGAGGGTCCCGTGCCGGGCTCCCATATGGCGAGCTGCGCCGTGGCGGTGCCGTCCGGGGAACCGGAAACGAACGCCTGAAACGTATATTCGCTGCCAGGCACCAGGCCGGAGACATCCTGATAGACGCTACCATCGCCCTCGGCTTCAGCCAACGCGAACTTGCCACCATGCACTTTGTCGCCAGTGATTGTCGGCTGTGCGGACAAATAAGGGAGCCAAGGCGCCAAAACGCCGGATTCGAAGTCCGAGTCGGGCAATGGGACGAAAGACGCTTCGGGCCAAACGAACGGTGTCTCCCCTGTAGCAGCTCGAAGCTGCCAACGAACGGTCCGCTCGTCATGCGGAATTCGCATGATAGCAATCGCCAAGTAATAATTCTGATCGTAGTCTAGGGATGAGAATTGCGGATATGCCCGTTGCCCTGGAACAAACATCGCTTCGAGAGCAACCAATCGCCCCCGGATTTTCATCAGCGGCGCCTGATCGCGGGGTGTCGAAAAAAATGGGCCTTGCGAGAGAAACAACAAGACAAAACAGCCAGCAGTAGCTTGCGATGGATACTTCTGGAAGAAATTGTGAATACGGGGAAAAACTGTCCAGCGGACTCCAATCAGAAGCACGGCCAGTTCTGTGCCCAGCAGGTATAGATACTTGGTAATCGAATAAACGCTTCCGATGTGGAGACCAAAATACGCGAGAGCTTGAAGACAAATAAGAAGACACACAGCTATCAGACCCGCGTCGTGTGCGAGTCTCCGGCGGCTTCGGGCAAGGGGCTGGCGGCGAAGATACCGAAGCAAGGCTACTGAAAGTGCGCAAAGCACCACGCCGAGGCCAATTGCCAGGGATGTCCCGTGATCCGAAAGTTGGGTGAACCGGATCAGAAACCATCCATTATTACCAGA
>Ga0187867_10001486_pt1 | contig 20249 bp, 14 predicted proteins | sample June2016WEW_13_1_FD_132976 | JGI IMG/M metagenome (GOLD analysis project Ga0187867, IMG submission 132976) | Peatland microbial communities from SPRUCE experiment site at the Marcell Experimental Forest, Minnesota, USA - June2016WEW_13_10 | ecosystem: Environmental > Terrestrial > Soil >...
GCGCACGCGCCCACGAGCGTGGGAATGTACGCGGCGATGCAGATGCGCGTTCCCTTCAGCTTCACGGGCCATGCCAACGACATCTTCCGGCGGCGGGCGATTCTGAAAAAGAAGCTGCGGCGCGCGAGTTTCGTGGCGTGTATCAGCCGATGGCATCAGAGTTTTTACGACTCGAAATGTCCCGACAAGAGCGGCAAGTACGAAGTGATCCGGTGCGGGGTGGAATTGGGCGAGACCAAGGAACCGGCGCCCGACGAAGGGCAATTGAGGATTCTGACGGTTTGCCGGCTGGTGGAGAAGAAAGGGATCGACACGCTGATCGGGGCGGGGGTGGAATTGAATCGGCGGGGGATTCCCGTGAAATTGACGATCGCGGGAGAGGGTCCGGAGCGGCAGCGATTGGAAAAGCTGGCGGCGGAGTTGGGTTGCGGCGGCTGGCTGACGTGGCTGGGCGAGGTAGCCAATTCGCGGGTATTTTCGCTGCTCAAGGAGGCGGACGTGTTGGCATTGCCGAGCCGGGAGGATTCGCGGGGAGACCGGGACGGGATTCCGGTGGTGCTGATGGAAGCGATGGCCAGCGGCACACCGGTGGTGGCGGGGAACCTTCCGGCGATCGGGGAGTTGGTGGAGGACGGGGTAAGCGGGCTTTTGGTGGAGGGGAACAAACCGGCCGCCCTGGCCGATAAGCTGGCCATGCTATGGGGAAACCCCGATCTGAGCCGGCGTCTGGCCGCAGAGGGAAGAAGGAGAATCGCATCGGAGTTTTCGCTGGGGACGACTCTGGAGCGATTGGAGCGCCGGTTCGCGGCGGGGCAAGGGATTACGACATGAGCGGGAATCGGCGATATTGTCTGATCACCCCGTGCCGGGATGAAGCGAAGTTCGCGCGACGGACGCTGGCGAGCGTGACGTCGCAGTCGGTTGCGCCGGCGTTGTGGGTGATCGTGGACGACGGCTCGACGGACCAGACGCCGGCGATCCTGGCCGAATATGCGGCGAAATTTCCGTACCTGCGGATTTTGCGGCGTGAGAACCGGGGCTTCCGCAAGCTGGGGGGCGGGGTGATCGACGCGTTTTATCACGGATACGAGACGATCGATCCCCGGGAATTCGATTTCGTGTGCAAGCTGGACTTGGATTTGGATTTGCCGGGCAGGTATTTCGAAGCGTTGATGGATCGAATGGATGCCGAGCCGCGGATCGGGACGGCGAGCGGCAAGCCGTTTTTCCTGGACGGGAAGACCGGGCGGAAGGTGATGGAGAAGTGCGGGGATGAGAACTCGGTGGGGATGGTGAAGTTTTATCGGACGGAATGTTTCGCGCAGATCGGAGGGTTCGTGAGGGAGTTGATGTGGGATGGAATTGACTGTCATCGTTGCCGGATGCTGGGGTGGATCGCCGTGTCCTGGGATGATGCGGAGTTGAATTTCGAGCATTTGCGGCCGATGGGGACGAGCGACAAGAACTGGTGGACGGGCCGGGTTCGGCATGGGGTGGGGCAATATTTCATGGGAACGGGGGTGTGCTACATGATCGCCAGCGCGGCATTCCGCGTGTTGCATCCGCCGATGGTCGCGGGGTCGATGGGAATGCTGTGGGGGTATTTCAAGGGCCTGATCGGTCGCAAGCCGCGTTATGGGGACCTGGAATTTCGTAGATTCCTGCGCCTTTATCAATGGTCGAGTATGCTGCATGGTAAGCGCGCGGCAACGGCGGCGCTGAACGCCAGGCAGGCAAAAATTTGGAACCCTGGGGCGATTTCGGAGTCGAAGATTCGATAGTGGGCGAGTTTGAGCGCATCAAAACAGCACGGCGGGCGAGGATCGCCGGCCACATAAAACGCTAATAGTACGCACAAAGTTTGCACGGCATTTGCGTTGCTGATGGCGTGGGATGGTTGTGTCGATAAGAGAACTGCGCCGCATAAGTTAGCAGGCGAGGCCCGAGAAAAAGTTTCCCTGGAGGCGAAAATCCAGGTCGGCAAATAGAGTTACGGTCCTATATAATTCAGGTTGCAATTAATCGCGGCGACAGCCATATTGCAGCGGTGATCCGTGGGTTCGGCGCGCGTTTTTGATAAAAATTGCCTCATCCATGGCGGCGAGTCCGGAGGTTCGCAGCAACATGCAATTGAAAGAGGGCGAATACAGATGGACCGATGCGACCGTTGGCGCCGCCATGGCGACGTTGTCGGCGGCGCGAACGGCGCCCGCGGCGCGGCGGTTGCCGACCATCCGGCTGCGCGGCATGCGCATCCATTGCATCGACGAGCTTACCTGCATCGAGCACATTCTCAGTCAGCTTGCCGCGGGCCGGGGCGGGTTCGTGGTAACGCCGAACCTCGATCATTTGCGGCGGTCTCAGCGGGACGTGAGCTTCTCGGTGTTGGTTGCCGAGGCGAACCTGGTGGTGGCGGATGGGATGCCGCTGGTCTGGGCCAGCCGGTTGCAGGGAACCCCCCTGCCGCAGCGGGTTGCGGGGTCGGACCTGATATCGAGCCTGAGCGCGGCGGCGGCGGGGCAGGGAAGATCGATCTTCCTGCTGGGCGGGGAGGATGGAACGGCGACGGCGGCGGCAAAAGTGCTGCGGAACCGATATCCACAACTGACGATCGCCGGCACCCTCTGCCCGGCGAAGGGCTTTGAGAACGACGAAGCGGCAATCCAGGAAATCACCGCCAAGCTGCGAACGGCCCGGCCGGACATCGTGTACGTGGCGCTGGGATCGCCGAAGCAGGAGCGGCTGATCGATCGGATTCGCGGCGGGCTGCCGAAAGCGTGGTGGCTGGGTGTCGGCGTGAGCTTCAGCTTCTTGTGCGGGGACGTGAAGCGGGCGCCGCTCTGGATGCGAAACTGGGGGTTGGAATGGGTCCACCGGCTGGCTCAGGAGCCCAAGCGGCTGTTCAAGCGGTACGTGATCGCGGGAATTCCATTCGCCGGGATGCTGCTGTTTCAGTCCACGTTGCAGGGAGTCCGCAATCGCCTGATGCCCCGACGGGCGGAAGGCGAAGCCTCCGCGGCGGAAGGCGAAGCCTCCGCGCTGGAGGCGGAAATCGCCGCCTACGAGGATGAACCGGAAACGCTGGCCAGCGCCAAGGCGGTGTTCGGGGGTTCTTCCCAAGACACGGCCGAATCGGTGAACGAAAGAGCGACGCTGTTGGCGGCGGTGAGCGCAAAGTCGGCGGACAACGAGATTGAACCCAGCCAATTCCACGATACGGCGCCGATGGCGTCGCCCGGTCGTGGGCGGTTGCGCGGTCTGGTGCTGTTGGGCGGAGGGGTTCGACCGACGCCGCTGGCGATGTCGCTGAGCCGGAACGTGCTGGATCTTCCCGTGGGGCGGGGCAAGACGGTGCTGACGCGCTGGCTGGAGGAAGCGGCGATCGTGGCGCAGATGCTGGGGATGGACCACTTGCCGGTGCGGCTGCTGCTTGACCAGGAAGCCCCGGAGCCGCGGAGCGCGGCGACGGGCGAGGCGCCCCCATCCGCGCGAAATGGCGTGGAGGGTAAATCGGTTTCGGACTATTATCGCCTGGAGCGGGACACGGCGGAGTATCGCGGGACGGGCGGATTGCTGGCGAACATCGCCGAGGAATACGACGACGACGACACGATCCTGGTGGGAAACGCGGCACAGGTGCTGCTCGATCCGCTGTCGGCGCTGTTCACGTCGCTAAGGAAGACGCGGGGCGTGGTCAGCTTGATCGGGCATCGGGACGGGGAACCGAGCGGTTTGATGCTGATAACCTGCCGGGCCTTGCGGCTTATTCCGAGCGTAGGATTCGTCGATATGAAAGAGCAGGCGTTGCCAATCATCGCCTCGTCATACGACGTTCGGGTGGTGCAATGCCGAAGGCCGACGGGTCTTTCGATTCGGACGTTATCGGACTACATCGCGGCATTGCGGGCGCTGCATCAGCCGGTGCGCGCCACCGCGACCGATCCCTGGGCGGAGGACTGGAAATCGACGTTCGCGATCGTGGAGCCGGGCGCGGCGGTGTCGCCGAGCGCGCGCATCCACGACTCGGTGGTTCTGGCCGGCGCGAGCGTGGAGGCCGGGGCGGTGGTGGTGCGGTCGGTGATCGAAGGAACGGTGCGGCGAGACCGCAAGGCGGTCGACCAATGCGTTGAACCGTCCAGCGAGCGGGGATTCGAGGTTGTTTTTCCTGGGACGCGGGCATGAAGTTGCCGGTGCTGCGAGACGACCGCCTGACATTGGCCCACGTGGCACTGGCCACGGCGATGGGCGCGCTGGGGGTGTTGGCGACGCTGGACGCATGGCAGGACATCTATCTGATCGCCCGCGACGACGAGGAATACAGCCACATTTTTGTGGTGCCGCTGGTGGCGATATTCCTGGTGTGGGTTCGACGGATGCGGCTGCGGCATTGCAAGCCGACGGGGCGTCTGATCGGACCGTTCGTCGTGGCTGTCGGATGGTTCTTGAGTTCATTTGGATTCTACCGGGGCATCCAGAGCTTCTGGCACGGGGGCGCGGTGCTGGTGGTGGTGGGTTGCATGCTCTCGGTGCTGGGCAAAGGGGTGATCTTCCGGTTCTTCCCGGCATTTTTACTGCTGGTTTTCCTGGTGCCGGCGCCGGGGCGATTGCGTCTGGCGATCGCCTCGCCGCTGCAAAATTGGACGGCGTCGATCACGCAGCATCTTCTGGAGGCGTGCGGAGTGGTGAACACGGAAGTGAACGGGAACGCGCTGACGATCAACGGGCATGCGGTGTTGGTGGCGGAGGCGTGCAACGGGTTGCGGATGGTGTTTGCGCTGATCATGGTGGGGTTCGCGTTCTGCTTCGCGATGCCGCTGAGGAATTACATTCGGGCGATCATTTTGCTGCTCAGTCCTCTGGCGGCGATTTTCTGCAACGTGATTCGGATGATCCCGACCATCTGGATGTACGGGTACATGCCGGAACAGGCCAAGCAATTCCATATCTACGCCGGCTGGGCGATGTTGCCGCTGGCGTTTGGAATGTTGTATGGACTGATCCGGACGCTGCAATGGGCGATGATCCCGGTGAACGAATACACGTTGGCGTCGCAATGAGGAAGTCCGTGGCCATGAGGGAGTTTGGAGAGTGGGATTGAAGGCGAGAGCTAGAAAACTAAGCCGAGGCGTTTGGCTTTGGCCGACGATTTCGATCCTGATGCTGGCCGGGATGGTGGCGGAGGCGCGCACGCACGTTCAGCCGACGGAGGCGGAGCCCCATTTGCGGCGTTGCCGCGAGGCCATCGCCGCGTTCCCGATGACGATCCAGACGCCGTCGGGCACGTGGACGGGAATGGATACGAAGGTGCCGGAGCCGGCCATCAAGCTGCTGCGTCCCAACGGTGATCCCCTGAGCCGGGATTACGTGAACGACGAGACAAAACAGACGGTTTCGCTGTTGATCGTGAATTGCAAGGATGCGCGGTATTTGGAAGGGCATTATCCGAAGAACTGCTATCCCGCGCAGGGAGAGAAGGAGATCAAGGAGGATACCAAGCTGCGGTCGTGGCAATTACCGCATGTTGAATTGAGGGGGATGGAATATCACTTTGCGCCGAAGAGTCCGACGGACCAGGGGCAGGTGGTGTATAATTTTTTTGTGATGCCGCTGGTGCCGGACCGGACGGTTTCGCACAAGGAACTGGATGGAGTGATCTGTCCGGATATCGACAGCGTGCGTACGAGCGGGGAAGATTATCAGCGGCGTTATTACGGCGCGGCGGAGTTTCAGTTGGTAACTGGGCCGCTGATGTCGTCCCAGGATCGGGATCGGGCGTTGATCGACCTGCTGAGTCCCAACGAGAAATTGCTGTGGACGCTTGAGAACCGGCCTGAAGCCGGAGGTAAGTAGCCTATGACAAACGAAATGCAGTTGGCGCAGGCGGCGGGCCTGCCGGTTCCGAGCCACGACATGGCGACGGGCCAACACGGGAATCAGCAGGGCAAGCCTGTCGGGCTGAAGAGGATTCACCGCCTGATGCGCGGGCGGTATCCGCTGGTGATCACGCTGGGGCTTTTGTTCGGCGTGGCCGGCGGGCTGATGGGATTCCTCAGCGAAGAGCCGATTTACACCAGCAGCTTCACGGTTGAAATTGTTCCGCAGGTGCAAACCCCCGGCAGTTATACCGGCGAGATGATTCCGGGCTACACGATGTTTTTGCAATCGCAGGTGGCGGTGCTCAAGAGTTACGACGTGGTTCAGCGGGCGCTGGACGAGGATGCATGGAAGGCCACGGGCGCGCCTCGGGGAGACGACGCGGCGATAACTCGTTTCGCGGCCGGCGTGGAGGCGGAGAACAATCCGCCGGATACGTCGATGCTGAGGATCAGTTACTCCGATCCGGACAGGAACCTTGCCCTGGCGGGCGCGCAGTCGGTGCTGAAGGCGTATCAGGAGTTCTGCGCGGAATCGGACCAGTCGTTGTACCCGCAGAAGCTTCAGGAACTACAGAGACTACAGACCAAGTATTCCAACGACCTGGCGTCGTCCGCGCAGTCGCTGCGGGAGCTGCAAAGCCAATACAACACGGACGACCTGGCTTCCTTCCAGGACGAGAACATGCGGCACCAGGGCGAACTCGCCAGCCGCTTGGACGATGCCCAGACGAGGCTGGACATCGATCAGAAGATCATGGGCGGAAATCAGCCGAGCGGGAAGGCTGCCGCCACGACGCAGTTCACTCCGTTGACGGAAGATCAGATCGCGACGTTTGACGGCGGGAAGCTGAATCAGATGCGCTCGCAGCGCGACGCGATCGAAACGGAAATTGAACGGATGAAAGCCAACGGCTACGGCGAGGCCGCTCCGCGCATGCAGAATTTGCGTGCCGACCTGAGAGTGGCGGACCAGGAGATCGCGGCCTACGTGCAGACCTTCAGCCAGGGCTATCGCATCGATCCGGAAAGCGGCCGGCCGGGGCTGACGTCGGTCCAGGCGGAAATCGTGGCGTTGAGGGTGGAAATCGATGATTTGCAGAAACAGCTCGAAAAGCAAAAGGCCCTGTGCGCCGACGTGGGGAAATACTCGCAGTTCATTCGCGACGTGAAGGCCAACATGGCCCACGCGCAGCAGGGCCTGGATGACGCGAATGCGGAATACGAGCGGCTTCAGTCGATGCGCTACCTCAATGGGAACAACCAGATGCGCGTGATCAGCAATCCGATCGCGCCGACCGCGGCATCGTCCGACAAGCGCAGGGTGATGGGAACGCTGGGATTCCTGGGCGGAGCGATGCTTCCGATGCTGGTGGTGATGCTGGTGAGCGTGCTGGACGGTCGCTTCCGCTACAGCGACGAGGCGAACACGGACCTGGGCGGCATCCCGCTGCTGGGGATCCTGCCGAATTTGCCGGACCTGCTGACCGATCCGTCGCAGGCGGCGACGGCGGCGCATTGCGTGCACCAGATTCGGACGATCCTGCAAATCACCGGACACAACACGGAGAAGCGGGTATTTACCATCACCAGCGCATCGCCGGGGGACGGGAAGACCAGCCTGACGCTGGCGCTGGGCCTGAGCTTTGCCGCCAGCGGATCGCGCACGCTGCTGGTGGATGGCGACATGATTGGCGGCGGGCTGACGGCGCGGCTGAACGTCAACGCCGAGCACGGCGTGCTGGAAGCGATGGCGGCGCGCGACATCACGCCGTACATCCGCACGACCGACGTGGCGGATTTGTCGTTCCTGCCGGTCGGCAAGGCCATGGGCGGATACACGGGGACGATTTCGCCGGCGGCGGTCCGGCGGCTGGTGGACGAAGCCCGCAAGCAATTCGACGTGATCCTGATCGACACCGGCCCGATCCTGGGCAGCATCGAGGCGTCTCCGGTGGCGGTGGCTTCCGACGGGGTGGTCCTGTGCGTTTCGCGCGGGCAGCAACGGCAACTGGTGGATCGCGCGCTGGCGCATCTGCACGCGATCGGGGCCCGGCTGGCGGGAGTGGTATTCAACCGGGCGCAGGCGCACGATTTCGAGCGATCGACCAATCGCCTGGGGCTGGGCTCGGTTCCGGCCGGTATGGACGGCCGGCGCAGCGAGGCAATCGGTCCGGTGGCGCGTGCGGTGGCGTCGTCGGTGCGGTCGGCGTCGTCGGGACACGACCATTGACGGGCGGAAGGCAAAGCCTCCGCATTGGCAACTATGACCGCTTTGGACACAGCCAGCGATTCGCTCGCCGCGGCCCAGGAACGGCCGTCGTCGCCAAAGGCGCGCACGATCTGGGGGTTGGACCCGGTCGCCTTGCACCACCGGTTTTGGGCCGCGCACGGCATCCAGGTGGTGCGCCAGGGCGAGCCGTCTGAAATCGTCGATCATGCCGAGTTGTACCTTCTGACCGATCCGCGCTCGCTGGTGCTGTTCCGGATGACCAGCGTCATCGACGTTCTGAACTGGCTGAAGCCGCAGGTGTTGTTTTTGCGGCTGCACGACCGGCGTGAACGGGGATACCGGGAAAAAGTAATCACCGACGGACATAACCGGTTCCTGAGATTTCAGAGACTGTACGACGGTTCGGAGGACCTGCGGCTGGCGCGGGCGGTGCTGACGCCGGAGCGTGAATTGGCCCGGCTGTGGCAATCGTCGCCGGACCCGCTGACGGGCTGGCGTCGGCTGCGGCGTTACACGCCGCGGCACGAGCGGAGCACGCTGTCGATCGACGGAAGCGTGTTCGACCGGAGCGTGGACCGGGAGATCGCGACGTTTTTGCGTGATCTGACGGCGGCGTGGAACCGCCCGGATTCGACGATCGGCCGGGCCCGGCCGTTTGAGCCGCGGGTCTGGAAAGACCCGCAGAGCGTGATCGATCCGGAAGCACGGTTCATCGGCCCGGTCTGGGTGGGCGCCGGACGGAAAATCGACGGGGGAACGACCATCGTGGGTCCGGCAATCATCTGGGACGACCCCGAGTGCCGGCCGCCGACGGAGGAGATTCAGTGGCTGACCATCGAGCCGCACGACATCACGCGCGAGGCGGAGGTCAAAGAACTGAAGGCCGTCAACCGCATGTTCAAGCGGGGGTTCGACATCGCATTCAGCCTGGCCGTGCTGATGGTGACGATCTGGGCGTATCCGATCATCATGCTGGCGATCTGGCTGGACGACGGCGGGCCGTTTTTCTTCACGCATCGGCGTGAATCGGCGGGGGGACGGGAATTCGGTTGCATCAAGTTCCGGTCGATGCGGAAGAACGCCGAGCAGCAGAGGGCCCAGCTTCAGTCGCAGAACCAGGCGGACGGCCCGCAGTTTTACATAGCCAAGGACCCCCGCCTGACGAAAACCGGAAGGTTCCTGAGGAAGTACAACCTCGACGAATTGCCGCAGTTCATCAACGTTCTGGTGGGCCACATGTCGGTGGTGGGACCGCGGCCAAGCCCGCGCGGGGAGAACCAGTATTGCCCGCCGTGGCGTGACGCCCGGCTGAGCGTGCGGCCGGGGATCACCGGATTGTGGCAAATCCATCGCACCCGCCGGAGCGGAACCGACTTCCAGGAGTGGATCAAGTACGATATTGAATACGTGGAAAATCGGTCCTGGAGACTCGATTTCTGGATCATCTGGAAGACGATCATCCTGGTCTTCCGCAAGGTGTCGCGCTCATGACCATTCGTCCGAAAACCAAGCGCCGGGTTTTAATCCTCATCACGGGCCTGGCGATTTTCTCCGGGGCCGTGGCGTGGCTCTACAGCTACCGCATGGGCATCGCCGAGGGCAAGCTGGAACTGGACAAGCAGAAAGGGATGGCGGCGTATCGCAGCGGGGATTACGCGACGGCGGTTGACAAGCTCTCGGAATACATCAATCACGAGCAGAAACGGCCGCACGGCCAGTTGGACCCGGAAGCGCTGCTGGCATTCGCCAACGCGCGGGCCAAGGTGCCGACGAAGAACGAGGACTACATCGTTCTGTCGATCAAGGCGCTGCAATGGTATTGCACGCTGGTGCCGGAGAATGCGCAGGCGAAGGACCAGCTTCTGGAAATGGAAACGACGTATCCCAACTTCGCGACGGACTTGCTGGGACGCGCCAGCGACGTCCTGCGGAGCAATCCGAACGATCAGGTGGCGTTGAAGGCGATCGCCCTGGTGAACGCGTCGCTGAAAAAATACGTGGAAGCCGCCCCCGCCGCCAGGCGGTACGTCGAATTGGCGCCGACGGACCTGGACATGCAGAGAGTCAATTTTGAAATCATGCAGGCGACCGGGGTGTCGGGCGCCGACATGCAGAAGTATGCCGACGCGCTTCGGGCGAAATATCCGGCCGATCCGCGATTCAAGATCGTCAAGGCCTGGGCGTATTGGTTCAGCCGCAGCCGCCTTCAGACGACGGATCAGGCCCAGGCGGATCGCAGGCAATATCGGGCGCTGGTCCTGAGCGCGGCCAAGGACGATCCGCCAAGCAGCCAATTCGTGAGGACGACGACCGGGCTGCTGGACGGGTTGGGCGAGTTCGGGTTGGCGGAGGACTTGCTGCACCGCGCGGCCGCCAAGTTCAACGATCCGCAATTGACGCAGCAACTGATCGTTCGACTTTGGGAATATCGCAAGTTCCCGGAGGTGGTATCGCGGCTGAAGGACCTGGACGCGGCATCGCCGGCGGCCAATCCGACGCTGATCGCGTACAAAGCGATGGCGTTATTTCAACTGGTGCAGGACAAGGATGCCAACGCGCTGGTGGATCAATTGGCGGCGCGGGGCGCGGACGATCCGGCGGCGTACGCGTGGGCGACGACGCTGAAGGCGCAATACGGCGCGCCACCGGAGGATTTGAAGACCCGGGCGGCGCACTACCGGGACGCACAAGCGGCATCGCCGCACAACGGTTACGTCGCATTCCTGCTCGGGGACACCTACCTGAAATGGGGTGAAAACGCGTTGGCGTTGCAGGCGTTCCGACGGTCTTGCCAGGAGATGCCGAGCTGGTCCGATCCGCACGTTCAATTGTCGCTGCTGCTGGTTCGGCAAGGCCGCGGCAACAGCGAAGAGGCGCGGCGGGCGGCGCAACAGGCCTGGGCGGCGGGAACCAGCGCGGCGGGAACGATGGAACCCCAGGCGGTGATCGCCGACATCAACGTGAAATACGCCACCCTGCTGGCATCGCCCGATGCGATCAATACGGCGGCGCTGCTGGATGAAGTGAAGCAGATCCAAAGGCAGCTTCCCAACGAGCCGCAGACGCTGCCGATTTACGTCGCGCTGCTATCCCAGACGGGCCAGCGGGACGCGGCCATCGATGCGATCAAGGCGGCCTGCAACAACCCCGGGGAGGCCGGCGAGGACCTGCTGATAGAACTGGTGCAGACCAGCCAGGTGGCCAAGCTGGGGATGGAACAGCCGCTGTATGCCGCGATCCAGCAGAAGTATGGGCTGACTCCCCGGCTGGCGTATGCCAGGGCGATGGAATTGTTCAATGCCGGTCAGCAGGCCGACGGCCTGAAATTGATGCTGGATGCAAAGAAGAAGAGCAAGAGCACGGCCCTGGAAGGCTCCGCCTCCACAGTGGAAGGCTCCGCCTCCACCGACGACGCGGCTTTTTGGGATCGGGCGATCTGCCAATACCGCGAAGTGACGCACGATCCCGGCGCTGCCGCCGCCTGGGAAAAGCTCGGCAACACCTACGTGAACGACCTCGGCGTGCAATCGACGATCCTGACCGGCGGCAATTCCGCGTGGGCGGACCGCGATTTCATACGCCAGACCATCGACCGCGCCAAATCATTGACGTCAGAAGAGGCCTTGGGATGGAAGACGGCTTATGCGCGCTGGCTGCTGGCCGGTGGCCCAGCCGAGAAGCACGCGACGGAAGCGGTCGTGCTGCTGACCGCGGTGACCAACGACCACCCCGACGAATACGTGCCGCACGTCCTGCTGGCCACGGCGTATGACCAACTGAATAACCTGAGTGGCGGGTTGGATGAGTGGCACAAGGCGGCCGCGCTGGCGCCGCAATCGCCGCAGGCGCAGTTCGCGCTGCTCCAGGCCCTGCACCATGCCGACAAGAAGGACGATGCGCTGGTGGTGTTCGACAAATTACAGGCGATGAGCGACCTTCCGCCGGAATTGGCGCTGGAGGCGGCATCGATCATCGCGGCCGAGGGGGACATGCAACGCGCGGAAAAGATGCTGCTGAAATATCCGACGGCGTCGGACAAGAGTGGAAGCGAAGCCTTCCGCGTCCTGCACGATGGGACGCTGGCCAAGGTGTACCGTCTGGAAAACCGTCCCAACGAGGCGGCGCGAATTTATTTCGATCTGGCCAACGCCAAGAAACTGGACGTGAATACGATTCGCGAGGCGGCGGATTTCTTCGGCGTGCAGGGGGAATTGGCCGAGGCGCACAAGTTCCTGGACCGGCTGGTCGAAACACCGCTGCCCGCCGGGCAACGCCAACTGATCGAGGCGGAGTTCGAGGAGGAACACGGAACGGTCGAGACCGCGGCGAAGCTGTACGATGAGGCCGTCAAATTGGCTGGGGTCGATCCTGTGGCTTCCATCCGGCGGATTGGGTTCCTGATCCGGCGACACAATTGGACCAAGGCGCATAGCGCCATCGACCAGGCGGCCGCACGCTGGCCGGCGAATGAATCCGTCGCCAACCTCGCCAAGGCCGTGGCGGAGTTGGCAAATTACACCCATCTGGATGAAATGGGAACGCTGATCAACGCGCTGACGGCCGATCCGCAAAACGCCGCGGCAAACGATTCGTTGGCGATTGCCACGGATCCGGCATCCACGCCGTCGCAGGTTCGCTCGTTGCTGGAGAAGTATCCGGGTTTTGAGCCGCTGTACGAACTGGCAAGCCGGCGAATGATGTCGGCGGGCGACCCGGCGGAGGCGCTGTCGATTGCCCGCAAGGCGATGGGGCGATTCCCCCGCTCGGAGGATGCGGCGCGAACGATGGCCGAAGTGAGCGCGGCGTCGGGGAACTGGGCCGGCGCGGCGGTGGCGGCGCGGGAATGGCGGCAGCGCATCACGGGCAATCCGCGGCCGGCGGACCAGTTCATCGCAGTCGCCGACCTGGCCATCCAGCAGCCGCTGGATGCGGTGGATCGGCTCTCCCCCTATGTGGCGGATGCCACGGCGCACGCGGACGACAATGAGGCTCTGCTGACGACTTATGCCCAGGCGTTGATTCGCGCGGGCCGCCAGGGCGATGCCGCGGCGCTGCTGCAACCGCTGGCGCAGAATGAATCGCGATGGCGGATGGCGTGGCTCGACCTGGCGCCGGTCTCTTTCACGGATGGCACGGCTTCGGGAAGCTGGATCGCGCAGATCAAGCCGTTGCTCAATCCCGATTCGATCGAAGAGCAGCAGGATCTGGCCGAAGCGTACGTGGCATGTGCCGACAAGCAGGACTATCCGCGGGATTATGGGCTGGCGCGAGATGTGCTGAAGCCGTTCGTGCAGACGCCGAAGATGGGACCGCGACAGTGGTTGACCTACGCCGGCGCCAACGCCGGGGCGGGAGACGGCGCAATCGCCCGACAAGCGTATCGGCAAGTCCTCAAGCTCGATCCCACCAACGCCGTCGCCCAAAACAATCTGGCCGATCTTTTGCGGCAATCCGGCGACGCCGATTCGCTGAAGGAAGCCGAAGGCCTCGTCAACCAGGCGATCGCCGGACATGCAAACGATCCGGATGCGTTCAACTATTTCGACACGCTGGCGAGGATTCTGATGAAGGAAGGGCGCGCCGACGAGGCGATTGCCGCGTTTGAAAAGGGCAACGCGATCAACCCGAAGAATCTGGATATTCTGATCGGGCTGGCCTCGGCGTGCGCGAGCAATAACCGAACGAGCGCGGCGATCCGGTATCTGTCCCAAATCGACGGCCTGCTTCCCCCCGGCACGCAATTGAGCGGCGAATTGGCGGCGGAGTTGGCGACTGCCCGGCAGGCCGTGCACAAGAGTGATTCGCGGAACTCCATGTCGGGAACCGACTACTCGCCGGCCGGAAAATAAAGATCACGTCGATTGAAGACAGTACGGCGGGCAAGGATCGCCGGCTACACGCAATCCCGTTCAATGGCGATAGTTGTCTCTTTCCATTAGGCCCCGGCTTTGCCGGGGTTTCCATTATCGCGCAAACCCCGGCAAAGCCCGGGGGCTAACGGAAAGGAAAACAGAAAATGCCGGATCTCACGGATATGCGATCTATTCCGGATTTGCGGTTTAACGGGGATAAACCGCCCATTCCGGGAAATCGGAGCGCATTTTATGAGCAATCGCCGCTTAACTCATTGCTAACCGCATTTAACGATTGTGGTAAGACGCTGAAGGGGCTATAATTTCCTCGTTCGGCCCTCGCCAGGGGGCTGGACGTGGGTAGCAATTCGTGCCTCTCAAGCTGGGTGGCTTGCGAGCAATGCGAGCGGAATGAGAAAAGTCCCGTCGCTGCCGTCAAATCAAGGCGCCTGACCGCTGTACGTGTTTGGTGTCCTAAAAGAGCTAAAAAGGAGTGCGGAGCATGATCGCTTGGTCCAGGAGAGGCGTGGCAGCTGCGCTATCACTTATCTTGAGCGCGGGAGCCGCCCGTTCCTATGGAACGCAGATCAGCGTAGCGGGTGGGAATTCAAGGATGGCTGGCGGATCGCAATCCTCCCCCGACACCAGAGTTACATTCGAAGGGAACAATTCGACCGATTCCGCGACGTTCCAGGGCGTTTCTGATGTTTTTGCCCCGTCGCTGGACACGGGCGAGGATTACACCCGCGTCGACGCAACCACTGTCAAATTCTCTGCAAGTCAACTCGGGGCTGCCTCGGATTGGGGCAGCGATAACTGGGGCGATGACCTGCCGGCCTCGGTCGATCCGTCAACCGCCGCGGACAACAGTTCTTACGCGGATTTGACGCTTCAGCAATCGCCGCAGGCAGTTGTCAGCGAAGTCGTGAACAGCCCGCTGGCGGCATGGCAGACTCTAACCGGCTTATTGGCCGTTATCGTATTGACGATCAGACCCCCCAAGGCGGCAAAGGCACCGGGATAGAATCTCTCCCGGCATCTATTCTTTTTGAATTGCAGACTTAGCCCGAAATCGCGCCATGCTGTCGCGGTTGGTCAGAATCTCCGTCAGGTTGACGCATCGCTGAGTCGGCCGACGCGTCCGCGTCGACTTGAGGCGCCTGAGGCGATATATCGATCCTGACCGGCTCGATATTGGCCGTGGCGCGATTTTTTCGGCGCTCTGCGGAACGGCGGCCGCCGAGGCGGCCGATTTCGATCATGTGACCGCGGTTGGACGCAACCTGCTGGCCGCCCTTGCGGCCGGCAAAGCGTGCCTCCTCGGCCGTGAACTCGTGGGCCGTTCCCTTGCGATGGGCCGCCATGCCGCCCTTGCGGGCAATTTCACGCTGTTTCCCTCGATCCATCGATGCAAATCCGCCGAGTCGTGTTGTGGGTTCCATGGGTAAATCCCTTTCGATGTCACGTCCCATAAAAAACAAAGCAAGCGACATACCACCGGCCCCAGGAGCAGCCGTGACACTCTCTCCCCCTCCGCCAAGAATTGTAGGCAAGCAAACCGGCGGCCGGCTACCCAATTGTTAATTTGCGGTAGCTGATGCGATGGGGCCGTTCGGCGTCCATGCCCAGGCAGCGCTTGCGGTCGGCCTCGTATTCGCTGTAGTTGCCGTCAAAAAATCGCGCCTGGCTTTGGCCCTCGAAGGCAAGAATGTGCGTGGCGATGCGGTCGAGAAACCAGCGGTCGTGGCTGATGATGACGGCGCAGCCGGCGAAATTTTCCAGCGCTTCTTCCAACGCCCGCATGATGTTGACGTCGAGGTCGTTGGTCGGCTCGTCCAGGAGAAGGACGTTGGCGCCCTGTTTGAGCATGCGCGCCAGATGCACGCGGTTGCGCTCGCCGCCGGAAAGCGTCCCGACGATCCGCTGCTGGTCGGCGCCGCTGAAGCCGAATCGGGAAACGTACGCGCGTGAATTGACCTGCACCGATCCGAGGCGCACGTTGTCCGCCTTTTCCGAGATCGCTTCCCAGACGTTGCAGTTGGGGTCGAGGACGTCGCGGCTCTGCTCGACGTAGGCCAGCTTCACGCTCTGGCCCAGCCGGATTTCGCCGGAATCAGCCTTCTCCTGCCCGGTGATGAGGCGGAAGAGGGTTGTCTTTCCGGCCCCGTTGGCTCCGATCACGCCGATGATGGCGTTGGGCGGAAGAACGAAATCCAGGTCCTGGAAGAGAATGTTGTCGCCATAGGCCTTGGTGAGCTTGACCGCCTCGATGACCTTGGCGCCGAGGCGCGGCCCGGGCGGGATATAAATCTCGATCTCCTGAACGCGTTTTTGCGCGTCCTGGTTGAGCATGGCCTCGTAAGCGGCGAGGCGGGCCTTGGATTTGGCGCGGCGGGCGCTGGGGGACTTTCTCACCCATTCCAATTCGTGGGCCAGGGCGCGCTGCCGGCTGCTCTCGGACTTTTCCTCCTGCGCCAGCCTCGCCCGCTTCTGCTCCAGCCACGACGAGTAATTCCCCTTCCAGGGAATCCCCTGGCCGCGGTCCAATTCGAGAATCCAACCGGCGACGTTGTCCAGAAAATAACGGTCGTGGGTGACGGCGATCACGGTGCCGGCATATCGGGCCAGATGCTGCTCCAGCCAGGCGACGGATTCGGCGTCGAGGTGGTTGGTCGGCTCGTCGAGCAGGAGCACGTCGGGGTTCTTGAGCAGCAGCCGGCACAGCGCCACCCGCCGCCGCTCGCCGCCCGACAGGACTTTCACCGCCGCATCCGCCGGTGGACAACGCAACGCGTTCATCGCCATCTCCAGTTGCGAATCCAAATCCCAGGCGTTGGCGGCGTCTAATTTTTCCTGCACCTGGCCCTGCTTCTCCAGCAGCTTGTTCATCTCCTGGTCGCTCAGCGGATCGGCAAGACGATGGTTGATCCGGTCGTATTCGGCCAGGAGATCGATCGTGGCTTGCAAGCCCTGCTCGACGGTCTGACGAACGGTCAGCGAATCCTCGAGTTGCGGCTCCTGTTCCAGAAACCCGATGGTATAGCCGCTGGCGAGGCTGATTTGCCCCTCGTATTTGGCGTCCACGCCGGCCAGGATGCGAAGCAGCGAGCTTTTCCCCGAGCCGTTGAGGCCCAGAACTCCGATCTTGGCGCCGTAAAAATAGGACAGGTAAATGTCCTTGAGAATGACCTTCTTTTCGTGCGACTTGCTGACGCCGATCATGGAATAGATGATTTTGTTCGGCTCGGGCATTAAAGTTCTCTCCATGGACGCGCGCAAACGGATTCTCACGGGCGACACTCCGACGGGCCGGCTCCATCTGGGCCATTACGTCGGCAGCATCGAAACCCGCCTGGCGCTTCAGGACGAGTATGATTGCTATTTCATCATCGCCAACAAGCACGCGTTCACCACGCGGGCCGACAAACCGGGCGACATCCGGCAATCGGTGATCGACATCGCCACCGATTACCTGGCGGTGGGAATCGATCCGAACAAGAGCACGCTGTTCATCCAGAGCGAAGTCCCGGCGATCGACGAACTGACTTTTTTCTTCGCCATGCTGTTGCCGTTCAACCGCGTGATGCGGAACCCAACGCTGAAGGACGAAATCCGCGACAAGGGGTTGGGGGACGAATATTCCTTCGGTTTTCCGCTCTATGCGGTGGGGCAATGCGCCGACATTCTGGCGTTTCGGCCGGCGCTGGTGCCGGTCGGCGAGGACCAGCTTCCCCATCTGGAGATGACGCGGGAAGTGGCCCGGCGGTTCAACCAGATTTATTGCGGGGTCGATCCGCATACCGAAGACAAGGATTTCGTGGCGCGCGGCGGGGTGTTCCCGATCATCGAGCCGAAGCTGGGCCGGGTTCGCCGGCTGGTCGGCACCGGCGCGCCGGGCCCGGACGGCGAACTGCTGAAGATGAGCAAGTCGCTCAACAACGCCGTCTTCCTGTCGGATGACGCGGATGCCGTGCGGAAAAAGGTGATGGCGATGTACACCGATCCCAAGCGCATCCGCGCGACCGATCCGGGAACGGTGGAGAACAATCCGCTGTGGATTTTTCACGAGACGTTCAACCCCGACAAGGCCTGGGTAGCCGAGCAGGAGCAGGCGTATCGCGCCGGCAAGGTGGGGGACGTGGCGATCAAGCGCAAGCTGGTGGAGGTTCTGGACGCGCTGATCGAGCCGATCCGATCCCGGCGGAAGCAATACGAATCCCGGCCGGACGACGTGATCGATGCGCTGCGAATCGGCACGCGCCGCGCCAACGTGCTGGCGGAAGAAACGCTGACGCTGGCGAAGCGGGCGATGAAGCAGGATTATTTTTCGAGATCGCTGAAAATTGAATAAGAATGCCGATTGCCAATTGGCAATCGGCAATAAATTCTCAAGCCTTGTCACCCGGCGGTGGAGGCGGCGGCGCGACGGGCTGCGGCGGTGGCGGCGGCGGAGGTTGCCCATATCCATAGCCTTGCTGGCCGTATCCCCCGGCGGCCTGCTGTTGTTGCATCATCCAGTAATAGGCCTGCTGCATCGCCTGCAATTGGGCGGGGCCGGCGGATTGGAATGCCGCGACGAGCTTGACGAGGGTGATCACGCACAAGGCGATCAAGCCGGCGAACACCGCCAGCGGAAGTATCGCCACCGGATTGACGGCGGCCTGGCGCAGCCCGGTCACGGAATTCATGAGCAGAAACAATGCGATGAGGCTGTTGAGAATAATCGAGCAAACGGTGGAGAGTTTTCCGCCGCGGCGAACGAAAATAACGAAAATCAGCAGCAGCCCCCCCGCCCCTATCATCATCGCCGAGCCGATCATCGTCAGCATGCGGATTTCCTGGATGGGAGTGAAACCCTCGATCGGAGGAAGCTCGGTTTGCTGTTGGCGAACGGCTTGCAACATAACGTCGTCGGGCAAGAGGCGCGAAAGAGAGCCGACGCAGGTTCCGGAGAGGAAAATGATGGCGCCCAGGACCAACTGCCAGAGCCCGGCGGCGCGGCCGGCGGCGTAGGGCTGGGACATCGCCCAGGCGCGGGGATCGATCATCGGCGGCAAATACGGCGAGGGGGAATAAGGATATTGGCTCAAGAGGATTTCCTTAAATTGTTGCAAGCGATAGTCGCGGCGGGGAGCGTGAGCGTCAAGGCGGACGCGGAGGGCAAAGCCCTCACCGCTTGAATGATCGCCGCGGCGGCGATGGCGGCGGTCTCCACCCGCAGGATGGTTCGCGTCAGACGAACCGGCACGATTTGGGCGGCGCGGAAGGCGTCGGCTTCCTCGGGGCTCCAGCCACCCTCCGGACCCACCAGCACCGTCAACGGCCCAGGCAGCGCGGAGATTAATTGGAAAATGGATATGGCCTCTTCATCGAGCGACAAATGCCAGAGTGTGCTGCCGGCGGATTTGGCCCGCTCGATGACGACGGGCAGTTCCGTCAGAGGTTCGATGCGCATGACGCCGGTGCGGGCGGATTGCTCGGCGGACTCGGCGGCCAGATGCCGCCAGCGGTCTTGTTTTCCCGAACCCCGCGGAAGAACGATGCTTCGCCGGGTGGACAGGGGGACCAGCGCATCCACGCCGAGCTCGCTGAGTTTTTCGATCATCCAATCGGCCCGAGCGGCCTTGGGGACGGCGGCGGCGATCGTCAGGCGCGGTCCGTTGGCGCGGGCGAGGGCGATTTCATCCACTTCGACGCTGACGCCGGCGTGGGTAACGAACACGATCCGTCCACGGCCCCAGGCCCCCGATTCGTCGAAAACATCGACGACCGCGCCGTCGGCCAGACGCAGGACATCGCGAAGATGATGGGCCTGCGGGCCGGTAAGATCGATCCGGCCGACGACCGCCTTGGGCACCAGAATCCGCCGCATGGCCGGGGATTATCGGACGGCTTGGCGCCAACGGCAACGCCAGGCGTTGCTTTGGCGGATCGGCAAGGTTATGCTGGGCAAAGACCTGTCCGAAGTATGCGCAGGGATGCGCGAAAAGAGCCGATTGGCACGGCCAAAGGCTTTTGCTTCGAGGAAGGACTCCCATGGCACAGGCACCCGCAAACAGCGCCGACGAACTGCTCTCCCAATTGGCCTCGAGCGAAATCGACCGTCTTCTATCGGAAGCCGGGGGCAATCCCCCCGCGCCCGCGACTCCGGCGGCCGTGGAGACTGCCGACAGTGCCGAGGTGGTCGCTGAAGGCTCGGAGCGCGCGGCGCTGCTGGAGGCGGCGGGGTTTGAATCGCCGGATCCCGCGCCTGCGGAGCCGGTGAAACCCGCGGCGCCGGACGCCCCCGCC
>Ga0187867_10001490_pt1 | contig 20238 bp, 17 predicted proteins | sample June2016WEW_13_1_FD_132976 | JGI IMG/M metagenome (GOLD analysis project Ga0187867, IMG submission 132976) | Peatland microbial communities from SPRUCE experiment site at the Marcell Experimental Forest, Minnesota, USA - June2016WEW_13_10 | ecosystem: Environmental > Terrestrial > Soil >...
AAGAATCGTTTGGCGGCCTTCGCATCCCGCCGCGGCTGAACGAGAATGTCGAGCACGACGCCATCCTGGTCCACCGCGCGCCAAAGGTAGTGCTGTACTCCCTGGATGCGAATGAACACCTCGCTCATAATACCACTTATCTCCCGGCCGCGGTCGGCGGTGGCGGTAATAGGGGTCGCATAGCTGTTTCATGCCGTCAGTCTCGCCGGCTCCGGCTTCCCGGGCCGGATCGGGTTCACGTGACAATGCCGTACCGATCAACAATCGGCTTTTCAAGTACATCGTCACACCAGTCTTTTGCTCCACCGCCGCGTCGGCGAGCATGACCGGAGTAGCCGCACTCACATTGTCGGCCGGTCGCAGCCTCACGCCGACGCAGCTCGACTGGCACCAGACCGAATTGATCGTCCGTTTGAACATCTTGAACGATCCCAGCATACTGGGCAAAGGCACCTGGCCATCACGGCAGGAAGGAGAGAAAAACTGTCCGATTACCCCCGCGACATGATCGGATACGGACGCAATCCGCCGGATCCGGCCTGGCCAGACGGAGCACGGATTTGCGTTCAGTTCGTCGTCAATTACGAGGAGGGCGGTGAGAACAACATCCTGCACGGCGACCCGCAGTCAGAGGCATTCTTGTCGGAAATCGTCGGCGCCACTGCCTGGCCGGGCCAGCGTCATTGGAACATGGAATCGATCTATGAATATGGTGCGCGCGCCGGTTTCTGGCGGCTGTGGCGCCTGTTCACATCACGCCAGATTCCGGTCACCGTATTTGGCGTTGCGACAGCGATGATGCGCGGGCGTGAGCAGGTCGCCGCGATGCACGAGGCGCAATGGGAAATTGCGTCGCACGGCCTGAAATGGATCGAATACAAGGACGTTCCACGCGACGTCGAACGCAGCCATATGGCGCAGGCGATCGCGCTGCACGCGGAAGTGACAGGATCGCCGCCATTGGGCTGGTATCTCGGCCGCTGTTCGATGAACACGCTTGGTCTCGTTCTGGAAAACGGAACCTTCCGCTATTCGTCGGACAGCTATGCCGATGATTTGCCGTACTGGGTGCATGGGCCGAAGGGTCCCCATCTCGTGGTTCCCTATACGCTCGACGCCAACGACATGCGCTTCGCCACCGCGCAGGGATTCAACTCTGGCGAGCAGTTCTTCGGCTATCTGAGGGATTCCTTTGACGTGCTGTATCGCGAAGGCGGGGAAGGACGGGGGAAGATGCTGAATATTGGCCTGCATTGCCGGCTCGCCGGGCGGCCTGGCCGTTTGGCGGCGCTGGAGCGGTTCGTGGACTATGTGCGATCACACGACGATGTTTGGATCGCGCGCCGGATCGATATCGCTGCGCACTGGCACGACCGTCATCCTCCCGCCCCACTTACCTGAAGTGTAGCGTTGCGCACATTAAATGTGCTCGCCAAATTCCGGTCAGCCGCCGGAGCCTCAGGTCAAGGCCATCGCCGCCAACCCATGACGATGCATCAGCGCCGGCACATCCAGGCCGCCGATCGCTCCGTCTTCAACGATCCAGGTGCCGCCAATCATCACGCGGTCAGCGCGATGCGCACCGCACAGGACCAAAGCCGCCAACGGATCCCCGACACCGGAGAAGCGCAATTCGTCCAGCCGGAACAACGCAAGATCGGCCGGTGCGCCGACCCGGATAACGCCGAGTTCCGGACGGCCTATACATGCAGCGGAGCCGGTGGTCGCCCAACGCAGCGCGTCGCGATGGCTGACCCGCTCGACACCGTAGCGGCCCCGTTGCAGCAGGAACGCTGCACGCACTTCCTGCATCAGATTGGAAGTATTGTTCGAGGCGGATCCGTCGACGCCCAGTCCGACAGAAACGCCGGCCTGTTCCATGTCGCAGACCAGGCAATGGCCCGAACCCAGGATTTGGTTGCTGCACGGACAATGCGTTACCGCAACACCGACCTGGGCAAGACGCGCCATTTCAGTTGGCTCGAAATGGACCCCGTGCGCCAACCAGACCTTGTCGTGCAGCCAACCGCACTGCTCGAGGTAGTCGAGCGGACGGCAGCCGTGCATGTCCTGGCAGTAACGGTTCTCATCTGCTGTTTCCGCAAGATGGGTATGCAGGCGAACGCCGTGCCGCGCAGCCAACTCTGCGCTCGCTCGCATCAATGACGTGGTGACGCTGAACGGCGAGCAGGGCGCCAGAGCAATTTGCACCGATGCATCCGGTCCGGTCTGATGATACCGCGCAATTAGGCGTTCGCTGTCGGCGAGGATCACATCCTCGTCCTGGACGACAGAATCCGGCGGCAGGCCGCCATGCCGTTGCGATCGGTTCATCGAGCCGCGGGTCACGGTCACCCTCATGCCTAACGCCTGAGCAGCGGCGATCTCGATGTCGATCGCCTCGTCAAGGCCGGGCGGGAAAACGTAGTGGTGGTCGGTGGTGGTCGTGCAGCCGGATAACAGAAGCTCTGCCAGCGCGACGGTCGCGGCGGCATCCATCGCCTCCGGGGTCAGCCGAGCCCAGATCGGGTAAAGCGCTGTCAACCAGCCAAACAGCGGCCGATCCAGCGAGGCCGCCGTGGCGCGGGTCAGAGTCTGGTAGAAATGATGGTGTGTGTTGACCAGTCCCGGCAGCACCACATGGCCGCTGGCATCGAACGCCACGGCATCAGGAGCCGATGGACTTGCCCCTGATGCGATCAGTTCTTCGATGCGTCCACCGCGCACCACCACGCCACCGCCCGCGCCTTCGGCGAGTATGCCGAGCGGGTTGCGGAGCCACAGCGGCGCGGTCTGCGGGATCACGCCCGCGCCTGGAACGGCCGCCCCAGCATCGCCGGCCGATACAGCATGATCCGCCGTGCGTCGCGGGAGATCAGCACCAGCACCACCACAGTGCCGATGTACGGCAATGCGGAAAGCAACGGCGACGGTATCGCGACACCCAAAGCCTGTACGTACAGCGACAAATACATCAGTGCGCCGAAGAACCATGCGCCGATCAGCAACCAGAACGGACGCCACGCCGAAAATGTAACCAGCGCGACCGCGACCCAACCTCGTCCGGCGGTCATGTCCTGCGCCCAGAGCGGCGTATAGGCGAGCGACATGTAGGCGCCCGCCAGACCGGCCAGCGCGCCGCCAAACGCCACCGCGGCGTAACGGATCGGCACCACGGAATAACCAAGCGCGTGCGCCGCGTCATGCGAGTCGCCAACCGCCCGGAAAATCAGACCAAGATGCGTGGAGCGGATCGTCCATGCAACGATCGCGAGAATCACCAGCGACGCATAAACCAAAATGTCATGTGAAAACAGCACCGGTCCCAGCACAGGAATGTCCGACAGCAGCGGGATATGCAACTTTGGCAATGTCGGGGCCGGGATGCCGACATATCCGGCACCGACCAGCGCACTGAACCCGCGACCAAAAATTGTCAGCGCCAACCCGGTTGCGGTCTGGTTCGCTTGAAGGGTCAGCGAAATCACAGCAAACAGCAGCGCCAGCATGCTGCCGGCGACCAACGCGGCCAGGATGCCAAGAGAAGTGATCCCGGTCTCGTTCGCCGTTGCGAAGGCGGCGATGGCGCCGGCCAACATCATGCCTTCGACGCCCAGGTTGAGGACCCCGACCCGCTCCACGACCAGCTCGCCGGTCGCGGCCAGCAGCAGCGGCGTAGCGGCAGCGATCGTGCTGACCAGAAATGCAACCAGCAATGCGGTCATTACACAGCCCTCGCCGAGGCCTGAGACACAAGCCGCGTGCGGGACACGAACTTCACACGATGCAGCAGCAGGAAATCGCAGCCCAGAAGATAGAACAGCAGGATGCCCTGGAAGATGCCTGTGACAGCATTCGGCAGCCCGAGATTGATTTGCGCCGCGTCACCGCCGAGATAAGTCAACGCCAGCAGCAAACCGGCGGGGATCGCGCCAAGTGGGTTCAACCGGCCGAGAAAGGCGACAATGATCGCAGTGAAGCCGTAGCCAGGCGACAAGGTTGTGGTCAGTTGACCCAACGTGCCGGTCGCCTCCAGCAAACCGGCGAGGCCGGCGAGGCCACCGCTGACCAGCATGGCGATCCAGACCAACCGGTTCTCGCTGAAACCGGCGAATTTGGCGGCGCGCGTCGCTTGGCCGAGCACGCGGAACTGAAATCCGAGCAAGGATTTCTCAAGCATGAACCACAAAGCGATGGCGAGCAGCGGGGCCAACAGGATGCCGATATGGACGTTGGTGTCGGCAATCAGCCGGGGACCCGCAGCGGCGTCGGAGAACAACGCCGTCTGCGGGAAGCCAAATCCCTGCGGATCGCGCCAGGGGCCAACGACCAGATAAACCAGTAGATATTGCGTGATATACGTCAACATAAGGCTGGTCAGGATCTCGTTGGCATTGAAGCGGATGCGCAGCCAGGCGACGAGGCCTCCGCTGGCCATTCCGCCCATGGTGCCGACGACCATCATGGCGGGGAAGATGGCCCAGGCGGGGGCGTCGGGAAACGCCAGAGCGAGGCCTCCGCCGCAGATCGCGCCGAGGGTGAACTGACCGTCCGTGCCGATATTCCACACATTTGCACGGTAGGCCAGCGACAGCCCGACGCCCATCATGATCAGCGGCGCGGCCTTCACGACCAGCGCCTGCAGACCATCTTGCTGCAGTAATGGTGCCACCAGGAAGGTGTAGACGGTCAGGCCGGCGGGCCGCCCCATGCCGGCAAAGATCAGTCCTGATGTCGCGCCGGTTAGCAGCAACGCAAGCACCGGCGAGGCATAGCGCCAGAACTTTGACTCAATGCCGCGCGGTTCGATCTTAAGCATGAACGGGCTGTCTTTCCTCTGTGACGGCGTCCGCGGCGGCGGTGCCGCCCATCAGGCGGCCGATCGACTCGATCGTTGCATCGCGCGCCAGCACCGGCTGCGAGATCCGGCCGCCGGCGATCACGGCGATGCGATCGGCCAGCACAAAAATCTCATCCAGATCCTGCGATATGATCATCACCGCCGTCCCCGACTGGGCCAGTCCCATGATCGCCTCATGGATCGCCAAAGCGGCGCCGGCATCCACGCCCCAGGTTGGCTGGTTGATGATCAGAACACTGGGCTCTTGCAACACCTCACGTCCGACCAGGAATTTTTGCAGATTGCCGCCGGACAGCGAGCGCGCCTCGGCGTTCGGACCGGTGGTGCGCACGTCGAAGGTCCTGATGATGCTGTCTGTGAAGGCGTGCGTGCGCTTGCTGTCGATCACCCCGAAGCGCACCAGGGCATGGCGTAGGAAGCCCGACAGAAAGGCGTTTTCGGCCAGCGTCATGGTAGTGACGGCACCGTGCCCGTTGCGTTCCTCGGGCACGAAGTTGCCGCGGATGCGCCGCCGCTCGTGCGGACCCATGTGACCGGCCGGAACGCCGTCGATCATGACGTTTTCCGGTTTGCCGGCGAGAATTTCTCCTGATAGCGCATCCATCAGTTCGGTTTGGCCATTGCCGGCGATGCCGGCGATGCCGAGGATCTCGCCACCGGCAATCGACAGCGAAACGTCCTTGAGATCAGTACCGAAATGGTTCGGCGAACGGATCGTCAGATGATCTAGTTGCAGACGGGCTTGTGCGCTGTTCTCCAGTCGCGGCCTAGGGGTTGGCGCGTGCAGGTCCATGTTGATCATGATCTCCGCCAGTTCCTTGACGGTCTTTTCGGCCGGAATGACGCAGGCGACGTTGCGGCCGAGTCGCATGATGGTGGCGGCGGAACACAATGCGCGCACTTCCTCCAGCTTGTGGCTGATATAAAGGATGGAGCAGCCTTCCGCAGCCAGCCGCCGCAAGGTAACGAACAAGTTGCGCACTTCGACAGGCGTCAGGACCGAGGTTGGTTCATCCATGATCAGAAGCTTAGGATTCTGCAAAAGGCACCGGACGATCTCGATGCGTTGGCGCTCGCCTACCGAAAGATCGTGGACAACGCGGTCTGGATCCAGAGGCAGCCCGTATTCGGTGGAAACCTTGATGATGCGTTCACGCAATCCGACCCGCTCTTCTTTCGAGCCAAGGCCGAGGGCGATGTTTTCGGTCACGTTCAACGCCTCGAACAGCGAGAAGTGCTGGAACACCATGCCGATGCCGAGCCGTTGCGCCTGGCCCGGGTTCTGGATCGTAACCGGTTGGCCTTCCCAGATGATCTCACCCTCGTCGGGCTTGACCACGCCGTAGATGATCTTCACCAGCGTGCTTTTACCGGCGCCGTTTTCACCCAGCAGTGCGTGGATCTGTTTTCGCTCGACAGTGAGCGAGACATGGTCGTTGGCCAGGCAGCCGGGATACTGCTTGGTCATGCCGGTCATTCGCAGCAGTGGGCCGGGTGGTACCGGATCGCGAGCGGTTGGATCGTTCATTACGGCCCTTTATCGTCATGGCCCGGCCTGCCCGGGCGATCGGCAGCTCCAACCCCTATGGCCCGCCCGGTCAGGCCGGGCCATGAGGTATCCCTCAGCTCAATTTGCCTTCCACGCCCTGAACCAGCCACTGCATCCCGGACAATGCGCCGTCATCCATCGACGTCCCGGCCGGGACCTTCACTGCGCCGGTTTGGTCGTTGATCGGGCCTATAAACACCTTGTTCTTGCCGGATCTGATGTCCGCAACGGTCGCCGTCGCCAAGGCTGCGACGTCCGGCGGCATGTTGGTAAATGGCGACATCGCCAGCATGCCGCTGTCGAACCCGCCCCAGGTGTCGGTGCTTTTCCAGCTGCCGGCCAGCACGTCGTCGATCCGCTTGATGTAGTATGGCCCCCATACATCGGTGCTTGCCGTCAGTTCGGTGGTCGGCGCGAATTTCGACATGTCGGTGGACTGGCCGAACGCCTTGATCCCGCGGCTGGCAGCCGCCTGCAACGGAGCCGGCGAATCGGTGTGCTGGGTGATGATGTCGCAACCCTGGTCGATCAGCGCCTTGGCGGCATCGCCTTCCTTCGGCGGATCGTACCACGAGTTGATCAGCACGAACTTCAATTTCGCTGCCGGATTGATCGATTGCATGCCGAGCATGAAGGCGTTGATACCTTGCACGACCTCGGGCACCGGCACCGAGCCGACATAGCCCGCAAGCCCAGCCTTGCTGAGTTTACCGGCGATCACACCCTGCACATAGCGCGCCTGATAAAATCGGATGTTATAGGTTGAAACGTTTTCGGCGCGCTTGTAGCCGGTAGCATGCTCATAAAACACCGCCTTGTGTTTTTTGGCCGAGTTGAGCACGTAATTCATGTAACCGAACGAAGTGGCGAAGATCAGCCTGTGGCCCGAATTCGCCAGGTCGTTCAGCACTTTTTCAGAGTCAGGTCCCTCGGCCACGTTCTCCACAAAGGTTGTCTTGATCTTATCGCCGAATTTTTCGACCGCGGCCTTGCGCGCGATGTCGTGCTGATACGTCCAGCCGAAATCGCCGACCGGCCCGAGATAGATAAACCCCACCTTCAACGGCTCCGCCGAGCGGGCCGGCCTGATGAGAGACGGCGCTGCGGACATCGCCGCACCAATACCGGCGAGCCGGGTGAACTGACGTCTTAGCATGGCGAACTCCGTGGACCTGGATCTGTCTGCGAACTGGATTCTGTTGTGTCCGGGGAAGGCACGGCGCTGTGGCGGATCGGCACTTCCCTGTTATTGGCTCCTGTGTTCCCGAACCCACACGAACAGCATGCAAACCGCGCGCCAGACGGTGTTATGTCAGGTCCAGAAACCCTCGTGTACCGCCCGCGACTCAACTTCCAGCAATGGACCCACCACGTCGGTCGCACGTTGTCCGGAGCCTAGTACGATGCGGCATGGCAGGTTCATGGTGAGGTTTTCCGGATGCGGCCCGATCAGCAGACCGAGATCGCGTTCCGACAGCCCATAAACCACCCTGCCGACCCCGGCCCAATAAGCGGCGCCAGCGCACATCGCACAGGGTTCGGCACTGCTGAACAGCGTGCAGCCAGCCATGAAATCAGCCGAATAAGCGAGGCTTGCCCGGGTCATCAACACACGTTCCGCGTGCCCGGTGCGGTCGCCGGCCTCGCCATGTGCGTTGCCGGCCTGCATCAGTACCGCGCCATCGGGGCCCACCAGAATGGCGGCGAACGGATGATTGCCCGCTGCACGCGCCCGACGCGCAATGTCCAGCGTGAGCCGCAGATAATACTCGTCGGTCAATACTGCACCTTGTCCGGCTTGAGGTCCCATTCCGCGAACGCCGCCTGACCTTCAGCGCGCAACAAAGGTAGAGTTGGAATGGCGCGTCGATCCAACGGCAACGGAATCTCGCGATACAGGAAGTCGTCCCGGAAACCGATTGCGGCAGCATCCTGGCGACTGTTTGCGAAATAAATCCGCTCCAACCGAGCCCAGTAGATGGCGCTGAGACACATTGGACAGGGTTCGCAACTGGTATAGATTTCGCAACCGGTGAGATCGAATGTTTGCAGCCTCTGGCAGGCGGACCGGATTGCGACCACCTCGGCATGCGCAGTGGGGTCGAAGTTGGAGGTGACCTGGTTGAAGCCCTCGGCGATGATTTTCCCCGCCTGAACGACCACCGCGCCGAACGGACCGCCTTTGCCGGACCGCATCATCTCGAGCGACAGCGCGATGGCACGGCGCATGTGGTCTTCCGGGCTCATCCGTTGGCCGCGTGTTGTGCGCAATCGCCGGTGCAATCGGTACACTCGGCCTTATGCACGAGACACGGGATTTGCATCGTCATCGTCCGAATGTCCTTGATTCGCTGCTGGATTTGCAAGATCTGCGCGGCGACCGAAATAGCGATCTCGGCGGGCAGCTTGCCGCCTGCCCCTGGAATCCCGATCGGACAGATCAATAGGCCGACGGCAGCCTGCGTCATCCCCAGCCGGGTCAGACGGCGCACAAAACGGGCGCGTTTGGTCTCCGACCCGATCAGGCCAACAGCAGCGAGATCGGTGCGCCTTAATGCCGCAGCCACGATCGTGAAGTCGATCTGATGGTCATGCGTCATCACAAGAACGATCGACCCGGCAGGCAGCGCCGCGACGTCGCGCGCCGGATCCGTCGTGTGGCGGAGCTCGACGTTATCCGGCCCACCGGCCAGAGCACCCGCCCGCGTATCGATCCAACTTACCCGCAGGGGCAGGCCGGCAAGCAAGGTGACCAATGCGCGGCCGACATGACCCGCGCCAAACACCGCGACATCCGACAGCGCCGGCCGCAACGGCTCAAACAGGACCGAGACGTGGCCGCCGCAGCACTGGCCCAGAGCCGGTCCGAGCGGAAAGTCGCACAGTACCGGGTGGTCGGCTCCGTCCAGCAGCCGACGCGCGGTTGCGACGCAGGTGAACTCCAGATTCCCGCCGCCAATGGTATCGTACTGGGTGTCTCGGGTAACCACCATCTTGCAGCCGGCCTCCCGCGGGGTGGAGCCACGCGCAGTCACGATGGTGACCAGAACCGAAGCTTCGCCGGTCCGTTCCAGATCGGCCAGACCTCGTAACCACGAACGCATCACTCGGCCGCCTTCGCGGTTGTCTCGGCAGTGCGCGCGCGGGCTGCGATCACCGCCATCAGGACCCGCTCCGGTGTAGCCGGTGCATCGAAGCGCGGCACGATCCCATCCTCGCTGACCGAGGCAACCGCATCTTTCAATGCGTGAAACACCGCGATGCCCAGCATAAGAGGCGGTTCGCCGACCGCCTTGGAACGGTAGATGGCGTCTTCCACGTTGCGGCCGGAGGCATAGATCGACACGTTAAATGCCGCCGGCACATCGCTGCACGCGGGGATTTTATAGGTCGACGGCGCATGGGTACGCAGATGGCCCGCCTCGTCCCACCACAATTCCTCAGTTGTCAGCCAGCCCATGCCCTGTACGAAGCCGCCCTCAATTTGGCCAAGATCAAGTGCGGGATTTAGCGATTGCCCGCAATCGTGCAGAATGTCGGCCCGGCGCAGCCGGTATTCGCCAGTGAGTGTGTCGATCTCAACCTCCGCCACCCCGGCGCCATAAGCGAAATAGTAGAACGGCCTGCCGCGGTGCGTCGCTGTGTCGTAATGCAGCTTTGGCGTGGCGTAATACCCGGTGGCGGAGAGCTGCACGCGCGCTCGATGGGTGAGTTTTGCAACCTCGGCGAATGTCAGTTCAGTGCCGCCGCCGCGCACCATGCCGCCCGAGAATACGACTTCCGCGGGCGCGCAACCCAGTACGTTCGCGGCCACTCCGGCCATCCGCTCGCGGATCGCAATGGTCGCTGCCTGTGCCGCCTTGCCGTTCAGGTCGCTGCCGGATGACGCCGCCGTCGGCGAGCTGTTCGGCACTTTGCCCGTCGTGGTCGCGGTAATTTTGATGCTGTCGATGCCCAGGCCGAACTCGGTGGCGACCACCTGCGCCACTTTCGTATACAGCCCTTGGCCCATCTCGGTGCCGCCATGGTTGAGCATCACGCTGCCATCTGTGTAAACATGCACCAGCGCGCCGGCCTGGTTCATGTGCGTCAGCGTGAACGAGATGCCGAATTTCACCGGCGTCAATGCAAGGCCGCGTTTGATCCATTGATTTTCCGCGTTGAACGAGGCGATCTCCGCCCGGCGTTTGGCGTATTCCGCCGACGCCGCCAGTTCATTGACCAGTTCGGGAATGATGTTGTCTTCCACGGTCATATGGTATGGCGTCACGTTCCGCTCGGTGGTGCCGTAGAAGTTGCGTTGCCGCACCAGCAGCGGGTCAACGCCCAGATGGCGGGCGATATCGTCGATCACGCACTCAATGCCCATCATGCCCTGCGGCCCACCGAAGCCGCGAAACGCCGTGTTCGACACGCTGTTGGTCTTGCAGCGATACGAAACGATGTGAGCGTGATCGAGATAATAGCAGTTATCGGCGTGGAACATCGCCCGGTCGCATATCGCCCCTGACAGATCCGGCGAGAACCCGCACCGGCCGGCCTGCATGAAGCTGACGCCAAGGATCCTGCCGTCGGCATCGAACCCTACGTCGTAATCGATGCGGAACTCGTGCCTTTTGCCGGTCAGCTTCATGTCGTCGTCGCGGTCGAGCCGCAGCTTCACCGGCCGGTTCGAACGTTGCGCGAGCAACGCGGCGACACAAGCGATCAACGACGCCTGGGATTCCTTGCCGCCAAATGCACCACCCATCCGCCGGGTTTCGCAAACCACGGTGTGATCGGACAGCTTCAGCGTGCGGGCGACGAGATGCTGCACCTCGGTTGGGTGTTGCGTGGAACTATGCACCAGCATGTCGCCGTCTTCACCGGGAATGGCCATGGCGACCTGGCCTTCCAGATAGAAATGCTCCTGGCCGCCGACATCGATCCGCCCTTGCAGCCGATGCGGCGCCAGCGCCACAGCCGCTCCGGCATCGCCGCGCCGCATGGTCTGGGTCGGCAAAACGGTGGTCCCTGCGGCCAACGCCTCATCGATGGTCATAACAGGTGGCAGCAGGTCGTATTCGACCACCGCTTTCGCCGCGGCGTCACGGGCGAGCGCGATGCTGGCGGCAGCAACAGCGAAGATGGACTGGCCGTGATATTCGACCAGACCGTCCGCAAAAATCGGATCGCCGGGAAACGCCGGCCCGACGTCGTTCACGCCCGGAATGTCGGCCGCTGTCATCACCGCGGCGACACCTGGCATCGCTGCAGTTGCCGAGACGTCGAGCCGGGTGATCTTTGCGTGCGCATGCGGCGAAAGATGGATGAAAGCGTGCAGCAGGCCGGGCGGTTCGGGAAGGTCGTCGATATAACGCGCCGCGCCACTGACATGCTTTGTGGCGCTATCGTGCGCGATGGCGGCTCCAGCAGGGATGATCGCGATCATGCCGCACTCTCCAACCGGGTACGGGACGCCGGTGCGGCAGTTTCCAGAAAGAATTTGAACAGCAGGTTGCGCGCGACCACGCGCCGATACCACGCGCTGGCACGCATGTCGGAAATCGGCGTCAACGCCGCATCCAGACCATCCATTGCGGCAACCACATTGGTTTCGGTCCAGGCCTCGCCAATCAACGCCTGTTCAACCGGTGCCACCCGAACCGGCGTTGCGGCCATGCCGCCGAAGCCGATGCGGATATCGCGCACACGTCCATCAACCAGTTCGATATTAAAGGCAGCGCAGACTGCCGAAATGTCCTGATCGAATCGTTTCGCCACCTTGTAACAGCGGAACTGCTTTCCCGGTTGCGGCAGGGGCACATCGATCCGCGCGATGAATTCGCTCCGAAGCAGTGCAGTGCGGCGGTAACCGAGGAAGAATTCCGCAACCGGCAACACGCGTTCCACGGTACCGCGCCGCAACACCACTGTGGCATCGAGCGCAATCAGCGCTGGTGGCGTGTCGCCGATCGGCGAGGCGTTGCCGATATTGCCGCCAATCGTCCCGCGGTTGCGAATTTGCCGGGAGCCAAGGCGGCGCACCAGAATGCAGAAATCCGGCCAATGCGCTCCCAGAAACGCCAGGGCATTTTCATAAACCGCAGCCGCGCCGATCCGCAACACGCCATCGACTTCCTCGATCGCCGCCATGTCACGCACCGCGTCGAGTGTGACGATCGTTTCCAGAACACGATGTTGCTTGGTGACCCAAAGCCCGACATCGGTGCCGCCGGCGAGCAGCACAGCATCGGGATGCTCCTGCAATACTTCCGCCAGTTCCGCCACACTTCTGGGCGCGATCCAGGTCTGGCCGCCATGGTGCAGTGCCAGTGTGCCTGCGGTGTCCAACGCGGTCAGCCGCGCGGCCGTTTCGCTGCCGGCGGCAGAGAACCGGTCGGCTGGCTGACCGCGGTTCACCGCGAGCGCGGCATCCACGATCGGACGATATCCGGTGCAACGGCACAAATTGCCTGCCAGCGCATCATTCACCGCGGTACGATCCGCCGCCTCGGCAGCGTGGTGCATGGCAAACAGCGACATCGCGAAGCCCGGCGTGCAAAAGCCGCATTGCGAAGCGTGTTGCTCCACCATCGCACGCTGCACCGGATGCTGCGAGCCGTCGGCGCCTTGCAGATGCTCGACCGTAAGGAGCTGCGTGTTGTCGAGCGAGGGAACGAACAAAATGCAGGCATTCACGGCACGATAGCGCATGTGCCCGTTCGCCGCTTCGCCGAGAACGACGGTGCAGGCGCCGCAATCGCCTTCGGCGCAGCCTTCCTTGGTGCCGCATAGTCTCTCGACGGTGCGGAGATATTCAAGAACGGTCAGGGTAGGACTGACGTGGCGCAGGTGCCGCGGTTCATCGCCGAGCAGGAAGTGGAGCACATCCCTCATTGTCCGGGCGACCGCCGGCCGGCGTAACGTTGCAAAGTGGGATTTGCTTGCCCCCGCATCATTCCGCAACCACTTTCCCCTGTTCATGCGATGCTAAAGGCAACCGAGGGAACTGGGCAACCGCTATTGTGCATGGTTGGCCCGTTTTTTAGCCTGTCGATTTCCAGCATTACGCTGGATGAATTCAATTTATGCGGTCTATGTGTAAATACTGGTCAAAAGCCTGGAAATTAGGCTGCCCCTCCATTCGGCTGATCGGATCAGATACCTCAGGAAGTGGACGAACCCTTTTTGTGTCAATTCCCCTGGCGATCGGACCGACCGCCGGACACCTGACGCGTGGTGGCATGGCGGTTGCAGGCGTCTTCGTAATCAGCGCACAGCGCGCGGGGAAAGGGCCAGAGGCGAGGATGCCAGAACCTGTTCCGGCAGTGCTGAAAGCCTCAATTTCAAAGGGTGCCCCAATGCGCCGCCTGGTTCCCGGGTACCCGCCCCGATCAGCCCTCTGGACCGGACAGCGACACCATGACCGCCATCGACGCTGAACCATACCCGTTTGAATTCGAGCCAGCCCACACCGCGTTGTTGATCATCGACATGCAGCGCGACTTCCTCGAACCGGGCGGCTTTGGCGAGATGCTCGGCAACGACGTGTCGCAGTTGCGCCGGACGATTGAACCGAACCAGCGACTGCTGGCAGCCTGGCGTGCGGCCGGACTGATGGTGATGCACACGCGCGAGGGCCATCGACCGGACCTCGCCGACCTGCCGCCGGCGAAAAAGATCCGCGGCCGGAGCGCGACGTGTATTGGCGATGCCGGTCCAATGGGCCGCATTCTGGTGCGCGGCGAGGCTGGTCACGACATCATTCCGGAACTGTATCCGGCGCCAGGCGAACCAGTGATCGACAAGCCCGGCAAGGGTGCCTTCTTCGCCACCGATCTGCACGCGATCCTGCAAAACAGCGGCATTACGCGGCTGGTGGTCACCGGCGTTACCACCGAAGTTTGCGTCAACACCACGGTCCGCGAAGCCAACGATCGCGGCTACGACTGCTTCGTGCCGGCAGACTGCGTCGGGTCCTATTTCGCGGAGTTCCAGGAAATGGGGCTGAAGATGATCAAAGCCCAGGGTGGGATTTTTGGCTGGGTCGGGAACAGCGAGGCTGTGATCGCCGCGCTGAAACAATAACATACCGGAACAAGGAAGAGCGGGATGAGTGCAACCATGATGAGCCGGCCCAAATTCTGGGTGCCCGGCGACTGGAACGCTTTGTTTGGGTTCGGCACCAACATCCTGGTCAATGTGCTGGTGCTCACCGGCCTGCTGCGCTTCGTGCTGCGGATGCCGGACGCACTGGTGTTTGGCCGTATCCTGCCGGCTCTGGGCCTGATGCTGTTCCTGAGCACCGGATATTATGCGTTCCTCGCCTGGAAGTTGGCGAAGGACACCGGCCGTACCGATGTCTGCGCCCTGCCCTCGGGTATCAGTGTCCCGCACATGTTCGTGGTGACGTTTGTGGTGATGCTGCCGATCATGCTCGCCACCAAAGATCCGATCCAGGCATGGGAAGCCGGCCTGACCTGGGTGTTTGTGCAGAGTTTTGTGCTGATGGCGGGAGGCTTCATCGGACCTTATATCCGCAAGATCACGCCGCGGGCGGCACTGCTAGGGTCGCTGGCCGGCATCTCGATCACCTTCATTTCCATGAGCCCGGCAGCGCAGGTTTTCACCACGCCGGTGATCGGTGTCGTCTGCTTCGCGGTCATCCTGGCCAACTGGTTCGGCGGCGTGAAATATTTCGGCGGCGTGCCGGGCGGACTGGTGGCAATCTTCGTGGGTACCATCATCGCCTGGGGTTCGAATTTGTTCGGGCTCGGATTTGGCGATCTGACTTTGGCCAAACTCACCGGTTCCTTCTCGAACTTCGGCTTCTCCTACCCGCTTCCGGCGTTCCTCTACACGTTCGGAGGGTTCAAGTATCTGGGCACGATCCTGGTCACTGCAATTCCGTTCGGCATCTATGACCTGATCGAGGCACTGGACAATGTCGAGAGCGCATCGGCGGCGGGCGACTCGTTTCCCACTACGCGTGTGCTGACCGCCGACGGGGTCATCAGTTTGATCGGTTGCTTGTTGGGCAATCCGTTCATCAACGCGGTATATATCGGCCATCCCGGATGGAAGGCGATGGGCGGGCGGATCGGCTATTCCGCAATGACCGGCATCATCGTGCTGGTGTTGACCTGGTTCGGTATCATCGCCGTGATGATGGCATTGATCCCGGTCGTCGCGATCCTGCCGATCCTGCTTTACATCGGCATGTTGATCGGTTCGCAGGCGTTCCAGGAGTCGCCGCATCGCCATGCGCCGGCCATCGTTCTGGCCTTGCTGCCGCAAATCGCGGCCTGGGGCCATACGCAAATCGACAACGCTTTGGGCGCGGCCGGTACCAACGCGGCGACGGTGGGTTTTGCCAAGCTCGCGCAGGTTGGCGTCCTGTATCAGGGTCTGGAAACACTCGGCGGCGGTGCGACCCTGGCCGGCATTATCCTTGGCGCCATCACGGTATTCATCATCGACCGAGAATTCGACAAGGCGGCAGGGTTTGCCTTTGCCGGAGCGATCTTCACGTTCTTCGGCTTTATCCATGGCGAGGCGATCCAGGTCGGATCGTCGATCACGGTTGCGGTGGGTTATCTCGGCGTGGCGGGAATTCTGTTCTTCCTGTCGAAATATGCCGAATTCCATCCGCTTCCGGTGGATGTGCATGGCGCCCAGGAAGCGGATTGAGACGGCGATGAATCCAGTACCGGTCCAGTTTCTGGGCCGTGCCGGTTGAACGCTGGTATCAACCGCCCGAACCCACTCTCCGTTTCGGCGGAGTTGCCGGGCCCTTCGGTACGGTCAGCTTAGAGCGGTTTCCGATCAGGTTGCTGCACTGCCCGTCACCGCCGTTGCGAGTGAAGCGAAGCAATCTGCATGCTTTTCCCGACCGAGATCGCTTCGCTCGCCAGGACGGGCGGCCAATTCTGAGCTGGTCCAATCTGATGGGAAGCTGCTCCAGGGTCCGGATGTTGCGCTTGTCGTATTGGACCGGAGGAGGACGTGAACGGAACCGGCGCGATGGGGACTATTGAGTAATGTGTCCGCCGATGTGTCAACTCCCACGGTACGTCGAGTAACCGTAGGGGGATAACAACAACGGGATATGGTAATGTGCAACCGGATCGGTAATGCGAAATCGAATTGGGATCAGATCGTAGAACCCGGGGTCTCCGGCAGCCGCCATTTGCCGCCAGGCCCTGACGTTGAAGACAATCTCGTAAGCGCCAGGCAACAACGCATCTCCCGCCAGCAGCGGGGCATCGCAGCGTCCATCGGCGTTGGTATGCCACGCACCCAACTGTGTCCGAACGACGTTGCCAATACGGAACAGAGACAGCGGCAGTCCCTCGGCCGGCTTGCCAAGCGCCATATCGAGCGCGTGCACCGTCAGCCGGCCTGATCCGGCTTCAACCACCATGGGTGGGCGGCATGATCAGGTCATCCAGACGAAATCTCGCGATTTTCGCGACTTCGGCCAATGCGGCCGTTCGTTCCTGGTCCGGCGAATTCTGGAGCCGGGCGGACAACGCGGCAAGGATCGCGGCACGATCACGCTGGCCGCGGACGGCGATAATGAATGGAAAGCCAAATCGCTTACGATAGGTGGCATTGAGTTGGGCGAATGCCTCCGCCTCCTCGGTTTCCAACCGGTTCAGACCGAGGGCGCCTTGTTCCGCTGCCGACGCTGCCGTCAGTGGTCCGGTCTTCGCCAGTTCCGGATGCGCACGCAACAAAGTAAGTTGAAGCTCCGTTCCGGCGTTCGCCACGACCGAAACCATGGTTGCATGCAACGCCGCTACCGACACGAACGGCCGCGCATTCCAGGCGGCACGCGCAACCCACGACGAGTGCTCGAAGATACCGCCAAGCATTGCGGTGAACGCATCGACACCCAAAGTGTTGATTGTGTCGAGATCAATGGCGCTGCGCACGGTCAATTCGCCCTCGAACCCGCGGCAATCCAGGATCCAAGCGCAGCCCGCTCGGCCTCGGTGATCTCAGTGATATTGTTCAACGGCATCGTATGAGTTTTCACCGCCTGGGCATAAATCTGTTTGGAATATTGCAGGATTTGTGCAGGCGTATCGAACATCACCCCCTTCGGCGGTTCGGAAAACGCCGGGAACTTCGGGTGTGCCGAATGACAGACATGGCAGCGCTGTTCCACGATGATGCGCACTTCGGTGAAACTGATCGGCTTCTCGGCGGTATTGGTCACCGGGCTATAGCTGTCCACCAACGTCAGCAGCGCCGCCACTGCGATGGGAAGCGCGGCGGCCGGCCACAATCGCCAATCCGGCGCGGCACCGGTGTGCATTGTGTTGAAATAGTGCCGCACCAGGAAGCTGGCCACGAAAATGCATGACAGGATCAGCCAGTTCCACTTCGTCTCATAGGTGAACGAATAGTGGTTGCTGAGCATGACGAACACGACCGGCAACGTGAGATAATTGTTGTGGATCGAGCGCTGTTTCGCTTGATAGCCCCAGATTGCCTCGGGCTCGCGTCCGGCGATCAATGCATCCACGGTTTTGCGCTGGTTCGGGATGATGATGAACAGCACATTGCCGACCATGATCGACCCGACCAGGGCGCCGACCTGCAAAAATGCGCCGCGGCCGCTGAACACGTGGCAAAATCCGAAAGTGACCAGAACCAGCAGAGCAAATCCGCAAGCTGCCAGGCGGGCGGTGTTCTGCCCGGTCCAGGAGCGGCATAACTGGTCATAACCGATCCAACCCAGCACCAACGACGCGAGCGCCAAGGGTACCGCGTCCAATGGTTCGATGCGTGAAACCGTGGCGTCCAGCAGGTAGACCGACGGGTTGGCGTAATACGTCGTCACCAGCAATGCAAAACCGAAGATCCAGGTAGAATACGCTTCCCATTTGAACCAGGTCAAATGCTCCGGCAGAAACTCCGGTGCGACAACGTATTTCTGGATTTGATAGAAGCCGCCGCCGTGGACCTGCCAGGTGTCACCGCTCACCCGTGGATCGAGTCTGGTATTGGGTCGCAGACTGGCATCCAATGCGATGAAATAAAATGATGAGCCGATCCAGGCGATCGCGGCGACGACGTGGGTCCAGCGCAGCAACAGACTGACCCAGTCGAGCAACACACCCCAGTCGAGTGATTGATAAATCTCCATTCCGCTGTGCCTGACCCGAAAAATTTGAAGGCACGCCGCCCCACTCCACCGTAGGTAAGGAGCGGGGCGCGGTCAATCGATCGATATGCTCGCGAGGCAACTCAGAAGTGCATTTCGATACCAAGCTCCGGGGCGACCTCTTCGGCGCCAGGCAATGTGTCGCTGTTGCCGAATTTATGTTCCCAGAGTTCGACAGAGAAATACAGATCAGGCTTATGGGGCTTGTTGAATATCATGGTGCCGATATCCAGGCTGAGCGTTGGCCGGGCGAGGATTTCGATATAGGTGTTGCCGCCAAATCCGGTCTGGCCCTTCGGTCCTACAACGTTCATGAACCCCTTGAAGTCCAAGGGCAGGCCAATTAATCCCTTCAGGCTGTAAAGCCAGACGAATTCAAATTCCCACGTGGGACTGAAACTGACAGAGGATTCGAATGGGCCAGGAACACCAGCGGATATAAGCTCGCCGGCGATGCCGTTATGATTCCATTCTTTCTCGATATGGGCGCCGATATTCAGGAAGCCGGCCGGCAAGCCTATGTTGAAATTCGGCCCGGCAACGAGCAGCTTCTTATCAGGCGCAAACGTGCTGTTTTCTGCTTCTGCGTCGCCGCCGATCTCGAAATTGATCGCCGTGAACGGACCGAATTTGGTGTTAATTCCAAAGATCTTGTCCGGGCTCAACTGGGCGCGGTAGACCGCATAGAATTCAGTAGAGCCGCCAGCCGAATTCGTCGCTGCCTCGTTAGGATTGGAAAACAACACGTCGACGTTGAAGAAATTCGTGCCGTAGTCCCAGACGTCGAAGTGCCCAAGGTTCAGGATGACCTTGTTGACATTGCGGGTTCCCTTCCCAACGACGTCATCGAAGTTTCCGCCCGGGTTCGAAACGGTCAGGCCATCTCGAATGCCGATCGAGGTATCGCTGAAGTTTTGCGCGTGCGCCTTACTCGCAACGAAGCCCAGCGCCGCCGCGGTCATTATCAAAAATCGTTTCATGGTCTTGCCTGTCCTTCGTTCTTATGAACCCACCGGCAATCGTCTGGATCGGCATTGGCCGTTGCCACGCCGCCAACTCGATCTGCCGCCCCCGCGGTCAATTCTGGTTCAAGAACGCCCCTCATATGCCGCCTGTTGACGGTCTATGATCCTGCCCGAAGCAATCGATATGCCACGTGCAGGGCAGACCAGGTTGCTGGTCTAATACCGTCGCGGAAATGCCACATCCTGGTCAGGCCGACGGAGCGCAGCGTCGGCAGACACCAGATGTCAGTTCCGTTACACACTGGGCCGGGCGGTCGCCGAAGGAACCGTCCGGGTTCCGAGCAGGATTGCCACATATTGCGGCGCCATGGGCAAGTCGGAGGCATCGTGCGCCCCGCGATCCAGGCCAATGATACGGCAAATGGATCGGAATGTAACCGTATGTAGGTCGTATTATGACCAAATGATTAAATTTTCCGCAGTTCCTTCCCACCCTGTAGCCAGTCGGGTGGTGAAAGCAAAGCGGTGGTCGCCTGGCATATGGCTTGCGTGGCGGAACCGGGGTCCAAACACTGGTATCGCCCGGCCCGTGCCTGCCGGCGATTGACAGGGCCGCGCTAAGCCGCGCCAACGAGGAGAACATCGCATGCATCGGCATCCCGACCTGTCTCGCCGCACCCTACTGGGTGGTCTCGGCCTCGCCGCC
>Ga0187867_10001491_pt1 | contig 20225 bp, 16 predicted proteins | sample June2016WEW_13_1_FD_132976 | JGI IMG/M metagenome (GOLD analysis project Ga0187867, IMG submission 132976) | Peatland microbial communities from SPRUCE experiment site at the Marcell Experimental Forest, Minnesota, USA - June2016WEW_13_10 | ecosystem: Environmental > Terrestrial > Soil >...
CGCTATGTGACTCGCTCGCTGCTGCAGGACCGCTATGGGATCCGCCAGGGTCGGGCGACAGACCTGGACCGCAATCACCTGAGCCAGCCGGTCGGTTCCCTGCTCCGCTCGCCGGCGGTGCTCTGTGCACCCGACACCCCCATACGGGACGTGGCCCGCGAGATGAGCTCGCGCGGAGCGACGGCGGTATTGGTCGACGTCGGCTCCAGCCTCGGTATCCTCACCGATCGCGACCTCCGCTCCCGGGTGCTCGCCGTCGGTCTCTCGCCGGACACCCCGGTCTCACAGGCCATGACCGTGCCGGCCGAGACCGTGCCCGCCGACCGCCTGGCGGGCGAGGTCCTCTTGGACATGCTCGACCGCGGTTTTCGTCATTTCCCGGTCCTGTCGCCGACCGGGGAGGTGTTGGGCGTCATCGGCGACTCGGATCTCGTCGAGGTCCAGACCCACTCGTCGCTCTCGCTGCGCCGCGCCATCGCCCGGGCCGGTGACGTGGCAGAGCTCGCCCATGCGGCCGCCGACCTGCGGCCGATGATCGTGAGCATGCACCGAGCCAACGTGGCGCCGCTCGACATCGAGGCCGTGTTCTCGATCGTCTCGGACGCCCTTACGCGCCGCGCCCTCGAGTTCGCCGTCATCGAGGTGGGCGAGGTCCCGGTGCCCTTCGCCTGGCTCGCTCTCGGGAGCCAGGCGCGGCGCGAAGCGGTGCCGAGCTCCGATCTCGACAGCGCCGTCGTGTTCTTGAAAGGCGACGAAGCGGCGCTCGATGTGGACCGCGTGACGCGCCCGTACTTCTCCGCCCTCGCCCAGCGGGCGACGGAGATCCTCGTCGCGTGCGGCTTCCATCCCGATACCCATCGGGCAAGCGCCTCGGACCCGCTCTTCGTGCGGTCCCTCGAATCCTGGCAAAACGCCGGTCGTTCTTGGCTGGAGGGCCCGACCCAGGACAAGGCGCTCGTGCTCACCTCGGTCCTGGTCGACAGCCGTGCCGTCTACGGCGCACAAGTGGGCGAGATGCTGACAGAAACCTTCCGCCCCGCCCGGGAGCACCCTGCGCTCTTGCGCCTGCTCGCCCGTTTCTCGTTGTCCCACAGGCCTCCGACAGGGTTCCTTGGCGGACTCGTCGTCGAACACTCCGGGGAGCACCGGGGCCGGCTCGACCTGAAAGACGGCGGCGCGCTTCCCATCGTCAACCTCGCCCGGTGGGCTGGGATGGCAGCCGGGGTGATCTGTGCGTCGACCCCGGAACGCCTGCGCGCCGCAAGCGAGGGCGGCATCTTGAGCCATACCGACGCCGACACCCTCATCGAGGCATTCGAGCTCGTCTCGGAGCTTCGTCTCGACCATCAAAGCGCACAGCTCATGGCGGGCACGGAGCCCGACGACTACGTCGACCCGTCCGAGCTCAGCGCGCTCACCCGCACCTATTTGAAGGAGGCCTTCCGCGCCGTGGCTGCCGTGCAACAAAGGATCGCCAGCGACCTCGACTTCGGTGTGCGGTGAGCCTTTGGTCGACACGAAGGCGGCACCGGGCGCCAGCCGCCGACTCCTATGTCCGGGCGCGCCCGCCGAGTCGCCGCACACCGTGGCGCGAAGCGCGCTACAGCGTCGTCGATCTCGAGCTCACCGGCCTCGATCCGAGGACCGACGAGATCATCTCCTTTGGAGCGGTCCCGATCGAGGCGGGGCTCATCGGCGCCGGTCGCACCCTTTACGGCCTCGCCCGGCCGACTCGCCCGCTCCCAGAGTCGTCCGTCGTCATCCACGGCATCCGCAGCCTCGACCTTGAGAAGGCACCGCCCCTCGACGAAGCGATGGGGCCGTTGCTCGAGGCAATGGCCGGACGTGTGCTCGTGGCTCATTCGGCGACGGTGGAAAGGGCCTTCCTCGGTGCGGCCCTGCGCCGCCAAGGCGCGCGGCTGCGCGAGCCTATTCTCGACACAGCTGTGCTCGGTCGCCTGCTCTTGGTGGATCGGGGGGACCCGTTCCCCGGGCATCTCAGCCTCGGAAGCTTGGCGGGGGCAATGGGGCTTCCCGCCCACCATCCTCACCACGCTCTCGGCGACGCCCTGACGACGGCCCAGGTCTTCTTGGCCATCGTCTCCCATCTCGAAAGACGCGGCCCGGAGACGGTCGGGTCGCTCGCTCGGGCGGCGGCCCGCTTGGAGAACGCCCGTCATTACGTGTCGAGACCCACGGTGCCCTGACGGGTTCAGGTGACGATGTTCACAAGCCGCGGGGGACGGGCGATCACCCGGGTCGGCGACGCGCTCCCGATTGCCTCTTGAACCTTTGCAGAGGCAAGGGTGAGGGCCGTGGCGGACTCTTCTGAGATGTCGCGCGGGACTTCTATGCGGTCTTTCACCTTGCCGTTCACCTGCGCGAGCATCGTCACCGTCTTGTCGGTGAGCAGCCGCAGGTCCGCCACCGGCCAGGGCCTGGTGTGCACGTTGTCGCCGCGGCGTCGCTCGTAGGCTTCGGCAGACAGATGGGGGGCGAACGGGGCCAGCAGCTCGAGCAGGGTGTCGATCGACTCGTCGACGACGGCCTGGTCCGTGCCCGAGCGGGCATGGCGGGAGATGGTGTTGTACAGCTCCATGCATGCGGCCACCGCCGTGTTGAAGGCGTAGCGGTCGATGTCGGTCGTCACGCGGGCGATCGTGCGGTGAACGGCCCGCCTCAGCTCCTCGCTCGCGCCGGCGCAGGCCTCGGCTGTGGCGTGGTCGCCGGGCGCCGGGTCCGTGGCGAGGCGCCATACCCTGCCCAGGTAACGCGACATGCCCTCGAGAATCTCCTCGGTCTGCTCGTTCCAGTCGACGTCGTCAACGGGCGGCCCGATGAAAAGGTGAAGCAGGCGCAGGGCATCCGCCCCCACCCGGGTGAAGTACTCGTCGGGCGAGACGACGTTGCCCCTTGACTTCGACATCGCCCGGCCGCCGAGGCGGATCATCCCCTGACAGAACAGCTGCGCGAATGGTTCGCGGATCTCCTTTGGGCCGAGGCCGGTGTCTCCCAGGGCCCGCGTGAAGAAGCGGGAGTAGAGCAGGTGCAAGATAGCGTGTGTTATGCCACCGATGTACTGGTCGACCGGCATGTAGTGCCGTGCCGCCGCCACATCGACAGGGCCTGTCTCGTCGTGGGGATTGCAAAAGCGCAGGAAGTACCACGAGGAGTCCACGAAGGTGTCCATCGTGTCGGTTTCCCGGATTGCCGGGCCCCCGCATATGGGACAAGTCGTTTTCAAGAATCCCTCGTCGAAGCGCAAGGGCGACTCTCCCGTCGGGCGGAATTCGACGTTCTCAGGCAGCAGGATCGGCAGCTCGTCGACGGCGACCGGCACGATCCCGTGCGTGGGGCAGTACACGACCGGAATCGGGCATCCCCAGTAGCGCTGCCGGCTGATCAGCCAGTCGCGCAAGCGGTAATGGACCTGTCGAGAGCCGATGCCGTGCTCTTCGAGGAACTCCATCGCCGCTCGCTTGGCGGCTGGTACATCGAGGCCGTCGAGGAAGCCGCTGTTGATCTTGAGACCCTCACCCGCATAAGCGCCGCCTGTGAATCCGTCAGGAGGTTCGACCGTGCGTACCACGGGAAGGCCATATGTCTCGGCGAAGGCGAAGTCACGCTCATCTTCGGCGGGCACGGCCATGATCGCCCCGGTCCCGTAGCCCATAAGTACATAGTCGGCGACGTAGATCGGCACGGGCTCATCGTTGAACGGGTTCACGCAGTAGCTGCCCGTGAACGCACCGCGCTTTTCGAGCGACCCTTCTGAGGACTGGCGTTCGATGTCGGTCTCCTGCTGTGCCTTGGCCCGAAGTTCGTCGACCGCGGCGCGCTGGGCGCCAGTTACGAGCTCGTCCACCAGCGGGTGCTCGGGGGCCAAAACGGCGTACGTCATGCCGAAGCTCGTGTCAGGCCGAGTGGTGAAGACCTCGATCTCGATTCCCGGCCGGCCGACGACGGCCATGCGGAACTGGGCACCTTCGGACCGCCCGATCCAGTTGCGCTGCATGGTCTTCACGCGCTCGGGCCAGTCCAAACCGTCGAGGGCGTCCAGCAGCTCCTCGGCGTAGTCGGTGATCCGGAAGAACCACTGCTCGAGGTTGCGCCGTTCGACGATGTCTCCCGACCTCTCGCAGGTGCCGTCAGCGAGAACCTGTTCGTTGGCGAGCACGGTGTGGCATCCGGGGCACCAGTTCACAGGCGCCTCGGCCCGGTAGGCGAGTCCCGCTCGAAGCAGTTCGAGGAAGATGACCTGGTTCCACCGCATGTAGTCGGGGTCATGGCTCCGCAGCTCACGTCGCCAGTCGTAGACCGCGCCGAGGCGCTTCACGGAAGCCTTGAGCTCGGCGATGCGCGCCTCTGTGTACACGCGCGGGTGGTCGCCACCTTTGATGGCAGCGTTCTCGGCCGGCAAGCCGAACGAGTCGAAACCGAAGGGGCTCAGTACGGCGTGGCCCTGCATGGTGCGGTGCCGAACGAGCACGTCACCGAAGGTGTAGTTACGGATATGGCCTTGGTGGGCGGGGCCGCTGGGGTAGGGGTACATGCTCAGCACGTAGTACGGGGGTCGCGGATCGTCCTGGTCGACCTGGTAGGTGCCGTCCTCGTCCCAGCGCCGCTGCCAGCGCTCCTCAACTTCACGAAAGTCGTATTCCGCCACGAGACCAGGTTAGTTGGCTGGTGTCGTCGCCTCAGGTGGGCTCGACGCCGATCTGGAGGTCGCCTTCGGCTCGCACAGGATAGAGTGCTGGCATCCCTCGGGGGCGTAGCTCAGTTGGTAGAGCGCCTGACTGGCAGTCAGGAGGTTCGAGGGTTCGAGTCCCTTCGCCTCCACCCTGGTAGATGGTACTTTTTGCTTGGTCGGCGAGTCGTCTGGGTTGCCAAGTTGGTTGCCAATGGCTACCTGCGCCTACATTGTCTAAGCCCACGGAGTGCTTAGAATTGAAGGCATGCGAGGGCATGGGCACCGGCTGGTCAATTGGCGGCGGTGCAGGGTTCATGGCAGACGAGAGCCGGACCGGCCCTGTCACCGGGCGAAGCCCTGGCCCATCCGCATGCAGTCTCCAATTATGGCGGCTAACGGCATGCCGCTCAGGGACCCGGCGCCACCTCCCAAGGCCGTGGCGCCTCCGGTACCACCCTGGAACCCATGGTGGCTGGCCGGATTTGAACCGCCGACATCTTGACCCGGAGCTGTAGGCCGCCCACGTAAATCAGAAAGGTGCCTCACGCACTCCGGTCAGGAACCCTGAGTTGTAATCCTTCATGACCGCCCTTCCCGTCTGCCCGTTTGCCAACTTCAAATCAAGCTGCTCGCCGATAAGACTTCCCCGGTCATGTTCGCTGACTCCGACAAGGTACCCATCCCACGACTCCGGCCCGTCCATGTACTGCACCCCGCCGGTCGTCCTTATCTCGACAACCTCAACGTACTTTGCAAGGTTCACTTGAGCGTCCAGCCGCTTGGTGTCACCGATCCAAATCTCTACAAGACCCTCAAAACTGCCACGCCGCTCTAGCACCTCTGCGAGCCTCCCTCCGAACGCCACAGCTTCCACGATGCCACTCCGTGCGGCGTAGCACAGCCGAGTCCACGACGGCGACACAGGGCTGCCCTACGCTAACGCTGGCCTTGCAATCTGGATCGGCGGGCAGCTGCCTACGATCCCGGCCAGAGCGACATCCTGGCCGTATCATCGGTCCGTGACGACTGATGCCTACGTCTATCTAGTTCGACCCGGAGACGAGCGGCCTTCGAACGAGACGGTCGGCTGCTTCTCCATCAGAGGAATCGAGTTCACCGGACGGACCATCGACTCTCAGAAATGCCTTGAGATCGGGGTGGAAACACACCCGCCTCTTCAGCCGGTGGTGTTCAAGAATGGCGACACGGAGGTATCGGTCACTTTCAGCTGGCTTCAACTCGAAGCTGAAGTTTGGACTCGCTCCGTTCCCCGTCATCGGGTCGGTCAGGTACACATAGACCAAAAGGGGATGCTCCCGCTCGGTGCCGCTCGCTCGTTCCCCTCAAGCTGGCTATGGGAAGTCCGGCCCGAGGACGTGGAAGTGATCGAGGAGTCACGGCCCACTCAACCGAACGCACCGATCTTCCTGCAGATCGAGATCAAAGGCGTCGCAAAAGTGATTGACCAAACAACAGGAGAATTCGTTGACCTAGTCCCACTTCGTGGCAGTAATCCTCAACATGTGATGGAACTATCACACTGGGAACGGCTGATGCAGCAGATGGAGTACACGCTGCCGCCGACTCACACGGCACTCGCTGGATCGTCGTCGCTACAGCACCCATCGTGGGCCGAAGCGACCAGACGCTTGGAAACTGCTCGTTCACACCATCGGACTGGTGAGGACTACGACGCCTTGCGAGTGTGCCTCAACGTGTTGGAGAGCCTTGTGTCCCCGCCATACGTTGTAAACGCCTGGAAAGATCGACTAGCCGTTCTTCCAGACCAGAAGGCGACAGGACTCGCCGAATTGTTTTCAGGCATGGCGACGTACTGCAACAAGGTTGGTCACCATCGGAGTCGGCAAGAACGAGATGCTTCGGATGATCTTCAACAGATGCCTCTTGACCACTGGGAAGCCGATCTTGTGGTTGGGGCGGCGCAGTTCGTGACCGCCTACGCTCTCCGCCTCCGCATGGCTGGCATTTTGGCCGATAAGCCAGAGCTGCTCAACGGGACGCAGGGATGAAGCCGGTTCAACCCTCCGGCGAAGTCTTCTTCCCTTTGAACTCGAACGCCCACTCACTTCTCGAAGGCCGTCCAGCCAATAGCGTGCACTCACGTATCAAGCTCTCAAGCCTTCTCTACAGCCGAGTGCTAATCGAAGCCGGGGAGAGAGGCATCCACGCTGGACCGAACGGCGCACTGACGAGCCCCCGCAGGCTTGGATCGGAAGGTGAATCCAAATGGCAGACGCCAGGCGGGCGTAAGAGAGCACAAGAGAGGCCCTTTGGGGTTTCGATCGCCGTGGAGTCAGTGCCGGGGGTGCCAGCCACCGGCCCGTATCATCAGGTTCTGGCCTCGCAGACCTCCATCTGCTGGGTGCCGACATTCGAGCCGCTCCGGCGGGAGTTACCACCTCGCTGCAACTGGGTTGAGTTCGGAACGTTGGGTCCCATCCCACCAGAGTTCAAGATTCTCGCAGACAGGTGGAAACGGCTTGACAGCGGGAACGACGCTCTCACGGGACTCGTTCCAGAGAGATTCGTTCGCTCGCTGCTCGTGGACCATGTTACGAAGGACCTAGCTGTGGCTGCGGCTGGCGGCTGGGACGTGAGCGTCGATGGCTACCACGGCGGCGTCATCGGCGCTCGCTTTGCGGGAAGTACGTCGATCACGCACCAAGGATTCGCATTGCCGATTCTTGTTCCGAAGGTCGGCCACCTCAGCTGGGATGCGATAGTCAAAATCCGACGTATGAAGGAGATCTGTCGGTTCCGCAGCGTTTTGCGAGAGATCGAGTCGGAGGCCTTTGAGATTGCCACTAGCCGAGGCGATCTTGAAGCTGCGGTCAGAACCGCCTACGAAAAGAAGATGCGAACGACTCTCGAACGAATGGAAGGCGTCGGCTCTACCGTCACATATGGACTCGCTCATGTCTTGGTCGGATCAGCGGCGGGGTATCTCACCATGGGCCTCCCGGCCCTAGTTGCTCCGCCCGTTGGAGCTGCAATCGGCGCCGGAGGCATGGTCGGTTGGCATGTGACGAAAGTCGTCCGAGGCCGACGGCAACGTGCGTGGCTCGGAGTCAAGGATGCCATTGTTGCCTCTGCGCCTCAGTGAGGTCTAGCAGGTTGGACCAGCATATAAACCCAGACAGAAGGTCGTTGCACCAATGATGCCTTTGCCCGATTCACACGCCCAGCGGGTCAATTTCATCTGGTCAGTGAAAGAGATTCTGCGTGACCACTACAAGCGCCACCAGTATGGCGAGGTAATCCTCCCGCTCTGCACAGTACGCCGTCTCGACTGCGAGCTGGATGATACGAAGGAAAAAGTAGTCGCCAAGGCGTCATCCATCAAGGGCGATCTGGACGCTCACGCCGAGCTACTCGCACACGTGGCTGGTCACCCCTTCTACAACACTTCCAACTTCTCCTTCGAGACCCTTCTCGACGATCCTGAGCACATCACCGAGAACGTCTACGACTACCTCCAAGGTTTCAGCCCGAACGCACGATTTGCCCTTCAGAAGTTCGAAATTGAAAGCCACATAGATCGTATGGGAGAGGCAGGCATCCTCTTCATGGTGATCCAACGCTTCGCTTCCATCGATCTGTGTCCGGCAACTGTGTCCAACCTGGAGATGGGTTACATATATGAGGAACTCATTCGGGTGAATGCAGAGCTTTCCAACGAGGAGGCCGGAGAGCACTTCACGCCCCGGGAGGTCATCCACCTCATGGTGAACCTACTTTTTGCAGACGAAGATCAGCTCCTAACCCCAGGAAAGATCGCCACTATCTATGACCCAGCTTGTGGAACAGGGGGCATGCTCACGGTCGCCGAGAACTACCTCAGAGGGAAGAACCCCAAGGCTCGACTCCATCTTTATGGTCAGGAAATTCAGCCGGAATCGTTCGCCATCTGTCAGTCGGACATGATGATCAAGGATGAGCAGGCAGCTCGGATTGTCTGCGGGGACTCCTTCACGCAGGACGGATTTGAGGGCATGGCCTTCGATTACATGCTCGCCAATCCTCCGTACGGAAAAGATTGGAAGACGATCGAGAAGGCAATCAAAGAAGAGCACGCTTCCCTGGGCTTCAGCGGGCGTTTTGGCGCAGGGTTGCCACCAACCTCCGACGGACAGATTCTTTTCCTACAGCAAATGATCTCAAAGATGCGCCCAGCAAAGGACGGGGGAAGTCGCATTGGCATAGTCATGAACGGCTCACCGCTGTTCAGCGGCGAAGCCGGTTCTGGGTTCTCGGATATTCGAAGATGGATCATCGAAAATGACTGGCTTGAGGCGATCGTTGGTCTTCCGGACCAGCTGTTTTACAACACAGGCATCTACACCTATGTCTGGGTCGTGACGAACCGCAAGCGACCAGAACGGCAAGGATACGTGCAGCTCATCGATGCGAGAATGCTCTTCCGAAAGATGAGGAAGAGTCTCGGCTTCAAGCGCAACGAGCTGTCCCCGGAAGACATCGCACAGGTCACGCACCTCTATGAATCTTTCACCAACGGTGAGTTAAGCAGGATTTTGCCCAACGAGTTCTTTGCGTATCGCAACGTGACGGTGGAGCGTCCGCTCAGAGTCCGCTTTGACCTCACGGACGAGACTCTGAGATCGGCTTATGACTCGAAACCGTTTCAATCCCTCTCCGAAGAAGTACGAGAAGCGCTGTCAGAAGCGCTCCACAACCTCGTGGGCGGGAGCTTCCGCAGCAGGGCTGACCTCGAAGTGGCTCTTGCTCCGGCTCTCAAGAGGGCAGGGAAGATACGGTCACCAGTGAAGAAGGCGATTATCAATGCTTTCATGGTTCGAGACCCGGATGCTGATCCGCTCGAAGGCGAGGCTGACTCTGCCCTGCGGGATACCGAGAACGTACCGTTCGATGAGTCGGTCGCCGACTTCATCGCTCGTGAAGTCTTGCCATACGCACCCGATGCTTGGGTTGACGAGTCCAAAACAAAAGTTGGCTACGAGATTCCGTTCACACGTCAGTTTTACGAGTACGTGCCTCCTCGTCCGCTCGAGGAGATCGATGCTGACATCAAAGCAAGCGAACGGCGCATCCTCGATCTCCTGTCTGAGGTAACAAAGTGACTCGGCTCAAGTCATTCGTCGTGAACATCGTCGAGAAGGCCAGCGAAGAACAACAACCCTACGTTGCGCTGGAACATATAGCCTCTGGCACGGGGCAGCTCGTAGCGGGCGTTGAGCTGGTCGAAGAATCGGACCCAACGGCCATCGCCCATCAGCCGGGAGATGTTCTGTTTGGCAAGCTACGACCATACTTGGCGAAATCCTTGCTCATGGATACCGCAGGGATCGGGTCCGGAGAGTTGCTTGTCCTTCGACCCCGCAACGGGGCGTTGAGCTCTCGCTATCTGTGGTACCTGACGCTATCCAAGCCGTTCCTCGAATGGGCAGCTGCGGCCTCGTACGGAGTCAAGATGCCACGGACGAACTGGAGCATTCTTGGTGCCTGGGATGCCGACGTCCCGTCGCTCGCCGAACAGAATCGGCTCGTTGATCTGCTGGATAAGCAGACCGGGCGAATTGATGATCTGGTCAGTGAACAGCTGCGGCTGACCACCTTGCTTCATCAGCATCGTGCTTCTGCAATCGACAGGGCGATCTGGGGCGACCAAGGGGATACTGTCCCCACGGTGCCCTTGTGGAGAGTGGTTGACGAGACACGACCGATCATGTACGGCATCGTGCTCCCCGGGCCAGATGTGCCAGAAGGGGTACTACTCGTCAAGGGTGGCGACGTCCGACCAGAACGTCTCGTCCCCGAACTGCTGAATCGCACGACGGCAGAAATCGAGGAGCCGTACAGCCGGGCCCGTCTCCTTCCAGGCGACATTCTCTACGCAATCAGGGGAAGTATTGGCGACGCTGCGGCTGTCCCGGACTCCCTCGCAGGTGCGAATATCACGCAAGATGTTGCTCGGGTCGCACCTGCGAGAGGAATCGACTCCCAGTGGCTCTTGTATGCGCTCCGGTCCCCCCGCTTTTTCTCTCAGATGGAGAGGGAAGCTCGTGGTGCCACCATCAGAGGTGTGAACATCTGGACGCTTAACAAGGGTCGAGTTCCTGACGTGCCGTTGGATGTCCAGCGATCCCTAGCTTCAAGTCTGGGAGCACTCGATGCGAGGATCAGCGGTCTCGTGGAGGAGATACACCGCCAGACTGGGCTCTTGGGTGAACATCGCCAAGCGCTGATCACAGCTGCAGTCACTGGTCAACTAGAGATACCAGGAGGTGCTTGCTGATGCCGAAGCACGTCACGGAGGAGCAGTTCGAATCGGACATCGTAGAGTTCCTCGTCGATCACGGCGGCTACAGTCAGGGGCAGAAGACTAACTTCGACGCAGTCCTTGGGCTTGACCCAGTCGAACTGTTTGCATTCATCGCAGAGACTCAGGGCAAGGTGTGGGAATCATTAGTGAAGCGGCATGGTGGGAACTCCGAGTCCGCCCAGGCAAAGTTCCTTTCCCGGCTAGTAGCCGAGCTTGACCAACGGGGTTCCGTTGACTTGCTCCGTCGAGGCGTCGAGGACCAAGGCCTGAAGATCCATCTTGCTTTCTCCCGCCCGGCATCAGGTCTCAACGAAAGCATCCTCTGGCTTTATGAAAAGAACCGCCTCACTGTCACTCGTCAGCTCCGCTACTCGGGAGCCAGTGCCGGAGAACTCGACTTGGCTCTCTTCGTAAATGGCATACCTGTGGCTACTGCGGAGCTGAAGAGCCCAGTGAACGGCCAAGACGTGTCACACGCCATTACCCAGTACAAAACGGATCGCAACGAACCGAGCAATGCCCTCTTGAACAGGAGGGCCGTCGTGCATTTCGCCGTCGATCCGAGCCTGGCGTACATGACAACTCATCTTGCGGGCGACGCCACCGAGTTCATGCCCTTCAACAGGGGGAGCAATCCTGGGGAATTGTCGTGTGGGAAGGGCAATCCGCCAAATCCCTCTGGCTACGGGACCGCTTATCTGTGGGAGTCAGTCTGGCAGTACGACAATTGGCTCGACATACTCCTACGCTTCGCAGAGGAGTTCCACAAGCGCAGCGGCAACGCGAAAAAGCGTCAGATTATATTTCCGAGGTTCCATCAGTGGGATGTGGTCAAGGCACTGGAAGCAGATGCGCTTAAACACGGTCCGGGACAGTCCTACCTCGTCCAGCACTCGGCGGGGTCAGGAAAGTCCAACTCCATCGCTTGGCTTGCTCACCGACTGTCGGTTTTGCACGACGCCAACGACCAGAAGATATTCGAGAAGGTCGTCGTTGTCACCGACCGGAGAGTACTGGATGAGCAACTCTCGGCAACGGTACAGCAGTTCGAAAGTGTGGTGGGCACTCTGGTCTCGGTCCAGGGAAGAAAGGGACCGAAGAATAAGGAGTTGGCTGATGCGCTTACCGGTCAAGCGAAAATCGTCACGGTCACGTTGGAGACGTTTCCCTTTGTAATCGAGCGGATCGCCGACGCTGAACTGTCGAAGAACAGTTATGCGATCATCGTTGACGAAGCGCACTCCTCCCAGACTGGGGAGGCGGCGGTTGCTCTCAAAAGGGCATTGGGTGCGGGGACCCAAGAAGTTGGAGCAGAGCACTCTGAAGAAGGGGAGGATAGTGTCGAACTTGACTCAGAGGACGTATTAAGTGAAATCGTCAAGCACCGTGGTAAGCAGCCGAACCTGAGCTTCTTTGCCTTCACTGCCACGCCGAAGGACCGGACTGTTGAGTTGTTCGGCACCGCTGACGTTGGATCTGGCGTGAAGCGACCGTTTCATCTCTACACGATGCGCCAGGCCATCGAGGAGGGATTCATCCTCGATGTGCTGCAGAACTACACGACATACAAGGTTTACTTCAAGCTTGCGGCGGAGTCGGAGGAAGCAGCCGTCGAAGAAGTCGAGAGGCACAAAGCGTCGGCAGCTCTCAAATCTTATGTAAAGCAGCACCCGCAGCTGATCCGAGAGAAGACTGCGATCATCGTTGAACACTTCCGGAATCACACGGCCAAGGCGTTAGGCGGTCGAGCCAAGGCGATGGTCGTGACCGACTCCCGGGTAGCCGCAGTTAAGTATAAGAGGGCAGTTGACCAACACATCGAAGAACACGGATACAAAGGTATTCGGGCCCTAGTAGCGTTCTCAGGTGAGGTAGAAGGGGATACGGAGTCATCGCTCAACGGCTTCGCTGAGTCTCAGACTGCCAAGAGATTTAAGGGTGAGCCTCCGTTCTCTCCAGGTGACTACCAGGTCCTCATTGTGGCTGAGAAGTACCAAACTGGGTTCGACGAACCTTATCTCCACACCATGTTCGTGGACAAGAAGCTAAAGGGCCTGAACGCCGTCCAAACGCTTTCGAGGTTGAACCGGATCGCCCTGGGCAAGGACCAAACATTCATCCTTGACTTCTGCAACGAGACCGAGGACATTCAGAGAGCCTTCCAGCGTTATTACGAAGGTGCACTTATTGAGACCACAGACGCCAACGTCCTCTATACCCTCCGAAGTCGGATCTGGACGGTCGGCATTCTCAAGGACGAGGAGGTCGCGGCTGCGTCAGATTCTTACTTCGCCATTAATCCTGCCAAGCGGAGTCTCAAGGTGATTTACGCCAGCATCGATCCCGCTGTGGCCCGGTTTGCAGCACTCGACCTCGAAGCACAAGACGAGTTCAGAGACGCCCTCGATCAGTTCATTCGGACCTATGCGTTCTTGAGCCAGGTAATGCCGTACACCGACGAGTCATTGGAGCGCCTCTACGTATATGGCAAGGCGCTGGCTGCCTGCTTGCCATCCCGGGCGACCGGGGTGTTGGAGATCGGCAAGGACGTTGTTCTCACCCATCTACGGATCGAGGCACAGGACGGTACGGACATTGGGCTAGAGCCAGGAAGTATCGAAGCCAAACCCGTTCTTCCTGGTAAGGGGTGGGGAGGAAGTCAGGATGACGAGAAAGAGACCCTAGCCGCCATTATCGAAGCCATCAACGAGCGATTCGGTCTGGACCTCGACGAGCGGGATCGCTTAGAGGGAGAGAAGCTGAAGCTCACGCTTCTGCAGGACCAGGAGCTGGAGACCTATGCCAAGGAGAACTCTAAGGAGCACTACTCCCTTGAGTTCACAGCAAAATGGAAAGATGCCATACTCAGCCAAGAGGAACGAAACCAGCGACTTTACGACCTGCTCCTCTCGAAGCCGGAGCTGGCACGGATGATCGAGTACGCAATCATGGCGGAGACATACGAGGAGTTTCGAAACCGCAAGTCAGGCTAGCAGAGCCGATCGCACCGGTGATCCCGGAATCGACATGACTAGAGCCTCGCACTTGAAGGTCCGAGCAGTTCAGGGTCAGTGTGCCTACGCCGGCAGCGTATTCCGTAATAGACACAGAACAACTCGACATAAATATCACCATACAAGGGCATAAAACTCTCCGTGAAAACCCGGAGGTTAAGCAGATTGGCTCCCCTTGAAGCGTACCCTGTACTGCCTTCGTGGTTGGGTCTTCGTGGTCTGTCTCACTATTTTGTAGGCATGGAGACTCCAACTATGTGCACACATTGATTCCGGATCGAGTTTAGCTGGTCGAGTTCCTCGTGACCCCTCTTTGAGAGGACGTGCAACCTCGCTGCAAGATCGATAGCCGGACGGAATCGGAGCTGCTGGATATACCGAACGTTCTCCTTCTTCGTAAAGGTGCGTCTTATCGGTGGCTGGTTTATCTTCTAATAGAGAAACCCCTTGATCAATTCTTCTATTGCTAGGTGAAACTGTATGACTGTTACTCTGTACATGTCCTCTCTGAAGGCTTCCTTCATCAGATACTGATCCGGATCATCCTCCCGGTCGAAACCATAGAACGTGTTTAGGAGACTGAAACCTTCTGCAACCTGTCTTGGCATAGGGTTGTTCACAGCGACGAGTGTACGAGGGTTCCGTGTCCTCTGGTTATCTTCCGGCCAGGACAACCTGGGAGAAGCAACGGGTGGGGCTGGCTTGACCAGCGTCGTTGCTGCTGGTCCCGACTAACGTCACACTCATGGCGTGGATCACAGAACTAATCGCAGGTCGGACCCTACTCTTATGGCTCTATGGGAGGCATCAAAACCCGTACGTTTAGGCAGGTGAGCCGGGCGTGAGGAAACCAACAAGGCCATAGGGGTTCGACCCACCCCCCATATGTCCGAACATTTGGGATCGGGTCCACGTTGAGGACTTGGTTAGCAACAAGTTCCCAGGTCAGAGGCGGTGTGAACATTGTCCCAGCGGTCCATGTTGGGACCGGGTTGCCACTGTTTGTCCTGGTAGATGGCACTTTCGAACATGGTCCGGCTCGATAACGTGAGTTCCCTTAAATTCAACAAGGGAACAAGGACCATGTATAAGGGGACTTCCTTGGTTGCTCAGTCGCTCCACGAAAGGTCTCGGCTGCTACCCGATGGGTTCGAACGAGTCCATGAAGGCCTGCACGGTGCTCACCGACTGGGGAGAGATAACGGTCAACGTCCACATCACCCGGCCATTCGAGATGTACGCCACGCCAGTGCAACCCGAATTGGTGCACTTCGGGCCAAGGGTCGTCATCACGAAGCCGTTCACGTTTCGTACTTGCTCAGCCACATGACCACTGAACAGGAGATTCCGGTCTAAGCGGACGTATCCCCGCATTGCCGACGGGGTCACGATGTGGCCCCAGACATCCACTGAATACAGTTTGACTGGATAGGCGAGTGGTGCGTAACCGGTCCAGTCGACTGCGCACTTAGACGGAAGACTCGGCGCAAACTCGTATATGACCCTCGACTTAGTTCCAATCGGGAACGGTGGCCCGCAAGCGTGACCAGGGAACGCCACCGTGAACCGGCCCCAGGACGGGCCGTACACCGTCTGGCTGGTAGTGGCAGCAACCACACCGACCCCGATGCCGATCACGACCAGCACGGCTACGACGAACGTGGCAATGGGATGCTTGAGTTTCCTCACCATGATCGGTCTAGCACAGCTTCGAGCAAGCCGACCTGCAGGCCGAAAGTATCGCCAAGCCGCACGAGTGCGGCAGACGTTGCGCAGTTTGTCCGGGCGAACCCTCAGGCAGCGGACAGGGGAGTCACGCTGGCGAGTGGCGTAGTGCGGGGACCCCAGACCTCTCTGGTGACCTGCCTCGGCCCTTCTTTGCGTTTCACCGACCGCATTTCGATCTTTCCGCCCAACTTCATTGTCAGGAAGACGTTCTCAACATCAGGTTTGCGACCGCCACATGCGTTCACTATCTGGGTCTTGGTGAACTCGAAAGGATGCTGAGTGACGAGGTTGAGGATGAACTCAGCCGTGCCGCTCGAACTGCCCCGTTTACCCGAGGACCGCTGAACCGTCCAGGTGATGTCACCCTCATTGTCCATGGTGTCCTCATCGAACGGCCCGAGGTCCACCGTGAGGTCCCAGCTCGTAGCTCCCCATTGCCTACTCCCCACCTCGAAGGCAAGTTCGAAGTGACCGGTTGTCACGTCCGAGCGGTTCTCGTCCTTCTCGACGATCCACCAGGAGTCTGACCATTCGGCAGGACCAGCGCCGGTGATCCGACGCAAACCGCTGCCGCTACCGGTCTGGTTGTAGTGGTTGCCGATGATGAGGGACGAACCGTATTCCTCGGCGGTGCGGGAAAGCCAGACTAACTGGTCACCTTCCTCGTAAAGCATCTTGCCCTCGGAGGCAGTGCCGTGGAATGCGTAGTACGGCTCGATGATGGTGACGGCCGGACGGTAGTCCTTCAGGTGCTGGACGAGGCTGTGCCGAAAGACATCGGACACGACCGAGGCCACGTCGAAAGACGTGAGTAGGGGTATGTCTGCAAGGTTCACTCCATAAGCGGCAGCAATCCGTTCCAGTCTGCGGGTGTACGGCAACCGCCCACCCTCACCGACGTACATCAGGACCGTCACCGGCTCGGGAACCTCGAACTGGCCGAGCACCGGAACCCCGGCAGCGGCACCCACGGCTATGAACTGAGCAAGGTAGCTCTTCAGGGACTTCTCAGCCCCGGCGAGCATCCCGTAGGTCGGGCTGATTACCAGACCCTTGATGGTCCAGACGGGTGGGGCGTTGTTGTCCAGAAGGTCCTGCGGCGTCCAGAGCTTGAACCGCTCAGGAGGCACGCTTGGGTCGTTCTCAACCTCATCCGGCTCGTTCTCGACCGGTTGTAGCTCTCGGGTTTCTAGGAGAGTCATGCCGCCACCTCCGCACCCGCAAGCCAAGCATCGAGCACGGACTTGAGCACAACGTACCTGTGCCCCACGAGGCGAACGCCCGGTAATTCTTGGCCTTTCGCCAGCTGATAAGCCATCGACCGCCCAATGCCCAGCATTGTGGCGGCTTCTGTGATGCTGTAGACCTGCCGGTCTACTTGTCCAGCCTTGTCGGAGGCGGCTGGTGCCTCGGTTTTGTCTTTACTCACTGGTCTTCTCCTTTGTTCTGTCCGCCCGGCCAACCCGGGCGTGTGTTATCCCCCGGTGGTCTAACGGGGTTCGCTCGACATACCGGTCATTCTGGTGATCATAGTTCCCTTATGGTCCTCTTTTCATATGCGAATGAAACTGTCGGTATTATAAACTTTTGACAGAGAGTGTCAAGGGCTTTGACCTGCAGTTCTCTAAAAATGTCTGTGACATGTGGGGCTAGTGTGGCGGATGTTGCTTACGACCACGCAACCCAATAAGGCTATAAGTTATCTCAGGAGGTATTGTATGTATCAATAGAGTGCTCCAACTCAATGCTCTAAATAGCAGGTACAGCATTGTATGTAGTAATACAATGATGCTGTTGAGAAACTGTGCCGTGTGCTAATGGTTGCCATTACTCAGTGTAGGACTGCCCAATGATTCCGGGCCGATATGCGCATGGTCCTCCTGACTGCTAGACTTGCAGCGAAGCTGCAAACGAAAAGCGAGGGAGGCAGCGGTGGAAAAAGAAGGGCGAAAGCGTCGAGGGTTCGGCGAAGGCGGGATCTACTACCGGCCCGAACGTGACCAGTACACGGCGCAGGTGAGTCTCGGAATCGTCAGCGGCAAGCGTGTCCGCAGGGCTGTCGTCGGCAAGACCAAGGCCGAAGTGCTCGCCAAGATGGCTGAGCTACAGGACCAGGCCCGCAAAGGTCAGATCACGACCGGCCCGAACCAGACGGTGGGGCAGTGGCTAGACACCTGGCACACCGGCCTGAGCACCACTGGCAAGCTGAAGGCGAGCACGATTCGCAACTATCAGGAGATCATTGACCATTGGATCACTGAGGACGTTAAACGGGTGAAGTTAGCGAACCTCACAGCCGAGCATGTTGACAAGATGGTGCGGGATCTCGCCGCAGCCGGTAAGTCCACCAACACCCAGCGGCTCGCCCGCACGGTCCTACGCCGTGCGATCGGTCAGGCTGAGCGCCGAGGGTACGTGAACAAGAACGTAGTTGCTTTGACTGACGGGGTTGCCGTGCAGGTCAAGGAAAATGTGCCCTTGACTTCCGAGCAAGCCAAGGCAGTGCTTGACCACGTAGGCAAAGACAGCCCACAATGGCTGGCTTTCTACACGCTGACATTGCACAACGGCCTAAGAGAAGGCGAACTAATCGCACTGAAGTGGTCAAACGTAGACCTTGACGCCGGGCTGGTCACGATCACGAGCACCTTTGACCCGAAGGCCCGCACGATCACCGACCCGAAGTCCGGTAGCTCAAAGCGGACGATTGCCCTGACGGCTGAAGGGATCGAGGCGCTTAAGGTTCACCAAATGGAACAGGCGCTAACAGGCCACCAGGCCGAGGGCCTTGTTTTCACTGGCAGGACGGGCAAGGCGCTCTACGCATCTCGGGTCCGTCAACACTGGGCGAAAGTACAGACGGCGCTCGGCATTGGCCCGATCCGGTTTCACGATCTGCGCCACAGTTGCGCCACGATCCTGCTCGCCAAAGGTGTGCCTATCGAGATGGTGTCCAAGGTGCTCGGACATGCGAGCATCCGCATAACTGCGGACGTGTACAACTACATCCCGCCAGAGGCGACCAGGGAGGCCGCAGACACGATGTCCGAGGCCCTGCGGTGAGCGTCTACCACATGGGCGTGGACGGCCTGTACGAGGCGCTCAAGGACGGCTGGTCCTATGACGACATGATCCTTGAGGAGGACGCTGACTTGATTTTCACCACTCGTGAGGAGTGGAAGGCGTGGAACATTGAACTCGGAGCCATGTGCGGAGGTTGTGAGCACATGGCTACAGATCACCAGCCGGTGGGCGAGGGTTGGGCGGTGTGTACGGAGTGCGCAGTGCCGAGCGTTCTTCCCTCCGGTTGGGCAGTGGGCTGCGTCTGGCGCTACGGGTACGGTGCCTGTGTGACCGACTACCTCAAAGCTGACGAGCAAGGCATAGATTCTCCCGACGCTTACCGGCACATTCCCCAGTAACCGCCTAGCCTCCCTCAGCCAATCAGGGACCGGCCTTCGGGCCGGTCCTTTTTCGGGTCCTCGTCGCTGAAATGGGAATGGCATAGTTGAGACATGTTTCCTGCTAGGTACCGAGTGACCGCCTCGACCGGAGGTTGGCGGAGTCTCCCTTGGCCCTTCGGGATCTTCGAGCTCACGGAGACGAGTCTGACCGTTCGTTCGTGGCACTGGTCGTGGTGGGTGCCGGACCGAGTCATTCGCCGTGAAGAGGTCGAGACGGTCGAGGTCGCCAAACGGTTAGGCGCAACCACACTTTGAATCACGGTCCACGGAGGGCAGGTCGTGAAAGTCCAGCCGACCACCTCACGACGTCGAGTTGTTGGCGACCTTCGCCATCTCGGCTACATCTGATCACGCAGTGGACCCCGACGGGCAGAGGTCCCGGCATCGTCGCTGTTGCTTGAGACGGCTACGCCACCGCTTTTCTTTGCCCCCCTGTCCGGCTGGTTGCCAAGTGGTTGCCACTCGGTTTTGGATTGATCGAAATTCCCTGGACTGGGCCGGAATATCTAACACGCTGGCCAAGGCCACGATTTAAGAAAGCCCTGGTCAAGTGGACTATTTGGATTAGACGGACATCGGAGGGGATGACTGGCAGTCAGGAGGTTCGAGGGTTCGAGTCCCTTCGCCTCCACGCTGTTGTCGGAATGACAACGTTTTACCTGTTCAGAGGGTGTTTTTCGTTGGTATTTGCCAACTAAGGCAAAGGCCGAAGTTCGAACCCCAGCGTGTCTGCTGCGTCTGAGCAGGCGACGCGGTTCGCGCCGGCAAGCAGCTGTCCGTGCACTCAGCGGGACGGTGTCCCTCCTAGCGACTGTTTGGGGGATGACTCTCGCTGAGAAGGTCAGCGCTTGGCGATTGCTTTGCGAACTGCGGGCATGACCTCGCGTACTCAGAGGTTCACTGTCGTGTCGCTGATGCTGTCGAGTCGGGGGAGGCGGCCTGGCCATCTCGACCACCCAGGGCATCGAGATCGGGGAGGGGCAGGGCCATGATCCGCTCGGCCTGCC
>Ga0187867_10001493_pt1 | contig 20217 bp, 24 predicted proteins | sample June2016WEW_13_1_FD_132976 | JGI IMG/M metagenome (GOLD analysis project Ga0187867, IMG submission 132976) | Peatland microbial communities from SPRUCE experiment site at the Marcell Experimental Forest, Minnesota, USA - June2016WEW_13_10 | ecosystem: Environmental > Terrestrial > Soil >...
GAAAATTTGCAAGAATGCCATCAAACTGAAACTGGAATGGAAAACCCGGCCAACAAACGGACTGACGCTAACGCCACCCCTACCTTAAGGAATCACTGTGCTCCGGGTGCTCCGGGACGGCCGGCCTTGCTCGTCGCCTCTGCCTGACGGGGATTCAGGTCGCTGTCCGAACGCGACGAGATCGGAAGGGCCGATCGCCGCTTCTACCAGAGAGGCCGGGTCGAGCTGGGTCCCGATCAGAACGTCCGCTACTACGGTTCCGGAAGGAGCGTCGCTCCATGGAGTTGGAGATCGTCCGAGAACAATTTCTTGTGTTCCGTAGTTAGCGCCTTCCAGACAGCATCGGCCGTTTCTTCAATTCCGTTCCAGACCAGGACCGCAAGGACTTCACCCGCCGGGTCCAGAAACAAGTCACGGCAGATTCTTCGGCCACCGGCTCCGTTCGCCTCGCCGGAATTTCCAACTTCAAAGCCAAATACGTCGGGAACTTTCCGAAGGTTGCTATTATCGACGCCGCACCAGGCCGCATGACGACACCTGGAGGCGCTCGAAGCCCTTGGCTTGGTTGCCCCCGTAGACGCAGCCCCCACCGTGGTTCGCCTCAAAACTTCCCGCAATCACAGTCGCTTAGGAAATGAACGCAGCTGGCCGGACTACGAACTGTGCGTCAAGTTGGGTGTCATCTTGATCTTCGAAATCCTCCAGCCGTTGGGTGTCCGCACCTGCTCGTGCTGCGGGCTCGTGCTGTGCGCGACCTTCGCCGTAAATCGCATAAATGTTGCCAGAAGTCGCCGTTGTTGGTGCGCTCGTGCCGGGAATGACGATAGGATTTTGATGTCGCATGGTCCCCGTCGACTTACTGACTATTCTCGTGCGAAAGAGGCGCTGTTCCAACTGCTCAGTCGCCTTTGTTTGTGACGACCTGCTCCGCCGGGTTGGCATGCTTCTTCAGGATTTCATCCACCAGAAACAAGTCGGTCAGGAGTGCCCGGAGATGAATGGAAGCGTTCAGATTATCGATCAACTGGGAACTGATGGCGGGCTGGGCCAGAACCAGTTCAATGGCGGCCAGAGAGTCGCGAGAGTCGCGATCGAGCACCGCAAAAAACGCCTCGTATTTGGCGGCTGGCTCAAGGCCTTCTCTGACTGCCATCGCACAAGCTTCCGCCAGCCCCGTCAACGCATTTACCGCGCGCTGCAGGAGTTCACGTACTTGTCCACCCGATTTGCTGCCCTCGTCGGTGGGGAGGCCCTGGGCTGCGTAGGCCAGCATAAACTCGTAGCACTCTTCCACAGCTTCGCAGCGATTCGATATCTCAGCCCGCATCGGTTAGCCCTCGATCCTCCGCCCGGTTGGATGTCAATGGCGACGATGGAGCTTCGACCGCCCATCGCTTGGGATCGTGTTCCTTCAGATAGAAGTCGCGGCTCATCCAACCAAAGATCATCGATTTCGTGATCGCGCGCTTCTCCGGACGGAGTCCGAAGTAGACGTGCACCATGATCAACGCGATCAGTCCGACGCCCGCCAGGCCGTGCAGCACATACATCATCCCCCAGGTCATATCGCTGAACAGATACGGATTGCGGGGAAAGAAAATGGTGCGTACGCGAGACATCATGAACACACCAGTAATGATCGCAGATAAACCAGCGGCGATGATGGCACCGTGGTAGAGCTTGTTCTCTAAAGGATATTTGGCGAATTTGTCCGGTGGTCGCGAAGCGCTCCCCACAAACCGCAGCGTTCTTCGCCAGGCGTCCCGCAGGTCAATCCGGTCGGGCCAGATAGCCCAGAAGTCCATAAAAAAGGATGCGTGGATGATGTGAAAAATGATCGAAGCCGTTAATACCGCACCGGCGATCCAATGATAGGTCACCCACGGAAACTGGACGCCCACCCTCGGGAGGAAGGCGGTAAACAATAAGGTGAACATTGAGGCCGCCATGATCCAATGAAACAGCCGCGCGGTTAGCGAGTGCCTGGGCACACGCTCCGGTATACGCGCCGCTACAGCCGGCGAAGGATTGGACGCAAACTCTTTTGCTCCGGAAAAATAACTCACGTATGTGGCGTGAACGATAAAGAAGAGTAGCCCGGCGATCACTGCAACCCATATCAAGAACCAGGCAATATGGATCGGGACTCTCTGCCCCCATGGACTCGTCGCCCACTCTAAGAAGTCCATGTTGCTTCCTCCACACCACTGATGGCGCGCTTCACCAGATTTCTCATCAGCGGGATCTTATAGGCATTGAACTGCAGCGGGACCGCTCCTTGCACGGCCACTCTTCCCGCCATCTCGCCAGTTGCCGGGTCGCGCGGCTTGCCGCGAACTGCATCTTCGACTGCCTTTAACCGCAACGGACGTGCGGCCGCGCCGTTCGCGGCAATTCGTATGCGCTCAATACTGCCTCCCGAAATCACCATGGCTGACGCAACGTTCATAAGCGGGAAGTCCCAAACATTGCGGTCGCTCACTTTCTCAAAATAAAATTGCGCGCCCGCCCAGGTCGACGGAATGCGGATCGCCGTCAGTAGGTCTCCAGGCTGCAAGATGTGTAGCCTGGTGATATCGATGTCAGGACCAACGAAGTAATCCTCTGCATCGACGACGCGCTCACCTTTCCGCGTACGGACGATGAACTTGGCGTCGAGGGCAATCAGGGCAGGGGCTAAGTCGGAGGGATTCACCGCCACGCAGCGGTCGGCATGCAGAATCGCATGCTCGCGGTTGCGGCCCTCGGGCGTATCGGCGTAACAAATGTCGCCGCCAGCGCGATAGCAGGACCAACCGCTTCTGTAATACCAACAACGTGTATCTTGCGAAACATTTCCGCCGATCGTTCCCTGGTTGCGGATCTGCGGTGACGCTACCAATTCCGCGCCCTGCGCCAGCAGTTCATAGTTCTGCTTGATGACAGGATGATTCACCACTTCGGTGAGCGTGGTCATCGCGCCGATTTCAATACCATCGGCGGTCGTGCGAACTCCTCGCAGCTCCTCAATTCGGCTCAGATCGACCACAGCCTTTGGCTTTCTGATTCGATCCTTCAGCCAGTCGAAGCTGTCGAGCCCTCCTGCCAGCACCCAGGCGTCGGGTCCGTGCTGTTCGAGAAGTTTCTGCGCGTCTGCGACGGAAGTTGGCTGAAACAGCTCGAACGCGGCCATTACATCTCGTATGACGGCCATAACTCTCCTTCAAATCCGTATCAATTGTGGGCCATCAAATGTGCGCCAACAACGGATGCTGCACCGGGCGGCCCGCTTCGAGCGAAGTCAGAATCGTGTCGGCATTCACGGGTGCGCGCTGGAAAATCTCGTCTCCCAGGGCATCCGAGAGCGCGTTCAAAATGGAAGCACATCCACCTCCAACCGGCGGCTCGCCGACACCGCGAGCACCCACCGGCGTCTCCGGGTCCGGAATGTCCAATGCCATCCATTGCATGTTGACAGGTACATCCAGAATTGTTGGCGGTTTGCTGTGGTGGAATCGCTTGGAAAGCATTTCGCCGTAGTGCGGATCGAAAACCCATTTCTGGCCAATTGCGTGTCCTATGCCGAGAGTAGAACGACCGAGGACCTGGCCGCCGAGCGCTCGGGGATGGATTACGGTGCCGACATCGGCGGAGGCGAGGAAATCTACGATGTAGTACTTGCCGGTTTCGACATCGACTTCAACCTCGGCGAAGCTGGCGACGTAGGAATAAGTCGAGCCATCGCGAGGGTAGTTGTCCTTGGCCGCCGCCACCAAGCCCTGTCCCGCCAATGCCGCTACCGACACCTTCGTCAATTTGTGGAGGTCGACGGCTGCCTCGTGGCCGTCGTAGACGCCACCGAGCTCAATCGCGTGTTTCGCTGCCTGCGCCAAAGTCATGCCTGCGCCACCGCCCTTGCGAAAGACTCGCTCGTGCGCGACCTCGTACTGCTCCGGCTTGCCGCCGAGTTTTTTCGCCGCGATTTCCTGGAGCTTCTTCTTCGCGTCCATCGCCGTTGCATACGCTGCCCGCGTCATTGCGTGAGTTGTCTGGCTGCCTCCGGACACGCAGGTGAAAGGAAGATTCTTTGCCGTGTTACCCCACGTCACGTCGCATTTCTCCCAAGGCACGCCCAGAACCTCTGCGCCCGCGCGATGTACGTCAATCACCGACTCTGTTCCCAGGTTGCCGATGCCAGACTGGAAGTTGATTCGGCCATCCGGCTTGATAATAAGAAGCCCATCGAATCCAATAGTGCCCCCAACATAGCAACTCAGCGATACGCCGACGCCGCGCACTTTCGTGCCTATCCTCTTCGGAGTGCGTGCAACACGCTCGCTCCATTTGAATTGCTCCGCGCCGCGGTCCAGTGCCTCTTTCAGGAATGCACTGGTGGCGTACTGCCGTTTTCCCTGGATAGCCGGCCCTAACTCCGCCTTGCCCTCGGGGCAGTTAATGCGTCGGATTGCGACCTGGTCAACACCAAGTTTGCGCGCAGCTTTGGCGATGATCGGCTCGATAATGACAATCCCCTGCAGGCCGCCCGGCGAACTTTGCGCACTGCGGGGCGGCGTATTTGTCAGCACCGTCACCCCCCGCCAGCGCATGGCTTGCGGCTGGTACAACAGAGAAACAATGCGTCCCGATGAGGGCGAATCGCCCACTGCGTCGTATGGACCGTTGTCGCAAATAACGAACATATCGAGGGCCGTGATCCGTCCCTCTTTCGAAAAGCCGACTCTCATCCGTCCTTGAAAACCCGGACGCGCGCGTCCAATGAACGTCTCTTCCTCGCGGCTAATACGCATCATCACCGGAGCATTCGTTTTCTTTGCCAGAAGCGCGGGGATGATCATCGTGACTCCGCCCGTTATCTTGCTGCCAAAGCCGCCTCCAGTGTATTCGCTGATGAAAACAACTTTCTCCGAATCGATATTCAACCATCGCGCGATTGCGGGCAGCGTTTGGGCGGTGCTTTGAGTCCCAGTGTGAATGTAGACCTTGCCGTTCTGCCAGTAAGACATTGTGCTACGGGTTTCAAGGGTCTGATGGCTGGTGTCGGGTGTGACGAACGTCTCGTCAAGAACGAGCGCCGCATTCCTAAAGCCGGAATCGAGATCGCCATACGACCATTCATCGGGAGTCTTGCCCATCGGAAGACGGCCATGCTTTTCCTCCGCGAAGTCCGCCTTGGTCCACTTGAGCTCTGTGACCGCAGGAAGAGCCGGAGCTTGTGAAGAACCAGCTGGCGAAGCAGGCCGGGCCCAGATGTTGCCATCCGTTCGCGGGTTAGGACCACCCGGGCGCAGGGTGTCGAGTGGGTCGACCACAAAGGGAAGCGGTTCGAAATCGATCTGAATTTTCTCAATGGCTTCCACGGCGGTGAGTTCGTCGACTGCGGCCACAGCGAGAATCGGCTCGCCCTGATAAACCGGCTCCATGGTGAGACCACGTTCGCCCCACTTGCTGGCCTTGATGACCGTCCCATTGTCAGTAAGGGTATCGGCCTGGGGAGGAAGGTCGTCCGCCGTGAGAATGGCTTTGACGCCAGGCATGGCGAGGGCTGCCTTCGTATCGATGTGCCTAACGCGCGCATGCGGCATGGGGCTGAGCAGCAGCCTGCAGAACAGCATACCGTCGGCGCGAAAGTCTTCCGCGTACTTTGCTTTGCCTGTGACTTTTGCGTAGAGGTCGGCGGTCTCGTAGTTCTTGCCGATCAGCTTGTATCCGGCCCCGTACTGGCGCTCAGTAGTCTTGGTGACATCAACAGCTTTTTTCTTGTCCGATGTGTTATCCAAGCGAAGACCTCCGCATATTTTCGACCCCGCGCATCAACGCGGTCAGAATCTTGTCGTAATCCTGGCAGCGGCACAGGTTTCCCGAGACGCCGTGCGCCAGTTCTAGACGGGTGGGATTGGGATTCGTCTTCAGGTATCCGACTGCGGTCATAATGAAGCCCGACATGCAGAACGCGCACTGAAATCCCTGCTCGTCGATGACACCTTGTTGTACGGGATGTAAGGTTCCGTCGTCGCTTGCCAGGCCTTCGATGGTGATTACGTTCCGGCCGCGCACAGTGTGTGTGAGCACTGAACAAGAATAGTACGGAATATCGTCGATGAGGACGCTACAAGATCCGCATTCAGCTCGGTCGCATCCGAGCTTGGTGCCTGTAAGGCCCAGCTTGTAACGCAGCGTCCATGCCAATGTCTCCTGCTTCATGACATCGACGCGTCGCTGCTGACCGTTGACGTTTAGAGTAATCAGCCGCTCGCCTACGCCGGCAGCCAACTGCTGGCCCTGCATAATAGACGAGGCGCGAAAAAGATAGCTCGCAGAGGAAACAGCCACGCCGCTGGTGATGACGCCTTTGATGAAGTTGCGCCTTGAGACAGCCTTCGGCACGTCTTCTTTCGGCATGTCTAGAATTGCCTTTGAACTTGTCTTCTCTGTCACGCTTCTTCACCTCTGGGCCGACTGTTCGGATCCCGCGTCTAAAAATAGCTGTACGGCGACGCATTTAAGCTCTAGTTCGGAACTATTCTGTGCAAAAAGTATAGCTGATCGGACCGATCTCTTGTACCAAGTGGAGTGTTAGTGTGATGCCTTGTTGATCGGCCCCAGTATTTCTGTACCAAACGTAGTGTTAGCCGTCGGCTGGCTTAGATTCAACTAGCGCGCGGTTAGCCGCGCTCTGGCTGGCAAACTCGTTTGGTGTCCTCTCTCCGCGGGTAGAAGTCGATAAGAACCACATGGTGCAGTTCCCGGCGTTGGGACTCGAGATTCCCGAGGCCCATCCTGACCGGAACAGGTATTTTTCCAAAAGTGAGGTAAGGTTCAGAGTAACAAAAAGTATCTGGAAACTCGATGAATACAGGTCTGGACGGACCTCGAATCATCTCCGGGATGCCGGATTCAGGTAGTAACAAGCTCGATAACTGCTCAATTTTGAACACTTTTACAAAATACCCTGAGTCACACTGTTAGGAGTTCGTGAAGAGAGAGCGCTGCTGTATGACTCCGACCGAACCCTCAATCTCGCGTAGAGTACTGCTCGTGGACGATGATGACGCCGTTCGCGAAATGATGACTGTGACGCTTGAACGCAAGGGCTTTGCCGTTGTCGCTGTCGCTAACGTGACAGATGCCCTGAGATGCATTGCCACAAACAGATTCGACGCCCTGATCACAGATTTGCACATGCCGAATCCCGGTGACGGCTTCACGGTGGTTACCGCGATGCGTCACTCCCAGCCGAATGCTCTAACCCTTCTGGTCAGCGGCTACCCGGACGTGCAGAGCGCGATGGCCGCTATCCTGCTAGAAGCTGATGAAATTATCTTGAAGCCGTTTGATGCCAGAAGACTCGCTGATCTCGTCCACGAAAAGATGCTCAACCGCAAACCTGTTGCCCGACTTGAAAAGCAGAGGGTAGGCGCGATACTGCACGCCTGCATTTCCAATGTGGTCGAAGACTGGTTGGCGCGGGCAAAAAAGAGCAAAGAACTCAACCACATAGCTCTCAGCGACAACGAGCGTACAGGATATCTTCCTAAGCTGGTAGAAGACTTGGTGGTTCGCCTGGGTAGTCCCAGTGCCACAGCCATGGATAGCGATGCTGCCTTTTCGGAGGCTGCCGTAGCCCATGGCAAGCTGCGATATCTGCAAGGCTACAGCCCCGCGATGCTGGTACACGAATTACGAATTCTCCAAGTCACTATCTTTGGGACATTGCAGAACAATTTGACTCTTCTGGATTTCAGCTTGTTGTTGCCGGATGTCATGACCATTGCGGACGAGGTGGACGCACAGTTGACTCAGTCGATGGACAGCTACATGAGCGCCATGGGGAAGTCAGCGGCGGCTTAACTACTACTACCATCTCATTCGAAGTGCGGACGCTGCCTTGCTGCCCCATCCGTGATCTATGGAGGGCGTAGCAATAATGGCAAGGCCTCCTCACGCTCGGATTGCGGGTCCTACAAAATGCCTGCTCCGATGAGGCTGTTCGGACGCTGGATAGCCTCGTGTTGTAGCGTAGTTCGGATTCGGGGGGGGCGCAGCGTTCCCGCGCCTGCGCCACCAAGAGGAACAGGCGGAACAGAGAAGGTGCCCATTCCTTCGCATGTCCTATGTTCGTCAACGTACGATGCGGACTTATTTGCTGTCTGTTCACGATTGCACAGTTTTGAAATAAGTCGCGTCAGGATTGGTCCGGCAAGATGGCTGATCCTCGCCGTCGAATGCGTGAGATAAGGGGAAGATGCTTTCAAACCGGAGATGCCACTGAATGTTCTGGCAGCACGGACTGGCGGGATACTGTAATGTGAAGAGGCTGCGGTCGGAGCGATAAACCTATCGTGATGCGCCGCTGAGAACACAAAACCAACAAGAAAGCTTTTCACAGTTTTTTCCAATCGGTCAGCGCCACCAATTCATCGAGGATTGCCTGCAACCTCTGAAGTCGGCGTTCATGATCCCCTGCTGCGCCGGGCATCTTCTTGCCGCCCTGCACATATTGGCGGTTCGCTTCGCTAATTTGAACTATTTCTTCCCGCAACTTGGCGATGCGCTCTTTGACCGGAGTCTGCATGGCGATAGGTTAGCAGAGCACAAAGCTCCCAGCGCCTATTCCCGTCCAAATGTCGATTACCCCGATCTCTCTGTGTCGTCTGGGCGTTCGTGGAGCGAGAGATTGTCATTGGCTCTGTCTTGTCCACGCTTGACGGTAAAGTTTTTATCTTATGAGGGTTTAGCCCCGGCAGTCCAACGGTCTTTCCGCAGCCGCCGCACTTGGCTTTGGCACAAATTACTTCCAGGCGCGCCAAGTGTGCGATGAAGGGTTGCCGTCTCGTTCGCTCGGCTGAATTCTGCCTTCGGTGGTAGACTTTTCCCTCCCTTTCAGGTCAAGTAAGAAGCCGTGAACGTTGTGAAGCCCGGAGCCAACCGTCATCGTCTAAAGCTGAGAGTCCTCAGCAACGAGGAACTGTGGTGGTTCCTCCTCGATCACCCGCAGCAATGTCTACAGGAACGAAGTAAATTAGAAGCACGGAAGCATTGCCTTGTCCGGCTGCCAAGTATGCCTCTCCGCGTATGTACACGTGATAGAGACAGGATTCATTGTTGCCGAACGGAAGGCCCCTAACTCGGTGAGGGACGCAGCTTGCAGGGCATTCAGGGCGGAAGCCGGATTTTTTCTATCCAGCGCCAACTGTGCGCTAGCGATTCGGCTCGCGTCGTGTCGTCAGCCATCGCAAATGCGAGCGCGGCTTCGACCCCTACACCCTGACTGGTAGGAGCGAGCTTCAGCCCTCTGCCGCTGACTGCTCGGCTTCGATGCTGTTGCCGTAACTCGCTTGCAGCACAGCGGCGTTCGCCTGCCAGATCGCCCCAGTTTCCTTGCTGTGAGCCCGGATAGCCGAATCCACGGCCCGCTTGGTCAGTTCCCTTGCTTCGCGCAGATGACCGACATACGCCTCGGTGTCGGATGCGAGCGAAAGTCCGAAGTTCTCATACTCAGGCTTGCCCGCAAACCACTGTTGCTGTTCCGCCATTGCGGTGGAGTCCGAAGCTAAAAAGCCAAGGGCTTAGAGATCATTGTGCATTGTAAAATCATCCAGTTTTCGCGCCTGCGCCTCGTGGATGAATTGCCTCGCTTCATCAAAGTGCTGCACGGCCAAGCCGTACCCGGCGAGTTCCGAGTATGTAGCGACACTATCGGAGCTACGCGCAGACATTGGCGAGCCATCTCCGCAGCCTTCTCATGCTGCCCCAGTTCGTCATATGCGACGCTCAAAGTTCCGTACGCCATATCTAGTCGCGGATAGTCCTCAATTTCCTCCTCACTCGCGGGAAGCGTTCGTAACGCGGCCACTTTGTTGGAGGTGCTGGTTGTATCTAAAAGCCCAAAGCCGATCTGAGTTTATCGAACAATATCGACAGTATTCACTCCATTCACCGAAGTAAAAGAGGATGAGAGAAAGGGGATGCCCTTCCGCCTTCGCGGCAAGAAGGGCAATTTCGCACAGGCGCTAAAGACCGACGCTTACTTCGTGCTGCTCAGTTTTGACAGTTCCTTGACGGTCGCCTTCTCGTCGTAGACCCCGGCATTCACAATGTATGGTGTCCCCTTGGCAGTCAAGTGATAAGTAACCTTGCGGGACGGTTCCTTCTCGCCGGGCTTCGGCCACCAGTACTCGTTCCAAGTGCCGGAAGGCGAGTCCTGCACCGTCTTGCAGTAGGCTTCCGAGTCCGGGTAGATGCTTTTCCCCGTTTTCGCATCTTTCACCGAGGAGAGTGCTTGGCCTACCATCTCCGCCTTGATGGGATGAGCGGCCATGACCTTCTTGTCGCAATCTTGGATGAAGATGTAGGTGTCTTTCCACACCCACGGACCCTGTTTCTGGTTAAACTCTGCCACGTCACCCGTTTTTGATAGGGTGCTAGCCGCTTCCCTTACCTTAATGATGACCTCCTCAGCGGTTGCCTTGTCCTGTCCAACGGCGACAATGCTCAGGGCGATGTTAAGGAGAGCCAATGTCACAACGGCGAAAATTCTGTTGTTCTTCATTCGGAATATCCTTTCTGCTCGAAACGGCACCCAGTCTACTCCCATCTCGCCCGTTCGCAACCAGCCGGGCATCCATCGACGCCCCATCTGCTGTTAACGAAGCAGAACGTTCAGAAGGCTCCGCTGAAGGGGCATTGGAAACTGAACGTGTGAAAGCCAATACGTCAGCCAGCCGACACCATAAAAACAAAAGGGCCCCAAATTCTTTTGAGATTGTGGCACGTGGACGAGCTTTGGCCGACCACCCAAACGAGTTCGACAAAAGCCTCCTGACGCTCTTGCACGCGGCAGGTGCGGATTCTTCACGACTGGACTGGGTTAGTCCATCAAGTCTACCGGCTTCGTTGAGTATCGTGATGCCGACTTTTTTCGGCAGCTTGGCCTTATGGAATCTGGTAGACCCTTCAGCCCCATGCTGGATTCGTCCGCGATGTAGTAGCCCATCTGGCGAAGTCTGGAGGTCATTTCCTCAACTGCCTCAGGCGTCCCAAGATATTTGAGGTCGGCTGCGGCTTCTTCGAACGAAGGGATTTTGCGATCCAGCCTATCCAGAATCGACTTCAACTTCTCGCTTTGCCATTCCGGCGTCGCGGGAGCAATATGCAGCTTGATCTCCTTGGAAAGCAATTCGGCTCCCGCTCCGTCAGTGCGGCACACGCGGCGGCTGGTGACCCTGATCGTGTAGTCCCCCGGCTGATCGAAGCGAATCCACTCGTTTAGATCGACCGCTCCCTGGACAGGATTCGAACTCAGGAAAGGTGGCCAGGACCAACCGTGCCCTGTCTTGATCAGGTTCTGCGCAAAATACAGGGCAAACGGGTCGGACCAGCCGCCGGAGGAGAGGACCTGGAAGTCTTCCAGGTCGAACTCACCGCCACGGCCCCCACCCCATGGTGCAATGATGTATTGCGTGTCGTTTGCGCTGGTAAAAGTGAGCTTGATCGGGATGCGCTCGCCGATTCGAAAAACGGTCTGACCATCTGCAGCTTGCACGGCGAGTTTTACAGAGGGCTCCTGTGCCCGGAGCGACAATGCCGCCAGGACCAGAACCGCCAGGCTGAGTGCTTGACCTCTCTTGAACATGCTGGTCATCACGCTTCTCCTGAACTCCAAGAAGCGGACATGCAGCCCGCAAAGCGAGTATATCGTTTGTTGGCCTCTCAAAAGTTGTCCTGAAGACGTAAGCATCAGAAGACTGCCTGCGTAACGATTAGAGAGCCTTCACATGATCAAGAAAGATGAGATCTCAACCGTCCGAATTCCGCAGGCAAGCTCGCCCAACAGTTGAAACAAGTGATGTTTCCACCGCGTCTCCCTACTGATCCATTTCTCAACCAGCACCGAACGCCACGACCAGTGCCCGCAGTAGGTCGGCAGGCGATTCCCGTGCTAGCACCAACGCCCGGTTCTCCGGCTTCAGGAACCCCTCCTCCACCGCATGGTCGAACATCCTCAGCAGCAGAGTGTAATAGCCTAAGATATTCAGGATGCCGCAGGGCTTCGCGTGCAGACCAAGCTGCGTCCACGTCACCACTTCGCAAAATTCCTCCAACGTCCCAAATCCGCCCGGCATCGCGACGAACGCATCTGAGAGATCAGCCATGAGCGCCTTGCGTTCGTGCATAGAGCGGAGGACATGGAGTTTCGTGAGTCCCTTGTGTCCGACCTCCCTCGCCATAAGGTTTGCGGGGATGATTCCCTGCACTTCGCCCCCCGCCTTCAGCACCGCGTCCGCGATGATCCCCATCAGACCTACATTGCCGCCGCCATAAACCAAACCAATGTTCCTTTGCACCAATTCGGCAGCCACCTCCTCGGCGGCAACGCGGTATTCCGGACGGCTGCCCTGACTGGAGCCGTAGAAAACGCAGATTCGTTTCATGCAGACATTCTAAATTTTGGTTCGGCAAAATGAAGGGCGCCCAGATCCGTTCAACTCGTATTGTTCAGGGCTGGACAAGCATGCAGAACCCAGTCAGAAGTAACAATGCTTTAGGGGATGCGCTTGGATTCAAACGAGAAAGGTGTCCAGCAGGTGCCCTCTTTCTCGAACTGAACCGGATGGGGCACTTCACCCGTAAAATATCGAGATGGCATGCGCCCAAAATTCCCGCGCCGCAATATTCGAGTGCAGTATGCGAACTTCCCACAGACCGGGGAATCGCCTCCACACCTCATGCGCGATTTGGGTTCCGATTCCACGCCTCCGGTATCCACGAAGAACAAAAAACTCTGCGATATCCCAGACGTTATGATTGCCCGAGACCTCCGATCCTTTCTTCAGTAAAACCAATTCTGCCAATTCGCCATTCATCCTGCTAAGAAACGGATATCGCTCAGGGTCACTCCAATGAAGCGGAAGGCCCCGGTAGCCGAACCTGCCGTCGGTCCCTTGGAATGCTCGGTGTCAGTATCCTCCTCCAGTACGGAACAATGATGGCTCTCATCGTTTACCACGGACTGAAGCCATACCGAACTTCGAGCACCTGTTCAATGCGGTCTTGCCAGTCCTTGCGGGGTTGACTGGTTCAGCAGTCACGTACTACCTGACCAAAGAAAAGAAGTGAAGGCTTCCGTCGGGTCTATTTCTTGCTCCTAATCTTCGCCCACCGTGCCCTTTGTGCCGCCGCAATTTTCCTGCGAGCAGATAGGGACATCCTGTGCTTCACAGGTGCCGAGGCACCGGGTTTCGCTGCCGCTGCTATTGGCTTCGGTCCCTTCTGAATTTTTGCCCATCGCGCCTTTTGTGCCAGCGCCATTTTTCGGCGCGAAGCTGCGGATATGATTCGCTTCGGTTGGTTTCCTTTTCGGGATGCTCCCGAACCGTGTAACGACTCGATTGCTGAAATTGCTTGCCCTAATCTCTCAACCTCTAATTGCGCCCTACCATGCTCAGCGCGAAGCTGCTGGAGCGCATTGTTCAGGTTTGCCATTGTTTGCCCCCTCAAGACTTACAGCGGGGTTCATTGTATTAGGATTGGAATGATTTGTCGTTGAGCCCGAGCGGATCATGCAAAAGGTTGATAATGGGGAAGCAGCTGAGGAGAGCAGCATCCGGCCATTGCGTCATGGAGTACCCAAAATGACCTTAGATGATTTTCGTCAATCACTCACCGCAGCCGAACCGCCTGCGGAAGTCACGCCCGCACTCGCCGGATTATGGTGGGATGCCAAGGGCGATTGGAAGCGGGCTCACAAATCGGCGCAGAGGGACAAAGGCCCAGAGGGTTCGTGGGTTCATGCCTACTTGCATCGCAAGGAAGGGGAACAGGGCAATGCAGCCTATTGGTATGGTCGCGCGGGGAAACCCGTTTGCCGGGAATCGCTGGATGCGGAATGGCTCGGCATCTTGAAAGAATTGCTGAAATGCCAAAGCTGATTCATCGTTGCGGCGGCGGCTCACATGGGCAGTGCGTTAGCCTCGCTTCATTTGGCGGCTTGCAACAAAGTGTTGCCCCAAAGCAATCTTGAAACCGTCAAGCGGTTCATTTTGTCCGTTGTTTAGCCGGAGTGCTAATTCGCCAGCTTCGGTCGGATCGAGCAAGATGTGCCAGTGGCTCTTGCCTTCACGTTCTGTACTGTTGAGATACTTCACCCGCGAGTGTATCCGCTAGAATCCGCTAGAACGGGATCGCATACGCCTCGTCCCGTCCGATACAGCCGAGGACGTAAAGCCCCTGACTTGCCTCGCTGAGAAACTTGTCCCGGCCGGAGTGATACGCATGCCAGTAACCACCATCCTCCAAGTACTGCTTTGAGATTGTGACAACCGCACGCAGAGCCTGTCCGCGCTCCAATAAAGAGCCCGGCTCTTCTTGACGAGTGGTGTGTAGACACTCGTCAGCGACTCGATGATGCTGCGTCGAGGTGCCGCAATCGTCTCAGGTGATGTATGGTGCTGCTTTACCTCGACCAGTTTGCCAGCGGGCAGCGTGTCGGAATCTCCCGCGTCGTCCTCTTGGAGAGCGTTCGATGCGTCTTCTGCAACCGTAAAGGCAATCTCAATGATCTTGTCGAGCTTGGTGTACTCGAAAGGGATGAGCAGTTCGTGAATCTTGCCAACCGAATCCAATTCAGAAGTTTGTCTATCAGCGCCGAGACTTGTGCGTTGTAGAGAGCCACAATCAGAATGTCCTGAAGCCCGAGAGCATTCGTCTCACCCTCTTTGTCCGTCCAAGTCGCTCCCGTTCGCAGCAGCCCTTCAACCATAGCGGCGACTCGTTCAACCTCTTCCGGTGATTCGTTCTGGTTTCCCGTGTGCTCAACTGGAGCAAAGCGCAGCCCAGTGCCGCCGAGCGGAGCGGCAGCGTTGACTCGCTGGTTGGCGTTCTCGGGACGTGATGTAAGTCGCCCTTCGTAAAAAAGTTCAGACCTGAATGCGCAGACATCGGGGTGCAAGCGGCGAGTTTCGGTTAGGAACACTCCTTGATCTGCGGTGATCGTCGCCCCCCCGTTCAAAAAGCACCCGGTACGCCGCTACGCGGCCTTGCCCTTTGTTGGGACGTGCCTTGATCTCGGCCAGTGAACTGTTGCCCATGTGCTTGTTTCATTGCGAACAGAATGGCTGCTGTGTCGTACGCGAACGCATTCCTAACCGTGAGCTATCGATGGTAATTCTTGACGAACTCCGGAACAGACGCGCCTACAGACAATTCCTGCGTCGCTTTGTCTGGCAGCGTGACCCGAACCCTCTTGGGGTAGTATTCATCGGGAGCCCAATCGTAGCTGTACGAATATGCCGCCCCATCGCCAAAGAGCTGCCGTTGAAGAAATCGTTCTCGGAACCAGTTGTGGATCAGCACATACCCGTTCTCATCTCTAATCTGAGTCATCAGAACTCCGTTGTACTCGTAATGTCTCTCCCGGCCTGAAGACAAGATCACAGACTTTAGCATTCCATCAGCGTTGTACTCGTATTGCGCCCAGTGCCTGCGTCGTCCTCAGCCCGCTTGATGCGCGAGGAATCGTCATAGCTGAACCTGATCCAATGTCCGTGCGGAGTTTTGATTTCTTGAAGATTCCGTTGCGGGTCACGGTGCAATTCCAAGTTGTTGCCCTTAGCGTCCCGCATCTCGTAAGGTGCCCCTTGCGCCAGATTCTGAGCGTCATAAGACTCCGGGAAGCGAATTTCTGACCCGTCCGCGAGCCTCGTTGTCCATCCCTTCCCGTTCCAACTCTGTATGGCTTTATAGAAACGACTGGAAGTTTCCGTGTGCTGAAACACTGAGTCCGCATACCCCGTGCCCTTGGAGATTCGATCAAAATACAAGAAGTCGCCGTCTTCGAGCACGATCATCTGATAGGTGTAGGGATTTCGAGTGCCGATGGGCGCAATGTCGTAGGGATGATTGCTATTGCGCCCAAAAGCGTGCACAGGGTTACGATCTACCCACTCATTCGATACATAGGTGCGAGTAAGAGGAACCTTGAAGACGTCATCGAGGAACAGGTCAGTCTCGCGCAGAATGAAGTTTCCATAGCGCAGGTCAACTTAAAATCTGTCTACCGGATCGCCGTGCACCGTAGGCATGGCGCAACTGCCAAGCTGCGGAACCACCCCGCCAGTGCCCACTTGTACGAACACGCAGGGAAAGGCCCCGTCGAACCGTGGTGGGGCAACGACAGTGTTGGTATATTCCGGGACTGCTGCGGATTGGGTATGAACCTCGACGTAGGCATTTGGCGAGTATTCCACCACTCGCCCGGATATTAGGTCTGCCTTCACATGCTGCTTCTCGAAATCTATCTCGAATGTGGTGAAAACCCAAGGGCCTTTTGTCCGACCTCCGACCACGTGTGCCGTCCCATAACCATTGGGGCCACGCACGGGAATCGTCAAATGCGCCTCGCTCCATCCGGTTTCGTCTTGTTTGATCTCCCCTTGCAATCCGGTTCCGATGGTGATCGGCATCCCGATGAGCCGGACAACCTCTGCATTCGTGCTCATGCGCGCCACCGCGTCCTCGGCTACGGCTGCTCGTTCAGTATGCCCCGACCTCTCGATGACGATTGCCACGAAGATGCCGACAAGCAAGCACGCCGCTAGCAGGCCGAATAATACCGACTTGCGATGTGAGTAAGGGATTTCTTTGGAGTGACCGCAAAGAGGACACACGCCTCCTTTCTTCTGTGCATCCTGAAGGGAGGTTTCCAGAATTTGATCAATCGTCGCGTTGACCTGCTCCTCGGACGGATCAACTTCGACTCCGCATCCACGGCAGTTCATGATAGTTCTCCGCTCGTAGCCGTGAGAGGGGACGTTGAGAGGTTGAGAACTCACAGCGAATGACACATCATAAGCTAGCCTTCTGCCGTCTTCCACGGGAAAGCGAGATAGGCACAGATCGATTCATTTTCACAATCTGACGCAGACTTCTCAACCATGCTCGCCATTTCTCCCCATGATCGTGTCTTCATCCTCACTGGAGCAAGGGTTAGCGCCGAGAGCGGCATTCCAACTTTCCGTGGCGTGGGTGGTTTCTGGCGGAACTACCGAATCGCGGAGGTCACTTCGCCTATAGCTTGGCACCGCGATCCGCAGTTGGTATGGAAGTTCTATTCCATGCGTCGGCGTGTGGCGTCCGCAGCCAAACCAAATCCAGCAAACTTCGCCCTCGCAAACTTGAGGACGCGACGTTTGCGAAACGGTCAAGTCAACGAATACGGGCATGAAATCGCGGACTTTTGGGTTCTCGGAAGAGGTCGCCCCGAGCCGTAAGGAATCCCGCCGCTGGCATGTAAATCAGCATAACCGACCCTTCTGGAACACCCCTGTAATGGCAATGGAGGCCATTTGGGGCAGTTCTGAACTCCTCTGGCTAGGGTTTCTCCCCGACCCGCTGTCATGATGTCGGCGTATACTAGGAGAGTCCCTTACACATCCTTCCGCCGGACCCCATTCTGGGCGTTGGTCTCTTGTGCAATCTGACGATTTGCTACAGAGGCTCTCATATGCCTATCCGCTCAAATTCTGCTTTCCCTAAATTCCCTACGTGCTCCATCTGCAACGAGTTTGTAGAACTTGGAACCAGAAAAGTTGATGAGACTGGAACGCCTGTCCACGAAGAATGTTACGTGCAAAAGGTCCGTTCGAAAAAGACCACCAACGACAATCCGCTTTCACAGGCGATGCGCGCAGTTCTCAACTCTGCACGCTCCAATGCCGTTAGTAGGTTCTGCCCTGAGTGCGGAGCACAATTGGAATATCGAGACTGCACAGTTTTCTCCGAAGGCCAGACTGGGGAAGTCCGGCTCCGAATCTGCGTCAAGTGCGACCGCATTTCACAGGTCACCTCGTATTACGCCTAGTTAGGTTGACCCTCAGTGTGCGGTAAACAGCGCATAGACCAAAACGGCAATGGCGCAGGCAGGTATTACGGCTGCCAATCGTGGTCACAGTAGTGTCGATGGAAGCGCGGCCTGGCTGCCCCTTGACCATATGGAGAAAGAAACCGTCTGATTGAGCTAGGATGCCCACGATGCCTTCACTACCTTCGGTGGTGTCGGCGTCATCTCGAGTTTCATGTAGCTGCCCATTGTCTGCGTCAATTGCGCGTCCACCTCGTCCGCAATCGTCATAACATCCCCTAGCAGCAAACTGAAGTCCAGAGCGTTCATATTGTTTTTCAACGTCTCGAACAGGGTCACCTGAAGGATTCGGGATTCATGCACCAGCATCTCGGGGGTGTAGCCTTGCCCGTATCGTAGCTCGCCATGTAGGACGGCGGCAGTGGAGAAGGTTGCATCGAATTCCCGCGGCGAACCCGTGATGGGCCTATTCAGGCGGCGAACGAGGTCTTGTATCAGCTTGGGAAGGTGGCCAGTACGTTCCTCATCCTTAAGCTCTAGGTGGTTCAGTTCCCGAGACTGATTAGCCCTCGCTAGCCAGTTGTTGACGACAATCTCAGAGCAACGTCGGAGTATCGCGCTCACGCTCTCTTTTGGAGGTTGAGTAATCGGTCGTTGAATCAGCAGTCTTTCTCGCACAAGTTCTGCAAGTTGCTTGACTTCGACAGGCTTCACCACGATTTCGTCCGCCTCAAGAATGATTGCCTCGATCGCGCTTTTCACATCGGGGAAGCCGCTCAGCAGCATCGTCAGTGCGGCTGGTTGAGAATGTCGCATGGCCGAGATTACCGTAAAGCCGTCGCCCGCGTTGGGCATGTGCAAGTCCGTGATAAGCACCTGAAAGGTCTCAGTGGCAATGCATTTCAGAGCTTCAGTTACACCGCCGACCGCGACTACCTCGAATCCGTTCTTTTCGAGCAGCAGTTTCATCATCTCTAATACAGCGTCATCATCATCGACCAAGAGAACTCTCTGAATAGTTGTAGTTTGTCCTTCGGTTGAAGCCATTTGACACCCCTCTCGAAGGTGACCCTAGTCTCAACGCCGCTCGTAAAAATGGTCAATTTTGACCAACCCGTGCTCTACGACCCTTCCCAGTCAACCGTGACGAATCGCGATTACACTCGTCGAGAACAGCTATTCTGCCCCCCCGGTACCCCTAAAACCACGCTGGAACGCCTCCGTAAATGCAAATGATAATGACGCAGCACGACATTCCTGCCAATGCCCCTGCACATAATGAACAAGCGTTGCCCTGACTCTTTCATCGCTTCCCTGAGCCCTGCACCCGCTGGCCACGACGAGTGAGTTCGTCGGAGACGAGGCCGGAGAGGAAATCGATTGGGGGCATGGCTTCGGCCTGAGCTTGGCGAAGGCGAGTTTCGAGCACGGCGGCGATTCCATCGCTTTCTGACCTTCCGTTCCAGTTCGCGCATCTGGGCCGAGCTCCATGAGAAAGCATTCCGTCGACTGGGTGGCGCAACGAGGGTCGTCGTCCTGGATAATTTGCGCGAGGGCGTGCTCGTCCCTGACATCTACGATCCCACTCTGAATCCTCTCTATCGCGACGTCTTGGCGCACTACGGCGCTATCGCCCTGCCTTGTCGGATCAAGGATCCAGATCGAAAAGGAAAAGTTGAGTCGGGTGTCGGCCACGCACAACGAGCGCTCCAGGGAAAACGCTTTGAGAGCCTGGAGGAGGCCCAAGCCTATCTGGATCGTTGGGAGACAAGCTGTGCCGATACCCGCATTCATGGCACCACGAAACGACAAGTCGCCGCCATGTTTGCCGAAGAAAAACCATCCTTGCTGCCGCTTCCTCTGGAACCGTTTCGTTACTACCAGCATGGCAAGCGGGGCGTGAATCTGGACGGTTGCGTTGAAGTCGATGCCGCCTACTACGGCCTACCGCCGGGTTGGATCGGACGCGAAGTGAATGTGCAGTGGGATGAGCTTTATGTTCGCATCCTCGATCCCAAAAACGGGCTGCTGCTGCGGGAGCATGTACGCCAGAAACGGGGCTGGTATCGCATAAAAAAAGAAGACCATCCCCAGCACATGCCGCTTCAGGTTTCCCAGTTACTGTGGCGAGCTGGACGAGCCGGTACTCACATCGGTACGCTCTGCCACCTTATTTATGGCCAACTCGGAGAAGTCGGCATTCGCCGCATCCTGGGCGTGCTCTCGCTGGCCAAGAAGTTCGGTACCGCGGCGGTCGACGATGCCTGCGCCGCTGCTCTCGAAATGGGAGTGCATGAGTACCGCTTCGTTCGTCGCTATCTCGAACGTGCCCCACAACTTACCCTGCGGCAAGTCGACCC
>Ga0187867_10001494_pt1 | contig 20211 bp, 12 predicted proteins | sample June2016WEW_13_1_FD_132976 | JGI IMG/M metagenome (GOLD analysis project Ga0187867, IMG submission 132976) | Peatland microbial communities from SPRUCE experiment site at the Marcell Experimental Forest, Minnesota, USA - June2016WEW_13_10 | ecosystem: Environmental > Terrestrial > Soil >...
GACCTGCTGGAGCACTTCTTCACCAAGACGCGCTGGCGGCGGACGTTCATGCTGGTGCATGGCGTCGCTGTGAATTGAAGCGCGGCGCGCGCCCCGAGCATGGTTAACCCGCATCACTATGGCCTGATTCTGGCGGGCGGCCGCGGCACCCGCTTCTGGCCGCGCAGCCGGCGGCGTTCCGCCAAACAAGTGCTGAATGTGGTGGGATCGCGGTCGCTGATCCAAGGCACCGTGGACCGCCTGCGGCCGGTGATCCCTCCGGAGCGGCTGTGGGTGCTGACCAACGAATACCTGCGCGAGGAGATCGTGCGCCAGCTTCCGGAGGTCCCCGCGCTGCAGATTCTGGCGGAGCCGGCGCAACGCAATACGGCGCCGGCCATCGGCCTGGCCGCGCAGATTCTGCAATCGATCGATGCGGACGCGGTGATGGGGGTGTTTCCCGCGGACCACGTGATTGCCAGGGAAGGCCGTTACCGGCAACTGGTGCGCGGGGCGTTTCGTGCGGCGGAGCGCGGACAAATGGTGGTGCTCGGTATTCTGCCGCGCTGGCCCGAAACCGGGTACGGGTATATCGAGTTTCCACGCGGCACCGTGCCGGGATCGAAACCGGTCGCGATCCGCTGCTTCCATGAGAAGCCGGACGCCCGGACGGCGCGGCGGTACGTATCCACCGGCAGGTTCTTCTGGAATGCGGGCATGTTCTTCTGGCGCGCGGGTGTGCTGCTGGACGAGCTGCGCAGGAGCCTGCCGCGCACGGCGAGCATCCTGGCCGCGCTGCCGGCTTTTCAGGATGCCGGGTTCACCGCCAAGCTGCGCGAGGCGTTCCCTCTTTGCGAGAACATTTCGATCGATTTCGCCGTGATGGAGAAGGTGCAAGGGGTGACTGGGATCGCGTGCCCCGAGATCGGCTGGAATGACGTAGGAAGCTGGAACGCGGTCTACGAACTGTTGCCGCACGATGGGGACGGCAATGTGCTCCTGCATGACGCCGTGTGCGATGCGGCGCGCGGCAATTATGTAGACGCAGGCGGAAAGATGGTGGCGCTGGTGGGTGTGTCGAACCTGATCGTGGTCGACACTCCCGATGCGCTGCTGATCGCCAGCCGCGACTCCGCGCAGCAAGTGGGCGACGTGGTGAAAATCCTGGACAAGCGCAAGCGCGACGACTTGCTATGAGTGCAATACAGGCCGGGGCCTGTCGATAGGGCAACCTTCGCTCGCCTGTGGCAGCAGGAGTGCCGCCACGGCACGCCAGGGGCGTGCGCCACGAGAGTTGCTGTGGAACAAATCGCCAGCGCCATTCGTTTACCCCTAAAGAGGAGTGCCATGCAATTCTTCTGGCAAGATCTCCGCTATGGCTTCCGGACCCTGCTGCGGAATCCGGGCTTTTGCGCGGTTGCGATACTGGCGCTGGCCTTGGGAATTGGCCCCAACACCGCGATCTTCACCATGGTCAATGCGGTGCTGCTGAAGCCGCTGCCGGTCCCCGAACCGGGCCGGGTGGTAATGATCTGGGGCACCATGCTGAAATCCGGCTTCGACCAACTGCCGGTCAGCGCGGGGGATTACCTGGAATGGAAACGGCAGGCACGCTCGTTCGATGAGATGTCGGCAGCTTTCGCCATCCCCGAATTCGGCCTGAACGTAAGCGGCGCGGGCGAACCGGAGCGCGTGCCCGCGGCCCTGGCATCCAAGGAATTTCTACCCGCGCTGGGCATCGCGACAGTCGTGGGCCGCAATTTTCGGCCGGAAGAAGACCGGCCCGGCGGTCCGCCCGCGGTGCTGATCAGCCACGCGTTTTGGCTGCGGCGTTTTCATGCCGATCCCACGGCCGTCGGGCGCACGCTGACGGTGGATGGCATTCCGCGCACGGTCGTCGGCGTAGTGCCGCATGGGCTTGGTGAAATGGTGGCCGCGGACCTGTGGCTGCCCACGGCCATCGATCCTAATAAACCGGAGCGCGGAAATCACAACTACGGCGTTGTGGCGCGGCTGAAGCCGGGCGTGACCGTGGCGCAGGCGCGCGCCGAGATGACGGTGATCGCACGGCGCCTGGAGCAGGCCTACCCGGCTACCGACACGGGCTGGGGCATCACACTATTCCCCATGGCGGAAATGTTCACCGGCCGCATCCGCCCGGTCCTACTGATCCTGTTGGGCGCCGTCGGTTTGCTGCTGCTGATCGCCTGCGCCAATCTAGCCAACCTGCTGCTGGCGCGCGCCGCCACCCGCGAAAAGGAGATCGCCATTCGCGGCGCACTGGGCGCCGGACGCCGCCGCCTCATCCGCCAACTGCTGACCGAGAGCCTGCTGCTGGCCATGGCCGGCGGCGCGTTGGGACTGGTGCTGGCCGCATGGGGCGTGCGGCTGCTGCGCAGCGTGGTTCCCGACATGTTCCCCATGCTGCAACAAATGAGCGTGGACGCGCCGGTGTTGGCTTTTACCTTCGGCATCTCTATGCTCACCGGCCTGCTATTCGGCCTGGTCCCCGCGTGGAGATCTTCGCACACCGACTTGAACACCACGCTGAAGGAAGCCGCCGGGCGTTCGGAGAGCGCGGGCGGGTCGCAGCGCATTCGCAGCTTCCTGCTGGCGTCCGAAGTGGCCCTGGCGGTGCTGTTGTCGGTGAGCGCGGGGCTGCTGTTGCGCAGCTTCGAGCGCGTGACAGCGGTGGACCCCGGCGTGCGCACCGCCAATATCCTGACCATGAATGTCAGCTTGCCCGAGGTGAAATACGATACGCCGCTGAAGCGCGCGACCTTCTATAAAGACCTGATCGAACGTCTCGACACGCTGCCCGGCGTGCGTTCCGCGGGTGCGGTTCTGTTTCTGCCGCTGCGCGTCTCGATGCTCTCGTTCCGCATCGGCGTGAACGGTTTTACGATCGAGGGCCGGCCACCCGTGCCCCAAGACCAGGAGCCGGAGGCAGACTACCGCACGGCCACGCCGGATTACTTCAACACCATGGGCATTGCGTTGCGGCAAGGGCGCCTGTTCGACCAGCACGACGATCAGGATGCCAAGCGCGTGGCTTTAGTGAATGAAGCCATGGTCCGGAAGCACTTCGCGCACGAGAATCCGCTGGGAAAGCATATCCTGATGGGCAAGGCCATAGAAATCGTGGGAGTGGTTGCGGATGCCAAACTATACGGCTTGGATGCGCCCGTGGAGCCGGCGATTTATGTGCCTTTGGCGCAGCAGCCAGGCAATTTGGCAATGGCCGTGGTGGTGCGGACCGAGGGCGATCCCGCGGCCGCAGCCTCCGCTGTGCGCCGCGAGATCCTGAAGCTCGATCCCGAACAGCCCATTTCCAACGTCCGCACCATGCAGACGGTGCTCTCCGATTCCCTGATGCTGCGCCGGGTATCGATGATGTTGCTCGCGGTGTTCGCGTCGCTGGCGCTCATGCTGGCCACCGTCGGAATCTACGGGCTGACGGCTTACTCCGTGAGTCGCCGCACGCACGAGATCGGATTGCGGGTGGCTCTGGGAGCCAGCCAGTCGCACATTCTCCGGCTGGTAGTGGGGCGCGGGCTGGTCACTTCACTGATCGGCGCGGGCATCGGCGTGGCCGCCGCTTTCGCATTGACGCGCGGTTTGTCGGCCATGCTCTACGGCGTTACCGCCACCGACCCGTTGGTGTTCGCCGGCGTGCCTCTGCTGCTGATCGCCGTCTCGGTATTGGCCAGCTATGTCCCGGCGCGCAAAGCTACACGCATCGATCCGCTGGTGGCGTTGAGGTATGAGTAATGCTACCGAGTCGCGCGCGTGAGCGAACGGTTTACTGTGTCACGGTAATCGTCGCGGCTGTGCCGTTCCAATAGTAGTCATACGTCCAACCCGAATTGAACACCCCAATCGCGACGTTATAGACTCCGGCCGGGATGCTGCTTGACGGCGTCCAACTATAGGAATACGGCTGACTCTGGCCCGCATTGAAATTCTGGCCGCTCCAAACATTCGTGGCGACCGCGGCGCCCGACTGATTGAAGATTTGCAGCTCTACATTGGCATTGGTCAGACCCGCGGACCCGGTCTCGGTGACGGTAGCCGAGATGTTGGAAGTGCCGCCGATCGCAATCGTCGACGGTTTGGCCGTTGCCGAGGAGCTGAAAGCCGTCGAGGAGTTGACTGTGATGGTGCCCGCCGAAGCGTTCCAATTCCATTGCTGCCATGTCGAGCTGAAAACGCCCACCTCCACTGTATACGTGCCGGCCAGCGCGGGCTGCAGGGTAAGCGTGTAACTGTGCGAGTGACCCTTCTCGAAGCTCTGCGCGGTAAAGTTCTGCGATGCGGCGGTATTGCCGTCGGGACCGGTTGCCAGGACCTGCACAATACCGTTGCTGAGCGAGTGCGACGTGCAGGTGACAGTCGCCGTGATCGTCGTGCTGGCGCCTTGAGTCACAGGGTTCGGCGAAGCGGTGGCCGACGATGTGAAGGTTGGTGGCGCAATCGGAGTCGCGGCCAGCGGTGGGGAGTTGGGGCTGGCGCCGGCAGAATTCGTGCCGGAGACGACGTAGTAATATGTGGTCCCATCCGTCAGGCCGGTGTCTTTGAAACTGGTGGGCGCAGGGCTGGTAATGGTAGCTACTTGCGTGTACGAACCGATCGCCGTCCCGCGGCTGACGGTGTAGCTGGTCGCTCCGCCGGCGGCCTGCCATGTCAAATATACAGTGCCGTTCCCGACCGTCGCGGCGAGGCCGGCAGGCGCAGACGGTTTCGAAGTCACTGTGCCCGGCGGGATCACAAATAGGGTGATGCTCTGCGACGGGACAGCCGTAGTAATCGAATTGTTGGCTATGGCGATGCTGCCGAGAGGCGTAATGGAGGTTTGGGCAGCCGAGGAGATCTGCCAGGCCTGCGCCGTGCCGGTAGTCGCGAAATTCGCCAGGCTGACGGACACCGGCGTGCTGCCCTGCTCCTTGTTGATGACCATAACGGTTAGGGCATTATCGGTGGAGCGCACTGCCGCAAAGGATGAAAGGTAGTCCGGATCGGCAACGCCAGCGTATACACTGGTATTTCCAAAAGTGGAGTTATTGCCGTCGTAGTTGCGGTAGATCTGCATGGAGAGGTAGGTCGGCGATGGGTTCACCGGAACGGTCCAGCGCGTGGCCATATCCAGGCCCTGGCGGCCAAAGATACCCAGCACGTCGGCCTGCGTGGTCGCCCCGTTCAGGTTAGGCTCGTCGCCCCAGTTGTACTCCGTGACGGCGGCCTTCAATCCCGGATAGTATTGCTTCACCCAGCTCTTCAAGTTAGGAATCAGGTCGACGATTCCGTTGTTTATGCCGACGGTGGCGATCCAGGACTGGTCCACATATTTCGGGTCCCACAGCGAACGGGTCGATTGGTTGCGAACGAGCTGCGCGGACAACGAATCGTTATTGCTGAACGAACCATCCTGCGGATAGTAATGCACGCTCAGCACATCCAAAAGCTGCTTGCCGGTGGTTTGTTGATAACTGGCGAGCTGCTGCATCAGCCACGGGTAGTAGTAAGTGTTGTTGTGAGCAGCATAGTCGGACCCTGGCCCGGTGCCATTCTGCTGGTCGAAGCCGCTGTAGAACAACGCCAGCCAGCCCCATTCTTCCGGGCCGATAATGGCGGCGGTGGGGTCCAGCGCGCGGACGGTTCCGGCGTAGTTGAGGTAATCGTTGTACATCTCGTTGTAGTCCGCCCCGATCGGAGCTACGTCACGGTGCGTGCTGAACCAAATGGAGGGTTCGTTATCCATCAGATAGTACTTGAGGCCTCCAGCGGATGCCAGCCCCCAGGTGCCGATCAGGTGTTGCACCCACGCCTGCTGGATGGAGGGACTGTTCGGGACGCTGGCGTCGGCCGGGTTGTTGCCTGTGATGTATGGATTGTCGGGCGCCGTGCTGACGCCGTTCCCCGCATCCGGATTGTATGGATCCCACCCGGTCTGCGGCCCGTACTTGGCAATCGAAAAGGACCAGATGGTGGACCGGTTGGGGCCCAGACTGCCGATATAGCCGATCATCGGCATGGTCAGCATGGCCTGCGCGCCGACGTTGGCGGCCCGCGTGGTGGCGATGAAGTCGTCGGCGCGGTAACCTGGCGTCGAAACGGAATCCGCGATGCTCTCGAAGTACCAGTCGGCGCCGCGATTGTCGGAGTTGAGCTGCCAGTTGTAGCTGGTTTGGGCATCGCCGCCCTGCCGGTTCAGAGGAGCGTTCAAGGCGACCAGGTCGCTGGTAGCTGCAAAAGCGAGACCGTAGATGTCGGAGCTGATCGCGTGGCGGTTGGCATTCGCGTCCACCGCGACATAAGTGGCAGGGTTTTGAGCAAACGCCTGCGCCGCTCCGACGATTAGAAGCACCGTGGCGCACGCACCTATGCCTGCCGTGGCGAGACTCTTCTCGACACCGGCTCGCGCACGGCAAAACCATGTGTCGGCACGATTGCCGACACGGCACGCATGAGTGCGTGCGCCAAGTTGTAGCTTACCCATGGGGGCACTGTACTCCGAGGTAGCGGGGCTGTCAATATTCCATTGGGTTATCGAGTACGCTGGATCACTCGCCCAGCAGCAAGCCGAGATAGCGGCCCATCCAATAGGGCAGCAGGAACGCGGCGCCATCGTCTTCGCCGCGGCCGCCCGATCCGCCATCGATATCGAATGGATTGGAATTCCATTTCATAACCGGCCGTTCGTCGGGAGGGAGTAGAGTAATAGCCTGCCGCCGTTGAAATCGACCCGTTGCCGGGTCCATAGTCATACCCTCGCGATTAGAATTCGTCACTGTCCACTCGATAGTATCGGCGGGCATTCGATATAGCGTGCGCGCCGCACTGGCCATGTCCACGGGCGCATTGGGCTGCGCCATGCCGTAAATGAAATCCCAAAGCGGATTCTCTTCCCGGACGATGTTGTCCCACCACGCATTCAAAGCGGGCCGGTAATAGCGCTCTAACAAGTCGCGATCCGTTTCATACCGGAAAAGATTATAGAAAGATAACATGGCCAGTTCTTCGTCGGAATAGTTGATCTCCTGCCCCAGTTCTTTGTAACGCGTAGCCCGGCGTGCGTATCCCAGATCCATCGCCACCTTCCGATACTCGCTCGCGTACCGGGCGTTTCCGGTGATGTGCCAGGCGGTCTTTAGGAAGCTGAGCAGTTCCATGCTGTTCAACGCGCTGTCGCCAGGTTCCTGCTTGAAGTAAGCCTGCGACCACCGGCCCCAGGTAGTCGGCTTACCGGTGACATCGATCAGATAATAGCCATGACCAACGATGTGATCCATGATCCGCGCGGCAGTGTCCGCGATGCGTTTCTTCAGCGCCACGTCCGGCAACAGATCCGTGGCCACGCCGTACAAAAGGAAATGCCCGACGATTTCATCCGAACTGGTGTCGCCTTTCCAGTAATATTGCCCATCCGCCGTCCGCTGCCACTCGCCCGAATCCGGCATGGGTTCCCCTTTGCGGATATAAGACCGCGCCGGGAATCCGCGTTTTCCGGCGACTTCCTCCAGGAACAGCACGGCTTCGGTCGACCTGGTTGCGTTCGCCAGCGCTTCGGCGGAATGTGTCACGGCGTAACGGAAGCACTCCGCCGCGGCGTACATGGAGGTCCACAAGCCATCGTTGTCGTCGTCCCGCATTTGGCTCGTGGAAACATCGCCTGGCAGGCGGAGGTTCGATGGCGACACCAGACCATGCCGGTCATGCCGCGCGCGGATGCGCTCCTCGAAGAGCGCCGCCTTCGCCGCCAGCGTCATGGTTCGCAGCTCGATGTGCGATACGCCGGTCTTGGTCCGCGCCCAAATGCCCGCGGCCTGATCGGCGATGAGTTGCTGCACATCATCGTCCGGCAAATAGCGTTTCCCGGCGAAGTATTGATTACGATCGCGCGGCGCCGCGTGCGGATCTACGCGAGTTATACCGCGCGCCGTGCCGTACCAAACGGCGCCATCGGATGCCACGGCGCGAAGCGTTGCAACCGGTTGTTTCAGTGCCGCGGGAACTCGTGGGTCGTCCAGCGAATAGAAAGTTCGAAACTTTTGCGGTTGCGGGGTCAGCCGGACTGGCTCGGCTCCGCAACACATCGCCGCGAGGGCGAGCGTCCCCACGAATGGGGACGCGGCACGCAGGAGTGCGTGCGCCACGATTCTCATGGCGTCTTCAAGTATTTGTCGAACCAGTTCAACTCCTCCCACAATACGTGCTCGATGGACTCGCGCCCGCCGTAACCGTGCGACTCGAGCGGCAGCATCACCAGCCGCACCGTACCGCCGTTGCCCCGAATCGCCTGATACATCCGCTCGGATTGGATGGGAAACGTTCCGGGATTATTGTCCGCCTCGCCATGAATGAGCAGGATAGGTGTCTTAATCTTATCCGCGAGCATGAATGGCGACATCCTCAGATAGATATCCGGCGCCTCCCAAAGGAAGCGGCGTTCGCTTTGAAACCCGAACGGCGTAAGAGTGCGATTGTACGCGCCGCTTTCCGCCACGCCAGCGCGGAACAAATCGGAATGCGCCAACAGATTGGCGGTCATGAAAGCGCCGTAGCTGTGGCCGCCCACGCCCACGCGGCCCCGGTCTGTGACTCCCATGGCGACGGCCTGATCGATAGCCGCTTTCGCGTCCATCACAATCTGCTGCACGTACGTATTGTTCACAGTTTCGGGGTCGCCGATCACCGGCATCGCCGCGTTATCCAGCACGGCGTATCCATGCAACAGGAAGAGCAGGTGCAGTCCCGCACCGCCAAATTGGGTGAACCGGTCCGACGAGCCGCTGACTTGCCCCGCCGTGTCCGCGTCGTTATATTCCAGCGGATAGGCCCACAACAAAGTAGGCAGCCGCGTGCCTTCTTTGTAGCCGGGTGGCAAGTATAGCGTAAACGAAAGGGGCACCCCGTCCTCGCGCTGATAACTTACAATCTGCTTGCGGATGCCGCCCACTTGCGGAGTGGGATCCGGCAACTGAGTCAGCGGAGTCAGCGACGCACCCGCCCGAATGTAATAGTTCGGAAACTCGGCAGGGCCTTCGCGCCTGGTCAACAAACGCGCGCCGGCGTCGTCCAGGACCCCTACCACCGTTTCATAGCTGCCTGTGGCCGACTGAAAGAGACGCTCGGATTTCTGCGTCGCCAGATTGTATCGGTCGAGGAACGGATGGTCGCCCGATGGGCTGGCGCCGGCCCCCGTCAGATAGATGTCGTCGCCGCGCTGCAGGATCGCTTCTTGCCCGTTCGGCAAGTGCGCCATCACGGGACGGCCGGGGTCGTGATAGCGGTCCTGCACGTTGCGGCTGAAGATCAGGCGGCCTCCTGCATTGGGTGTGTTCAACGCAATTTCTATGGTGCGCGCCCATCGCTTATTGCGCTCGTAGTCGGTTACCAGGGCCTTGCCGTCCTGGGCCAGCGGTTCCAGGCCGGTGAAACGCTCGACGGTTTCGAAGACCTCGCGCGGCTGCGACTGAAACGGCGCGGCCAGCGTGAGGATGTGGTCGCGATGCGGCGCCTTTTCCTTCGGGTTGCCACCGTCGAGGGCTTCCACCCAAACCAGCGATGCCGGTTCGTCCGGCCGCCACTGATACGCGCGCGGGCCAGTCCGCACACCTTCGACCGGAATTCGGTCGGCCAGCGGCAGTTCGGCCAGTTGGTAGAGTTTCGATCCGGCCGTATCCCACACCTCCACGGTCTGCGGAAAACGAACTACGGGATGCAGGTACGAGTACGGCCTGTGGACGCGGGCCACCAACAGGTGCAGCCCATCCGGCGAGGGGTCCGCGGTTTCAAAAATACCTGGTTTGCCGGCCGGCGCGATCTTGCCCGTGGATGTGTCGAGATATTCGAGCTGCGCGGCCGCATAGTAATCGAAGAGATCTTCGTCGCGCGGCGTGCTGAGCATGTCTTCGAAAGTGACCACTGGACCGGAGCGGCCGGAACTCTCTTGCACATGGGGACCGATGGGCGCAGCCGTATCCGCGGGCGGATCGCCGCGATTTCCGGAAATCGCGCGCAACAGCAAAGTGCGGTTGTCCGCCAGCCAGACAATCGGCGGACCTATCACGGCATTCAAGCGCACCCCCGTAATGCGCCGCGTCTGGCCGGTGGCCGTGGTCGCCACCCACAACTCGATGGCGTTAGCAGTGGTGTTGGTGAAGGCGAACTGTTTGCCGTCGGGGCTCCAGACCGGCGCTCCCAGCTTGGCGGCATCGGGGAGGGCCGCGACGCGAATCTCGGAGGCATCCGCCAGCCGCTTGATGGTATAAGCCGTGTTGTAAGGCGGCAGGTGCGGCCCGTTGGTGCGGATGTCGATACGCAGGCCCGCCAGACGCAGCATGGGTTGCGCGACCTCGGCGATCGGCGGATAGCGCACGGGCTGCATCAGAATGGCGTAATCGCGCGACGGATTGACGGAGATCGCCGGCAGTGGCGGCGCATTCAGAACGTCCAGAATCTCTTGCGGCGGCTTCTGGTAGGTCAGTTCAGCCGGCAGGGCCAGCGCGGCGGCCAGCAGCAGGATGGCTGTGATGCGGTGCGGCATATGCTGCCATTCTACGACGCGGAGCACGTTTCGCCGCAACCGCCCGCCCCTCGAAACCATCTATGTACTAAGAGTTACAATGGGCTACGGACTCATCCGACACTGCATGCGCTTCTGCCCAGCCGCCCTCCTGGCCGTGTGGCCCCTGCTGGAGGCGTCCTCAGCCGGCCTGGATCAAGCCCGCAACCTCTATCAACTCACTGACTACGAGGCTTCGCTCAAGATCCTGGAAGCGATTCAGCCCAAAGACGGCCCGGTCTTGGAATTGATCGGCCGGAACCATTACATGCAGGGCGAGTACAAGAAAGCCACCGAGATTCTGGAAAAAGCTGTGGCGGCGGATCCGGGCAATTCCGAATACGAGTTGTGGCTGGGCAGGGCATTCGGGCGCAGGGCGGAAACCGCCAGCCCGTTCACGGCGCCGCCCAATGCCAACAAAGCGCGCCAGCACTTTGAGAAGGCCGTACAACTGAACTCACGTAACATGGACGCGCTGAGCGATCTGTTCGAATACTACCTGGAAGCGCCAGGTTTCCTGGGCGGAGGGTTGGACAAGGCCGCCGGTATCGCTGGACGGATGGCCGCGATCGACGCCGTCGAGGGGCATTGGGCGGAGGCCCGCCTGGCCGAAAAGAAAAAAGAGTTCGGCACGGCTGAAGAGCATCTGCAACGTGCGGCGGCGATGGCGCCGCAGCAGGCCAGCCGGTTGATCGATCTGGCCAAATTCCTAGCCCGGCAGGGGCGCTATCAAGAGAGCGATCAGAGTTTCCGCAAGGCGGAGAAGATCGCCCCGAACAATCCCCAATTGATTTACGCGCGTGCGGACACATATATCGAGCAAGGCCGCAACCTGGCGGCGGCGCGCAAACTGCTCCAGCGCTATCTGCAGGCCCAATTGACCCCGGACGACCCGCCGCGCGCCGCGGCCGAAAAGCTCCTGAAGAAGGCGTCCGGCGGATAACCCATGTTTCTGGGGGAAGCCTTCGATTTCAGCGTCCAAGCTCTGCGGGCGAACCCGGTGCGCTCGTTCCTCACCGGACTCGGCATGGTCATCGGGACGGCGTCCGTCATCCTGGTGGTTACCATTTCACTCACCAGCCGCGACTACATCCTGGAACAAATCGAAGGCGTCGGATCGAACATGATCTTCGCCTACTACGAGGCCGGCAACCAGAGCGCCACGCAGGCCGACGCCGACTTCGTGAAGATGGCCGATGTAGATGCCGTGCGTGACCGCCTGGCGGACCGCATCGTGGCCGCCACCGGCATCTCCACCAACTTCGACCGTATGTTGATCGGCGGCCAGGAGCGCGACGTGCGCGTCAATGGCTCCGATCCGGATTACAAGACGGTGCGCAACCTGATGGTAACCTCCGGCCGCTTCCTGGACGCTAGCGATGTAGCTCTGCGCCAAAAGGTTGCGTTGCTTACAGACAAGCTGGCCGAGCGGTTGTACGGCACGCGCGGCGGCGCCTTGGGGCAGATCATAAAAGTTCACGGATTGCAGTTCACCGCGATCGGCACTTTCAAGGAGCGCGTCGAGAGCTTCGGCCAATCGGAATTGTCGCAGGATACCATCCTGATTCCGTTCACCGTGCTGCGCTACTTTACCCCGGTAGAGCGCGTCGACCCGATGTATGTAGAGGTTCGATCGGCCAACGATGTTGAGGCCGTGACCGCGTCGGTGAAGCAGATTCTGGAGGCCCGGCACAGACCGGGTGCCAACTATCATGTCGAAAACTTGACGGCCATTCTGAACGCCGCCAAGAGTATCGCGCTGATTTTGAGCCTGGTGCTGGTGCTGGTTTCGGCCATCGCGCTGGCCATTTCGGGGATCGGAATCATGAACATCATGCTGGTCACGGTGACCGAGCGCACCCGCGAGATCGGACTGCGCATGGCCGTGGGGGCATCCCGCCGCGAAATCCTGATCCAGTTCCTCACAGAGGCCGTGCTGGTAAGCCTGGCCGGGGGAAGCATCGGGATTCTGGTGGGTGTCTCGATTCCGCTGAGCGTGCAGTTTTTTGTGAACAATGTGCAGATCCCCATCTCGATCATGGCCATCGCGATTGCGTTCGGCGTGTCGATGATGGTGGGCCTGATTTTTGGAATACTGCCGGCTAACCGCGCCGCCCGGCTGAACCCCACCGAGGCGCTACGTTATGAATAGAAGAGCGCCCGGATACCGTGCTACCATAATCGGGAATCCAGGAGCAGACCCACAATCATGAAGATTGCAGTGTTGGGAGGCGACGGTTATTGCGGCTGGGCCACGGCATTGTACTTGTCCCAAAAAGGACATGAAGTTGCGATCGTCGATAATTTCTCGCGCCGCCAATGGGACCATGAGCTGGGGGTAGAGACCCTCACTCCCATCCGCCCGCTGGCGGAGAGGCTAAAAGTCTGGCAGCAGCATACCGGCCGGAGCATCGCGTTGTTTGTTGGCGATGTGACCGACTACGACTTTCTTTCCGCCACGATTCAGGCCATCGAGCCCGAGGCCGTGATTCATTTCGCGGAGCAGCGCGCGGCGCCCTATTCGATGATCGACCGCAAACACGCGGTCTTCACCCAGATGAACAACGTAGTGGGCACGCTCAATCTACTGTTCGCCATCAAAGAATATCAGCCCGAGTGCCACCTGGTGAAACTGGGGACCATGGGCGAGTACGGTACGCCCAACATCGATATCGAAGAAGGCTACATCAAAATCGAGCACAACGGACGGCGCGACACACTCCCCTTTCCCAAGCAGCCCGGCTCCTTCTATCACCTCTCCAAGGTGCATGACAGCCACAACATTATGTTCTGCTGCCGTATTTGGGGGCTGCGCGCCACGGATCTAAACCAGGGAGTGGTCTACGGGACCATTACCGACGAGGTGGCTATCGACGAGGCGCTCATCAACCGCTTCGATTACGACGAGGTTTTTGGCACGGTGCTGAACCGGTTCTGCGTGCAGGCCGCCGTGGGATACCCGCTGACCGTGTACGGCAAGGGTGGGCAGACGCGCGGCTATCTGGATCTGCGCGATACGGTGCGCTGCGTGGAGCTGGCTTGCCTGACGCCGGCTAAACCCGGCGAATGCCGCGTCTTCAATCAATTCACGGAACAGTTCAAGGTGATGGAACTCGCGCGCATGGTGCAAGTGGCGGGCAAGAAGATGGGACTCACCGTCGAAATCGATCATCTGGCTGCGCCGCGCGTGGAAGCCGAGGAGCACTACTACAATGCCAAGCATTCCAAGCTAATCGATCTTGGGCTGCAACCGCACCTTTTGTCCGAGTCGCTGCTGGATTCGCTGATGAATATCGCGGTGAAGTACCGCGACCGCATCGACGATTCGCTGTTCCCGCCGCAGGTCGATTGGCGGAATCCCCGCAACAATCGCAAGCGCAGCCTGCGCCGCGTCGCGACGTTTTCCTAATCGTTTCCAATAATTCCGAACACCCAGAGCGTAAGGGGGTGTCGTAAGCTGGAATGAGGAGGAACGGGTTCTGTTCGGGCTAAATGAGGCCACCCATTCAAACGCTTCATGCTGCCGTATCACTTTGCTTTCGCCGGCCATGTTTTGATCGGCCCTGCGCTTGCCCAAGCCTCACCGGGTGGGCAGCTAACCGCTGGTGCCGGTGATGTAAATCTGATTCTCAGCCTTACGAGCGTGATCGTGGGAATTATCGGCGGTGTGTTGGGCGGCCTGTCGATTTGGCTCGCGGTGAAGTTCTACCAGATGAGCAACACTCTCTACAATGCCATGCAGCAGACGATGCGCAGCATCGAAGCATCGTCCAAAACAACTGAAGCGACAACCCGAGATTACACGGGGCGCCTGGTGGAGGCGATGATCGTCATGGCTAGCGAGAATATGAAAACGTCTGTGATTGCCGCCGAGAACCAAGCCAAGGATCGAATCAGGGCAAAACTCTTCAATGTAAATCCACAGCTTCAACGCGATCTGCTTGGCGAAATCGAAGCAGCATTTGCGCCCGCTCTCCGGGGAGCGGAAAAACTACAGCGGTTGACAAGTAAACGCGACCGCCCCGGAGCTTCAAATGGATTCGCCATCGCGCTCGACAGGGTCGGAATCGTCCTCGCCGCGAGACAGTGCCTACGACTGGGGGCCTTTCGTCCGAGTGATTGCGATCTTGGAAAAAAACCAGAATTCCTATCGGTAAAGTGGCTACACGAGAAAAAGTTTGCACAAGACCTTGCCATGCGCGAGGCGTTGCAGATAGCTCTGGATAAATCGCTGTTGCTCACGGAACGTATCGCAAACCCTAGGAACCCCGACCGACCAGTCCTCACATGCAAATTGAATCAAGCACACCCTCTGGTCGCACAAGCGCTGGGGTCGTGACCTCCGATCAACAAATAGCGCACTACCGGACAATTCCGCCTCTTGACGTTTCGATGAGATCGTGTCTACAATGTAGTCAGAGTATCGGTTATTATATTGGAGCGCTCCTGCGGGAGCGCTTTTTTCTTGGCCGGTTCAGTCAGCCGCTCGGACCCGCGGCGGAGGCTCCCTCTTATTGCCGCTTTTCGCACCAACCTTTTCAAACTGAGGCAAAGTCCCGTCGCTGGCTGCCGCGTACACCGCTCCGCCCCGAGCCACACGCTCTTCCGTTGAGTGTCGTCAATGAAGGCGCCCCGCTCCCGGTTTCTCTACGTGAACCAACTCGCCGGTGTCCATATGCGTGTGCGTTTCGGCAACTAGGCCGGCCAAGGGCGCATCGGGGCGTGCGCGCCGATCGGTGACGCCGCGGGCCAACTGCTTAAGCTCAAACAACGCACTGGATGCGGCGTGCTTTACGGCCAACGAGCTCTCGATGCCGCAAGTACATCCGGGACATTCCCGGCGGAGCATGGCGACAGCTTGTTGGCGATATGCCTCCGAAGCCAGAATCGTTTCGAGGCTGTCCCGCAAAACATTTCCGACGGGCTTAAGCGGGTAACAACCGGTCAGAACATCGCCGTTCGACAACACGAACACCTGAAGAAAGCCAAGCACACAGGGAGGCTCCTCGATAGTTTCATTGTTGTAGTAGCGGGTGATGTAGTCCACTTCGTAACCGGGGCGCTTCAGAGTATCGCGCAGAAACTCCGTTATTTTCGGGACATCCCCTGGCTCCGGCCACATGGTATCGATATCGGCGTTTTGCAGGAAGAACAGGCTCCGGCTCAAAATGTTAAACTCGAGCTCCGCGCCTGCCGCGCGGGCGGTGTCCGCGAGTTTTTCGAGTTCATCCGCCGATAGCCGATTGAGCGTCACGGAGATCGCCACGCGCTTACCGCGCAGCAATTTGATTCCTTCCAGACCCAAATCGAAATAGCCCCGAATCCCCCGGATCAAATCGTTTGTCTCTTTCAGGCCATCGATGGAAACCGAGACATTCGTGATCGGGGAGGCATTGATCTCCTGGTGCAGCTTCTTGATCAGGAGACCATTTGTCTGCAGGGTAATTCGCTTGAACCCGGAGGTGTCGGCCTCATTCAAAATGTCGAACAGGTCCCGTCTGAGCAGCGGCTCGCCGCCAGTGAGGCGCAGGACGCCTATGCCGAGAGAACTTATCTGGTTCAGAAGGTCGACCGCGCGGCCGGTGTTGAGGCCGTCCTGCCATCTCGACTTCCAATAGTCGCAACTGATGCATTTGGCCTGACAGTTCTCGGTTAACTTAATGTGGGCCGACAACGGCTTAATCGTCGAAGGCAGGAGTTTAGCGGACGTTTGGCTCCCCATCCACAAGCCCGGCAAATATAAGCCTGGAATATTCAGATTGGCGCTCCTTCCCTTTGACGTGCTAATGCAATTGTACTCGATCTCGCTTACTGGGCAGGGACCGGACGGTTGGTGAGCAGCATCTTCCCGCCGCTGACCGCGACAACGTTCAACGCCGCCTCGCCCACCAGCTTCTCAAACCGCGGCATTGCACGGTCGCTGGCCAGCACATAGCACCGCTCTGCGCCCAGCCACAAAGTCTTCCATTGCGCGTCGCCAATGAATACATCCGGCGCGCCGGGCGCGTACGATCCATAGACCAGATTGTGGATACGGCCATTCAGCAGCAGCGCGGACCGGTTGGTATAGAAGAAGACCGACGAGAACTCGTAGTAATGATGGTCCACGATCAGCCTGCCATCGGGAGACCGCAGCAGGGCAGTCGCCAACGGCCGCGACGAAAGATAAGGGTCGAACACCACCATGGCCAGCCGCGCCGCCTGGAAGAACAAAACCATCATCAGCGCGGCGGCCACAAAGGCCTGCCGGCCCTTAGCGAGCAGCGTCCCTAGCGCGCCCGCCAGAAACGCGAGGGCGGCCATCACCAAAGGCGGCCGCAGATACGCGAAGGATTCCAGAGTAAGGTCCTGCATGTGGCTCAGTGAGAGCGAATAATGTCCGGGACGCTGGGAAAGCGCCGTCGAGATATCGCCGGGCGCGGGCACATTCCGCACCAGCACGAGGATCGCGATCAGCGCCACTGCGGCGCATCCCGCGATCGCGGCAATCGCGCGCGTGCCTCGCCGCACCCATTTGCCTTCCATCGCCATCGCGGAGCCGAGCAGCAGCGCCAGCGCGGGATAACACGGCATCGTATAGTATTCCTGCGTGGTCGAAAAGGTGAAGAAGAGCAGCATGAAACCGGTCCAGCAGAGCGCCAGCAGACGCGTGCGCCCGGCGCGATCGATGGGTTTGAACGACAGCTTCGCCACCGCCGGGAAATAGACGCTCCAGGGAAACAGCCACACAAGGTGGAACAGCCAGAAATACACGCGCGGCACGGTGTTGTAATCGCGCGGATAGCGCAGGTTCAAGAACCGCAGCACCTGCTCGTTCATGAAATAAAACCACAAGAATCCGTGATATTCGCCGGGCGCGCTATGCAAGCTGAAGGAGAAGTATGGCGGATTCCGCAGCGTTGCCAGCACGTGCCACGGCGCGGCAATCAGCAGCACGATCAATAATCCGCTGAACGGGCGCAGCCGCCGCCACGTCTTCGCGGCGAACAGTTGGCGCGTCAGGAACAGGTAGATCGCGCCCGCCGCAATCGGGAAAAGCACCGCCACGGTGCTCTTCAGCAGCAGTCCCACTCCCAGGCTGGCGGCCAAAACGAACGCCCAAAGGCGCGGGTGAGGCTCGTCGTCGTCGAGCGCCCGCAAGAACGCCCACATCGCCAGCGCAACGGTCAGCGTCAGCATTACATCCGGAATCAGCACGCGCGTAAATAGAAACAGCCCAACGCAGGTGGCGACGATCAGGCCCGCATAAAACCCGGCGCGGCGTCCAAAAGCCCAGATACCGAACGCGGCGGTCAACCAGCACAACCCCATGGCGGAGAGCGCCACAGGGATGCGCGCGGCCCAGTCGTGTACGCCGAAGATCCTGTAGCTGACCGCGATGGTCCAATAGATCAGCGGCGATTTTTCCAGATACGCCACGCCATCCAGGCGCGCCGTCACCCAGTCGCCCGAAGTCAGCATGGTGTGCGCGATCTGGGCCTGCACGGCATCCACGTCGTCCATCAGCGATGGAGGGGAGAGGATGCATCCCAGATACACGGCGCCGGCGAACAGCAGGACCGCTAGATAGACGTAGAGATGCCGGCTGGTTGACGGTTGAGCGCGGTTGCCGGCGTCGCTTGAATTTGCCATCTCCTCATCCACATGAACAGGATCATCAGTCCCCACAGATGATACCCAAGATTGGACCGGCGGTCGAGGTGCCGGCGTATGCAGGCCTGGATGGCGGCGGGCCGGAACACTTCGGCGTGCCCGGAAGCGCCAGCCGCCAGCGTGTCGCACATCAACTCTCGCAGCGGGCCGCGCAGCCACTGGTGCGCGGGGATATCGAATCCGACCTTCTTCCGCCGCAGGATCGCCGGCGGCAGCTTGCCCTTCATCAAATCCTTCAGAATCACTTTCTGGCGCGAGCCGCGGATCTTGAACCGCGACGGCAGCGAAGCCGCGAACTCCACGATGCGATGGTCCAGAAACGGCGGCCGCACTTCGATGGAGTGCGCCATGCTCATGCGGTCCACCTTCATCAGGATGTCGTCCGCCAGGTAGTAGCGCTGGTCGAACCAAAGCTCCGCGGCCAGATCGTCGCCCGCGCCCGATAGTTCCTCCAAAATCGCAGACAGCGCTCCAGGGTTTGGCGCGCACACCAGCGCGCCCTTCTCGGCGTCCGAGAATGTGCCGTTCCAGTAGACGTGCGCGCGCGCAGGCGTCATCCGGCAGCCTTCCAGAAAGCGCTTCAGCATGTACTCGAAGCTGATCTTTTCGTCCGAGACCGGCCAGCGACGCGCCGTTTGTAACGCGAGCTGTAGAATGCCGGCGGGCAAGCGCCGCATCCAGCGCGCGTACCGATCGGCGCGGTAAGTCAGATATCCGCCGAACAATTCGTCCGCGCCTTCGCCGCTGAGCGCCACAGTCACATTCTGTCTGGTCATCTTGGAGAGATACCAGACCGGCAGCGCGCCCGCGTCGGCGTTCGGCTCATCGAAGTAATGCGCGAACTCCTCGATGGCGTCCGCCAGACCCACCTCGGGGTTCACGTCGAACTCCTGGTGGTCCGTGCCATACTGCGCAGCCGCCGCGCGGATATATGCGGTCTCGTCGAAACTGCGGCCGCGGAAAGAAATGGAAAACGTCTTGATCCGGTTGCTGGATGCCGTGGCGGCGTAGTGCAGCACAGTCGAAGAATCGATGCCGCCGCTGAGCCACACGCCCAGCGGCACGTCCGAGAGCAGATGTTCGCGCACCGATTGCCGCAGCAGCGAATCGAGTTCCCCCTGCGCCTCCTCCGGGCGCCACTCGCGCTGCGGCCCCCGCGGCAGGCTCCAGTAAGCCTCCGCACGGACCTCGCCGGCGTGCCACTCCAGCCAGTATCCGGGCCGCAGTTGCTCGATGCCTTCCACCATCGTCCATGGAGCCGGCACGTAGTTCAGCGACAGGTAGCAATCGAGTCCGTCGAGGCTCAGCCGCCGGTCGAACTCCGGGTGCACAAAAATGGTTTTCAGTTCGGAGCCGAATAGGAGATCGGCGCCGTGCCGGGCGATGTACAGCGGCTTGATGCCCATGCGGTCGCGCGCCAGCACCAGGCGCTTGCGCGATTCGGTCCACAGCGCGATCGCGAACATGCCGCGCAACCTGGAAAAGCATTCGGTGTCCCATTCCATGAAGGCCGCCAACACCGTTTCGGTATCCGTGCGGGTACGGAACCGGTGGCCGCGCCGCTCCAACTCTGCGCGCAATTCGGCGTAGTTGTAGATCTCGCCATTGAAGGCGATCACCGTGTCGCGGCTCTCGGAAAAGATCGGCTGGTCGCCGGAATCGAGGTCGATGATCTTAAGACGCGCAGCCCCTAACGCGACGGAATTGGATTCGAAAACGCCTTGCTGATCGGGCCCGCGATGAAGGATGGATTGAACGGCGCTGCGGATGCGCTCGGGACCGGGTGCGAATTGAAACTTAGTAAAGCCGGCAACGCCACACAAGCCATTAATGTAGCATAAGACTGTGACAGCTCTTTTCCTTGCGGTAGCGGCGATTCCGTTCATTTATTATCTGATCGCTTTGTACAGCGCCTTCGCCTACTTTCGCCGCGCGCCCAAGCCGGAAGCCCGTAGCGCAGCCTTTACGCCGCCAGTCAGTAACCTGAAGCCGATTCGCGGTCTGGACCCCGGCGC
>Ga0187867_10001495_pt1 | contig 20204 bp, 15 predicted proteins | sample June2016WEW_13_1_FD_132976 | JGI IMG/M metagenome (GOLD analysis project Ga0187867, IMG submission 132976) | Peatland microbial communities from SPRUCE experiment site at the Marcell Experimental Forest, Minnesota, USA - June2016WEW_13_10 | ecosystem: Environmental > Terrestrial > Soil >...
AGTATCCAATGCAGGCCGGAAGAATTACTTCGTCCCGGACGCTGCCGTGATCCACCATGGTGGGAAGAGCAGCGGTAGCGAGGCATTCAGCCCTTTCTCAGTCACCACAATGGCGGAATCCGCCTGGAGATTTTTCCGGAAACAGCGAGGCTTTCGTTATGCTCAACTCTTCAGAATTTGTCTTGCGGCAAAAGCTATATCCCGCCTTTGTTTACTGATACCTGCGCACATGGTTACATCCTCTGGAGCACTGAACCTGCGAGCAAGAGCGGCGCTTCGCAAATGGACTTACGTACTCCATTGGTGTCTGGAAATTGTGTCCTCCCAGGCAGCTAATCCCGGGGCGAGATATTAATGAATTCTCCAGCTTACGTTCTCGTTACACCGGCCAGAAACGAAGAAGCCACGATTGAAATCACGCTCCAGTCCGTCGTCAATCAGACTTTGCTCCCAATGGAGTGGGTGATCGTAAGCGATCAGTCTACGGATTCCACAGACGAGATAGTTCGCCGCTACGGAGCGCAGCATACATTTATCCGACTTGTGCGCCTCGAACATGGATCGGAACGGAGCTTTTCGTCCGTAGTGCACGCCACCGAAGCTGGTATCGAAGCCCTCACGGCCAAAAACTACGATTTCCTGGGATTGCTAGATGCAGACGTACGACTCAAACCCGATTATTACGAAACTCTGATCGGCCGTTTTGCTGCCGATCCCGGCTTGGGATTGGCTGGAGGTCTTGTTCTGGACGTGATAAACGGGAAGGTCTGCCGAGGCCGCCAGTACCTTGGGGATATTGCCGGGGCAACCCAATTCTTTCGCCGTAAGTGCTTCGAATCCATTGGGGGCCTGGTAACCATTCCTGAGGGCGGCTGGGATGCAATTACATGTGTCCAGGCCCGGGCCAACGGATACCAAACTGCAACGTTTCCGGACCTCATCGTGGAGCACCTTAAGCCGCGTAATATCTCCGAAGGGAATGTTCTCCGCCGAAACTGGCAAATGGGGATCAGGGACTACGCTTTGGGCAGCCATCCCGTATTTGAAGTGGTCAAGTGCGTGGCGCGTGCCGCGGAATCTCCCTTGCTGGCAGGCGCGGCAGTCCGTTTATTGGCATTTGCCTGGTGTAGTGTTAGGCGTAGGAGGCGAACAATCTCTATCGAAGTTATGAGAAGAACCAGGCAAGAGCAGATAAATCGGATCATCCCGAAATCCTTGACGCGAGCCGATTGCAACAGGGTGAACAGGAAAGCAGATTGACAGAGTCAGTAATCCGCAGCGTCCGACCCCAATCAGGCGATTGCCCCAGTTCGCGGCCAATCACGATCTGCCTTCTCGGAGCGTCCTTTCAGACCGGCAATTTGGGTGTATCGGCGCTTGCTTCCGGAAGTATCAGGGCTGCACTGAACGCTGATCCCGAATCGCGGGTGTTTTTTTTCGATTATGGCGCCGAACCAGCCATATGGGAGGAGCAATATCAAGGGACATCAGTCTCCATTGAGCTGATAAATATTCGTTTCAACAAGAAAATTTACCTTGCGAACAATATTGCCCGATTGATTCTAACTGCCTTGTGTATGAGGCTGGTCCCGGCACGGTTCAGGTCTCAGGCAGAATTTGAAAGTAACAAGAGTCTGAGAAATATTGTCCAGGCTGATATCATCGCAGCTATTTCGGGGGGAGACAGTTTCAGCGATATTTATGGCCTCGCGCGCTTTGTCTATGTTGCCCTTCCTCAGATTCTGGTCCTGCTCCTCGGGAAGCCGCTTGTGCTGTTGCCGCAGACGTTCGGGCCCTTCAAGAGCGCCTTGGCGAGGGCCATCGCCCGCTATATTCTCCGGCGCGCCAAAATGATCCACTCCCGTGACCTGGACGGTCTCGAGGCAGTTCGTAAGCTTCTCGGCGGCTATTGCGCCCGATTGGACTTCTGCTACGACATGGGCTTCGTGTTGGAGCCTCATATTCGCGAGGAACGAATACCCGGCTGGCTTGCCAAAAGGAAAAAAGGCACTCCACTGCTCGGACTGAATATCAGTGGCCTTTTGTACATGGGAGGTTATACGCGGGATAACATGTTTAGGCTCAAGGCCGATTATCGGCAACTGATTTTGGGGCTTATCGATTACTTTGTCCGCACGCTTGGGGCTGATATCATGCTTGTGCCTCATGTCCTGGGCGCGGCTGAGGGCAGCGAAAGCGATGTGATCGCCTGCCGTGAAGCGTATCGCGGGGCCTCAGTGGAGTCACGCCGCAATCTTCATCTCCTTGAATCGGATTACGATCAGCATGAGATGAAAGCCCTGATCGGCCATTGCGACTTCTTCCTCGGCTCCAGGATGCATGCCTGTATCGCGGCGCTTTCCCAGTGCGTGCCGGCCGTGGGGCTTGCATACAGCCGCAAGTTTCAGGGCGTTTTTGAGTCGATTGGTATGGAAGAATTGGTGGTGGATCTCCGGGAATACGGCAACGAGTTGGTTGTCGAATTCGCGGCCCGAGCATATAAGCGCCGCGCCGAGCTTCGATCTTCACTCGAAGTGAAGATGCCCGTCGTGCTCGGGCAAGTCCTTGATCTATTCAAAGAGCCCTCCGCCTAGATATTACCACCCCTAAGAAGTGCTTCTCATGAATCCTTTGAGTCTATCTATTCTGCTGTGCCTGATCGGCGTGGTCCTCTTTGCACCTCGCAGATGGGCCATTTTGGGAATGGCGGCCGGAGTACTCTACCTTAATGAGAGTGCGAACTTTGGGCTCGGACTTAACCTTTTCCCGGAGAGATTTCTTGAGATCGCCGGTTTTATCCGTGTGATGGTGCGCAAAGAGTTCAATTTTTCTAAACTGAATGAGGTGGATCGGCTGCTCTTGCTGTTTTACAGCTATATGACAATTGTCTTTTTGCTGCGCTCGACTGAAAGCCAGCTCTATCAGATAGGCGTGGCTGTCGATGCCACGCTTTGCTACTTTATTTTTCGTGGACTGATTCGAGACATAGACGATTTTCGCTGGTACCTGCGGGCCTTTGCTATTCTTCTCATACCATATGTCGTTTTGCTGCTTGTCGAAATGCGGACAAGCCAAAATCCTTTTTCTCTTCTTTTGGGCGGGAGCATGGGCCATGATTTTCGGGAAGGCAGGGTCCGCTGCGTGGGCACTTTCAGGCATCCGTCCCTGTTGGGTACGCTTGGGGCAAGCTTCCTACCATTGTATATCGGGCTCGCCATAGGGAAAACGGATCGGATTTGGGGCCTTGCCGGTATTGTTCTGTGCGCGGCGATAGCTTTGTTGGCCAACTCAGGCGGGCCGATCAGCGCAGCCGCCGTCGGGTTGGCTGGTTGGTTGCTTTGGCCGATGCGGGCCAAAATGGACGTTGTTCGGCGCTGTATGCTGGGCTTGTTTATCTTGACGGCCTGGATCATGAAATCGCCGGTGTGGTATTTACCGGCAAGGATTAGCGAACATCTCGGGGTCGGAGGTGACGCCTGGCATCGATCCTACCTGATGGAAGTGGCGGCAAGAGATTTTGGGAAATGGTGGTTTTCGGGTATGTCTATGGCTCAAACCGCTGATTGGTTTCCGTACACCCTCCCGGAAGCTTTGGGCAGCGGAGCAGATATCACCAACCAGTACCTAATGTTCGGTTTAGCTGGTGGACTACTGAGTATGATCCTCTTCATTCTGCTGCTCGTCAAAGGCTACAAGAGCCTGGGGCAAGCCATGAGAACCGTTCGTTCAAGCTCCCCAAAGCCGGTTGAGACTGAGTTTTTGCTCTGGGGACTGGGGGTTATGCTCTCGGTCCATATTGAAAATTGGTTATCAATTTCTTATTTCGACCAGTCATACGTCTTGTGGTTCTTGCAATTAGGGGCCCTTGTAAACATTTCACAAATATGCAGCCAATCCCATTATCGACAACGAGAAAAGTTGCCCATATTCAGTATTCGACATGCTGCGAGTGTGCTAAAATTACCAAATGGTATTTGGAAAACAATAAGAAAAGGCGCTCCCCGTCCGCTGAGATAGGAAGGCAACATCGAAGGCTGATCCGTACAGTGATGTAGATTCCTGACGACAGTTTAAGTCTGGGACCTTGCTTAGTCCTGGTGATACTGCTCTCACTGCTCACTGGATTGCGTTTACAGGGTGGGCGGTATTTCAGCCATCGTTGTTTAGCAGTTACACTCCTTGTAATTGATTTGTTCCGGCACTGGCAAAGCACCGTCGCGAAACTGTGAGGCCCAGCTCTGCTCACTGCTTTTATGGTGTCGAGAGGTAAAAAACATTCTGGCATTTATATTGCATTTCCCTCGTCTGCATGCTGCCTCCCGAAGCCGGGGCAGAATTTAATTTGAATTCAACGTGGAGATGAAGATGGAATTATTGAGAAAAGGTATCCTGCTTGTGGCGATGCTTACGTGCCTTCCCCTGATCGCCATGGCCGATGTGTATGCTGCTGCATCATATCGATTTTCAAACTGGATTTGACTCGAATAATGTAACCTCAAATAGCACGGCACTGCAGCCGTTAAGAGGTAAATATGTCTAGAAAATTTGCATTATTTACTATTTTGCTTCTGATAATGTTTCCTTTGGCTGACGCATACGCCGCCAACTGGTATGTCAGCAAAGGAGCGTCAGGCTCAAACGACGGTGCGGACTGGACAAACGCCTGGAACGAGATGAACCAGATTGTGTGGGGAGGTTCTGGTGTCAATGCAGGAGATACCGTCTGGCTTGCGGCTGGCAGCTATGCAACGATGCTTACTCCAAACGCAAGTGGTACATCGGGCAATCGCATTTATATTCGGGCCGTCCTCGCGACGGATTCCGTTCCTACTTCTGCCCCCGGCTGGCAATCCTCTTATGCTGTCCAGGCGAGTCCATTGCAGCAGGTTTCAATGTATGTATCTGGCGGCAATGTTCCAATAGCTTGGATAAGCGGAACATCAGGAACGGGAAGTTATGTCACGCTCGACGGCAGAATCCCGCATGGAATATACGCCTACAACGACGGTTCGACGACTTGGGCAGCCTCACTGAGTATGAACACAGGAAATGAAGGGGTTGTAATTCAATACTGTGAGTTCGTAGGGTATTGCTCTACGATTGGGGGGAATTGTACCTATCCAGGCGGTAGTTCTGGAACCCTAGTATATGTGGTTGGGAGGACTGATTTAGGATATGGGACTCCGGACAATATAGACATTAATCATTGCATCCTCCGCGGTGCCCCCACTCTACTTGAACTATCTGCAACAAATGTCACTCTTGAGTACAATATCTGGAGTGACGATATGGTGACTAATTCGTCCACTTATCATCCCACTCTTATTGGAGGTGTGGATGGATGTACTTCCGCCGGACCATGTATTTTTAGATACAACACAGTTTATAATTGGGCGGCTGAAGGAATAATGGCTTATAGCGCCACGACTCCTGCTACATGGTATGTTTACGGTAATCTTTTCCATGACGCTTTTAATTACCCAGGCGAAGAAACGGCCAGAGCGTGGGAGCCTCAATATAATGCTCACACGCTCTATCTGTATAACAATACGTTTGTCAACTGCTATGAATCCACCGGAGCAACGGGGACCAATGGAGGGTCATACGGTTCAGCATCTCAGAGCCGGAATAACATTAGCTGGAACGTCAATGGCCCAGTCGCTACGATTGATGACGACTATAATTTTTCGAATGCCGCCGGTGTCAGGGGTTCTCATAGTATTTCTAGCGCCAGCAACCCCTTTGTCAACTACTCAAGGCAAAACTACCAAATCATTGGAACACCGGGCGCAACATATCCACTAGGCAAGGGTGAAGCTCTTTCGGCGCTTTCTCAGGCGAATCTATATAGCACCGACATTGTCGGCAACGCCTACGCCAATCCTGCGAGCATGGGGGCGTATGAGTTTATCGTAACCGGTCTGATGCCTCCGGCAAGAGTGTGGATGATCACTGGTCAGTAACCCCTCGCGAGATATTGTGATGACAACTGGTATCGTGTCGCTTCGGTAAACCTGTATAATGTGCTCATCAATGCAAGAGGTACATTAGGGGGAAAAGAGTAGTTGTCAAGCCTGCGGAAGATAGTAGGCAAAAAGCTCCATATTTTTTCTTATATTCAAAATTATAAGCCTTTTTTCAGCCGCGTTTACGAAAGACGTCACCACCTGAGAAGTCATTAAGAATAAGACAAGTAAATTAAGGCAATTGGTTTGAGATGAGAGGTTTTAGTATAACGTTTCTTCTGATCTGCGCTGTTGCCCTGTTGGTGTTGCCGTGCCGCGGGGCTCCAATATTGTAGGATGATTTTCTGAAAATGATTCAGTCTTTTGGAAAACCGATATATGTCACGCGGCCGTTCTTGCCGGACTTTCAAGAGTTCTGTCGGGGGCTCAAAGATATATGGGATACCCATTGCTCACGAAATTGCTTGTAACTCTGGGTTCATGAGGTAATCATGCTACCCTACGCACAGACCCCGATTCGCTCTTTGGGCCTGTGTCCGGCGAGGCCCTCACATGAGTACACCGACCGTTTCTGTCATAATACCAACATTTAATCGAGAGCATTGCGTAACGGAGGCCATTGAAAGCGTCTTGGCTCAGAGTTACCAAGACTTTGAGTTGATAGTAGTCGATGACGGATCAACTGATGGAACATACGAGGTCTTGAGAGCCTATGGAGACCGTCTCAAGGCCATTTGGCAGACAAATTGCGGAGTGAGTGTAGCACGCAACTCTGGCATCAAAGCAGCTCGGGGAGGGTGGATTGCTTTCCTCGATTCGGACGACACATGGGAGGTGGATAAGCTGAAGACTCAGGTCCAAGATTTGGAGGCGCATCCCGGTGCTGTCGCACATATGGTTGATGCAACGATATGTGATGGGGGCGAGGAACGTCTATCACTCTTTGAGTTGAGGGCGATGTGTGCTGAATTTGGACGGCATCCTTTTCGAAAGCGGCCACTTCTCGATGTACTGACAACACAGTTCTTCACTTCCTGTTGGTTAGTCAACCGAAAAACGGTCGAGGCTGCTGGGTGCTTCGACGCCTCACTTAGAATTTTCGAGGACATTGATCTACTTACGCGTGTCGCGCTGGAGGGGCCATTCGTTGTGAACGGCTACTCGGGTGTCAAGGTGCGGCGCAGACACGGGGGCAGCGGTACCCTTTCAGAACTATATCAAAAAGCAAGACTCGAGTCCCTGCGAAACTTAGTCCACACTTACTGCCGGTTGAAAGTGGATTCACGACTAACCGCTTCGGAGTACCGCTTAGTGCGCCGGTTTCTAAGTGGAACCCGATCTGAATTGGCCGTACAATACAAGCTCGGGCGCCAATGGGGCGACGCCATTAACGCTTTCTATTTGTCGGTTGTCGATGATCCGGGCCCGCGTTCATTGGTGCGTGCACTTTTAGCTGGAGCAGGGGCGATTGGATTACTCAAGCGGCTTTTACTCAGGGGAAAACGAGCTTCTTTCCGTCGATCGGAAACCGGATCCGGCGAACGTGACTTCAAATAGCCTAGATGTGAAATTGGCAATCCAAATGTTGCATTTATGGCATTTTAGAAGGCCCTAACTGGTTCGCAGAAATTGGCGTGAAAACTTAGCCAACGTGAGACCCACTTACATCCTTGACACCTTAACTCTTATTTACGACAAAGTATAAAATGAGTCTTAAGAGAGACGCTCTACTCGGCATTACTTGGACATTTGCTGATCGTTGGATTAGCAGAGTCACTCGAGCATGTGTATTTATAATTCTAGCTCGATTATTATCACCCGAAGATTTCGGAATAGTGGCTCTAGCTTCGGTGTGTATATCGTTTATCGATATATTCGTTAGCCAAGGCCTTGGATTTGCTATCATCCAGAAAAAAGATTTATCCGATCAACATTTAAATACGGCTTTCTGGATTCAATTCGGGCTTGGCTCAATCATTGCAGGATTTGTTGTCGTGTTTTCATCGGCCATTGCCAATGTTATGGGTGAACCACGGATAGGGGCTGTTTTGAAATGGCTAGCGTTTTCATTGCTAATCTCAAGTTTAGTTAGAATTCAAGTTGCCCTATTGACCAAGAAAATGCGTTTCGATACATTAGCTTTGAGAAACCTCATTGCTTCTATAATTGGAAGCGCAGTTGGAATAACAACTGCTTTTATGGGTTTCGGTGTATGGAGTCTGGTTTGGAAACAGTTAGTAGAGGCGGTTATCGGAACGTTGATCCTATGGTCTGTAAGTGGGTGGCACCCCAGACTGCAATTTTCTTGGAGCCATTTTAAGGACCTTTACAGCTATGGGATCAAAGTAACTGCTGATAGTATCTTTCTTTTCGGTTATCGTCGAGTAGATGATCTGTTTATTGGGACCTTTCTGGGACCCACGGCTTTAGGCTACTTCTCAATCGCAAAACAATGTGTCAGCATCATCCAGGACACAATATTAAATCCGATAGATGCTATTTTACTGCCGCTTTTTTCAAAAATGCAGAATGACACCAACCAACTCCTTGATACAGTTAGATCAGTGATCCGATATTCCATGGCGGTCGCGGTTCCACTTTTAGCCATTATTGCCGCGTTCTCTACTGATGCCCTAAGTCTTATCTTTGGTGAGAAATGGGTGCCTGCGGCTATTGCTACAAGCGTTCTGTCCGTAGCAGCAATCTTCGGTATCTCTGCCAGTGTCATACATAGCACGTTCCACTCCGTTGGCAAGCCTGGTATACCTTTGATATCGAATATCGTTAGGGGCATTTTAAGCTCCATTGTGTATTACGTGGTGATGTCCTACGGGATAAATGGTATTGCAGGTGGAGTTTTATTGTGCTCTTTTGTGATCGCAATGGTTGACACCTGGTTTTTTACAAAACACTTCGGGCTAGCATCTGTTAGCATCGTTTTTAATGATATAATCGTTTTTACTTCTGTAGTCTTAGTAATAGTATTTGTGGTTACATTAGGTGGAAATGTGGCTATGAGAAGTATATCCCATTGGCTTAAATGTATTATTGAGATTGCCACAATCGGATTTGGATATTTAGTGTACATGTTCTTTTTCAGAAGGACCATGGTAGTGATGGTATTGGATACGACACGATCTATTCTAAGCAAGATAAATATTATACCATGGCCAAAGTCTGAATTTTAAGCTGTCATTAAGTTGCATTGCAATCATCCTCTGATATGTGTTTTATCGTGCATGCATTCGATACTTTATTGGTTGAACAGCCCCCAATACGCTCGAGTATCATAGGGGATCAGTTGCAACATCTTGAGCATTTGTGCCAAACTCTGTCCCATCTGGGATTTGAATCTTTCCCCTGCTGTGATTATGGACGGTACACATTTGCGCTGGTTTAAGCCCGTCACTTATCGATCGATGTCTGAGGCATGCAGGTACATAGTCGAGTCGGTACAACCGGCCCAACGGTTGCGGCCAAAAGCCAGATTGATTAATGCCTTGACAGGCGGCCGGTGGGAGTATCTGTTACATAGACAGCTTTACTTGAAAGCTTGCCGCCCCTCTGCAGTGTGAATTACTCTAAACAACCGAGATTCAAAGGCATGGATTGGGACCTGATCGTTGCTTGCAACAACGATGATGTGCTGAAGACCTCATTGCTGAGTTCGCCCGACCATGTGTTGGCGAAAGATTTAATAGTCCAGAAGGGGTTTTATTCAGCCTCCTCGGCCTATAATGACGCCATACAAAAAACTTCCAGCGAAATCATAGTATTTGCTCACCAGGACGTTTATCTTCCCCCAGGCTGGTGCAACGCCCTGGAAGACGCACTCTGCCGACTGGAACAGCAGGATCCTAAGTGGGCCGTAGCCGGCGTATTTGGTGTCGATGCAGACGGATCTGGCAAAGGCTGTGTTTACTCAACAGGGCTGCAGCGCGTGGTCGGACAACCGCTCGAATTCCCGGTGGCTGTCCGCTCGCTAGATGAAATGGTACTCATAGTACGCAGAAGTGCCGGGCTTCGATTTGACGACCAACTGCCCGGCTTCCACCTTTATGGTACGGACATCTGCCTGGAGGCTTCTCGTAGGGGCTATCGGAGCTATGCTGTGCCGTGCTTCTGTATCCATAATTCCGTCGGAATACATATTCTTCCGTCATCGTATTGGATTTGTTATTTGTACATGCGCCGCAAATGGTGGGCTGATCTCCCCGTGGTCACTCCTTGTCTTCCAATAACGAGGTGGGGTGGGGTAGCGCTGCGCTATTTAATCGGGACCATGCTCTTATTGGTGCTGAGGCGGGTGAAGATTGGACAGCGAGTCAAAGATCCGGCTCAGTTATCCATGAATCTGATCGATCCCAACAAAGAAAAGAATTCCAATGTTATTTGCTCCCCAGTCTCGCCGTTGAGGTAAATCAGTTGATTTGCAGGAATTTTACAGATGTAGCTCGTTGGAGGCTTTGCGTTGGATGCGGTGCATGCGCTTCGGCCTGTGAGAGACAGAGCATCACCCTCGAAGATGTGCCTGGTGCCGGCATCCGGCCCATAGTGCGCGGAGTGGGATGCGATGAATGCGGAAAATGCATCGAAGTCTGCCCCGGGCTGGGAATGACTCACAACTTCAGGAATATCAGTGGACCCCTGTTAACGCAATTGCAGAATGATTGGGGGCCGATTCTGGAAATATGGGAAGGGTATGCGGCTGACCCTGAGATCCGGAATCATGGGTCGTCCGGCGGTGCTGCGACAGCAATTGCTCTCTACTGTCTTGAAGCGGGCATCGCCGGAGGCGCTCTCCATGTGGGGAAAAACGAAGAGGAGCCGTGGCGGAACAAGACGGTTATCAGTCGAAGTCGGCAGGACCTCCTGTCCCAAACAGGTTCCAGGTATTGCCCAGCATCCCCGTGCGATGGTCTGGCTGCAATAGAATCCGCCCCCTCTCCTCTGGTGTTCGTAGGCAAACCCTGCGATATCCAGGGGCTTAGGAAAACGGAGAGCTTGAAGCCTCTGCTGCGGGAAAAGGTAGCCCTCGCGCTTGGCATCTTCTGCGCCGGCACCCCCACAACTCTGGGGCTGACAGATTTGCTAGCATCATTAAATGTCTCTAAAGAAGAGGTCCGGGACATCAGGTTCAGGGGAAATGGCTGGCCTGGGTCATTTTCCGTGCTCCTGAAAGACGGCGCAGAGTGTTCGCAAAAGCTCAGCTACCAAGAGTCATGGGGATTTCTCCAAAAGTACAGGCCATTTCGCTGCTATCTCTGCCCGGACGGAACGAGTGAGTTTGCAGACATCTCCTGCGGAGACGCCTGGTATCGAGAGCCTGCGGGCGACGATCCGGGTCAATCCCTTGTGCTGGTCAGGACCGAAAGGGGACGGCAGATTATTGACGGCGCAGTCGAGGCGGGATACCTGCGTTTAAGCAGGGTCGAGCCGGAGGTCGTTGAGCTTTCGCAGAAGAATCTGCTCCTGAAGAGGAGTGCTATCTGGGGGCGGCTTCTTGCCATGACCGCTTTCGGCCTTCCTGTACCACGTTTCGAAGGCTTTCCGCTTTTCGAAAATTGGCTGCAACTATCGTCGAAAGAAAAAGCACGCTCTATACTTGGGACCGCCAAACGCATCATTAAACGCAAATACAACAAACCGCTCTCTGGATGTTGAGTCTCCTCCAGACTTAGATAATTCATATCTAATACTGGATATACTACTGTTATTATAATTAATAGGTGAGCCTGGGACTTGCTTACCTGGCCTCTCATTCTATGTTTTTCTCTGCACAAATACTTGTACTATCTTGAACAATGCCCTTGGGATAGCAATGCGAAACTATGAGGAGTCATTTTCTTATTGGGAAGGAGTGGCCCAGACAAGATGGGGCAGCTATATCAGCAACATAGAGAAGCAGGCGATCCTCAAAGCCGAAGAGCTTGCCGGAAACCCTGCTCGGGCCCTTGAGATCGGCTGCGAAAGCGGGCGCTGGTCCGAATTGCTGTCAGATTTGGGCTGGAATATGATTTGTGCCGATATCAACACGGAAAATCTGGAACTATGCCGGAAACGAATTCCATCGGCTCAATGCATCCTTGTCGGCCAACAGGATACAACACTTCCTGCCGGGCCCAGCTCTGTAAGTCTGCTGCTGTGTATTGAGGTTTTCCCAGTAATTGACAGCGAGTGGTTCTTGCCGGAAGCCAATCGGGTACTTGCGAATGGCGGTGTACTTATAGGTGTGCTCCTCAACACGTTATCAATCCGCGGCCTATTCTATCGTGCGGCCGAGCCATTGCGAAAGAATGACCCTGAAAATAATTTCTACAGACAGCCCTATTTCTCGTTTAGAAATAAGATTTCTTCAATAGGTTTTGACATCATTTACCAGAGGGGATTCTGCTGGTTTCCTTTCAGTCGGACCAGCAATTCCAAAATGATCCCTATAGCCGGGCGTATCGAAAAATTCTTGTACCTGGACAGGCTCATTCAGTTGAGCCCGTGGGTCGTTTTTATCGCCCGGAAAAGTATATCAAAGTAGGTTATAGCCCTGTGTCCTAGGTGTCCCGATGTCAGACTGGGGGTGCGGACGGAACGGGGTGGTATACGGATCGGGAAAAATCCTGATTTTCTGCCATTCTGTGTCGTTAGCCCTACCCTACTTTGTGCTGACTCATCGCCCGTATTGCAGCGGCAACACGGCCGCGGCTGCCAGGAGCACAAGCGTTGGAATGGCCGTCGACAATGAACTAACAGCTAGAACTTGGGAGCCGTAATGAAACTTCCGGTCATTTTCCACGGCGCCATGCACGCCGTACTAAAGCGCTGGGGAAACTCAACCGTAAGAAAACGCATTTGGGACCAGGAGTACGGTGAAGGGCATTGGCTAGACTCTGAGCACATAGAACGTCCAAGCATCTGCGACCTGATTGACAAGTATTTGCCCAATCGTGGGACGCTCCTCGACCTGGGATGCAGCGACGGCCTGATTGCCCGAACTCAATGTGGACTAGGTAAATACACGGGAGTAGACGTCTCTAAAATTGCAATTGAGGCGGCCAGGAAAGCCACAGACAAAAACAAAATGAACGCATGCGAATGGGTATGCTCAGACATATCCACATTTGTACCAAGCTGTAATGCAGATGTGATCCTTTTCAGATACAGCCTCTACTATTTAAAAAAGCACGAAGTGGGCATGACACTGAAGAGGTATCGTCGGTACCTCTCAGGAAACGGAGTGTTCATTGTCGTAATGGACAATCCCAAGCGCCACAAGTGGGTCGCGGACCTGATCCGCAAGAACTTCGACATCATCGAACTTATCGACGACAACCCGGTGGTGCTGGTCTTCCGCTGACATTCGGTCATCAAAAAATACTGATTGCAACAAGACAGAAAAAATCCTGAAACCGTGCCGTTTTGTGCCATTTCATGTGATTTAATGTCATTCCCCCGGCATTATCCCTGGGCTTGCCTGGGCTAAGGTTCACCTGTAGAGTAGAGAGGGAGTAACAGGGTGCTTGAGACACAGGCTTCTACTTTATCTGTCCTTTCGTGCGGCGTACCTGAATGACTTCACTGAAGTTGGTAAAGAGGAAGGAATTACTGGTCCCCACGTGCTGGGGATGGGTGTTGATAGTCCTTGCTATATTCGGAATGGCAGCGGGCTATGTGAGAAACATTGACTCATTTCTCGGCGTCTCCGAACCGGTCCAGGCCCAAATTCTTGCAGTGGAAGAATGGATACCTCCTTACGCGATTGAAACCGCGGCTTCCGAGTTCAAAGATCGCGGCTATGATATATTGGTGGTCCTTGGCAACGATAGGCGCTGGGTTGTTCCCATACTGAAGGAAGCGGGCGTTGACGAAAGGCGGATCGTGAAGGTCGCTGTCCAGCCGGTAGTGAAAGACCGTACCTTCGCATATGCGGTTGCTCTCAGAAACTGGCTCATTGCTTCGGGAATGTCGGGCAAGGCTGTTAATGTTTATACCCAGGGGGTGCATGCACGCAGAAGCCTGCTGCTCTGCCGTAAAGCTCTGGGCCCAGGTTTTACGGTTGGAGTCATTTCGTGCGCGGACCCGTACTATGATCCTAAACAGTGGTGGGAATCGAGCGAAGGTTTCAAAACAGTCATCGATGAGACCATTGCCTACGTCTACACTCAGCTTTTTTTCTTCCCGGGCAGAGCGGTGAAGCAGTGAGCGGAAAAGCAGTGAGCAGTGAGCAGTGAACAGTGAGCGGAAAAGCAGTGAGCAGTGAGCAGTGAACAGTGAGCGGAAAAGCAGTGAGCAGTGAGCAGTGAACAGTGAGCAGGAAAAACAGTGAGCCGCGAGCATGGAAATGTTGACGAGTCGAAATGCCGGTATTTTTGGCGCTGCCCTCTCATCTGAAAAAGCAGTAATCTCTTCCTGTTCACTATTCACTCTTTCTCTTCCTGTTCACTGCTCACTGTTCACTGTTCACTGTTCACTGCCGGCGAATCCAACGAAGAAGGGCGCCAATGAAGTTCCTTGATGGATTGTCTGAAGACATCAGAAAAAATCTTCTGGAACAGCTCAGAGTTCTATGGACACACACATCCACGGCCATTGAGGGGAATACCCTTACCTTGGGAGAAACCGCCTTTATTTTAAGCGAGGGTCTGACGATCAACGGAAAATCCCTCAAAGATCACCGCGACATCGAGGGGCACGCTCGCGCGGTCGATCTCATGTACGGCCTGGTCAAGAAAGATGAAATCGCGGCCACGGATTTATTCGATCTACACCGGCTGGTTATCAGCGAAAAGATTCTTGATATCTATAAACCCCTGGGCGGCTGGAAAAGAGAAAATAACTCTGTTAACGTCACACTCAATAATCGTCTGACGGCTATCGAGTTTTCAGATCATTGGGAAGTCCCCGAGCTGATGGAACGCTGGCTGCAGCTCCTGGACGCGGAAATCAAGACCCACAAGGAACCCAAGGAAGTCCTAAAATCTTACGCCAGGCTGCACCTATCTTTTGTGGCCATACATCCCTTTTGGGACGGCAACGGCAGGATTGCGCGGTTGATTGCAAATCTTCCGTGTCTGAAGGCGGGCTATCCTCCGATCATTATCGAAAAAGAAAAACGCTACGACTACATCATGGCGCTTGCTGAATACACGTCAACCCAGGGTGTGCCTTCCCGCGACACGGAGCTTGTGCACGAGGGGGAATGCTTCGATAAGTTTTGTTCTTTTTGTGAGCAGTGTTGGCAATGCAGCCTGTCTCTTATTGAACAAGCCCTTGCCTTGCAGCAAAAGAGGGATCAACGGCTGGCCAAGGCAGTGAGCGGAAAAGCAGTGAACAGTGAACAGTGAGCAGTGAGCAGAAAAAGCAAATGAAAATAATTCCTCTCGGTTCTATCGCCACGCGAGGAGCCGTTCGCTATTCACTCTTTCTCTTCCTGTTCACTGCTCACTGCTCACTGCTCACTGCTCACTGCTCTTCCCAGCGTTCTCTGCGGTGCAAGCTTGTTTTCCTGCGGTGATCCCGCTTCTCCTTTTTAAAGGAATTCTATGACCGTTTCTTCACTCCGTGTTTTTTTACATCAAAAATGTGCCTCTGTGGTGAACGGCAACGGTCGCGCCAGGCGGTTCGCGTACTATTTTGCTTCCCTTTTCCTCGGCATTTGCATATTCGCCCTGCCCCTCAAAGAACTCATTGCAATGTCGCTGCAATCCGAACTCTACTCCTACATCCCCCTTATATTCGTTGTGAGTTGCTATCTTCTGGCGAGCGGCCGAAAAAAGATCTTCGACAATCCTGCCTGGTCTTTGGGCTATGGAGTGTTTGTGTTGATTTTGAGCCTGGCCGCGGGCGTGGCCGGACTCAAGTATGCAGCTCTGCTCGGGGCAAATGACGGGTTGTGCGTCATGGCATTTTCCTTCTGGCTGTTCCTCGTTGGGACTTTCATACTCTTCTTCGGCACGCGTACTTTCATGAAGGCGATTTTCCCTCTGGCGCTGCTCCTGCTTACGATTCCATTTCCGGGTTTACTTTTGGACAAAATCGTCACGTTCCTTCAGGCTACATCGTTTACCGTGACCGGTTTGATTTTCAATGCTCTGGGGTTCTTCCCGCTGGAGCAGGGATTCGAGTTCAAGTTCCCGGGAGAATCAATCGAGGTGGCCAGGCAGTGTAGCGGGATACATTCCAGCATTGCGCTCGTTATCATGAGCCTTTTGTGCGGTCATATCTTTTTGCGGTCGAACCTCAATCGAATCCTCCTGGTAATTTTCGCAGTTCCGATCGCCATCTTCAAAAACGGGGTGAGAATTGCCGCCCTGACGCTTGGGGCCATGTACGTGGACCCGAGGATACTGTCCGGCCCCTTGCACCGAAGTGGAGGTATCCCGGTCTTCATCCTGGCCTTCGGCTTGCTCTCGATCGTTATCCTGGTGATGCGAAAGCTGGAAAAAAGGTACGCGCTCACCGCAGAGACGCAGAGAACGCAGAGAGAAAATGAAAATGAGAATCAATGACCTCACTGGGAAAATTATTAAGGCGGCAATGGAGGTGCATCGAACATTGGGGGCGGGCCTTTTGGAATCCGCCTATGAGGAATGCCTCTGTCATGAATTGGGGCTGCGGGGGATTCATTTTGAGCGACAAAAGCCGTTGCCGGTGGCGTTCAAAGGGGTGATGCTTGATTGCGGTTACCGTCTTGATTTGATAGTGTCTAACGCAGTCGTGGTGGAGATCAAGGCAGTCGAAACAATACTTCCGGTTCACACAGCTCAGATTCTCACTTATCTCAAGCTCGGCGGCTGGACCGTCGGATTGCTGATTAACTTCAATGTCCCAGTGCTGAAGGAAGGAATAAAAAGGATTGTCCTGGGCTTAAGGGAATGAACCCCAACATCTCACCGCAGAGACACAGAAGAAAGACTTTTGACAGGATTTACAGGACTGAAAGACCCGGGACAGTTTCCTTTTTTGGCACGTCTTTTTCCTGTTAAGACTGTTAATCCTGTCAGGGCCAGTTCGCTTTTCTCAGCGTTCTCTGCGCCTCTGCGGTGAACTGTTGGGCTGGCATCCGGGTGGCCTGATTCCGTAAATTAGCTAATGGAGAAATATATATGACTCTCAAGTTCAACATAATCCTCCTTTCACTTTTGATCGCTTTGGCGGCTTGCGGCGCATCGCCGCAGGCGAAAAAAGCCGGCTTCCTTGCAAACGGCGACAAGTTTTTTGCCATGAAGCAGTATAAAGAAGCCGTCATGGCCTACAGGAAAGCCCTGCAGGTGGACGCAAAAGATAAAAAGACCTTCGAGAAACTCGCCGCGGTTTTTCTTGAAGCCGGAGACATAAACCAATACCTGTCCATCCTCCAGCAAGAAAGCGGCGTAGATCCCGAGGACCTCGATATCAGGCTCAAAGTGGCCCGGGGCTTTGCCATGGCTCGAAAGACCAATGAGAGCCGCAAGGAGCTGGATTCTATTTTCGAGAAGGACCCCCAGTACCTGGGTGCGCTGGTGCTTTTGTCCGAGCTTGCGGCAAAACCCGAGGAGATCGATGACGCGGTTTCACGGCTGAAAACCCTGCAGCCCGACCCTAAGGACCTGCCAACGGTAAAGCTCGCACTTGGCAGGCTCTATGCCAGGAAGGGGGACCTTTCGAACGCGGAGAACTATCTTCTCGATGCCCTCAAGGCTGCCAATCTCCCAGATGCCCATCTAGCCCTGGGCGATGTGGCCTTCATCAGGAAAAACTATGCGCAGGCGGAACAGGAATACAGGGCCGCCGCCGAGCTGCTCCCGGAAGTCTCCTCCGTGCAACTGAAACTCGCGGACTTCTATATTTTAAGGAAAAATCAGGACACGGCCGTAGTTGTCCTTGAAAATATTCTCCAAAAGTCCCCCGACTTCCTGCCCGCCCTGCACAGGCTGGCTCGGATTGCGCTCCAAAATAAAAATCTCGACGAATGCGAAAAATATCTTCAGAAAGCTCTTCAGAAGAACCCATCGGATTCGGAGGGAAAAGCAATCCATGCCCAGTTGCTCCTTGCCCGGGATGAAAATGCCAAAGCGGCAGGGGAACTCGAGGAGGTCGTCAAGGCGCTGCCGGATGCGCCTTTCCCAAAGTTTTTGCTGGGCTTTGCCTATATGAGAAACGGGGATGCGTTCAGGGCAAAAGCGTCCGCGCAGAAAGCCGTCGACATGGAACCAAACTTCATGCCGGCCCTTCTGCTTCTTGCAGAAGCGAACTTGCAAACCGGCGCGTTTCGGTCCGCGTCCGACAACCTGCTCGAAGTGCTGCAGAAAGACCCCGGCAATTTAGAGGCTTACATCCTTTTGCCGGAGGCGGCCAGAACATCGGTAGAGATTGAAAAAGCGGGAAAGCTTCTGGAAAAAGGACAACCCTTCTTTAAAGATAACCCCGGATTCAATCGGGCCCTGGGTTCCCTGTACCTCAAGAAGGGCGACCTTGCCAAAGCCGAAGATTTCATTAAGAAAGCGCTGGCCGTGGAGCCGGATTCCATTCAAGCCCATGTGCTCATGGGGGATTGTTTGCTGAGGAAAAAAGATCATGACGGGGCCGAACGGGAGTACAGGAAAGCGGCTGAGCTTTCCCCCGCGGCTTCCCTGGCACATATAAAACTGGCCGAATTCTACCTGATCGATAACAACCTGGCAGAAGCAAAAAGAATACTTTCGGAATCCGCAGCAAAATCACCCGATTTTTTGCCCGCATCTTTTTCTCTTGCAAGAATAGCATTTGCCGAAAATGACTTCGATGGAGCGACCAAACTGCTCGACGCGATTCTGCAAAAGAATGCCAATTATATCGATGCCCTGATATTGAGGGGGCAGATAAACGGCGCCCGAAACAAAATGCCCGAAGCTCTCCAGGACTTCAAGGAGGCCTTGAGAATCAACCCCGATTCCGAGCTGGCGCTGCAGTTCATGGGGCTTGCCTATATGGGGAAGGCGGATATCGCCAATGCCAGGTCTTCCTTCAGGGAGGTAGTCCGCCTTGATCCCGATCTCTACGATCCCAGGGTCCGGCTGGCCGACCTCGACCTGCGCTCCGGAGATTTCCAGTCGGCAATTGATAATGTGCAGGCACTGCTCGGAAAAGGGGTGAAAGAACCTGTTCTTTATTTGCTGCTTGGCTCGGGCTACCTCGGAAAACAAGATTGGGTCAAAGCGGGGGCGGCGCTTCAGACATACCTGGAGAAAAGTCCGGGGGATACTCGTGGAAAGTATTTGCTCGGCCTGGCGCTGCGCGGTCAGGGGAAAAAGGCGGAAGCAGTCAGGTATTTCGAGGAGACTCTCAATGCTTCTCCGCCTGTCATGGATTCTCTGCCACAGCTTGTCTCGATCGATATCGCCGATAAGAACCTCGATTCCGCCCTGCATCGCGTTTCGAAGCAAATTGAGATCTCCCCGGGCAATGCTGAACTCTACGGGCTTCTGGGCCGGGTCCACATCGTGCGCAAAGAAATGGATCAGGCGGAGGCGGCTTATCTGAAAGCGATCGAAATCGATCCCAAACTCGTTCATCTCTATATGGACCTTGCCCAGGTCTACTCCGTTAACAAGAAGTTCGACAAGGCGCTGGTCAAATTGGATGAAGTTATCAAAATAGACCCGAAAAACATTGGCGCTCTAATGCTCACCGGGATTTTGCGCCAGCAGGATGGTGATATTCCCGGCGCACGCGGTGCCTATGAGGCGGTTGTGGCCATAAATCCCAGTTTTGCCCCCGCGGCAAATAACCTGGCCTATATCTACTCTGAATACCTGGGCGAGACCGACAAAGCCGTGAAGCTGGCGAAAACTGCCAGGGGGATAGACCCCGACAACCCGAATATTGGCGATACACTCGGCTGGGCCCTTTACAAGCAAAGCCATTACGAATGGGCGTTGGAATATTTGCAGGGGAGTGCTGCAAAGCTGCCCGACAGCGCCGAGGTCCTGTTTCATCTGGGTATGGTGCAATACCAGCTCGGCAGCTATGCCGAGGCCAAGCAGACCTTGAGCCGCGCCCTGGAAAAAGGGGGCGAGTTCAGGGGGGCATCGGAGGCAAGGGGTGCGCTGGAACAGATAGCGGCGAGTGAGCAGAAAAAGCAAAACTAAATAATTCCGGGTCTTCCGGCAAATGAGTACCCGTGGTTCGGATTTTTGCCCCGAGGGGGCTGCATATAATAGCCCAGGGTCAGAGGAGCGCCACCCTGGGGTTGTGACGCCAACAAGAACCAGTTCTTACCCTGTA
>Ga0187867_10001496_pt1 | contig 20198 bp, 15 predicted proteins | sample June2016WEW_13_1_FD_132976 | JGI IMG/M metagenome (GOLD analysis project Ga0187867, IMG submission 132976) | Peatland microbial communities from SPRUCE experiment site at the Marcell Experimental Forest, Minnesota, USA - June2016WEW_13_10 | ecosystem: Environmental > Terrestrial > Soil >...
GATGGCCGCCAACAGCTTCGACATCCGCAACAGTTGCGTAGTCTCGATGCGGTTCTGGTAAGGGAACGCATCCGGCCGGGTGCGGATCGCCATCACGATCTCTTCCAGCGAGGCGTTGCCGGCGCGTTCGCCGATGCCGTTGATCGTTGACTCAATTTGCCGCGCGCCCGACCGGATCGCCGCCAGAGTGTTGGCGACGCCCATGCCCAAATCGTTGTGGTTGTGCGTGGAGACGATGACGTTCTCGATCCCCGGGACCTTCTCGAAGATCTGAGTGTACATCCGCTCCATGTCTTCCGGCATGGCGTAGCCGACGGTGTCCGGCAGGTTGATCGTGGTGGCGCCGGCCTTGATCGCCGCCTCGCAGCAGCGTGCCAGGAAATCGATGTCGCTGCGGGTGGCGTCTTCGGCCGACCATTCCACGTCGTCGGCATGATTGCGGGCGAGTTTCACGGATTCCACCGTGGCGGCAATCACTTCGTCGGGGGTCAACCGCAGCTTGTATTTCATGTGCAGATCGCTGGTCGCGATCACGATGTGGATGCGCCGCCGTTTGGCGCTTTTCAGGGCTTCCGCCGAGGCCATCACGTCCTGCGCACCGGCCCGGGACAGACTGGCCAGCACCGGGCTGTCGGCACGCTGGCCGATTGTTTCGGCGATGGTCTTGACGCTTTCGAAGTCGCCGGGCGAGGCGATGGCGAAGCCGGCTTCCATGACATCGACGCCTAGCTCGGTCAACGCCTCGGCCATGCGGATCTTCTCGTTCAGGTTCATCGAGAAGCCAGGCGATTGCTCGCCATCGCGCAGCGTGGTGTCGAAGATGATGATGCGGCCGTCTTCCAGCTTGCCGAAGCTGGGGTGGTTGATGGGCATTTTCGGACTCTCCTTGGATTTCGTCACACGACTTGCCTCAGGTTCCCCTGAGCGAAGCCGGCGTTCAACGACCCGGCGAAGCGCTCAGGGGCGGGTAAGTCGAAGAAGGAGGAGGGAGGACGGGCGCAGCAGCGCGCACGCAGGGGCGTGTGCGGTCGGGGCGCCCCGGGGGGCGACGTTGCGCGCGGCGCGGGTCATGGGAGAGCCTATAAAGGGGGAAACGATCCGGTGCAAGCGGGGTTGGCCAGCGGGGGGTGGACGGACAGCCGGATGGCTGCCCATCCGGCCGGTTCAGCGCGAAAGCACTTGCGTGCCTTCGGTGTGCACCGCTTCAAGCTGCCCAGGGTCCAGGCCCAAAGCATGCAGGATCGTCGGCGCGATCTGCGTCGTGAAGGTCAGCGCCGGGTTGTAGCCCGGCCAGACCTGCGGCGAGGAAACCAGCAACGCCACGTTGCGGTCGTCGTCCGAGAATCCGCCATGCTCGGCCAGCTTGGTCCCGCTGGTGCAGATCACGCCATGGTTGGTGATCGCGATGAAGTCCGGCACCCGAGTATTGCTGAACGGGTCCCCATATAGCGGCGTCAGGTCATCACGATCGAGCAATTGGGCGATTTGCAGCTCAGCCGCATGGGCCAGGATATAGGCCTTCGCGTCAGCATAGTACGGATTGCCGGTCGCTGGGTTGGTGGCTTGCTGCAACTCGGGGGACAGCCACACCAGCGCCTCGTCGTCGCAAATCTCGAAGCCGTTCGCACCGAAGCCCGGGGCAGCGGAGTACGGCGAGTCCGAAATCGTCTTGCGATCCGCCGGGTTGATCGGCGATTGACCGTGCTTGGCACTGACGATGATCAAGGTGGATTGATCGAGGCCCTTGGCCTCCAGTTCCGCCGTGAACTTGCCAAGCGCGGCATCGACGAACTCGAACTCCTCGGTCAGTGCATTGCCCGGGGTGGCGTTGGCGTCGAGATAGCCACCGGTCAGGGTTTTGTCCGTGTCGGCATCGCCGGCCTTGGCCAGCTTCTGACCGACGCTGACGGCCTGGAAGTTCATTCCGAAGATCGCCGGCACCTGTTTCTTCTCGGTACGCGTGCTGTTGTAGCCATCGATCCAGTTCAACACCGCCTGAACCTTCATCGAGTCGTAGGTTTGAACGCCTTTGAAGCTGGTGGTGTAATCGTCGCCCGCTAATGCGCCGGCATCGAGCGTATCCTGGGAGTTGATTTCGGGTGCGAACAACTCGTCGAGACCTTTGCCGGACGGGCCGGCCAGATCCTCATACGCCGGATGCTTGTCGGACCACACGGTGCGCATGCCGGCTGCTTTGATGACTTCGAAGATGGTGTTGGTCCGGACATACTCGTGCGGGAACACCGGCACGCATTTACCGTCGACGACATGGCGTTGCATGTGGTCTGGATCGAGTTGCGTATAGACCTTGCCCAATGTGCCACCACCGGTAAAGTCGGCGACAAGGGCTGTGGTGTAATTGTAGGTCTTGTCCAGCTCTTCGAAATTGGTCACTTCGGTGCCGGCATTTCCGGTACAGCCCGGATCAGGCAGGCCTTGGCTGGTGTAGGAATCCTTCGACGGATACTCCTTGCGGTCGTAGCTGTCGTCATAGAACAAACCGCCATTCTTCGGCGTCGCACCCGTGACCTGGGCCAGCATGCCCGGATAGCTGTCCGATGGCGCCGTCGTGAAGGCGTTCGGATAGATGATGCCTTGGTGGGCAAGCTTTGCGAAGTTGCTGTTCGGATGGTTCCTGATCCAGTTGTTCAGGTCGACGGAGTGCATGCCGTCCACGCTGATCAACAGGACATGCTGATAGTTGTGGCCGACGGCTGCATCCTGATCGTCATCGGCACGAACGGTTTGGCTGCCGGCCGCGAGCAGCGCTGAGACGCCGACCACGGTAGACATCAGATGGTTTCGAAATGAACGCATGACCTGGTCCCCTGGGGTTTGTCGAATGGGCCTCACTCCGAGGCGCCGCACCCTATTCCGAGTGCTGCGACATACCGATGACGCATCGATGTCGGTCTTATTACATTCGTATGTTGGCGCGGTTCGTTACCTTGCAGTACAGGATAGAACATTGAGCCACAGCGAGGTCTCGAAAATCCGCTGATTGATCGCATCCGAGGTCGGGCTGCGACAACCGTCAATTGATCCTGCGGCCGGACCCGAATTCGCAGAGATCGAGGCAGCAGCGGCGCGTTCAGACAGGCTTTCGGTCAGGTTCGAGCACCGTCGAGGTGCCTGAACCGCACGCGATGATGCGAACCGGTCCTACAACCCCGAACGGGCAGCCAGACAACCAGTCGCTGACTTATCATTTCACAAGCCACGTCAGAGTGAGGGACATGTGGCAACGTGACCAAATGTTCATCCGAATCCGATCAACCATCGACCTGATCAATCGTTTCAGACTAACCTCAAATCGCCGGGATCGTCACCCCCACCATGTCGCCCTCGCGAACAATCGCCGCAAGTTGCTCGACACTCCAGCCTTCCGTGCCGGCCGGTCGTTTCGGCAACACCATCCACCGATAATCCGCCGTCGAGTCGACAACGTGGATTTTTATAGTCTCCGGCAAGGTGGTACGAAACTCCGCCAGCAGCCCACGCGGATCGCGTACTGCGCGGGCTCGATACGCTGCCGATTTGTACCAAAATGGCGGATAGCCCAGTACTGCCCGCGGATAACAGCTGCACAGCGTGCAAACGACGAGGTTGTGCACATCGTCAGTGTTTTCCAACACGCCCAGAGGCGGCATGCCGCGCATGGGAATATTCATTGCCTCGGCGGCCTTGGTACCGTCTTCCAGCATCAACGCCCGATACGCGGGATCCGTCCAGGCCCGCGCCACCATTTTCGCCCCCTGGCCTGGGCTTGCATTGTCAGTGGCTGCCATCCGTTCGGCGACTTCCGCTTGCGTAACAAGATTCTTGTCCGCCAGCAGCTTGCGCAGCGCAATCAGCAGGGCCTCACCGTCCGCTTCGATGACGTTCATGGCTGATCCAACCAATGCTCATAGATTTCCACGACCACTTCGTCCTGCTTCCCGCCGTCCGGCCAGAGTTCCTGCATCGGGAAGGCCACATGGTATAACGATCGTTCCGCTGCCGGTCGTGCGAACGCGAGGTCTTCCGGGTTCGGGTAATGCCCCAGATAACGCAGGATGCGACCTTTGTGACCGCGCAAATAGTGCGGGGTGCGGATATGCACCGGTCCGCGCGTCTCCGGCCAGTCGTCCTTCACCGTTACGGCGTCACCAGGAGAAAATCTCATGTCTCCTCCAGCGCCGCACGCAGCTCCGCCTCGGTGACAATCCCCTTACGCAACAGATTGTCGGCGAGCGAGCGGATCCAGCGGCGGTAATAGCTCAGGCGGTGATACTCGGCCTCCGGGATCGCTTCGATGCCGCGCCGCATCTCGTCGACCGTCATCATCTGCTTTGCCCGCAGCACGCCGGACAGCGCGTCCACCTCGCGGTCGAATGCGGTCAGCGCGTGCGGCTCGATGTCCACTGCTTCGCACATGAATTTCGCCACGCCGCCGAGATCGTGGGGGGAGCGTTTTGTGTCGTCTGCCATGCCCCGACCTTACCGCGAGCCATCGCCCCGGTAAATCACCAACGCGGTCACGCCGGCCGGGTGCCCAGGGCAATGATGACCTGACCGGCGAGCACCGATACCAGCATGATCAATGCCACCGGCCAAACCGCACCAGGGTGCCACAGCTCCACCGCCACGGTGCACAGCATGCCATAGCCCATCTGGAAAAACCCATACAGGCCGGACGCCGCGCCGATCGTGCGAGGATTGACGCTGACCGAGCCCGCCAATGCAAACGGACTGGCCATCCCTGCGCCCACCATGAACAGAGTCACCGCTCCGGTCACCACGGGCGCGGACAACATGTCGAAAACGTCGAACAGCCCAAACAGCGCGGCGCCGAGGATGGTGACGAAATTGGCCAGCCGTAGGCCGCGCCTCAGCCCAACGATCCGCGACAACCGGTTGGCCAGAAAACTCCCGGTGCCGACCCCGCCCATCAGCAGCACGTAGTACAACCCGACCTCCTGCGTTGGCCGGTGCAGCACGTTTTCGAAAATGAATGGCGAGGCGGACATGAACGCATAAAACGACGTCGTCGAGCATGCACCTCCCACCGCGTAACCCAGGAACGACCGTGACCGCAGCAAGAGCGCGTAGCCGGTCAGCAGCGACCCGGCCGACGTGCCGCCACTCCGTTGCCGGTTGGTTTCAGGCAAAATCAGCAACGAGACCAGCAATGTCAGGCCGCCCATCGCGGCCAGCAGCACATAGCTCGCCCGCCAGTCGATGTAGGCAGTGAGATAACCTCCCACCGCCGGTGCCAGAGCAGGTATCACCGACATCACCAACGTCAGCATCGCCAGTTGACCTGCCGCCTTATCCGGCGTGGCGGCGTCACGCACGGCCGCGCGGCCCAATACCAGGCCCGCGCAACCGCCGATCGACTGCAGGATGCGGGAGCCGATCAGCACGCCCGCATTAGGTGCGCAGGCGGTGACAATGCTGGCGGCAGTGAACAGGGTAAGCCCGACCAGCAACACCGGCCGCCGGCCGAACCGGTCCGACACCGGCCCGTAGAACAACTGGCCGAAGGCGAGCCCCACCAGATACAGCGTGATCGTCAATTGCGTCGTGCTGATCGACATGTGCAGAGCCCGCGCCGTGGCCGGCAGCGCCGGGATGATCACATGCATGCCCATCGTGCCGCAGGCGGTCAGCGCCACCAGCAACAGAAACGGAGCCTTGAACTGTTCGCCGGAGGCGCGGCCAAAGGGCGGGGTCGTCAGCAAGCGCATCGGTCGCCTCGGTCTGCGGCGCCGCGGGAGGCTTCCTCGGGTGCCTGGGGTGTCCTCGTTTGCCTGAGGTGAATGAACGCTCCCTGGCGCATGGTTCGGGCGGAGCCTTGACCGTCAGACAAGGCACCGCATTTCTGATCCGTTGCCTATGTGCTGTAACAGTGGAAAGACCCGGACGCCAACCGCCCGCCCCTTCACCGGCGCGCCGGTGTGGCGCACATTCAATTCCAGTACTGACCGATGGAACCGATGCACAGCCTGCGCCCAACGACTCGCCGCGAATTCGGCCAGCGCTGACGGAGACCGCGAATGTCCCAGGCCTTGATGATCCCGCCGCCCGCGCTCTTCATGCCACAGAAGCAGCCGGCAAAACCGCTGACCAACCGCTTCAAGGTGGTCTCCGACTACCAGCCTGCCGGCGACCAGCCCACCGCCATCACCGAACTCGTGCGCGGCATCGCCGCCGAGGACCGCGATCAGGTTCTGTTGGGCGTCACCGGCTCCGGCAAGACCTTCACCATGGCCAAGGTGATCGAGGCGGTGCAGAAACCAACCCTGATCCTGGCCCCGAACAAGACTTTGGCAGCGCAGCTATATGGCGAAATGAAAAGCTTCTTCCCAAATAACGCGGTGGAATATTTCGTCAGCTACTACGATTACTATCAGCCCGAGGCCTATGTTCCGCGCACCGACACCTATATCGAGAAAGACGCCCAGATCAACGAACAGATCGACCGCATGCGCCACGCCGCCACGCAGATGCTGCTGGAGCGCAACGATGTCGTGATCGTCGCCTCGGTGTCGTGCATTTACGGTATCGGCTCGGTCGAAACTTATGCGAAAATGGTGGTGAAGCTGGAGGTCGGCGGTTCGATCGACCGCGACACGCTGGCCCGCGCGCTGGTCGATCTGCAGTACCGTCGCAACGACACCTCGTTCCAGCGCGGCAACTTCCGCCTGCGCGGCGAAATTGTCGACATCTTCCCGAGCCATTACGAGGACCGCGCCTGGCGCATCACACTGTTCGGCGATGAAATCGAATCGATCCACGAATTCGACCCGCTGACCGGTGAAAAGGCCGCCGCGCTGAAGGAAATCACCGTCTACGCCAACAGCCACTACGTAACGCCGCGGCCGACCTTGGCGCAGGCGATCCGCGATATCAAAATCGAACTCAAAGCCCGCATCGAGGAACTCACCCGCGAAGGCAAACTGCTGGAAGTGGAACGGCTGACCCAACGGACCACGTTCGACATCGAAATGATGGAAACCACCGGCTCGTGCAAAGGCATCGAGAATTACTCGCGGTATCTGACCGGACGCGAGCCCGGCGACCCGCCGCCGACCTTGTTCGAATACCTTCCTGAAAACGCTCTGCTCATTGTCGACGAATCGCACGTCACCGTCCCGCAACTTGGCGGCATGTATCGCGGCGACTTTGCCCGCAAAAGCATCCTCGCCGAGTTTGGCTTCCGCCTGCCGTCGTGCATCGACAACCGACCGCTGAAGTTCGAGGAATGGGAACGCTTCCGGCCGATGTCGATCTTTGTTTCCGCCACACCAGGTCCGTGGGAGATGGACCGCACCGCCGGCGTGTTCGCCGAACAGGTCATCCGTCCCACCGGCCTGATCGATCCGGTCACCGAAATCCGGCCGGTGGAACATCAGGTCGACGATTTGCTGGCCGAATGTCGCACCGTCGCCGCCGGCGGCGGACGTGTCCTGGTTACCACGCTGACCAAACGCATGGCCGAAGATCTCACGGATTATCTCACCGAACACGGCGTCAAGGTTCGCTACCTCCATTCCGATATCGACACATTGGAAAGAATCGAAATCATCCGTGACCTGCGGCTGGGCGTGTTCGATGTGCTGGTCGGGATCAATCTGTTGCGCGAAGGTCTCGACATTCCGGAATGTTCGCTGGTGGCGATCCTTGACGCCGACAAGGAAGGCTTCCTGCGCTCGCAGACCTCGTTGATCCAGACCATCGGCCGTGCCGCCCGCAACATTGATGGCCGGGTCATCCTGTACGCCGACACCATGACCCGTTCACTGCGTGCCGCGATCGAAGAAACCGAGCGCCGCCGCAACAAACAACGCAGCTGGAACGAAGACCACGACATCACCCCGCAGTCCGTGCGCAAGCAAATCGGCAAGGTGCTGGAAAGCGTGTTCGAGCAGGATTACGTCACGGTCGCTCCGGTCAAGGACGCTGGGATCGCCGAATTCGTCGGCAAGGACCTGAAATCCGCCATCGCCGATCTGGAGAAACGCATGCGTGCCGCCGCCGCCGATCTGGAATTCGAGGAAGCCGCCCGGCTGCGCGACGAAATCAAGCGTCTGGAGGCGCTCGACCTCGGCCTGGAACCACCGCCCCGAGCCAGCGCCAGCCTGCGGCCACGACGGGATCGGACACCGGAACCGATGGGGCCCGGTGGTGGCGGCTATGACCCCAGCAAGCGGCGCGGCAGGAGTGGGATGCGGCGCCGAGGACCATGAAGTTTACCATTCCCGCCACGATCCCTCGTGCGGCGCTGATTACCGGGGGGGCACAGCAGTTGGCGATTGCCGGCGCGCTGGAAGGCGCGGGGTTCGCAATCGCGTTACAGTGCCACACGGACATCGAACTCGACCCACCCGGCAGTGCCGTTTTGCTACCGGCCGATCTGAGCGACGAAGACCAGACGGCGTCCCTGCTCGACCGTGCTGCCACGGCGCTTAACCAGCCGATTGGCGTGCTGGTGAACGGGGCCAGCGCGCACGGGCGCGACACCTGGGATGCCGCGACCCGTGCAACCTGGGACATGCACATCGAGACCAACCTGCGCGCGCCGATGGTCCTGACCCAGCAGTTCGCCAGGGCATTGCCGGCATCGCAGGAAGGCGTGGTGATCAATTTGCTGGACCAGCGCATTTGCCCGCAACTGGTGTCCTATACGTTGTCGAAGGCGGCACTCTGGACCTTGACCCAAACCATGGCGCTTGCCCTGGCGCCGCGGATCCGGGTCAACGGAATTGTGCTGACGGGCGGCAACGCCGCAGACGAGGCCGCGCAAGATAACGCGCCCCGGTTTGCCAACCGGGAAACCAGCGCGGATGAAATCGGCCGTGCCGTGCTGGCCATCCTTGCGCTGACGTCGATGACCGGTCAGATGATCGTCCCGGACGGCGCCCCGCCGCCGCCGGCCTGAACGCCCAGGAGGCCAACGGACACGCCCAATGGACACACAACGTATAGCCGATGTGGCACGGGGTCTGCGGCACGTGTTTCTTCGCGACATGGTGCTGCAAGCCAGCATCGGCGTGCATCCGCCCGAGCACGAGGCGACTCAGCGCGTGCGGATCAACGTCGATCTGGGCGTGTTGGACGACGGCGCCCGTGCGTTATCGCGCACCGGCGTTGGCCGCGACGAGCTGACCAGAGTCGTCGATTACGAGCGGATCGCCAACGCGGTGCGCCAAATCGTTGCCGCCGGCCATGTCAGACTGGTGGAAACCTTGGCCGAACGGATTGCTGAAGCCTGCCTCACCGACCCTCGGGTCGATCTCGCGCGGATCCGGGTCGAGAAGCTGGATGCGTTCCCCGATTCGGCCTCGGCAGGGGTGGAAATCGAGCGGCGGCAGCGAAACTAATCACAAGCGCGAACCCTGGTGCTGCCCGTCGCCATTTCTGCCGTATCGCCGCGTGACAGGCCTGTCATTGGATTAAATATACCAGTTAAATCAATTGGTTGCACACTGAGTAAAATTTAATCAATCCCTAGGAAACCCAGGGAAACCGCCACGTTCATGCGAATGTCAAAAACCTTTTCGACAGGGTTATCCACAGTTTTTGTGGATGACCCGCTAACCCATTGATACAGGCGAGCCCCGCCACGATTTCATCGCTGGTATGCGGTTTCTGCCCATAATGACAGCACCAACCGCACCGAATCACGACCGCGTGATCCAGCCTCCCTCTCCCCCGAACCGCGCAAAACGCGGTATATAGGACAACATGATCCCTCCCGAGCCCAACCCGCAAGAGCCCACCAAAGGTGTGCCCCCATCTGGTGTAAGCGTGATCGAGGCGGCAATGGCCACCATGCCGGCCAATCCCGGCGTGTACCGGATGCTCGACCAAAAGGGCGACGCGCTTTACGTCGGCAAAGCGCGCAGCCTGAAAAGGCGGGTGTTGTCCTACACCCAGATCGGCCGGTTATCGGAACGTTTGCGACGCATGGTCTCCGAGACTGCGTCGATGGAGGTCATCACCACCCATACCGAGGCCGAGGCGCTGCTGCTGGAAGCAAACCTCATCAAGCGCCTCAAGCCGCGGTTCAACATCGTGCTGCGGGACGACAAGTCCTATCCCTGGCTGATGCTGACCGAAGATCATCCGTTTCCGCAGATCGCCAAACACCGTGGCGCCCGCCTTCGCAAGGGCTCCTACTACGGCCCCTTCGCCTCCGCCTGGGCAGTCAATCAAACCGTGACGGCCATGCAACGGGTATTTTTGTTGCGGTCCTGTGCCGACACCGTGTTCGCCAATCGCACCCGGCCGTGCTTGCTATATCAAATCAAGCGTTGCTCAGGACCCTGCGTCGGCCGCATCGACGCCGACGAGTACCGCAAACTCGTTGGCCAGGCCAAGACATTTCTGGCCGGCAAATCCGGCATCGTGCAACAGGAACTGGCCGGCGAAATGGAACATGCGGCCGAGGCGCTGGAGTTCGAACGCGCCGCCGCAGTCCGCGATCGCATCCGGGCATTGACGTTTGTGCAAGGCAACGACGTGGTGAACCCGGCGAGCCTGGAGGACGCCGACGTCATCGCTGCGTACCAGATCGCCGGTCAGACCTGCGTGCAGGTGTTCTTCGTGCGCGGCGGCCGCAACAACGGCAACCGCGCGTTCTTCCCGTCGCATGCGCGTGCCGAAGAAGCACCGGAAGTGCTCAGCGCCTTCATCGGTCAGTTTTATGATGACAAGCCGCCGCCGCCTTTGCTGCTGATCAATCACGAGTTGCCGGAACAGGATCTGGTGGCCGAGGCGTTGACGCTCAAAGCCGGCCGCAAGGTCGAACTCCATGTGCCGCGTCGTGGCGAAAAACACGATGTTATCCAGCACGCCGAAATCAACGCGCGCGAGGCGCTGGAACGCAAACTGGCGGAGTCAGCTGGTCAGGCAAAGCTGCTGGAAGGCGTCGCCCGGCTGTTCGGTATGGATGCCACCCCGGAACGGATCGAGGTCTACGACAACTCCCACATCATGGGCACCAACCCTTACGGCGTCATGATCGTATCGGGATCAGAAGGTTTCATCAAGGCCGCGTATCGCAAGTTCGGCATTCGCGGGGCGATCGCTCCGGGCGACGATTTCGCCATGATGAAGGAGGTGCTGACGCGCCGCTTCTCCCGCGGGCTGAAAGAACAGGCCGAAGGAGCGCCGGCGTCGGACTGGCCGGACATCGTGCTGATCGACGGCGGTGCGGGCCAGTTGTCGGCGGCGCGGGCCGTGCTGGACGAGCTGGGTGTGTCCGACGTCAAACTGGTGGCGATCGCCAAAGGACCGGATCGCGACGCCGGCCGCGAGTGGCTGCACACCGACGGCATGGCGCCGTTTCAGTTACCGCCGCGCGATCCGGTCTTGTATTTCCTGCAACGCATTCGCGACGAGGCGCATCGTTTCGCAATCACCACGCATCGCGCCGGCCGCTCGAAAGCCATCAGGCAAAGCGAACTGGACGAGGTGCAAGGCATTGGCGCAGCTCGCAAACGCGCCTTGCTGAACCATTTCGGCTCGGCACGCGGCGTGAAGATGGCGGGCCTTGGCGACCTGGAGGCAGCGCCCGGCATTAACAAGGAAATCGCCCGCCGGGTCTACGCGCATTTTCATCCCGGCGTGCGACTGGAAGGGGTTGGGTAACCGGCCCCAACTACGCTGCGTGATCGAACCGCTGGATCGTCGCCTTGCGGCGCAGGTCGCGCATCAATTGCCGCGAAACCGTCTCGACCCGATCGGTAATCATGCGGCGGCGGACGTCATCCCTGGTCAGAATCGCAGTATTCTTCTGCTCCTTCGAGCAGATGATAACGACCGCGATACCATCGGTCGCGACCAGCGGCTGACTGGCCTGCCCGACCGGCAGTTTGGTCAGCAGATCCCGAAACTGCGGCGGCGTCACCGTCTCAAGCCGGATTTCGCCAGGATCGACCGGCCGCGCGGACGGATTAGCCTTGGCGGCTTCTTCCATTTGCGGGCAACTCTTGATGTTGGCTGCCAGGGTATGCGCCCTTTCCAACGCCTGACGCTGCTGATCGGTCGGATGCTGCGGATCGAGCGGCACAGTAAACGGCAAGAATACCTGGCGCAGCGTGACGAACGTGCCCGTGTCGTTGCCGACCTGGCGTTTGCCCTGCAGGGTGACGATGTCAAACCCGCCCGGCACCTTCACCGGATTGCTGACCGCGCCGACCGGCATCTCAACAACCAGGCTCGCCACCTGCGGGTCGAGCTGATCGGGTTGCACCCAGCCAAGCTCACCGCCTTCCAGCGCGCTCTGGGTCTGGCTGAACTGTGCGGCAACCGCCGAGAACACTGCACCTGATCGCAACTCCCCAATCACCGTCTCGGCAAATCGCTGCGCGTCGGCGATGTTCGCGGGATCGTCGACCGGAATGAAAATTTCGCCGACATGATATTCCGGTTTACCGATCTGCGCCTCGTGCAGATGCATTTGCTCGTCGATTTCGGCGTCGCTGATATTGAGCTTGTCGGCCAGTTGTTCCTTCAACACCTGGGTCCAGGCCAGCTGCACGCGAATTTGGTCGATCAGCGTGCGCACGCTGACACCCATGGACGCCAGCTTTGCGCGCAGGGCGCCCTCCGGCATGTTGTTGCGCTGCTCGATGTCATGGATGGCATCGGCGATTTGCTTGTCCGGGATGACGACCTTGCGCCTTTGGGCTTCCTGCAGGCGCAGCCGCTCATCGATCAATTGATTGGCGATCTGGGTCCTGAGCCGGTCGATCACATCAGGCGTGTTGGGCAGACCGGTCGATAACGCAAATAGCCGCGCACGGTTGTCCACATCGCCGCTGGTGATCACGTCGCCGCTGACCACCGCCACGATCCGCATGCCAGGCAGCGGCGTTCCAATCACCGGCATCCCGGCGGATGGCGTCTGAGCAGGGGCCGCCTCGGGCGCCGGCATGCCGCGTTGCCGTGCCGGCGTCTGTGCCAACGGCGCAGGCGCACTGACCGACAGTAGCAAACACGCCCCCAGAACCACGCCGCCCAGGGTCCCTGGGCGCGGTAGCAGGGAAGGCCTTGGGCGGCGGTGGCGCGACCGATAAAACATCCCGGTGGGCGTCCTCTGACTGGCTGGCATCAACATCATCCCTGTATCAGATCGCGCGGTAGCCGAACTGGCCGATTGTCTTGAACGTGAAGAAAAACAGCACTGCGGTTGAACCATGGTCGTTCAACAGCGTGGTGTATCGCCGGATAAAGCGCACGTCGAGGATAAAGCACTCGTCCTCATAAGCGGCGGTCGCACCATAATATATCATCTGATTGGTCGCCAGATTCCGCCGTGCCGAGAGGCTGAACCGGTAATGCCCCCAGCGGCTGGAGACTCCCGCCGTGGCCTCATTGCGTGGCTCGAAATAGCCGGATGTCGACGGCAACGGCTGCGGGTTGTCGTAGAAGTAAAACGGATCGAATGTGGTATAAAGATATCCCCCGGTCAGGCGAAATTTATCGGTGCCGAGAGACATCGAGGCATCGGCCATGCGGGTATTGAAGCTCGCTTTGTCAAGCCGTGTGCGATAGGTCGCCGAGAGCCAGGGTGTCGGCGAGAATGACGCACGCGCAACAATATCGGAGACGGAATCGTGCAGCCCAGAGGCCGCCGGGAACATATTATCCACACCCGCCTGATAGGATTGGCCCACCAAACCGTCGAGTACCGTACCGCCCAGATACCACGCGCCATGCAGCGCCGCATTGAGCCGGGTGCCGCCTTCCAGACGATCAATCCCCAGGAATCGATTGAACCCGAACAGATTGGCGTCGGAGAATTCGAAGCTCAGACTGTCCTCGTTTGGGATCCGCTGAAACTGACTATCGCCGGTTCTGGGCTGCACGACGAGTTGCAGATGCGGCTCGATCAGTTGTGTCCCCCAACTCCCTGAATCACGCATCCAGGGCCAGTTCATGTCCACAGCCACTCCCGGCTGCGCCTGCGCCGTGTCGAGGTTGTGACGAAGGCCGTAATTCGGCTGCTCATTGAACTGCGATGCATCGTATGCCGCCGCGTCGCCATGCAGCGTGATCTTCCACAAATCGCCGACCGGCCCCTGAAACGGGCGTTCCCAGTTCAGTGTCAGATTGGCACGCCTTGTATCGGTGCCGACATCCCGAATCACGTTGAACATACCAGTGTCTACAGACAGCCGCCCGCCCCAATCGTCCGGCGTGCCGACATAGCTGTAAATGTAGCGTGGCAACACCAGCGGAAGTTTGTCGGTCGCGATTTGTGTGATCAGGCCCTGGTAACCTTTGACATCGACGCGCGAGTAGGAACCTTCGCCGAACCCCTCCAAATAAATGTTGCTCGGCAACACGTTGGAGTCGCCGGCCAGACCGAGCAGAATGTGCTCGTTAAGCACGAACAGGCTGGACGATGCGCGATTGATGTCGAAGCCCCAACGCCACGTGTCGTCGATCGCGAACTGGCCACGGCTGGCGAAGCTACCTTGCGCTGACCCTAACTCGTAGCCACCGGCCAGGTTGACGAACAGCGTGCCGCTGTCGAAGCTGTGCCGGTACTGAGTGTCGATAATTGCACCCGCCCGCGTTGCGATCACCGGCGTGAACGTCGCATCCGATTGCCCGTCGATCACCCAATAATAGGGCTGCCCATAAAATCCGCCGAGTTGCGACGACGTGCCGATGACCGGAGGCAAGATACCCGATTGCCGCGGCACCGAGGGGTCGGGGTGCATCAGCCACGGCGTATAGGCCACCGGAATGCCATCCATCAGCAACGTGGCATCGCGATACTCGATCGTCTTGTGTTCCGTATCTTGCAAGGCCGACGCGGCCCGAACCTCCCATAATGGCGGCCGGGTCGGATCCTGCTTACAAAGGTTACAGGCGGTATAAACCACGCGCGACAACTCGTTCAGCGCACCGCCGGTCCGCCGCATACCGTTTGCCGCCAACTTGCCGTTGTTGGCCAACAATCCGCGGACGGTCTTGAGGATGCCGTTACTCATGTCACGGCTCAGTTCGGCGTATTGGGCGAACAGCACCTGACCATCGGGCTGCATGATCACGACGTTGCCGATCGCCACGACCACGCCGGTCTGGCGATTGAAACTCATTTGATCCGCCCTGACGATGCGGCCGGCCTGCCAAACTTCGACGTGACCACGCGCTATGACCATACTGTTGTCGCGATCGTATTCGACCTCGTCCGCGGTGAATGTCACTGGCTCGTCTTTCGACACCGGCGGGCCGGTGGTGACGAAAGAGCTCTTTTGTGCCCAAACAGCCGCTGGCATCAGCATCAGAACTGGCATCAGCATCAGAATGGGCAAAATGGCGGCGGCAATCAGACCCAGCCGGAGCATCGTCAGTCGCATCGTCAGCCGTCTTCCGTGTGCAACAGCAGTGCCACCGCCAACATGAGCCCGGATGCGGCCGGCGCCCAGGCCGCGAGGAATACGGGGAGGGCGCCGGATTGGCCGAACTCTTCAGCGACCTTGGAGATCGTGAACAACGCAAAACCCGCCGACGCACCGCCACCGATCATCTTTGCCACGCCGCCGCGGCGGGTCTGCCGCATGGAAAATCCGGCTGCCACCAGCGCCATTGTCGCGCAAAGCAAAGGCAACGCCAGCAACGTCTGAAAATGCAAACGGTGGCGAACCGATGAGAAACCAGATCGTTCTAATAGAGATATGAAATCCGGCAGCACCCAAACCGACAACGTGTCGGGTGAGGCAAAGCTGTCCTGCACCCGCGCCACAGTCAAATCAGTCGGCAGCCGAATTTCCCGCGGCTTATCCGGCAACTGATCCGGCCGAATGGTGCGCGCGTTCTCGAACTCCCATTGTCGCTTCGCGAGGACCCCTTCGGAGGCCTCGATCCGCGACAGCAGATGATCCGTATCGTCCAGGCGGAACACGCTGACCGGTCCGGTTGTCAGTTGCTCACCGTGCAGCGCGACGCCGTAGGCATGGATGATGGCGACGCCTTTGGTGCCCTGTTCGTGATCCGACTGGCGGAGCCAAAGCTGGCCGCCGTTCAACGCCAGCGGGCCGCCGCCGGTTTGAATATACTCGGTCTCCAGCGCCTCAGCTCGTGCCAGCATCGCTGACGAGAGTGGACTGATCCCCGCCGTTGTGATGGCGCCCAAAAGCAGCGCGCAGACGGTGGGAACGCACAGGAACTCCCAGGCGGAAACGCCGGCAGCGCGGGCGACAACCAGCTCGGATGTCCGCGTCAGTCGCCAAAAGCACAGCAGGCCGCCCAGAAGCACCGCGAACGGCAGAATCTGGATCATGATGTACGGCACGCGCAACGCTGCGATCTCGCCCACCAGGGTGAACGTTGCGTCCGGCTTGCTGACCGACCGGCGCAACAGTTCAAGGAAATCGAACATCGCAACGAGCAGCGACAATGCCACCCACGCCGCTGCGATGGCCGTCACGAATTGCCGCGCGATGTAGCGCGACAGGGTGATGGTCAAGGTCACGCGGAGGCGGCTCCAATCGGCGTTTCGGACGGCGGTTCGGATGCAGTGGGTGCGCGTCTCGACCAGCGATCGGGAGCGAACAACACGATGCCGCAGACGATGCCTGGCAGTAGCGTACGCAGCCAGATCAGTGGAATCAGCGCGTTGTCGCGTGCAGCCAGGCCGTCGATGGTCAGGCCAAGTGCCACCAGCAGCACAACAGTCAGAACCGAGCCCAACGGTCGAAGGAAACCGCCGTGCCGCTGAAATGCCCCGGTCAGCACCGAAACCAATGCCACCAGTGCGTAGGAAATCGACGCCAGCGGGCTGGCGAGCCGCTTATGGGCCTCGGCCACCCATTTCGGCACGTCGCGAGGCAATGCAAGTCGCGGATGGAACAGCTCGCCCAGACCGACTTCCGACATATCCGCTGGGCGTTCACCTTCCGGACCTGCGGCGTCGGTAAGATCGATTTCATTTTGCGCGAAGGTCAGCATGTCGAGCCGACCAGTCTGGTGATCGATTTCCTGGCGGCTACCGTTCATCAACAAGACCCGTGGGCCGTTTTTGCCTTCCACCAACTGGCCCGACTCGGCCAGGATGGTGGCGTGGACGGCGGGATCTCGGGCGTCGTCGACCAGGATGCCATGCAGCGACCCATCCGGTGAGCGGGTGCGGACATAGACCACGAGCTTGTCGGAAATCGAGGTGAACACCCCTTCCTGCAACAGGAACGCGGCAACCTTGTTACGGATTTCCCACTGAAACTCCCGAAACGACGCGAGCGTGTCAGGCACTACGGAAAGGTTGAGCCAGTAGCCGGCGACGGTCGCAAACAACGCCAACGCCAGGGCCGGTCGTGCCAACGCAAACGGCGAGAGACCGGCGGCGCGCATGACGGTCACCTCTCGATCGCCGGCCAGACGTTGATAGATGAACTGGATCACCACAAAGGTGGTAATCGGTAGAATGACGGCGATAAAGCTGGGGATCAGCAGCCCGGTCAGCCGCATGAACACGAGCAAAGAGAGGCCGCGATTTACTACCAGTTCGACAAATCGCAGCGACTGCGTGAGCCAGATCAACGCGGTCAGCCCAGAGGTCACCGCGATCAGCGCCCCAAAGAGCTGACGGAAAATATACCGGTCGAGCCTTGTGGGCAGGAGTACGGAACGCATGGGCAGTTTCTGCGGCACGCGACGGACCGATGCAACCCGGGCCGGGGAACTGAGAGGCAGCGCCGGGGTTTCACCCCGTACCCCGATCAAGAGGCGCTGCCCGTTGGAACCCTGCCAAGGGCCGTGGCCCTTGGAACCACTCATTTTGGTGGGTGCTCTGAGAGGGGCCAACCGTGCCGTTTCGAGGTCCGCGTCAGACCCTCTCAGTGCACCCACCCATGGACGGATTGCAAAGGCCATCGCCTTTGCTGGAGGTCCAGGAGGATCGGGCAGCGAAGAGCGCACCGATGCCTCCTGGCGGGTTCCAGGGCGGAGCCCTGGCGCTGCCCTACACCGCCGCTGCCACCGGTTTGCCATGTCTGACGCCGGGCTGCCGCCCTTGCGCGACGTCATTGCGGCGCATGGGTTGGATGCGCGTCATTCTTTGGGCCAGCATTTCCTGTTGGATGGCAATCTGACGGCACGCATCGTGCGGGCGGCCGGCGATCTGACCGGGCGCAACGTGATCGAGGTCGGGCCTGGGCCAGGCGGTCTGACCCGGGCCTTGCTGGCCAGCGGCGCAGCCCAGGTGGTCGCGATCGAACTGGACCAACGGGCGGTGGCGGCGATGGCCGAACTGGCTGCTGCCCTGCAGGACACTGGAAATCCCCGGCAATTGACGATCATCGAGGCCGATGCATTGCAGGTCGATTTGCCCAACCTTGTGCCAACGCCACGGCAGATCGTTGCCAATCTGCCGTATAACGTCGCCTCCCCCCTGTTGGTGCGGTGGCTGCGTCAGGCCTGCGCGTTCGAGCAAATGACCCTAATGTTCCAGCGCGAAGTGGCCGAGCGAATCGTGGCGCCGCCGGGAACCGCAGCCTATGGGCGGCTATCGGTGCTCGCCGGGTGGATTTGCCAGAGCCATATCGCGCTGCGGCTACCGCCCGCTGCCTTTGTGCCGCCGCCCAAGGTCTGGTCTGCGGTTGTCGTGCTGCGGCCACACGTTGTACAGCCGGAACCCGCGTTGTTCGCCGCCATGGAACGGCTGACCGCCGCCGCATTTGGCCAACGCCGCAAGATGCTGCGCGGCGCGCTCCGGCAGCTTGGCGGCGAGGCGTTGTTGGCTCGGGCCGGGATCGCGCCAGAACGGCGCGCCGAGACGCTCAGCGTTGCGGAGTTCGACCGACTCGCACGATTGCTGTGAACCGGGTGCGCCTTCGGTCACGGCCCGGACGTTGCGCCGGGCCAGCGCAAAGGCCATGCAGCCTCTCAACAACGACTGGAATCGCGCTACACTGCGCGCGACGGCCGGTTGGCCGCGCAACGCGCCGCCAGAGCGCAACAGAGGGAAACGCAACGTCATGCAAATTACTCGCCGGACCATCCTTGGCGCCGCTGCGGTTGCCGCCATCGCACCGGTCGGCAGAACCCGCGCGCAGGCTCGTCCGGTCATCCGCATCGGAGTGATCAACGATCAGTCCGGACCGTATCGCGATGTGAACGGCCCCACCAGCATCGCCTGCACAAAACAAGCGGTGCAGGAATTTGCTGCCGGGAGTTTCGACGTGGAAGTGCTGTCCGCCGATCATCAGAACAAACCCGATCTCGGCGCGGCGATTACCAAACAATGGATCGATCAGGACGGCGTGGATTTTATCCAGGATGGCGCTTCGTCGGCCGCCGCACTGGCGATCAGTTCAATTTGCAAGGATCGCAATAAGGTGTTCATTCCGACCAGCACGGCGACCTCGGACCTGACCGGCAAGGCCTGCACGCCCAATACCATTCATTGGGTTTACGATACGTACATGGAAGCGCGGTCGACCGGTGGTGCCATGGTGAGGGCCGGCGGCGACAGCTGGTTTTTCATTACGCCAAATTATGCCGCCGGCATCGCGTTCCAACGCGACACCACGCGCTTCGTCGAGTCCAACGGCGGTAAAATTCTCGGCAGCCGGCTGTATCCGTTTCCGGATACCTCAGATTTCTCAGCGCCGTTACTGGAGGCAAAGACGTCGGGCGCGAAAATTCTCGGCATCGCCGGCGCCGGCAGCGACCTGATCAACGTCGTCAAGCAGGCGCATGAATTCGCTGTGCAAAAGACCATGAATCTGGCTGCGTTGATCGCCTATTCCACCGACGTGCACTCGATGGGGTTGGACATCGCGCAAGGGCTGCGCCTGTCGGAGACGTATTACTGGGATCTCAACGATCGCACCCGGTCGTTTCAAAATCGGATCAAGGACAAAGTGACGCTTTGGCCGAACATGTCGCAGGCCGGCAATTACTCTTGCACGCTGCATTACCTGAAGGCGGTGACGGCGATGGGCGCGGCTGCGGCGAAGGCGGATGGGGCAGCGACCGTCGTTCGGATGAAGGCGATGCCCACCGATGACGACTGTTTCGGACCAGGACGGATCCGCGAGGACGGGCGGAAGATCCATCCGGTCTATCTGTTTGAAGTAAAGCAACCGTCCGAAAGCAAGCATGAATGGGATCTGTACAAACTGGTCGCGACGACCCCAGCCGATGAAGCATGGCGGCCGTTGGCGGAAGATGGCTGTCCGCTGGTCAAGGCGTGA
>Ga0187867_10001497_pt1 | contig 20197 bp, 21 predicted proteins | sample June2016WEW_13_1_FD_132976 | JGI IMG/M metagenome (GOLD analysis project Ga0187867, IMG submission 132976) | Peatland microbial communities from SPRUCE experiment site at the Marcell Experimental Forest, Minnesota, USA - June2016WEW_13_10 | ecosystem: Environmental > Terrestrial > Soil >...
ACGATCCCCAGGGTCAGAGTTACGGAAACAGCGAAACCCAACATCCACCACGCACGGCCGTCGATCTGCCTCACGTCAACCGGAAACGTCTCGGGTTTGTTCTGGCTGACCGATAGGATCGATTGCTGATTCATTGTCGTTCGAGGGTTCGCCTGGCACCCCTTGGGGATTCTAACCTGCTGAAGGAACCCAGGAAGAGTTACGAAAGTAAGACTGACCGAGTGTTAGCGACAGATACGCGGCCAGGTCCCTGTCCGTGACCTTTGGGAAAATGTCGCTTGGAGATAGCACTTACAATCGGGCGAAAGCCCATTTCGCGCCGCCGCTGCCGATTGCGAATCCATCTGTGCGAATCCATCTGGTTGGTCAGCCCAAACTGTGCTACTCTCTGCACCACTATCGTGTGGCTCAGGTCGCGTTCGCATTTGCCGGCGCTGTGCTAATCTGCCCGTGACTTCATCTGCGTCCAGAAGGCAACCGCATGGTCGAGCAGTTCGCATCAAACGACGACGCAACCGTCAAACCGCAGCACAGCAGCTTGCCGCTGGTCATCGTCGCCTCTTCGCTCGGCACTATGATCGAATGGTATGACTTTTTTATCTTCGGTAGCCTTATCTCAGTCCTGTCCCTGAAATTCTATCCTCCGGGCAACAACACATTCGCGCTGATTGCGTATCTCGCGACGTTTGCGGTTGGATTCGCGGTCCGGCCATTTGGCGCGCTATTCTTCGGGCGGATCGGCGATCTTGTTGGTCGCAAGTACGCCTTTCTGGTGACCCTGAGCATCATGGGCGGCGCTACATTCCTGATTGGCCTGATGCCCACGTTTGCGACGGCAAGCTGGTTTTCCCCGATCACCTTGATCCTGCTGCGGGTGCTGCAAGGCCTGGCGCTTGGCGGTGAGTATGGAGGCGCGGCCGTGTATGTGGCCGAGCACGTTTCTGACCGGCAACGTGGCCTCTACACCAGCTTTATCCAGGTCACTGCGATTTTGGGGTTTCTCATCTCTTTGCTTGTGATCTTGGCGACGCAGTTTGGCATGAGCCGTGCCGCCTTCAACCAGTGGGGCTGGCGCATTCCGTTTCTGCTTTCTTTTTTCCTGGTGGGCATCTCTCTTTACATCCGTCTGAAATTGCGGGAGTCGCCTATTTTCGTGCACGTTAAGGCCAATGGAAAAGCTTCGGTCCAACCGCTCACGGATGCATTCACCAAGTGGCCGAACCTCAAACAAGTTTTGCTTTGTCTCTTCGGTCTGACTGCTGGACAAGGAGTGGTGGCTTATACGGGAGAGTTCTACGCTCTCTTTTATTTGCAGACGATTCTGAAGGTGAATCCGCAGCGAGCCAACATCGTGATGGCGGCGGCCCTGGCCCTGGGCATGCCGGCTCTCATATTGTTTGGAGCGCTTTCCGACAGGATCGGCCGCAAGAAGATCATCCTGGCCGGCTGCCTTCTGGCAGCGCTCACCTACATTCCGATTTACCACGCCATGGAGCGGGCCGCCGGCAACAACGTCATCACGGTCAAATCCACGCGTAACCCGGTGACTGGGGCCATCAATCTCACGCCCATGACTAGCGACTCAACAGGCGCGCTGGTGGTCGCGCCGGAGGCACCACATCCAGACAGCGGCAAACTTATTTTGCTGGTCCTCATTCAGATGATCTATGTCGGCATGGTTTACGGACCGGTCGCCGCCTATTTGGTGGAAGCATTTCCGGCAAATGTCCGCTACACGTCGCTGTCGTTGCCCTATCACATTGGCAATGGCATCTTCGGAGGATTGTTGCCGCTGATTGGGCTCTCGATCTGCGCCGCCACCGGAAAGATCTACGCTGGACTTTACTACCCGATCGCAGTGGCCACCCTTACCTTTGTGGTGGGCAGCATTGCGCTGCGCGAGACCCACGGCACCAGGATTTGGGACGAGGTCGACCCAAACCTCGCCCCGCAGGAATCGTGATTGCCCGGGAGTTAAGGTGAAGCCGATTCTCCAGCGCTCCTGTTTCCGATTTTGACGAAGACATATTCAGGGTAAGGATCTGCCTTGCTGGACGATCCTTTTCACCCGCTGTGGTGGGCATACGCGGCAGATGCGAGTGTGATCAGCCTCGCCTATTTCTGGAGAAGCAGGGGGAGCGACCGTTCCGTTACGCGGAAGCTCTGTGAGCCAATTTGGAAACTCCGCAGAGATGTTCCGACTCGTCGTTTTGAAGTTCGTGCTGAAAAGCGGTGCTCCCGCCAGGATGCACCGCTCTTTTGCCGCTTTATACCTTCACAGAGAAGCGACGATTTTGCGGTATTCCGCTTCGGTAAAAGCCTTCAGTGTCTGCGTGGTGATGTTCCCCATCGATCCAGTGGACAGCATGAATTTCGCGATCGTCTCGTCGTTGGGAAACTCAGAGATAATCACGGCGTCGTACTTCCCCATGGTCAAGTACCAGGCGTGGATTTTCCCGCCGGCTGCCTCGGCAGCTTTCTTGGCTGCGTCCAGCCGCGCCGGGCTTTCCTTGATCCTTGCAGCGCCCTGCTGCGTGTATCGGATTAGCGTAATATAGTGTGCCATCGTCATTTCCTCCAAATTGAGATTGAGGGCTCCGTTTCTCGGCCCGATCTGCTGATCGCTGAGGAACGGCAGCTACCGCTGGACCGTCGTGACCTCCGACTTGACGCAGGCTGTCTTTGGAAAACCTCCATCCAGCCGGAATTTCGATTTTGGCTTCCCAGCCCGACCGCGAAGCGATCAACATCCGATCACCGCATGCCTGCTAGGGCACTGGGTTCACTTTTCGCACTGCCGTTGCTCACATCTTGATGGGCGAGCTATGACTCGCAACACACTGCCACTGTCCGTTCGGCATCTTCACCCAGGTATCGGTCCAGCGTTCATGAGCATCGAGAGGCTTTCCGGATGCATCGATACCCTTAGCTTTGAAGCCTCCCGTCGCGATGGCCGTATTACCAAAACCCGTTACTTTCACATCCTCGTAATCAACGCTGTCATATTTGGTCGCTTTCGCTGTTGCCAGCGACTCGGCCTTGCCGCTGACTTTTCCATCACTCGCCGTCATTGTGAACTTGTCGGCCAGCAGCGGGGCCACCAAGTCAGGATTATTTGCTTTTTGGGACTGAAGCCATTGCTGTTCCAGCGCCGCGACAGCTTTCTCGGTTCCGGCACCGGCTTTCTTGTCTTGCGACCATAGGCCGCTCCCCATTAAAAGTAACCCAACGAAACAGCACATCCAGGTTCTCTTCATCGACATCTCCCCACGGGTTGAGATTTTCAGAAAAATGACAGTAAGCTCCTGCGTTGCGTTTGTCAAAGGAACGACCCGGCTGGCAATGGCTCTTGGCACAGCCGCGATTCCGGTATGGTTGGTCAGCTACTCTTATCTTGGGATCACTTCAGGGGAGCCCGTCACTCACCCCAGAATTGTCGACACGTTTCATAGAACAGCCGTTTGCCGCGAATCACCAGTGAACGGTGAACGACGTGGAACGACTGTTTTCCTACGGTACCGGCGTCTATTCCTGTGGCGATGAACAAAGGTGGAGAAGTGACCTCGGCATGAATTACATCCCTATCAGATTTTGCTGCCATTTCAAATACCCATTCTCCTGCGCCCACAGATCGGCGGGGCTGAGGCCATTGCATCCACCATCGGCTCGGCCAAACCGTTCTTGGTGAGATCAACGGTTTTGAGATACGCATGGCAAGTGTCGCAACACTCAACGCGAATGTAATCGAAATCACTCGCGCTATACACCGGCAAACTTGCGTTGTTCTCCTCCCCGCAGTCGGGACACATCACGCGTCGAAACGCCCATTCTGCTAGACAAAATGAACACATCAACGATCAGAGTGCTCCGTCCCCTGCTGGCGGAGCACGCCCAGGCCCGGCTGGCGATTGCAAAACGGGCAACGGAAATGGATGTGCCCGTCCGATTTCGTAGCGAGACGGCAGCGCAGGAATTCGGCATAGGGCTGAAGAAAAATGCACATGCCAGAAATTCTTCCGGCAACGCGGGGAAGGATTCGGTCGCGCCCCAGCATGCAATCAGCAGCTCGGACCATGATTCGGCCGAAGACTGTTGCAGATCCCGCGCCAATCTTGCAAGCTGCGCCGGACCTAGCTTTTCGACGACCGCCAGAAACGGCCCGAAGCTGGCCATGAGTTCCGGCGACTCCGGGGGACCGAAGCTCTGCTTTCCAGAGGCGACAGGGGGGTCTGCTGCGGCCTCCAGCCGCCGGTAAAAGTCTTCCTGAAAGCGGGCGATCTCCGCGTAGAATCGTAGAATTTCCGTCACAAACGAATACTGCCTCGCCAAATGCTCCGCTCGCTTGATCCGCTGCTGCCAGGGAGAAGCATTCATCTCTTTGATCATCAAGCGACGCGGTGCCGGAGGCAACGCGCACCAAGCGGCACAAACCACGTCGTCCCCGACTCGCTCATTTGGATCCCCAGTGGACTCGGGGGTTGGGCGATTTCTTCTCGGCTTTCTGAGCCGTGGCGTAGGCCTGCCGAGGATCGCGGCCCGTAGCTTCCTTAAACCAGGCGGGATGGAAAGTCCAGGCCCAGGCCTCACTCACCGCGCCACGAGTCATCGCTTGGAAGGTGCCCGTTACACATCGCCGGTGGATGACCTGCGCCGGCGAATTCCAACGCGCGTCCGTCCCACCTCAACCGCGCCGGCTGCGAGCGTGAACTAGAAACTCCCCGCCAAAGGATTGCAGCACGAAGCTGTTTCAGACTGTGGACGCCGCCGGGGCGCAGCAATCATCAAGGCCAGAAATTCATCGCCTTCGCGTATCGGCAAGGACGCCGAAGGTCCTGCCGAAAATCAGCCGGCAAAAATGTTCCTGTTGAGGAACTGATTGCGAAACTTGCCCATGGGGTCGAATTTGTTGCTGAGCTGAATAAACTCAGGCATTCTCGTGTGAAGCCGCTTGAGTTCCGATGGCGGGGTAGTAAACAGTTTTCCCCAGTGTGGACAGGCATTGAATGGCGCCAGTTCTTTTTCGATCACGGGCAGCAGTTTGCTTACGGCGGGCCAGTCCGGCTTCCAGGTAAAATGGATGGTAACGGAATCTTGCTGGTAGCAAGGGCTCATCCATAATGTATCCGCGGCGACGGTGCGGATCTCGGAGATCAATAACGATGGACTCACTTGATCGCGCAGCCGCTCGATCGCCAGAATCGCTTCCACCGCATGCTGTCGCGGCACGAAGTATTCAGATTGCAGTTCTTTGCCGGCGCTGGGCGTGAACCCCATGCGGAAGTGCGGCAGTCGCTCGTACCAAGGTCCGGGAACCCCCATCTGCTCAGTACAATTTTCCGCAGAGAGTGCGGCGATGGGGTGAAGATTGCGGTTTGCGAGCCTGGCCCCGAAGAACTCCGGCGTGGCGTGAAATTCCTGTCCTGGCTCGAGGCGGCTCTTGATCCAAAGTTCGTTGAAGCGCTGCTTTTGCCAATCGGTGAATAAGCTCACGCTGTATCCGCTCGATTGGATCGCATCGAAATGATCTTTCAGTTCGCTCAGTGGAAGGTCTTCGTAAACATATTGCCGCATCCTGTAGCTTGGCTGAATATCCAGCGTGACTTGAGTGATCACGCCCAGCGCTCCCAATCCAACAACTGCTCCGGAAAATGTGTCTCCGTCTCGTTCTCGCAACAGGGTGACGACTTCGCCCGATGCCGTCACCAGCTCAAGTCGGGATGCCGCCGTCGCCAGGTTGCCATTCTTCTGGCCGGAGCCGTGGGTTGCGGTTGTGCATGCGCCCGCGACGGATATATGTGGCAACGATGCCAGGTTATGAAGCGCAAACCCCTGACTGTCAAGATAAGGACACAACTGTCCATACGTGATGCCCGCTTCCACAGTTACGGTGCGCTTGTCGGGGCCGATTGCGATCACTTCGTCCATCGGTTTCAGGGACAGAAATTGATCCTTGCTGTCAGCGATGGCGTTGAAGCAATGCCGAGTGCCGAGCACTTTTAGCTTATTCTCGCTCCGAACGTAACTCCGAACTTCATCGAGCGAAGTAGAGGTGTGCAGCCGGTCGGTGCTGTACTCGATATTGCCCGCCCAGTTTGTGAGCCGGTTTTGTCCTGCCCAAGCCAGCATGCGCATGACCAGCGGGGATGCGAACAGGAGGGTGAAGAGCTTGAGGAAGGTTCTTTTGTTCACAGCCGAAGCTCCAACTTAATTTAGTTAGGAATGTTGAATATTCTCTGTGTTACGGGGCAGAGATGGGTACCGTCGACGATCTTACACGGATTCATGACCATAAAGTCCGATCAGATTGCGAAGACTTTCTTGCGGCTGATCAGGAAGGATGGCCCATGAGGATAGCTTGTTATTGTTATTTGCCGGTGCGCCAATCCCATACCGGGTGGCCTTTATCGTCGCGGAACAGAAGTGTGTCCGTACCTTTCACAAGCTCTCGAGCAAGAATCACATCCGAAGCGTCCTGCTTAACCTTTGAACCTGTGACCGCGATCTCGTCTCCCTTGCTGAAACTGATCCCCATCTCTTCTTGAAACGGCTTGGGGCATAGGTAGATGTTGACCGTGTCATCTCCGCTCTTGATGATCAGTGTAGTGAAGTCTTTCCTGGCTCCAAAAGGCACTAGCTTTATCTCAGATACTACGCCTTTGGTCTTCGTCTCTGTATGGAAGTCATACTTGGGCGGACTACCGTCATCCTGTTGCGTCTTTTGCGAAACTCCCAAGGTCAGACACGCGAGCAGAAAAAGGGTGATACCGAACGCTCGTTTGATGGCGATGAACCGCCGGATGGGTGTTTTCAGATCGGGTAGCACGACTCCCCCTCGTTGCTCACTGAAACCCGATGCGAGGGCGAGGTGCTCTCTGTGCGCCACGGCCCCGGGACAGATATCCATCGGTTCCTGAGTTGCCTGACAGTTTTCTCTGACGATAAGACCGCTTTCAATCGCTTCCTAAAAGGACAGCAGAATCCTACACCCTCGAGACTATTTTCGGACCAAGCGAATCTTATTTTTGTACAAAAGGCGGCCATGAGTGTACACCCATCTCGCCCGTTTGCCACATTGTGAAAGCAGAAAGGACAGAAAGGTCGAATCGGAATGACGGGTCGATTACTCGTATTGAACCGCCGACCTTGCTGTCAGAGTGTTGGCTAAGCTTTGCGGCTGTATACTTTGAGTCGGAAGATAGGAAGCAATGTCCACCATCAGCCGGCGCTCTTTTCTGGGAATGGCCGCTGCCATAGGCGCAACCGCGGCTTGGGGCAGGCCGTTTGGGATTGAGTCCCCCACTACATGGCATGAGCGCCGTGATCTTTTCCCCGAGGGAGTTGCATCGGGGGACCCCGACAGCAACAGCGTTCTGTTGTGGACGCGCCGGCCGCCGACCAGTGGAAACCTAACTCTGAAGTTGAATGTCGAGGTCGCCGAGGACGAGTTATTCACTCGGGTTGTGGCGACCGCCGCGGCTCCGGTTTCCGCGGAATCCGACTGGACCTGCCGCGTGCTCGTTGGAGGACTGAAGGCGAGACGCGTGTATTGGTACCGCTTCTCCGATTCCAAAGGCTTTGGCAGCCGTGTCGGCAGGACGATCACCGCGCCGGGGGTCGACGACGCGAGACCCATTCGTTTTGTTTTTGTGAGTTGCCAGAATGCGAACGACGGAGCGCAGAACGCCTACCGCAGGATGATTTTCGAGGATGAACGCGCTCCCGTCGCGGAGCGGAGCGGCTTCGTGCTGCACCTCGGCGACTTCATCTATGAAATTGTCTGGTACCCGGAGGACCGCCCGCAGGGCATGTATGACCGTCGCCTGAGAGACATCGTTCGCTATCCCCATGGTGTAAAAATTCGCGATTTTCACATCCCAACCACCGTGGAAGATTATCGCGCGGTTTATCGCGCGTATCTGGGTGATCCAGACTTGCAGGACGCGCGGGCGCGCTGGCCCTTCGTCAATATGTGGGACAACCACGAGTTCAGTTGGCTGGGCTGGCAATCCTTGCAAAGATTCGAAGGAAAAACGTTGCCCGCGCAGACCCGCAAGGTGGCGGCCAATCAGGCATTCTTCGAATACCAGCCGGCACGGATCACGAAACCAAGCGGGCCTTCCCTTGATCGCTTCGATCCTCCGAAGGTGATCGATGCGCCGGTTGATCGATTTGACGAGCACGGCCTTGGTCAGGAACCCAACAATCTTGCTGCCATCGGCAGCCTCAAGGGTTACCGCGCCCTGCGCTGGGGCCGGAACGTGGAGCTGATCGTCACCGACCAGCGCAGCTATCGTTCCGAGGAACCCACCGATCAGCCCGAGGCAGGACCGCTTTCCAGCGATGACTTTCCCGAGTTCATCTCTGAGGATGCCATGGAAATGATGGATGCCGGGCGCACTTACAATAGCGGTCGACCACCGAATGCCATTCATTTTGGCAGTGTCGAGATCGCGAACTTCTGCAAAGACCGTCCCGCGCAGACCATTCTTGGCGCCGAGCAGAAGGCTTGGTTTCTCGAACGCTTGCGCAATTCGAAAGCGACTTGGAAAATTTGGGGCAACACCACGGCGACGCTTGACATGCGTGCGGACCTGCAAAATCTTCCGCAGGGGATAACCAAGGCCTGGCCGGGGAGCGATTACGCCACTTCCCCTCTAGGAGATCATGGCACTGCCTACGTAGAGCGCGGAGAAATTTACGACTTCGTCCGGGCCAATGGAATCACAGGTTTTGTTACGGTCGCTGGGGACCGCCACAGCTTTTGGGCAGGATTCGCCGTAAAGTCTCTCCCTCCCAAGCCCTTCGCGCCAGTCGGGATCGCCTTTGTAACAGGTTCGATCTCCGCTCCAGGCGTGGTCGAAGCGCTGGAACACGCCTTGCCGAAAGACCATCCTCTTCGATCACTCTATGTTGGACAAGGGCCGAACGATGACGCTCCACAGCCAACCTTGAATATGCTGGTTCGGCATGGAGTGCGGTCGTGTTTTGAATACGCGCGCAGCGGCGACATCGCGAAGGCGCGAGCCCTGTCCAATCCCGATTTGTCGCCACATCTTTCGTTTGTCGACATGGGCGGCCACGGCTATTCTGTAGTTCACGCTACCAGCGGATTCATCGAGACTGAATTCGTCTGCATTCCTCGCCCCCTCGAACGCAGTGGCGGTCCAGATGGAGGTGCTCTCAGCTATCGGGTTAAATTCCGTACCGGTCTTTGGAAAAACGGTGAAGCGCCAAAAATGCAGATGCAGATTCTCGAAGGTGATCCAAAATTTTCTGTGTGATCCCACGGTGATCTACAGCTGCAATACCGGCTTGCCGGTCACTGAAAGTGAAGTCGGATAAGTTCCCGCACCCGGTGCGCTACAGCACCGACTGTGGCTCGTTTGGTGGGGTGACCTGCTCTATGCCATCCTGTTCATCTTGGTGTACGCCCGTGGGAGTGAAGAGATACCTGGCCAGGGCCTCGGCCACACAGCTCGATCGCGAGCCCCTTACCGTGGTCGAGGTTGGAAGGGTGATCCGTTTCGTGACTTTATGTTGAGACATCCGCGAAGACAATTCGTGTGGGTCGAAGTGGCGTTCTGTGTTTGGATCATCGCGGCGCAAGTCTGGTACTACGGTCAGTTCAGGGAATCTTTGCAAGCTATAGTAATCCCGATGTTACACAGACTATGGCCCTGACTGCATCCCTCGCGACACTTTTGGAAGTGGCGATTTTCGCCTACATCATGGCGGCGCTGGGCCACAGAATCCTTCGCTTAATTGGTTTGCAGAGCTTCGGTTTGCAGCGCCTTACGAGATCAGAGTTAATTCTGTGTTCTGTCGCTCTCGGCGTGATCACTTTGCAGGTTGGGCTGTTTATAGCCGAGGTCCTGGGGGCGGTGCATATCGGCGTGTTTGCTTGTCTAATCGCCGCGGCGATCTTTGGCGCGCGTGATTTCCCCGAGATTTTCCGAATCATTCGTTGTGCCGCGCAATTCATCTCCAACGGCCCGCGCCGACGGGCGGAAAAACTTCTCGCCACAATGACGGGACTTGTTCTGGCGTTCGAGGGACTTGCAGCCATGGCCCCGCTCACAGGCTCCGACGCAATGCGCTGTCACTTCACGGTTCCCCTGCTTATTCTGCGTACGGGATTCCATCCGAACTTCTTTCTAGCGCACAGTTTCTTTTGCGGGCAGGCTCATCTCCTGATTCTGGCCGCTCTCGCGTTGGGTAGCGAAAAACTCGCAAAAGGCCTGCTATTTCTCGGCGGAGCGCTGGCCGCGTGTGCTCTTGTTTGTCTGGCTCGTGAATGGATGCCCCGGCCCTGGGCCTGGGCGGCGGGCCTTTCGTTCTTGCTCACTCCCCTCGTGTTCTGGCAGATTTCGACCGCAGGTGCCCCGGACATTTGGATGTCCTTCTATGCGACGCTGGGTGTGATCGTGATTGCGCGGTGCAGACAAGCCGACAATCACGAGAAGGCTCTGCTGGTGGGAATCCTGGCGGGAGCTATTGCCGGAACAAAATATACCGGCTGCATCGTTGCAGCCAGCTTGGCGCTGGCTTTTCTGGGGGAATCGCGCTCGGTACGCGGCGTCGCGATTTTTCTTACCGGGGCGTTCGCGGCGGGAATTTGGCCGTACGCGCGAAATGCGATCTGGACGGGTGATCCGTTTTTTCCATTTTTGATGCGCTGGCTGGCACCTTCCGGCGTGAACCGCTACACCCTGGCTTATTTCTTGGCGTCCACAGGAGCAGGGGAGTCGCGCGGCCTCTGGCAGGTGGTAAAGTTTCCAGTGTTTGCAGCCTTCGATGGATCGCAGGGAGAGTTTTGGGAATTCCTGGGTCCACTCGCGCTCGTTCTTTTTCCGCTGATGATCCTCGCTGTACGCAACACGCCTGCGTGGCGCGCATCTCTGACCGTGTGGTTTGCGAGTGCTCTCGGAATTGGCGCGAGCTCTGGAATGGCAAGGTTTCTTCTGCCCATTTTGCCGATCGCCCTGGCTGCAAGCTTTGCCGGAGTCTCGCACCTAGATCAATTAGGATGGCGTATCGTTCGAAGAGTCTCTCTCGCAACGATTGGTCTTTACCTGCTATTTGGACTGGCAGGATTGTTGCTATATGGTCGCCCCGCCATTGCTGTTGCGGTTGGCCTGAATAGCCGCCAAAACTATCTTCAACAGCGGGCGCCGAACTACGAGCAAGCGGAGTGGGTAAATCGGGCGCTCGAAAGAAAGACCGGAGAAGGAAAAACACTCGTATTCTTCCGGCATACGTACTACTTGGACGTGCCATTTGTCTATGGCGACCCATACGGGAGTTGGGCGATAGATCCGGAACGCTACCAAACGCCGGGAGCTTGGCGAGAGTTGTTTCGAAAAGAAAAGATACGATGGGTCGTCCGATCTCCAGACTATCCTGATGCGATAGCGCAACCTTTTCTCGAACTCGAAAAGAGAGGCGAACTGGTCCCGCTCGCCAAAGGTGAAGTGGACGACTTCGAGGGAGTGCGTGTTCTGGGCCAGCGGAAGACAGTGCCTATCGTCATTCTCCGCGTAGAGGACTGAGTCTCAGTTCAGTTCCCCACATGCCAACAGGCTTCACTCGCGCGATTAGCGTAACGACGTTATCAGCGATCGCACTCGAAACCCCTCGATGAGCAATCTGGCGACATTTCACCACTCCACTTCGCGTGGCCGTTCTGCCCGCAGTGTGATTATGCGCATACGGCGACGTATCTGACGCCACAGACATCTCGTCTGTTCGCAGTTCGAATTTGATTGGGACATGGAAGAGGGTGGCGGGCGGCAACCTCGGGGGTTGAGTTTATGGACCCTAGGGACTGGAGAGCCAAGTATCGGTCAGCTCTGCTGAAAATAAACACGCCTGCAATCGAGAAGGAAATTTCTGACGCCGAAGACCTTATCGTTGTGCGCACGCGGGAACTTTACCAGCAGACTGGACCTGAGGTTGAAGTTGAGAGGGATGCTTTGGACGATGCCATGTACGCCCTACATGCGCTAAAAAGTGCGCTAAAGCGGAAGGCGTCTTGAGTTACGTACCTTCCCAATCGCAAACAGTTTACGCCGAAGGAGGACCGTTAGTTTCCGACTGCACGAGTAGATGTCAAGAGCAGCCCATTACACTTTTTGCGAACTGGCCGTACGTGTCAATGAGCACTATGCGATATTTCACCAACCAATCATTGGGGTAAGGGTACCGAGGGATAGAATCAGGTGTTTGGAAATTGCTGCACCTTATTATGGGTTAACGCTCGACGATGAAAAGTCCGCTGCGTGGCCTGGCTCACCTCTTGTTTGTCATTGCTGCTTTGTCTTTTTTTGTGGGAGGGCGGGGCAATCAGCACCTTCACCAAGAGGGAACGAGTGCTTGCTGAGATAAAGGGCATCGGTCTGGCGGTCGTATGTGGTGCTCTCGGCGCTCTGGCGAAATCTGCGGGAGACAATCTTGATGACGGTGAAGACTCAGGTGTTTAATAAGCGTTAACGCGATGTTGCCCGGTAAAACGACTCATCGTCCATTGGGCAGCGGCCGGGCTGTCGAGTGCGGCAAGATCCGTCGGTGATGCAAAATCCTGTTTCGCAAGTGATGCCGAAGCGCGGCGTTGCGTCCTTGCCGGGCAAGCGCTGTGAGCTTAGATCGCGGGATTCCGCCACTATGAACTAAATTGTGAAGGCGCCGATCTGAGCAAAACCGGCATAAGCTGCCCCACAATTCTGGTCTTTCGGGCCGGTTAGAAATATCGTGCCCTCTTCCTCAACTCGGGGCCTGAGATATACCCCATGGGGCCCTGTACTGCATAAACATCTGCCAGCCCAGCATGGTGCGGCGGCGAAGTACGGGTGTATTGCCACCGCCCGGTCGAAAAAGTCAGCCGCTGTCTTCAGGCTTTCTGGTGTGCAACTTTCGAAGTCGTACCCCCCTTCGGGTAAAGACCGAAGCCAGGGGAGCGTGTTTCGATCGAGTTCCAAGAAACACCGCCTAATTTCCCCGATTCCTAGGAAGAAAGTCGCAGTGCACTCGGACGCCGGACTTTGATGGCCGTGCCTTGCTGGTTTATTCAGGGTGATGAGCGTGATGGGCAGCACTTGAGTGTTTACGAAGTCGGGTGTAAATTGTCGGTCTGTTTAAAACGCACCAAAGGAGGGTCTCGAGATGGGATTCATCGTCTGGATTATTGTGGGACTTATCGCTGGTTGGCTGGCTGGCCGAGTCATGAAGGGTGGCGGCTATGGCGTGATCGTAGACATCATTCTCGGCATCCTCGGCGGCGTTGTCGGCGGCTGGATCTTCGGGATGTTGGGAATCTGGCAGGGCCGCGGCATGATCGGCTCCATCATTGTGGCATTTGTTGGCGCAGTGATTTTGGTATGGATCACTCGCTTACTGAAAAAAGCTTGATCGCTGAAACTGGAGGCCGATTTCACCAGCCGATAATTCCCGCCGGAGCTCAACGAGAGAGGCGGCGATTCTTCGCAGCATCTGTAGCTGCTTTCTGGTTGACGACGATTCTATGAGTGGTTGCGGCGCGGCACGACTCATCGATTGAAAGAGAGCGCCCAGAATTGTTGCGCGGAGATATGAGTCTGAGAGACGAGCTTGCCCGATCCCCGAGAAAACTACGCTGCGATATATGTTCGCTATTAGTGGCATCTTGTTTTGGTCTAAGCCTTCTGCACAGTCAGAGTAAGCCGAGACAGTCCTAGCGGAGGTGTTCGTGACTCTTAGGAAACGTTGTTTCGCAGAATTTTTGGGAACGTTCTGGCTGGTATTCGGAGGTTGCGGAAGCGCCGTCTTGGCGGCTGCTTTTCCGAACCTGGGTATCGGCTTTGCAGGGGTCGCCTTGGCCTTTGGGCTGACCTTGCTCACCATGGCCTTTACCATCGGACCTATTTCGGGATGTCACATCAACCCCGCAGTATCGATAGGGCTTGTGGTCGGAAGGCGCTTTCCAGTTTCCGAACTCCTTCCGTATGTTGTAGCGCAAGTTTTGGGAGCAATTGTCGGCTCCGGCGCGTTGTACGTTATCGCCAGCGGCAAAGAAGGATTCAGCTTGGCCGGTGGATTTGCCTCTAATGGATACGGTCCCCACTCGCCCGGCGGCTACTCGTTACTGGCATGTTTCGTGGCAGAGGTAGTGCTGACGCTGTTTTTCCTGCTAGTGATATTTGGTTCCACGGACGATCGCGCTCCCAAGGGTTTCGCTCCCATCGCCATAGGGCTGTGCCTCACCCTGATCCATCTGATTTCCATTCCCGTCACGAACACTTCCGTCAATCCAGCGCGGAGTACGGGCCCTGCGATATTCGTCGGGGGGTGGGCGGCGGCTCAGTTATGGCTTTTCTGGGTGGCCCCAATCGTTGGCGCCGCCCTGGCGGGCTTGATCTATTCCTGGCTGTTTGCCGAAGGTCCGCAAAAAACAGTTCGCGCCGCTGAGCGGTCGCGTTGAACGGGAATACCCTCGCCAAGGAAAAAGACAAGCAGATTTACGCGCTGTCTGGCGACACAACGGGCATCAAGGCGGGCGATCGAATGAAGCTACAGGCGAAAAAGTGAAGGCGAAAGGCGCCGACAGCGCGCCCGTATGGAAGGAAAAAAGTGACCAAAGACTTCGGCGTCTGTCAGCCTTAGCTGCGATCGCAACCCTCGACCTGCCTGTCGCAGGAGTCAATTATGTTCTTGCAGGTGGATGGCTGTCGCAAGCAGAGTTTACACTCACTGAGAAAGCAATCCGCAAGGAAACGAGGGGTTGCGTGGACTTCCATTGGAAAACATCAACGGACCAATTGATTCTCATTTTAAGCAATTGCCTGAGATTGCATCAACAATCAAACCTTTGTGCTTCGCCTGAATCTCAACTGAATGTTCCCGGAACTTCCATTCGCCAATCCTCGTATGGAGCCTCCGGGAGGGTGTGTACCAAGAGTCTCGGTCTCTGGCTTATCTTGCTAGTTCCTGGCGTGCTCCACGCTCAGCATGCTCTCGAGACTTCGGCACAGCAGAAGTTCATTTCTGGAGGCACGATTCGCTTGCACCTGGAAGCCGGCGGCTACACTATCACTCCCGCCGATTCTGAGAACATCGTTGTGACCTGCTGCCGCGCCCATACGGAGGAGCAACTCAAGCGGGTCAAGGTGGAGATCAAACCGACAGCGGCCAGCGCCGACGTTTACGTCTCCGAAACCCCGCACAATAATTTCCAGGCCACCATCAAGGTTCCTCGTCATTCCAATCTTTGGGTTAGACTGTCGGCGGGAGAACTGGACGTCGAAGATCTGGAAGGCGATAAGAATCTCGAAGTTCTTGCTGGACGCATTCAGATCGACATTCCCCACCCTGAGCTGTACGGTCACTGCGATGCTTTGGTCACGACCGGCAGCATCAAGTCCTCGGCGTTCGATGTCTTCAAAGCGAGTCTCTTCCGGTCATTCGAGCAGCAAGGTCCGGGGAAGTGCCGTCTGCAAGCGCACGGGATGACGGGAGAGATCGATCTGCGCGGGCGCGACTAAACTCCGCGCATAGGACGACAGAAACCAAGAAGAGCGTATAAAGCGCGTGCTGCATCTCTCGGCCTACACAAGAGAAAGGGCTCGTGCGCAAGAGTCTTGACCGAGGCCCTGGGCCAGCCAAGCATTCCAGACGGTCCGCGCGATGGCAGCTTGCTGCGCAGTGCTAACGTCCAATTTCTTCAGCAATTCAAGGCAAACAATCGCCAGGCGGATGCTAGTCGGAAGTTTGGAAATCCATGTTCTCGTCGACCGAAAGTTGCGCGGGCGTGCCAGAGGTGTCGTCACCGGAACGCGTAGCGACTACACGAAAGCCACCGGAACTGGTCTGGACCTCGTAGGTATAAGGAGGACGCTGCCGGGCAACGGTAATGTAGTTAGTCGAGATCAGTTCGTCGAAGGAGGCGTATTTTCCTTCGGTGGCGAAGTACCGGCGTTCGGCGGAGGCAATACTGATCAGATCAGACTTTACGCCAGTGATGTTGATGGCCGCCTTCGGGTTGTTTGCCCCGGCGGGAGCAGAAGAGTTCTGCACCTGCCTGGAATAAATGTACATGCCAATGGCTAGCACAATCACGATGCTGAGAAAGCCGAACAGTCGGCCCATGTGTCCCTCCTGAGGGCAATTGCACCGCGAAACGGGGTCGCTGACAAGTAACCAGAGGGCAGCAACCTGCCTACGGCAGCAGGTTTGGAGCGTAAGCGCCCTGTTAGCAAGAGTTATCAGCAGACAGCAAGCGACGAAGAAGGATTTCCAGTTACTGCAGCTTCGCGTATTCGGCCCTGGCTTGTTGCAGGACGGGAACATTGGGATCGGCTTCTTTCCACGGGGCGAAGAAATCCCGGTAGCCACACGCGCACTGCGGCGGCGATCACAGCCGACCCTGATTACTGGGAGGTTAGTGTTGCACTCTGATAGTTAGCAGTTAGCGGGAAGGCTTGGGGGAGTCGCGCTTTCGTTTGCGGGCGGCATCGTAACCTGTTTCAGTTTCAGCCTGAGCTGGCAGCATTCCTTATGCGCGGGCAAGCCACCATTCTCAGACTTGGATTCCGCCAGGCGGAGAGGCCTGCCGCAGACAGCGCATCCCATGAAGTAGTTCTGCATAGCGCAACTTGCACGATAGATGGCGGCAAGGCGGAAAACTGTCCAAAAGTGAACAGTCTTAAAAGTGCGGCGGTCCTGGACTGATTGTCGGCAAAAATCGCGTTTTCGCTCACGATCAGTTCCGGAAAACTGACCCTGAGACCGTCAGTTGAAGCCGCGGAAGGGGCGGCGGCGAAGACTGCGGAGCCGCTTCGAGGGCTTCGAGCCAGGAACGGATGGCCACGCGAAGGGGCGCGACCACAACACCGGCAAAGACGTGTGGATACTTGTCGAGACGGCGCAGGGCAGATCCTAGCAGGGAAATGGTTCCCGCACAGTTACCGCGCTGAAAATGGTGGAACGCGGCCGCGACCTGGATCAGCCCCTGCAGGAAAGTTTTTTCCGGCTCGTGTGCCACGAGCCACACTGATTCCCAATGTTCGTGGGCTTCAAAGAACGCGCCGGAATGGAAGCAGCGCAGACCTTCGAATAGGTCTCTCTGAGTCCAATCGAGTGGCGTATGCGGAAGCATGAAGTGGTGTCGAGCGATAGGCCACGGGCGTCGGATAGAACCACGGTTACCATCGAACCGCAGTCTCACTTGCCCAACTCTTACCCTCGATTTGCATGGTCACTGCCAGCAGACGAAACCCGCGGGACCTCTCGATCGAGGGGACCGTTTTACAAACGGTGGGCTAGATATCGAGACAAAACCTTCTCGACCTCAGGGAGATTCTCTCCTTGACATCTTTTATAGAACGCATTGACAGGATTTTGGCCATCCTCAAAGATCGTAAACCCTGGCGTGCAGTGATTTCGAGGGAACCTCAACAGGAACTTTGTAACCCGGTGTAGATGCGACACCCACACGAGCGCGATAGAGCAACGCTAATCCCGGCTAGATTTTCTCGAAGAAGTGGGCGGTTTTCTTGCCAGCTTTTTCGGTGTAGTAGACGGTAACCTTCGTGGTTTTCTCGGTCTCCTTTGTTATGTCCTTGCCCGCGTCGGCTGCGGCGTGACCAGACAGCTTAAATGTGTCCTCGGTACCGTCGCCGGCTTTGACGGCTATAGTCTTGCCAGCGCGATCAATATGAGTAATGGTTCCGTCCACCGACTTGATCCCATCTTTGCCGACGCTGTCGACCTCGACCGCTGTCTTCTCGGCCCCCTCGGCGGTGTAGTGCGCTACTACTTCAGTCCCTTCCTTGAGTCCCTGAAAGGCATCTTTTGCGCCGCTGGCTGTTTCCTTGACACCGTGGACAGTGGTCTTGTCGCCAAACTTGATGGTATGCTCGCTGCCATCCCTTACCTTGACGACCATCGTCTTGGTGGCGGAATCCAGCTTAGTGATGGTTCCATGGACGGCACTGACCACGTCCGGCGCCGCCCAGCCCAAAGTGCTTAAAAGCAGAAGCGCGAGAGGTACCCGGACGACGTTCTTGCTTTTCATTTTTCGGTCTCCTTAATAAGAGATTTAGTTAGAATTTGCTTTCGAGCCCCAGACCCATTGAACGTTATATTAGTTCATGCTGCCTTCTCTCGCCAACGGTGCCGCGCATACGGATACAGCTGTCAATCCCGCCCGATACGAGACAGTGATCCTAGACGGCACTCTCTATTCGGATCTCGATTTCGAAGAAGAGCAGTTCGTCACCATTGGCGGAATGCATTTCTTCTACATTCGCACAGCGTTGGCGGGCTCGGGCTACGCCTGCATCAGACGATGTTTACTTGAAGATGTGGGCAAATCGAAGCTACTGAAAGCGGGTGAGGAACTTCGTAACGGAGACTATCAGGTCGACGGCAAGGTCTTCACTCGAATCCGCGGTTTACAATCAGAAGACGGCGAATGGTGTCCTTTCCGATGGAGCTTTCCACGCGCAGTTCAGACTGGCAGGTGAGTTCAAGGATAACGCAAACAGGGGCATCATTTAACCCAGATTTCAAGTTCGTGATCGCAAAGGAGTGACGTAACAAAGACCTCTAGCCTTGGCTACGGGCAAGTGGCCGCGAATTTAGGACCTGGCCCGTACGGTCGTTCGCGTAAGACCTTTTTTGCTCATTGACTTCTCAATGAGTGAGCCGAACTCAGAACCTGGTCAATGACTTCGACTACGTCTCCATGTGCCAAGCCGAGGCGTGGTGTAGCCCGCCGCCGGTGATGACCCCGCTTTTCGGTTGGCCAGATTGCGGTCCCTTCCCCTCGGAGTCCGGACTTGGGTTCCGCCCTTGGGAGCCCAACTCGAAAGCCCGGTCCAACTTGATTGCGACGGCGAAATCTCCATTGAGTTTCTGCTGTGCTCGAACCACCCGGCCTCGGCCACTGAAGAAAGTGCCGGGGCGGGAACGCACAATCTCAACCGCCACACCGACCGCGGAGCCCTCGGGAATCATAAAAGTGCTAGAGAGTAAAATACCTTCGGCACTGATGTTCTCTGACTGGGCGCGCATTTCCGCGTGGGCGAGGGTAAGTGAGACTGGCAGTTGCAGCTGATAGCGAATACTGCTTCGGTGGGGAGATTCCATCATCGTCATGGCTGTTGGAAAGAATATGCCGGGGGGCATGCACTGAGGAAGGTAACGGTAGTGCATCGGAGATTGAACAAAAGGCCGGTTATGAGACAGGAATCTGTCGCCGAACTGAGCGGATGGCATTCGCGGGATAACGGCAGAGCATAATTGTGACTTCTAGCTGGGGGGGTGAAGATGCCTTGGCGCTCGGTCTGGCACCCGATGATCGCGCTTCTGTTGCTGCATGCGACGTCCGTTGGACAAAGCTCCTGGGAGGACAAGAACCAGGCCGGTGAAAAGGCATTCCAGGATGGCCGTCTGCTCGATGCAAACCGGCTTTTCACCGAGGCTCTCAGCAACGTCCAGCAATCTGGTCCTAACGATGTGCGGCTGGCGCCCATCTACAACAATTTGGCCCTGGTTTCCTTCGTTCAAAACAACTACATCGCATAGGAGATGCTCTACGAGAAAGATCGCAGTCATGGAGACGCAAGGGAAGGAGAATCCGCTTCTCCTGCCGGTTTTGGATAACCTGACCAGCCTTTACGTCAAACAATGGGCGTTTGGAAGCGCTATCCGAACTTCGTGGCGTGCTTGCCACATTCGGGAGCAGAAGTTTGGTCCGGCTAGTTTGGAAACCGCTGTCGGTCTGAACAAACTGGCCACCCTCTACCTAGATAGTGTGCGACTATTGCCTCAGTCGCCATCCGACAGGTTCATCCCCGCCGCGCCCGCGAAGGGAAGTCTTCCCGCAACGAACCCCGGTGCCGAATTCAAAGATTTGAGCGCTTCTTTCGAGAATGTGACTGCGTTGGACGACGCAACCAAACTAGTGATCGCGGAATCGCTCTTTGACAGTGTGCTAGAGGTCGAGGAAAAAGCCTACGGCGACGAGAACACGCGGCTTGTCGACGTCTTGGAGAATCTAGGCGAGGTTCTTCACGCGGAAGGAAAAGCTGTTGCGGCAGAAGAGGCGTACACACGAACGATCGCTATCGTGGAGAAGAGTTTGGGCCCAGACGATCTCAGACTCGACATACCCCTCCAAGCGTTGGTCGAATTGAAAACAGAAGACGGTAACTATGCGGAGGCA
>Ga0187867_10001499_pt1 | contig 20191 bp, 20 predicted proteins | sample June2016WEW_13_1_FD_132976 | JGI IMG/M metagenome (GOLD analysis project Ga0187867, IMG submission 132976) | Peatland microbial communities from SPRUCE experiment site at the Marcell Experimental Forest, Minnesota, USA - June2016WEW_13_10 | ecosystem: Environmental > Terrestrial > Soil >...
CAGCTGGTCGCGGGTGATGCCGGCGTTGTTGACCAAGATATCGATCTTGCCCAACTGCGCGACCGTACCCTTGATTGAAGCTTTCACCTGCTCTTGGTCGGTGACGTCGAGTACGCAAGCCACGGCCTGGCCGCCTCCAGCGGTGACCTCACTGACCAGTTCCTGCAGCTTTTCCTGATTGCGGGCGGCGACGGCGACAGCCACACCTGCGGTGGCGAGCTTGAGCGCGCAGGCTCGCCCAATACCTTGCGACGCGCCGGTGACGAACGCCACTCGTCCTGAAAGGGACATTGTTTTCTCCTGATATTTTTGCGAATCACGATTGAAATTTGTTATCTCGGAACGTGAGATTATACGCGTCGCAGCCTTATTCGGCGCATGCCAGCGGCCAGATGAGCACCTCCAGCTTCCGAGCGAATAAGAGGCGGGGCGAGACTTGGGGCAATGGGATCCCGGCCGCCGCAGCCGTGGTGTTAGTTTGGAAATCTGCCTCGGCTCTCTGCAGAGGCCAGGGCGCATGATGAATCTCTCCTCGATAAACTCGCCCGCGATGTGTGGTGTAGAGACAGTAGCGCTCCGTAAGCCAGTGCTCGATTGATCCCCGGCCAGCGGGAGTAACTTCGCTGGTGGGGCGATAACGTGCACGGAACTCGGCGGTATCGCGATAGCGGCGGGAGCCATATAGAATAGTGCCTTCGCGTTCGTCCGTCTTCATCTCTGCATGAAAATAAGGCAAATGGTAGAACGTGCGCGCGGCTAACACGGCCGGAAGGTTGGCCGCATCGAGGCTGAAGAAATAAACACCGGGTTTGCCGCCGTAGGTGACATAGGTGCGTACGTTGAGCTCCGGGAAGCGCGAAAGACCGGGCAGCGCCGGAAATCCGCGACGGCGAATCGCCGTCATGTGAAACGGAATGACTCCCACCCAACATTGGCCGTCGAAGAGGTCCACAGTAAGTTTTGCCGGAACGAGAGGCCGGATCAGCGCTTCCGGAATCGGCCAGTGGGCGAAAAGCAGATCGTTCCAAGTCTGGGTCATAACCCAAGGGCCGGAATTCACAGACCAAGGACGATGGTCCACTTGCTGGAGTAAAGGGTGCACTCGGACAGTTTAGGGCAGGGCGGACGATCGCTTATGCGGCGCATGGGTTCGCACTCTTCGATTCGCGCTCTGGAGTGATCCGACCGTTTGCCGGATATCCACAGCGCGCACCAGCAAACGGATTGCGCGCTGGGCTTTCGCCGATTAACATTCGTACACTCTTATGACTCCGATCGTTAGCGATGAAGTGAGCACCATGCCCGAACCGTCGAACGAGAAATCCTCTAGTTCTGGGTCGCACACCGGTGGGTCGGGGCACCGATCCCCGCAGAGGGCTTTGTCCACAGAGAGCCCCGCGGCTGCTGAAAAGCCGCAGCCGGATGCCCCTTCCACGGAAGTGTTTGCCGTGTATGGCGTTGAGCCGGAGATTCAGGCGTACGCCATGGCGAAGTATTCACGATCGGCGCTTTCGATGAAGGAGTCTTTGCGCGAGATTAACTCCCAGAGGGCGGAAAAATTTCTCAATACATTTTATTTTCAGTATGGTCACCGCTCGATTGCAGATCTGGCGCACGTTGCGCTGGCCGTGGAGAGGCTCTCGATTCTCGCCGCCATCGAACTGGCCGACGAGCAGCGCTGGGATGGCCAGGAGCGCTCGACCCGTTATCAGGATTTCAAGAAGAGTGGCTATTACATCCCCGACTTCGGAGCCGACGAAGAGGCCCACAAACTTTACTGCGAGACGCTCGATTTTCTCTTTGGCGAATACGAAGCGTTCTCGACGCACATGACGCAGCACCTCATCAGCATCACGCCGAAACCTGCCGACATGAAGCAGGATGCATACGAGCGCACGCTGAAAGCGCGGGCCTTCGACATCACGCGCTACCTGCTGCCGCTGGCGACGAATACCTCGCTGGGGGAGATTGTGAATGCGCGCACGCTCGAAACGCAGGTGGCGCATCTGCTGTCGCATACGCACAAGGAAGTGCGGGTTCTCGGCAAGTTGTTGAAGAAAGCCGCGACTTCGGCGGCTTACAACGTGAATGCGGAGTCGTTGAGGGATTTGGTGGCGGAGATTGAGAAGCTCAGTCCGGAGTTGGGCGCGCGAGCCAGGCAGGAATTGCTGCACGAGGTTCGAGTGGCGCCCACGCTGGTGAAGTATGCAGATCCGAATCCGTATGAAATGGAAACTCGCCGGGAGTTGCGAGAAGCGGCGCGAGAGCTGATGAAGAGCGAGGCGGTCGCACCGTCGAAGGCGATTGTCGATCTGCTTGATGAGGAGCCGCTTGAAGTTGAGATCGCCACCACTTTGTTATACGAACACTGTCATTATTCCTATCGGCAAGTGCGGCAGGCGGTGCAGGTTTCAGGCGAGCGATACCGGCGGGAGATTATCGATCTCGGCCTGCGGCATCGCGGAAAGTTCGATGAGATGTTGCGAGGCTTTCGCGCCGGGCAGCAGTTCCGCTTCGACATCCTTATGGACACGGGCGGCTTTCGCGACATGCATCGTCACCGGCGCTGCATCCAGGTGATGCAGGGATCCACTACGCAGCACGGCTACGAGATGCTGCTCGATGTGGAAGATGCTGGGATGAGGGGACGATTCGATGCGGCGATGCGGCGTGTGCAAACGGCGATAGAGAAGCTGGCCGCGCAGGACGCACCGGATGCGAAAGAAAATTCTCAATACGTGATTCCGCTGGCGTACCGTAAGCGAGCGCTGTTCAAGATGGACTTCGCGGAGGCGGTCTACATCTCCGAACTGCGCACCACGCCGGCGGGACATGTTTCCTATCGCAACGTGGCCTATGCAATGTATGAGGCCGTGGCGCGAAAGTATCCGGCGTTGGCTAAGTATTTTCGCGTGCATGATGTGACGGCGCCGGTGGATTTGCTACAGCGGTAGGCTTGTGTTATATCCGCCCCACTTTTGCAGCGCATCTTGTGCCGCTTGCTGGCTAGTCGCTCCTCTCGTCCGTCATCCCGAGGCAGCGGAGTTCTCGGCGAAGCCGAGGACTCCCCACGAAGGTCCTTCTGTACTTGGCTGGCGCCACTGCCGCTGCCGACGAATCCATAGGTCCTTCGGTCCCATAAATGTTGCTTTTGATGCTGGTGCGAGTGCGCCTACGACCACCGCGCGGAATGACCGACACGCGGCTCACGGTGATTCGTGACCGATAGCGGTTCTGGGTAATGAACTGCAAAGCTCGCACAGCAATCCTCCAATGCAGCCACGGTATCAAGCCGAGACTCTCGGAGCACTTTCCTTCGATACCCGCTCGATTCGTGCCTTCTTTTCAATCCCATTGTTCCCCATAATCTGCACCAATTTCCTGTCATTTGATTTACTATTGCATTCCGAATGAGAGACTGAAACCATACCCAACATGAATCGCATCACCATCGCGCTTTGTGCGCTTATCGTTGTCGTGCTCGTTATCCCGTTTCAAGATCGCAACCACAACCGTTTCGTTGTTGTGCCTGATAGACCCGGCCTCGTGCTCGACACTCACACCGGACAATATTGCAATCCTTGGCAGTACGTGACCGAAGCGGCCCCGGCCATCCCCAAGTGCTCCGCTCTCGCAAGAAGCTGGCACTAACTTAAACTCCTGTACATGGCAGATTGTATTGCCTGCTGGATTTCATCGTTGCGGTCTATTGCTTCCGTGTCGATGCCGGCATACTTCGCAAGCATCTTCTGCAAGGTCGGGTTTTTGGCAGTCGCCTGGCAGGCGCCATACCCTTTGTCAACGGTATAATCTGGGTTTATTATTCAGATTCGCCTTTTATTCGCTTCACTCTGTATGTATAATCCGGCCAGATTAGTTTTGCACTCTTATGAAGGAGCCACACTCCCATGGCGGATGAACGGGGCAAGGCAATAGAGTTAGCGTTTGCGCAGATTGAAAAACAGTTTGGCAAGGGTTCGATCATGCGGTTGGGGTCGAAGGAAGCCATCGTCCCCATTTCGGTGATTCCGACCGGCTCGATTTCATTCGACGCGGCGCTGGGCGTGGGGGGATTCCCGCGCGGACGCGTGGTGGAAGTTTTCGGACCCGAGTCTTCCGGCAAGACCACCATCACGCTGCAGGTGATTGCCGAGGCGCAGAAAACTGGCGGCATGGCGGCGTTCGTGGATGCCGAGCACGCGCTCGATCCTGCCTATGCCAAGAAGCTGGGCGTCGACGTAGACAACCTGCTGGTCTCGCAGCCCGACTATGGCGAGCAGGCGCTCGAGATCACGGAGGCGCTGGTGCGCTCCAACGCCATCGACGTGCTGGTTGTTGATTCCGTGGCGGCGCTGGTACCCAAGGCCGAACTCGACGGCGAAATGGGAGACAGCCACATGGGACTGCAGGCGCGGCTGATGTCGCAGGCACTGCGCAAGCTGACGGGGACGGTTTCCAAGTCGCGTACGTGCCTGATCTTCATCAACCAGATCCGAGAAAAGATTGGCGTGATGTTTGGCAATCCGGAAACTACTACGGGCGGCCGAGCGTTGAAGTTTTATTCGTCGGTGCGTGTGGATATTCGCCGCATCGCCGCGATTAAAGATGGCGACGTCGTCACCGGTTCGCGCACCCGCGTGAAAGTGGTGAAGAACAAAGTGGCCGCGCCCTTCCGCGAGGCCGAGTTCGACATTCTCTATGGCGAAGGCATTTCGCGGGAAGGCGACCTGCTCGATATCGCGGTGAACAATAACATTCTTGAGAAGTCCGGGTCATGGTTCAGCTACAAGGGTGAACGCATTGGCCAGGGCCGCGAGAATGCCCGCCAGTTCCTCAAAGACAATAAAGACACGATGGCCAAGCTCGATACGGAAGTCCGCAAAGCGCTGGGATTGATTGCAACTCCGGCGCAGGCGACACCGACAAACGGTCAGCCCACGACCCAAGGTGCACGGGTTACAACCATGCCGAGTGCTCCTCCAGAGACGGCGAAGGTACCGATCGCGGCGAAGCGATAAGCGCTCGGTGAACGGCTTCGAGGCTGCTTTTCGCGCTAGTCATCCTGAGCGAAGCGGCCTTGGTTTTTGCCTGCGCCGTCACTGATTTGTGCCGCGGGCAAACACCAAGATCCCTTGCTTGGCTCGGGCTGACAGTCCGACGCCACTTCCTTCCCAATTGCCATCCTCACTCCTGCCCGAATAGAATCCCTTATTAACTTGCACTGGCGCTTCCTGCGAGGACCATTGAAACAAGTCAGCGCGCTATATCCCGGTTCGTTCGATCCACCGACCAACGGGCACCTCGATCTGATTGAGCGAGGGGCCAAGATTTTCGAAGAACTGGTGGTGGGCATTCTGAAGAATTCGGAAAAGATCCCGATGTTCAGCCTGACGGAGCGTCTTGAGATGCTCAAGACACTCACCGCACATTTAAAAAATGTCCGCATCGAAGCTTTTCACGGGTTGATGGTCGAGTACGCGAAGTCGATCAACGCGACTTGCGTGTTGCGCGGCATTCGGGCGGTGAGCGACTACGAATATGAGTTACAGATGGCGCTGATGAACCGCAAGCTGGAGCCCACGCTGGAGACGGTATTCATGATGCCCGCCGACAAATATTCTTATGTCAGTTCGCGTCTGGTGCGCGAGGTGGCGCAGATCGGCGGCCCGGTGAAGGGACTCGTCCCCGAATTCGTGGAGCAGAAGCTACGCGAAAAACTCGAGCCCGCATACAAGTTCCACGACGAGATGCAGGAAACCGCGGCTCGTACGCCCTCGAGAAGAGAAAGGAAAAGAAAACCATGACGACCGCGATCACGGAGGCGCTGCGTCTCACCGATCGAATCAACCGCATCGAGCCCTCCGCCACCATGGCAGTGGTAGCGGAGGCGGACAAACTGCGTACGCAAGGCATCGACGTGGTGGACTTTGGCGCCGGCGAGCCGCATTTTCCCACGCCGCAGCACATCAAGGATGCAGCCATCGCGGCGATTCAGGGCAACTTTACGAAATACACGGCGGTCCCCGGCACTGCCGAATTGCGCGATGCTATTGTGCACCGTCATGCGGTCGACTTCGATTCTGACTATCGCCGCGAAGAGGTGATCGCGTCCACCGGCGGCAAACACGCGCTTTTCAACGCCATTCAGGTGCTGGTGGATCATGGCGATGAAGTGATTCTTCCGGTGCCTTACTGGGTTTCGTTCAAGGACATTGTGCGCTACGCCGGGGGCCAGTGTGTGCTGCTGGAATCGGACGAATCGCAAGGATTCAGAGTTACTGCGGAGAGGGTAGCAAGGCTGATCACGCCGCGGACGAAGGTCATCATCCTGAATTCTCCTTCGAATCCTTCAGGCGCCGTAATGAGTGCGGAAGACCTGACGCAGGTTGTGCGCCTGGCGCATGAGCGCGGAATCTGGGTTCTTTCTGATGAGTGCTACGTTTATCTTAATTACACTGGCAAGAATTTTTCCGTGGGATCTTTGCGCGATTATAAAGAGCGCCTCGTTGTGCTAGGTTCGCTCTCGAAAACTTACGCCATGACTGGGTGGCGTATGGGCTACGCGCTTGGTCCGGCTGCCGTGGTGAGCGCAATGTCAAAGTTGCAGAGCCAATCGACCTCGAACCCGACTTCGATTGTGCAGAAGGCCGCGGTGGCGGCGCTGAGGGGCCCGCAGGACTGTGTCGAGCAAATGCGCAAAGAATATATACAATTGCGGGATCACGTCGTGAAAGGACTGCGCTCAATTCCTGGAGTAACCTGCACTTTGCCGGAGGGCGCGTTTTACGCGTATCCCAATATTTCAGCGTTCTTGGGACGCAGCGGGGTGAAATCGGCTTCCGACGTGGCTGGAAGGTTGTTGCGGGAAGCGCATGTGGCCACGGTTCCGGGAGAAGGATTCGGAACCGGCGGGCATATCCGCGTATCCTATGCGACATCGAAGGCGGAGTTGGATCGCGGACTGGAACGAATGCGAAAGTTCTTTGCCGCGCTGTGATTGCCAGGGTTGACCGTCTGGCTGAGGCCGTTTGTTCGCGAACGGCCTTTTTTATCGCATAGATTTTCATGGGCACCCTCTATCCACTATTGATGCTTCCGCGATTCGACCCGCGTCCCTGGGGGGCGCTGGATCTTTCGCCGATTTATCCCAATCACCGGTTCGGAGAAAAGATTGGCGAAGCGTGGCTCACGGGCGATGATTGCAAAGTGGCCAACGGTCCACTCTCCGGACAGACGCTGGCAGAAGTCAGTGAGCGGTATCAGCGGGAGTTGGTTGGCGATGCCGCACGAGATGCCCGGCGTTTCCCATTGCTGCTCAAGTTTCTTTTCCCTCATGAAAAACTATCGCTACAGGTTCATCCCGATGACGAGCAGGCCCGCCACGTCAACCAGCCATGGGGCAAGACGGAGTGTTGGTACGTGGCGCATGCGAAGCCTGGAGCACTGATCGGCTTAGGCTTGAAGCCGGGCGCAACCGTCGCTCAACTGGAGAAGGCGATTCAGGAAAACTGTGCCGAGGAATTGCTCAACTGGCTGAACGTATACACCGGGGACATGATTTACGTTTCCGGCGGGACTGTACATACTCTGGGACCGGGCTCGGTGATCGTGGAGACGCAACAGCAATCGGATACTACCTACCGTTTGTATGATTATGGACGACCGCGCGAACTGCATCTGAAGGAAGGTTTGGCAGCGGTGAAGACTAACGTTTCTTCAGGCAAAGTAATCAGAGCGGCTCCGTCCCAGCTTCGAAACAACAACCGGGTCGCTTCGCTGGTAGCCGCTCCTTATTTTGCTGTGGACCTGTGTGAGATGAAGAACGCGCAGGAACTGAGCACGCTCGACGAATCCGGCAAGAGTTCAGCCGAGATCCTGGTGGCGCTCGAGGGTTGCGGCCTGGTGGAGTCGGCGGGAGCGGAGCCGGTGACGATGGCAAAGGGTGACGCGGTAATAGTCCCGGCATCCGTGGAGCGGTTTACGGTGCGACCGCAGTGGACGCTTGAATTTCTAAGATCGCGAGTGCCCGGGGCCGCGGTAGCAGAGCCCGAGACGCGACTGTACTGAATTGATATCTTAAGAACTTGGCTAAGAATTCAAACTTCTATCCTGTGATTCTCGCCGGCGGCCGTGGTACGCGGTTCTGGCCCTTGAGCCGGAGGAAGCGCGCGAAGCAATTGCTCGCGCTCGATGGCGAGAAGACCATGATCCAGCAAACGATGTCGCGACTGCTGCCACTCGCTTCGTCAAAGCGATTCTGGATCATTACCAACGATGATCTTCGGCCTGCTGTCTTGAAACAGCTTGCAAAGTTACCCAAAGAGCAGGCCATCGCCGAGCCGGTCGGACGCAACACGGCGCCCGCGATTGGTCTCGCAGCATTTATTTTGTTACGCCAGCATCCCGATGCGGTGATCGGAATGTTCCCTTCCGACCATGTGATCGGTGACGAGAAAAGTTACCGGTCAACGATTCAAGGTGGCGTAGAAATTGCGGCGGCAGGTGAAAATATTGTAGTCCTTGGCATCCGGCCAAATCGGGCAGAGACGGGATATGGCTACATTGAGGCGGGCGGCCGATTTGGCGAGGCATTGCGCGTGCGTCGCTTTACCGAGAAACCCACTTTGGAGACTGCGTCTGCGTTCGTCGCTGCGGGAAATTATTTCTGGAATAGTGGAATGTTTTTGTGGAGCGCCCGCACACTGGCGAATGCGTTGCGCGAACATCTTCCTAAGACCGCGCCGCTGCTGGAGGAGATTGCCGCTGCTTTTGGCACGCGCGCATTTGCCAGCATTTTTCGCAGGCTCTATCCCAAGTGCGAAAATATCAGCGTCGACTACGCGATTCTCGAACCCCGTTCAGCGAAGGGCGAACAGGCAGGGAATATTTTCTGCCTCCCCGCAGATTTTGGCTGGAACGACCTCGGCTCCTGGACCGCGCTCCACGAGCATCAGGCTGGGAAGAGTAAATCGATTGAAGGAAATATTATTGATGGCGCGGGCGTATTTATCCTGAACTCGAAGGGCAATTACGTACATGCGCCGAACAAGTTTGTTGCCGTTGTAGGGGTGAGCGATCTGGTGGTAGTCGATACGCCGGATGCCTTGCTGATTACCACGCGGCAGCACGCGCAGGATGTTGGTAAAGTCGTAAAGCATCTGGACGAGAAGAAACTGCACAAGCTGACGTAAGAAAGCGGTCAGTGATCAGTGACCAGAAACACCGTGAATACTGACCACTACTGGAAACTGAACTTCCATGGCTCAAGAGATCAAATTTGGAACAGACGGTTGGCGAGGCATCATTGCCGACGACTTCACGTTCGACAATGTGCGGCGAGTCGCCGGTGCGATCGCCTCCTACGTGTTGAAATACGAGGACGCCAAGCGAGGTGTCTTCGTTGGCTACGACACACGTTTTGCCTCGCAGCAGGCCGCGCAAGTTGCCGCCGATGGGATTGCGGCCGGCGGCATCCCAGTAAAGTTGGCGAACGATTACACGCCCACGCCAGCCCTATCCTACGCCGTTAAGAACGAAGGCGCTGCCGGCGGAGTGATGATCACGTCCAGCCACAATCCCTGGAACTGGAATGGAGTGAAGTTCAAGGGAAAGTTCGGCGGATCCGCAACTCCGGGCATCATGAAGCGGGTGGAAGAGGAGTTGCGCCAGGACGCTGCGCCGCGCGGGGAGAGAGCAGAGATTGAGGAAGTTGATCTAAAGACGCACTACATTGCTGCGGTTTGCCGTTTCGCCGATGTGGGTTTAATTGGCAAAGCGAAATTTAAGGTCGCGATTGATTCGATGTACGGTTCGGGACGCGGCATACTTACCGGAATTTTCCAGGAATGCGGCGTTCAGCATGTCGCGATCCGACAGGAAGTGAATCCTCTTTTTCCAGACATTAATCCCGAGCCCATCGAGCCGCACATTACGCTCTTGCAGCAAACGGTTGTGAGAGAGAAATGTGATGCGGGATTGGCCACCGATGGTGATGCCGACCGCATCGGCGCGGTCGCGGAAGACGGCAGCTTTGTGGACTCGCACAAGATTTTCTGCGTACTTTTGCGATGGCTGCTGGAGCGAAAGAGGTGGTCCGGCGACGTGGTGCGGGCCTTCAACACAACCCGCATGCTCGACCGGATTGCCGCCAAGCACGGCCGCAAGCTTTACGAAACAAAAATTGGATTCAAGTACACCGCAGACTTGATGATGGAGCACGACATCCTGATTGGCGGGGAAGAATCCGGAGGGATTGGCTATTCACGATTCCTGCCGGAGCGCGACGGTGTGCTGAATTGCCTGATGCTGGCCAATGTTATTGCGGAAGAAGGCAAGCCGCTCGGCCAGTTGGTGGCGGACCTGCAACGCGAGTTTGGCGCGCATTATTACGGACGGCGCGATATGCACATTGCGGAAGAGATCAAGCAGAATGCGATTCAACGGGCCGGAGCGGAGAGCACGCAGAGTTTGGGCCGCTATCGAGTGCTGAAGAAAGAAAACCTCGATGGCATCAAGTTTTTTCTCGATGCGCCGACCAATGGCAAAGGAGCAGAAGCCTGGATTCTTTTTCGGGCCTCCGGGACCGAGCCTCTGCTGCGTGCGTACGCGGAGGCCTCCTCGCCGGAACTGGTGACGGAAATACTCACCGCCGCTGCGAGCTTCGTTCAAAACGGCGGTTAGCGGTCCGATCAACGGTGCCAACTCCACAGGAACGCCGCGATAGTGCGATACTTTCAGATAGGCATGACTTTGGTTGAACACACATCCCCCACGCCGGACGACTCTCCTGAGGCGCGCCGCTACAACCGGATCCACCGATGGTTGGGGATCGCTGATTTCGTCATTGGCCTGATTTTCCTCGTCGTGCTGCTGGTTACCGGCTGGTCGAACTGGCTGCGAGATCTTGCATTGCGCCGAGGATTTCAGAATTACACCGTCGCCGTGTTCCTGTATCTGTTCTTTCTGCTTTTGATCAGCAAGGTACTCGGATTCGGTCTGGATTATTACGGATACCGGCTGGAACAGAAGTTTCAACTTTCGACGCAGAAACTGCGGTCGTGGCTCTGGGATGAAGTCAAAGGATTCTTAGTGGGATTAATAGTGGCGGCGGTGGTGGTGGAGTTGCTTTATTTCATGATTCGGCAGTTCCCGCAACACTGGTGGTTGATCATGTGGGCGTTGTTCATCGGGCTATTTATTTTGCTGGCTCAACTTGCGCCAGTGGTGCTGTTTCCTATCTTCTATAAGTTCGAACCGCTGGATAATGAAGATCTGCGCCGCCGCCTGGTGCGATTGGGCGAGCGGGCAGGCACGAGGGTGCGCGGGGTCTACCGCTGGAAGCTTTCCGAGAAAAGCAAGAAAGCGAATGCCGCCCTGACCGGACTCGGCAGCACTCGGAGGATCATTCTGGCGGACACGCTGCTGGACAACTACGCGCCGGAGGAGATCGAAGCGGTATTAGCCCACGAACTGGGCCATCACGTTCACAAGCACATCCTGAAAAGCATTTTGGTGCAGGCAGGAATCACCTTGTTGGGCTTCTGGATTGCTAATTTCGTGTTGCATTATGCGGTCGATGATCACATGTTCGAGGAGCTATCCGATTTCGCCAATCTGCCCCTGTTAGCAATGACCGCAACCGTGCTTTCGCTCTTGCTGATGCCAGCTTTAAATGCCTACTCGCGCTACAACGAGCGGCAGGCCGATCGTTACGCTTTTGAATCGATCACCAACGTGCAGCCATTTATTTCGTCGATGAACAAGTTGGCGCGGCAGAACCTGGCGGAGCGTACGCCTTCGAAGTGGATCGAAGTGTTGTTCCATTCACATCCAGCGATTTCGAGGCGAGTGGCGGCCGCGGAAGAGTGGGATCGCACGCAGATGGCGGGCCCGCAAGTCTAATCTGTCCGGTTGTAACCTACGCACAAAAGAACTATCGTTTGCGCAAGACTATCCCCACACGTTGAAAATCTTCTTCCGTGTCCACGCCCACCGAGTCGTACGGAGTTTCGGCCACGTAAATCGAGATCCCGTTCTCCAGAAACCGCAACTGTTCCAGCCGTTCACTTTTTTCGAGCGTGGATTCGGGTTGGCGCACAAAGAAATCGAGCGCGGACTTTCTGTAGGCATAAAGGCCGAGATGCTTGAAGTAACGGGGGTAGGCGTCGTCGCGGTCAAAGGGAATGCTCGCGCGCGAAAAATAGAGTGCGCGCCCATTGGTCTCCGTCACTACCTTGACCGCATTTGGATTATTAATGTCTTCCGGCGGGCATGGGGTCTTCAGCGTGCCTACCTGGACAGACGGATCTTTGATTCCATCCAGTAGAGCCGCGATTTGTTCGGGACGAACCATAGGTTCGTCGCCTTGCACATTGAGATAAGCATCGGCAGCAACGTCGTCCGCGACTTCCTTCACGCGCTCTGTCCCGCTGCGGTGAGCGGAAGAAGTCATGCGAGCTTTCCAGCCGTGATGGTTGCAAGCCGTTAAAATCTCTTCCGAGTCCGTTGCAATGATCACGTCGAACAGGAGTGGCGATGAGAGAACCGCCTCATAGACCCAGCCGACGAGCGGCTTTCCGGCAATCTCGCGCAGCATCTTGCGCGGCAGACGGGTGGACGCGAGCCGAGCAGGAATAATGGCAACAGTTTTCATGTGCAACCAGTTTCCAGGTTTCCTGCTGCGTCTGGCAAGTATCGAATCGGCGGATGCGTCGAGACCTCCCGCCGATGTTTGACACTTTTTTACAAGCACTTTTAAAATAAAAGACTGGGCACGGCGCGCAACTCTGGTCCGTGCGGTCCAAACCACGAGATTCGCTAGTTTGCGAATCGTCCTCTGGTTGCGTGCACACCACAATGGCGGCGTAGCTCAGGTGGCTAGAGCGACGGTCTCATAATCCGTAGGTCCGTGGTTCGAGTCCACGCGCCGCCACCAAATTTAGGGTTTTGTTTTCAATAAATTAGAGATGTTCCCCTCCAAGGGGGATTGCTCCAATTTTGGTGCATTGTAATGAAAGTGTAATGTGAGGCTCGACTTTGAGGGTTTTCAACCCCATAAACGCGCTAGTTTATTTAGGGTTGGGCCCTTCTCGACGGGCTCCCCGATCCCTCCGATCGTCGGCACGCTGGAGGGCCCTGTCTTAGCGCTACGCAATTTTTCCAACAGATTGATCGCGTCTCGGAGATATTCTGGGACTCGTGCTGTATAGAACCGGAGCACGTCTCTCCGCGCATGCCCGAGCAGTTGGTCGATAATCGTATCCGACACACCCAATCCCGCCAGTCTGGTTGCGAATGTGTGGCGACACTGGTAAATGGGGAATCGAGGGATCCCCGCAAGTTTCAGAGCGTTGTGCCAAGCAGTTTTAACGCTGTGGATGTGTGTACTCGGGCGTTGCGGGTTGAAAAAGACGTACTCGGATATTCCATTTGTGGCGGCGTGCCACTTTTGGAGTTCGGACGCGACAAACTCTTTCATCGGAAGAGCGCGTAGCCCAGCTGCCGTCTTGGATTGCGCGACCGTAATTACTGTTTCTTCAAAGTCAACCTCTGTCCACTTGATTCTAAGAGCTTCGATTCCAACCCGCATTCCCGTATAAAGCAGCACGGTCACTATTAATCGCAATCTGACGTCACAACACATCAGGATTCTCTGTTCTTCGGCGAAGGATAGTACCCGAGGAGCCTTGCGGTTTTTCTCTTCGTCAAAAAGCTTCACGCCGTCAAGTGGACTATGAGTCAGTAGCCTACGTTCTACCGCAAAATTAAATGCAGCTCGGTATACCGCTATGTCCCTGTTTACGCCGGCCGGGCTGACGCCTTCTTTTATTCGGAAATCTTTGAAACGGTCAAATGTGAAAGCGTCAACATCAGTAATCCGGCACATTCCGCAAATTGGTGTTAAGACCCGCTGGGACAATTTGTAGCGCTTTTGAGTGGCTAGGTTTTGGATCTGCGCAATGTAAGAATCCAGCAGTTCGTCGACGGTCAGAGTCTGTGAGGGCCTCACAGCTACACGCCCCAAACCAAGCTCCATTTTTCTTTTGAGAAGCAGGGATTCGGATCACGGCTTTCGGAAGAATGTGAGGATTCGAAATATTGACGTCCGTGCCACACGTATGTGATCCAGTAAATATTCCCGCGCTTGTAGATTCCGGGTCGTCTTCTCATGGCGCACTCGCCACACGCTTTCCGCAAAGCTGGTACGCAGTGAAAACTGAAACTCCGTATTTCGTGGCCAGAGTCCTGAACGGCGCTTTGGTTCGAGCACGTTCCTTCCGCAACTTAGTAATGTCCTCCGCGGTTAGCACGCGCAGCGGAGGGCGTCCGAGGCGTTTGCCAGCACACCGAGCCTGAGCTATGCCTGCGCGGACCCGCTCACGCATTCGAATCCGTTCCTGCTTGGCCATGGTCGCCAGCAAGGAGATCACCACGTCTTTGAAGGTGCCGCAGGAATCCAGGTACGGTTCGGTGAAACTCTTATAGCCCACCTGATAAGAAGTCAGGCGCTCAAGATACTGCAACGTGGCAAGTGTTCCTTCGCGCGTCAGTCGATCTAGAGCAAAGAACAGCAAAACATCGAACCTTCGCTGCGAGGCATGCAGCAGCATCTTTTGGAATTCCTCACGCGCGGCGACAGAACCGCTCTCTCGGTCGATGTACTCAGTGGGCTTTTGCCATCCTTGCCGATGGCAGAATTCTCGAAGTTGAGCGAGTTGATTTAGCGTTTCTTGCGTGTTGGTAGAAACGCGAGCGTAAATCGCGCACTTTGTTACCACGATTCCTCCTTAGCCTAACGCATTATTATTATTATAGTTAATATCTTTAAGATATACAACAAAACTCCCTTTCCTACGAATCGCAACCTAGGGCAAAAACAACGGGAAAACGGGTCGTTTCGTGAGATTGTGCTTTGGAAATCAGCTTTTCAGACAAGCGACTTAACCGAATCCCCTGTTCCTCACCATGAGTCTCAAAGAGGCAAATTGGACGCTGAACCTTAGGTGTTAGCTGCAATGTCAGGCCGAGAGTACAGTCTCCGATAGCCACTACTCGGGGCATCATCTGCCAGTCCTGTTCCCTGCTGTGACCGAATCGGAGCTACCAAATGGTCTCCCTCGCCAACTCTCCAGATGTTCAGCAGATTGATTTGCACGAAGTGATTCGCAAGCTGGAACAGGAAGTCGCTGGGCGCGAGGAGGCTGAGCAAGCCCTGAAGCGCGGCCTCGCCATCAGCGAGGCTGCGCTCAAGGAGTTGGCCGATCAAAAGTTCGCTCTGGATCAACACGCGATCGTGGCGGTGACCGACGTTCGGGGCACGATTACCTACGTGAACGAGAAGTTCTGCGCCATCAGTCAGTATTCAAGAGATGAACTGATCGGTCAGAATCACCGCATCCTCAACTCCGGTCACCACTCCAGAGAGTTTTTCGAGCAGATGTACCACACCATTGCGAATGGCATGACTTGGTGCGGCGAGATTAAGAACCGCGCTAAGGACGGTTCGATCTACTGGGTAGATGCGACGATCGTCCCGACTTCAACCGCAGACGGCAAACCGTGCCAGTACGTCAGCATTCGAGCGGACATCACCAAGCGCAAGTTGGTGGAACAAGCTCTCGCCGGGCAGGCGTTGGAATTGTGTCGACGGGACGAGGAACTGGCCCGCTCCAATGTCGAACTGGAGCAGTTTGCCTACGTGGCATCGCATGACCTGCAGGAGCCACTGCGTACGATTGCCAACTACACCCAACTATTGGCGGAGCGATATCACGGCAAGCTGGACGAACAGGCCGACAAGTATATCGCGTACGCGGTGGATGGCGCCGTGCGCATGCAGTCTCTAATTCGTGATTTGCTAAAGTTTTCTAGGGTCGGCAAAGCGGAGATTGAACTCAGGACCACCGACTGCCGCACGGTTGTGGAAGAAGCGTTGAGGAACCTGCGGGCTGCAGTAAAGGAGAGCGGTGCAGTGGTGAATTGGAATGGTCTGCCTATGGTCCTGGCCGACCCCGGGCAACTCACGCAGGTATTTCAGAACTTGATCGCCAACGCAATCAAGTTTCACGGTGTGGAAACTCCGCTGATCCAAATCGATTCAGAAAAAAAAGAACACGCGTGGGTTCTAACGGTTTCCGACAATAGCATCGGCATCCCAACCGAGAGCTGGCAAGACGTTTTTGTCATTTTCCGCCGTCTGCATACTCGAACCGAATATGCAGGCAACGGGATCGGCTTGTCGATCTGCAAGAAAATTGTCGAGGGGCACGGCGGAAAGATCTGGATCGAAGCTCAAGCCACACCCGGCTGTCGCTTCAAATTCACACTACCCAGCAAACCATCTCCCCAGACATCGCTGGGAGCACAAGCATGAGAACCACCGAGATTCTGTTGGTAGACGACAATCCTGCGGACACTGACTTGACCAGCGAAGTGCTGTCGCGCAACGGAGGTCTGAGTCACATCCACTCTGTAATCAATGGCGTGGAGGCGATCGCGTTTCTGCGCCGCGAAGGAAAGTATGCCAACGCGATTCTTCCTGACTTCGTGATCCTTGACTTGAATTTGCCCAAGAAAGACGGTCGCGCCGTTTTGGCAGAAGTCAAGGCCGACCCGGTCCTGCGCAAGATTCCGATTGCGGTCTTCAGCACCTCCGAGGCACAACAAGACATTTTGCGCAGTTACGAACTGGGAGCAAACTGCTATGTAAGCAAACCCGGCAACCTGAAGGACTTCATCTCCGCTGTGACAAGGATCGGACAGTTTTGGGTTGGTTTGGCGCATCTACCACGCGAGGAGAAACGATGAATAACGGTCAAGCTCATGTTCTGCTGATTGAGGACAACCCCGGGGATGCAGATCTGGTACGCCTACGTCTGGTAGAAAGTCAGTCCGACGTCCATGTGAACTGCGTCACCCGGCTCTCCGATGCTCTTGCGTCCCTGGAAGTGGAGACACCTTCGCTGGTCTTGCTCGACTTAGAACTTCCCGACAGCCACGGCGCGGAAACCTTTCGTCGGATCATGCGGAAGGCTCCGAATGTACCGGTGGTGATCCTTTCGGGTCACGACGATGAGGCGCTGGCGATCAAAGCCGTCCACATGGGCGTCCAGGACTATCTGATCAAAGGCGACATCACCAGCAAGCATCTGGAGCGCGCCCTCCGCTATGCGGTGGAACGGCAGGGGTTGCTGCGTGCTTTGGAAGTGACCGGCAAGCAGCAGATTGAATTGAAGAACCAGTTTCTGTCGCATGTTTCGCACGAATTGCGCACACCGCTGACCTGCATTCACCAGTACATCACACTCCTTTTGGACGGGTTAGATGGTCCCATGTTGCCCGACCAAACTGATCACCTGAAGACCGTCCTCAAGAGTGTGAATCAGTTGCACGCCATGATCCGCGACCTGCTTGAAGCCAGTCGCGCCGATAGCGGCAAGCTGCGAATCGAACTGCGCTGCATCGATATCGGCGGACTGGTTCGCCAAGCGATCGCGATGATGCGGCCCACCGCCGCGGAAAAACAAGTCGGACTCGAAGCTGTGTTGGATCCGGCAATTCCCCTCGTCTTTGCGGACCCCGACCGCGCTCTCGAAGTTCTCATCAATCTGATCGACAATGGAATCAAGTTTACTCCCCCAGATGGATCGGTGGTCGTGAGAGTCTCGCTGGTAGAGACTGACCCGGTTGCGGTCTATCTCTCGGTCACCGACAGTGGTTGTGGCATTCCTCAAGTATCGCTGCCGCAGGTTTTTGAACGTCTTTATCAGGACCCCAACGCGGTAGATGGCAACCGAGTCGGCCTCGGTCTCGGGCTTTACATTGCCAAAGAAATCGTCACTCTCCACGGCGGTAGAATGTGGGCCGTGAGTGAAGCCGGAAGCGGAAGCACATTCTCGTTCACCTTGCCGATCTATCCCCTGGCCAAGCTCCTGCTTCCAGTGATTACTCACAAGGGACGTTTGCGTGAGGAAATTGTGCTGGTACGCGTGGAACTGACCCCGCTGTCCAAGTCACTCCGCGGAAGCTGGAAAGAAACTTGCGAGCAGTGTCTGGACCTCCTAGGCAAGTGCATCTACGTGGACAAGGATTTCGTTCTTCCACCCCTGGGAAGCAGTGGCCTGGTCGAAACGTTTTTCATAGTCGCCTCCACTGACATGCGAAGGGTGAGCATCATGTTGGACCGCATCCGCGCCCAGATCGGCGCGGTGCCTAGGTTGAAGGCGAGCGGCACCCTGCAAGTGACGGCCGAGATAATTCCTGCCTTGCCCGCGGCCGACCTGAGAAACCTGGAACAACAAATTCGTGGCGTGGCCGACCACGTCACCGAAATCATCCAGCGGGGTCTCACGAGCAAACAAAACCTCACCGAAAAGGAGAACCACAAACATGCAAACTGAGAGTTACAGCGAGAGGAAGCCCATAAATCGAGCAAAGATAATGGTCGTGGATGATGATCCCGATCTGAGACAGGTCCTGAGTTTGCGCCTACGGGCCAATAACTATGATACGGTGAGTGTCTGCGACGGATATTCGGCCATCGCGATGGCCCAGAAGGAGAAACCCCACCTTATCATCCTCGATCTCGGACTGCCAGCGGGCGACGGTTTTGCCGTACTGAAAAACTTGCAAGACTACCCGGCGCTTTCCGTCATCCCAGTGGTCGTTCTCACAGCTCGCGATCCCGAGGGCAATAAAAGACGTACCCTCGAATCAGGTGCCGTCGCTTTTTTCCAGAAGCCGGCCGACAACGGGGAGTTGCTTGAAGCGATTCGCATCAGTCTGCAGATAGGGGGCTGGCGCGGCTTGCCATCGTAAGCAAACACCGAACCGACCATGGAGCGTTGGATCCGTGGCGATAGACAGCCGGTGCGTCTGCTCAACGTCAACTTCATCCCCTTGGACGCGACGACTTGCGCACAAACGAAACGCCCCGGACTCATCGAGTCACGGGACACTCGTCAACCAGCATCCTCCCGATACTGTTCGAGTCCAACTTAGGACTTGTCTGAAACTTCGTAAAATGGCGTCAGCGTGCTAAGGTGCAGCCCGCCAGTGCTAGGATGGACACTTCTGTTGCTGTTAATCGCTATGATCAGCGATCCAAACCTAACGTCGAAACCATACCGATACAGGAGATCAAGCCTTCCAACCCTTGGCGTGATAAAAATGTGATAGTTCCATGTTCAGAATGGGTCAGGATGGATCAAAAAGGATCAAAACGCAGTTCTGGTAAATGGTTGACGGAGCAGATAGAGTAGAGAATTTTCACAATGGTTCAGAACACACCTTAGGTGATCTTCAAAACCGGCGGGCGGCAGGTCTTCCTGTCACCGGTGGGTTCGACTCCCATTATGGTTATGTCCGGGGAATTGCAATCACCCGCAGGATGTGGGGAAAGCTGGCATCTAGCTGCGTCTCGCAAGCCCGCTTCAGAAGCGCAGAGAAATCGTTCTTAGTAAAAATCGGCTCGTCCGGATTCACTCTGATCGGGGTTTCTGGGCGAGTCGCGCACCTCTGCCCAAGAGTCAACGCTTAATTTGCGTCCGACAGGAGTGTGCGCGATGGCCCTTTTTGCGGAAAATAAGTGGGGCATCGGACTGATGCTCATTGGGGCAGGACTGGCCGTGTTTGTTGGTAAAGTGCTTGGTACAGTTTGTGTCATCATCGGATTAGCCCTTTTACTCATCCCATCGCGAAAGAAAACCGGGTCCGCAACAGAGACGCTTTCAATCGGAGACAAAAGGACGAAAATAGATTCGCTGGATGGCTTCCAAAAGCAATTCCTTAGGTTGATGGTTGAGACAAACAGGCGGACAGCACAAGTCGATTCTAATAACGCCTTGATCCAAAGCTTGGTTATAGCTGACTTTCTCAGATTCACGTCCCAAAGGGTGCCAGTGTACAGAGCACCCGTGATGATCACAGACTGGGCTTGGGACTATCTACGCGAACACCGAGAACTGCTCCGATGAGAGGGGACCTATGCCAGCTTACGATTCTTGCGAAGATGTCTGGGAGTTGAACGACTTCTGTGTACGCGAAAACTACGCTCTACGTTCTCTTTTTCGGGCTCTGTGCAGGAATCTGAACAAGTGATCGATTGACGGGGCTTTTCTCGTGGGGAAGATTTCCGTACGCTGTGAAGGATGAGCGAGAACGAATGGACAAAGATTTTAGGATGGCCGGGGTA
>Ga0187867_10001501_pt1 | contig 20173 bp, 17 predicted proteins | sample June2016WEW_13_1_FD_132976 | JGI IMG/M metagenome (GOLD analysis project Ga0187867, IMG submission 132976) | Peatland microbial communities from SPRUCE experiment site at the Marcell Experimental Forest, Minnesota, USA - June2016WEW_13_10 | ecosystem: Environmental > Terrestrial > Soil >...
AACGCCCTGGCCGACTACGGCCGGGCCCGGGCCGTCCAGCTGGCGGTCATGGTCGACCGTGGCCACCGCGAGCTGCCCATTCGCCCCGACTTCGTGGGCAAGAACATGCCCACCCGCATCGACGAGCAGGTCGACGTGAGCCTCGACGGCGTCGTCCTCGGGGACGTGGTGCCCCGGTGACCGTCCCGGCCGGCGGAGAGCCGGGGGGTGGGGAGCCCGCCAAGGAGAGGCACCGTCACCTCCTCTCGGTGTCGGAGCTCGGTGCCGAAGGGATCGAGGAGGTCCTGCGGGTGTCCGATGCCTTCGTCGAGGTCGGACGGCGCGCCATCCCCAAGGTGCCGGCGCTGCGGGGCCGCACCGTGGCGACGGTCTTCATGGAGCCCTCGACGCGCACGCGACTTTCCTTCGAGACGGCCGCGAAGCGTCTCTCGGCCGACACGATGACCTTCACCGCCGCCACCTCGGCCACCGTCAAGGGCGAGTCGCTACGCGACACCGTCGAGACGATCGACGCCATGGGCATCGATGCCATGGTCATCCGCCACCACGCCTCCGGGGCACCGCTTCGGGTCACCGACTGGGTGAAAGCGAGCGTCATCAACGCCGGCGACGGCACCCACGAGCACCCGACCCAGGCCCTCTTGGACTGCTACACGATCCTCGAGACGCTGACCAAGCGCCGCGAAGGCGAGGCGCCGGCCGACCTGAGCGGCCTTCGCATAGCGATCGTGGGCGACATCAAGCACTCGCGCGTGGCGCGCTCTGACGTGCTCGCCTTCTCGGCCCTTGGCGCCGAGGTCGTGCTCGTGGCGCCACCGACGCTCATGCCGGCGTCGCTCGAAGGCTGGCCCGTCACCGCCACCGGGGACTTCGACGCCGCCCTCGGCGAGCTCGACATCGTCTACCTGCTGCGCATCCAGGCCGAGCGACTCGGCGAGATACTGCTGCCCTCGCTCGATGAGTACCACTGGCGCTACGGGCTCACCCGGGCCCGCGCCGCCGCCCTCAAAAAAGACGCCCTGATCATGCATCCCGGGCCCATGATCCGAGGCGTCGAGATCGCCCCGGACGTGGCCGACCTGCCGGCGTCACTCGTGACCCGTCAGGTGAAAAACGGGGTCCTCGTCCGTATGGCCGTCCTTTTCCACCTACTCGGATCGGGGGAGATCTGATGACTGCAGAGCAGTTCGGAGCCCAACTGGGCGACCTCCTCGTTTGCGGAGGGACACTCGTCGACGAGACGGGCGAGTGGAGGGGCGATGTCTTGGTGCGCAAGGGCCGCATCGAGGCGGTCTCTCGGGAGGACTCGCTCACGGCGCCGCCGGGTGCCACCATCCTCGACGCCGGCGGTTGCATCGTCTCGCCGGGCCTTGTCGACCTGCACGCCCATCTGCGCGAGCCGGGAGGGGAGATAGCAGAGACTGTCGAGTCCGGGTCCAGAGCCGCCGCCCTAGGCGGTTACACGGCCGTCGTCGCCATGCCCAACACCGAGCCCGCCATCGACTCGGGGGCGATCGCGAGGGACGTGCTCGCCCTCGGCGACAAGGCCCTGGCGGAGATCGCCGTGGCGGGGGCGATCACGGTCGGGCGCCGCGGCGAGCGGCTCGTGCCCATGGCCGAGCTGGCCGAGCTCGGGGTGCGCCTTTTCACCGACGACGGGCGGGGCGTGCAAAACGGCGGCTTGATGCGCCGGGCACTCGAGTACGCCTCCGGTCTCGGCGTCGTGCTCGCCGAGCACTGCGAGGACACCCAGCTCGCCGCGGGCGGCCACATGAACGAAGGTGCCTGGTCAAGCCGCCTCGGCATCGCCGGCCAACCAGCCCTCGCCGAGGAGGCGATGCTGGCCCGCGACATAGCCCTCGTGCGCTTGACGGGCGCCCCCATGCACTTCTTGCACCTTTCTACGGCGGGATCGCTCGAGATGGTCCGGGCAGCCAAGTCCGAAGGGCTCCCCGTCACCGCCGAGGTCACGCCGCATCACCTGGCCCTCAGCGACGCGGCCGTGCAGGGCTACGACCCGGTCTACAAGGTGAACCCGCCCCTTCGGACCGTTTCTGACGTGCTGGCGCTTCGGGCCGGGCTTGCCAGCGGCGTCATCGACGCCATCGCGACCGATCACGCACCGCACGCCCCCGAGCGCAAGGAGTAGCCCTTCGACGAAGCCCCGGCCGGCATGCTCGGCCTCGAGACGGCACTGGCGGTCGCCTACGGCGTGCTTTGTGCCGGGCCCGGGCCGGAACAGGGCGACGCGACGCACGGTTGGGTGCCTGCGGGCGAGGGGGCGAAGATGCCACTTCGTGAGCTTGTGGGCCTGTTCTCCTGGAAGCCGGCCCGTATCGCCGGCCTCGCCGCCGAGGGCTCAGGGGGTGCTCGCGGACCTCGTGGTGGCCAAGGCGGACCGATACGTCCCGGCGCCGTGGCCCACCTGATGGTGTTCGACCCTGAGGCCGAATGGGTCGTCGACGCCACGCGACAGGCGAGCCGCAGCCGTAACACGCCCTATGCGCAGCGCAGGCTCAAGGGCAAGGTCCGCCACACCGTGTTCGCGGGCGAGGTCGTGGTCCTCGACGGCGAGGCACAGCGGTGAACGAGGCAGCCGGCCTAAAGCCGTGAGGCGACTTCAGCGCCAGGGCGAGGTCGAGCTTTCGACCTCGGTCGCAAGCGTCCGGCTCCCTGCTCCGGTGATGACCGCTTCGGGCACCGCCGGGCACGGAGCCGAGCTCGGCGCCTATTTCGACCTGTCAGCCATCGGCGCCGTCGTCGTCAAGTCGCTCGCGGCCTATGCCTGGGCGGGCAACCCGGCCCCGCGCGTCTGCCCGGTGCCGGGCGGCATGCTGAACAGCGTCGGGCTGCAGGGTCCCGGCGTCGAAGCCTGGCTCAACGACGAGCTGCCCGCCCTGGAGGCCTGCGGCGCACGCGTCGTGGCGAGCATCTGGGGGCGCCGCGCGGAGGACTACGCGGCGGCGGCCGGCCTGCTCGCCGACGCGCCCGCCTGCGTGGTCGCCGTCGAGGTGAACGTCAGCTGTCCGAACCTCGAGGACCGAAGCCGCATGTTCGCCCACTCGCCGAGGGCGACGGGGGAGGTCATCTCGGCTTCGGCCGCCTGCCGGCGGCCGCTTTGGGCCAAGCTTTCCCCGAACACCTCCGAGCTCGTCGCCGTCGCCGCCGCCGCCCTCGAAGCTGGCGCGGAGACCCTCACGCTCACCAACACCTTGCTCGGCCTCGCCATCGACACCGAGCGCCGCGCACCGGTGCTCGGGGCGGGGGGCGGGGGGCTCTCGGGCGACGCCCTGCACAGTGTCGCCCTGCGGGCCGTCTACGAATGCCGGGCGGCCTTCCCCGACTGCGGCATCGTCGGGGTTGGAGGCGTGCGCGACGGGCTGGGCGCCGTCCGCATGCTGCTCGCCGGGGCGGACGCGGTCGAGGTCGGCACGGCGAGCTTGGCCGATCCCCGTGCCGTCGCCCGGGTGCATGCCGAGCTCGTGTCCTGGTGCGTCCGCCACGAGGTAGGCGCCGTGCGAGATCTCGTGGGGTCGGCCAACGACAGGCAAAAGCGAGGTGGACCATCGTGACATTCGTCGAGCGACCACCGGGCGCCCGCGAGCATCTCGCGCTCGCCCTCGACGTATCGAGCCTGGACGAGGCGGTCGAGCTCGCCACCCGCCTGCGCCCGTGGTTCTCTGTCGCCAAGGTCGGCCTGGAGCTCTTCTCCGGCGAAGGTCCCCTCGCCGTCGACGCCCTCTTGGACGAGGGCTTCCAGGTCTTTTTGGACCTGAAGCTGCACGACATCCCGACGACGGTCGCCCGGGCCGCCCGCCGCATCGGGTCGCTCGGCGTGTCGTACGCGACGGTGCACGCGGCTGGCGGCCCCGAGATGCTGCGGGCAGCGGTGGAAGGTTTCGAGGAGGGCTGGGAGGCGGCGGTCGCAAGCGGCCATCCGGCACCGGTCGCCGGCTTGGCGGGGATCCTGGCGGTGACCGTGCTCACGAGCGAAGCCCACGCCGACGCCGAGCTCATCGGCGAGCGGGCCTCGCTCGCCTCAGCGACCGGCTGTCTCGGGGTGATCTGCGCCGCCGCCGACCTCGCCGCCGTCGTCGGGCGCGCACCTGGCCTTGTCACCGTCGTCCCGGGCATCCGCCTCGGTGGGTCGTCGCCGGACGACCAGGCCCGCGTCGCCAGTCCCGCCTCGGCCATCGAAGCGGGCGCCGACATCCTCGTCGTCGGAAGGACGGTGACCGCTTCGAGTCATCCCGAGGAGGCCGCCGGGGAGCTCACGCGCGAGGTGCTCGGCGCCCTCGCCGCGGCCCGCCGCTCCAAGGCAAAGTGACCCCCTTACGACCTGGGGATCCTCCCGCGCGGCTGGCCTGTCCTTGTAGAAATGTTACGAGTGGACTACGGTGTAATTGAAGGTTTTTCGCCTTTAGGCGATGGCCCGCTTTTGTCTATGTCGAAATAACCGAGAGAGCATTTGAGCAGGAGGTCCGGGCGTTTATGTTACGAAAGCACAAGCTAGGGAAGCTCGCAGTATTAGGGACCGCTGTCGCGTGCGCGGTGTTCGTGCTGGCTGTCGGCGCGACAAGCTTCGCGGCACCGTCCAAGGCGCAAAAGACGCAGGTCACCCATATGGTCAAAGTCCCGGGCGGCACTTTGACGATCGCTGAGGGCGCAGCCGCCGGACCGAACTACATCTTCCCGCTGATGCCCCTCCAGTACTTCAGCGTCACGAACTTCGACCTCATCTACCAGCTGTTCCCGCCCATGTACTGGTTCGGTGTCGGCAACACTGCAGCGCTCAACACGCAGCTCTCCATGGCCGACCAGCCGGTGTTCACCAACAACGGCAGGACGGTGACTATCCACCTCAAGGGTTGGAAGTGGAGCAACGGCCAGCCCGTCGACTCCCAGGACATCTTGTTCTGGATGAACATGGTCAAGGCCAACGCCACGTCCTGGGCCGGCTTTGCCCCTGGAGCAGGCCAGTTCCCCGGTGACGTCACCAATGTCGTGACCGCCGGTCCGGACACGGTCGTGTTCACCCTCGACGCCAGCTACAGCTCGTACTGGTTCACCTACAATGAGCTGAGCCAGGTCAGCCCGATCCCGCTCGCCTGGGACGTCACCAGCGCCGGGGCCAAGCCGGGCTCGGGCGGTTGCTCGACGGCGTCGTACAAGTCCGTCACGACCGCGACGACCTCCAAGGGCCTGCTCGTTCCCACCTCGGCTTCCGCCAAGGCTTGTGTCGCCGTCTACACCTTCCTCTCGGGCAAGACCGAGGCGGGCGACCTCGGCACGTACGCCACGAACCCGCTCTGGCAGATCGTCGACGGTCCTTTCAAGCTGACCTCGTATGACGCCACCGACGGCGGCGCCACCTTGGTGCCGAACCCCTCCTACTCCGGGACGCCGAAGCCGTCCCTCGCCAAGCTCGTCCTGGCCCCGTTCACGACCGACGCCGCCGAGTTCAACGTCTTGTCGAGTGGCAACAAGCTGAACATCGGCTATGTCCCGCCCCAGAACGTGCCCAAGTACTCGGGCAAGCCCTGGTGCTCGAACGGCCCATGCGCGGGTGCGAACAACGCTCAGCTGGCGGCGCACTACAACCTCGTGCCGCTCTATGGGTGGTCCGTCAACTACTTCCCGGTGAACTTCACCAACCCGACCTCGGGGCCGATCTTCAAGCAGCTCTACGTCCGTCAGGCTTTCCAGTCGCTGATGAACCAGAGCCTGTGGATCGCGCTTTATGACTCCGGTTACGGGGTCCCGACCTACGGGCCGGTGCCGGTGATGCCGCCGACGTCTTTCGCCTCCAAGATGGAGAGCTCCGACCCCTATCCCTACAGCCCGTCAAAGGCGAAGTCGCTGCTGAGCTCGCACGGGTGGCACGTCGTCCCGAACGGCGTCACGACCTGTGTGAAGCCGGGTACCGCGTCTGATGAGTGCGGTGCCGGCATCGCCAAGGGCGCGCAGATGAGCTTCAACTACCTGTATTACAACGGCGTCACCAACTTCAACGCCCAGATCCAGGAGATGGCGACGAGCTGGGAGCAGGCAGGCATCAAGCTGAACCTGGCGGGCAAGTCCTTCGGTGACGTCATCGGCACGGCGCTGCCTTGCCCGGCCGGCAAGGCCTGCGGCTGGGACCTCGCCAACTGGGGCGGCGGTTGGGACTACGCACCTGACTACTACCCGACCGGTGAGGAGATCTTCACCACGGGGGCAGGCTCGAACAGTGGCGGCTACTCCGACCCCACCAACGACGCCAACATCGTGAAGACGAACGTCAGCTCGTCGCTCAGCGCCCTTTACACCTACGAGAACTACCTCGCCGTGCAATTGCCGGTGATCTGGCAGCCGACGGCGGCCTACGAGCTGACCGAGATCGGCAAGAACGTCTGCGGAGTGACCCCGCAGAACGTCCTGCTCAACTGGCCAGCCCAGGAGTGGTACTTCTGCAAGGCCTCCTAGTAGCAACAATCGGGTCCGGTCTTATCTGACGGGCAACCGAACGGGCACGTCCCCCGGGCCACGACTTAGGTCGTGGCCCGGGGTGCACGTGGCCCATGGCCCGGGACGGTTGGCGAGGTTCGAGCCCGGCCGGATCGGGATGATAAAAAAATGCTGTCGGACCGCCTGTTAGCATCGTGGCCCGGGGAAAGAGATAGCGACGCAGTGTCCCGCGCGGGCAAGGAGTAGCGCATGATCGGCTACCTCATTCGAAGAGTGATCCAGGCGGTCATCGTTATCATCGGCGTCTGCCTCATCACCTTCGGCCTCTACCACCTGTTCCCCGGCGGGACCGAGTCTGAGGCTCGCATCATCCTCGGCAACCGCGCCACGCAGCCGCAGATCAACTTGTTCCTGTCGCAAAACGGCCTGAACCGGCCGATCTGGACGCAATTCTTCGTCCTCGTCGGCCACGTTTTCACATTCAATCTGGGCTACTCGTACAAGCTGAACGAGCCCGTTTCGACGATCATCGTCCAGAAGCTGCCGAAGACGGTGCTCCTATTGGGGCTGTCGACGCTCCTTACGGTCATCATCGCCATTCCCCTGGGCATCTTCCAGGTTCTCCGCCGCAACAAGCCGTCCGACTACGCCTTGACGACCCTGTCGTTCATCTTCTATGCGACGCCGACGTTCTTCCTCGGCATCGTGCTCATCCAGGTGTTCGCCATCCACTGGCACATCTTCCCGCCCGAGGCCCCGCAGTCGGCTTCCATCGGGTCGATCCTCGCTGACTGGCAGGGGCTCGTGCTGCCCGTCTTCACGCTGGCCGCCGTGTACATCGCAGGCTTCAGCCGATATATGCGCTCGTCGATGATGGAGGCGCTCACCGAGGACTACGTCCGCACGGCACGGGCGAAGGGCCTTTCCACCCGACGGGTCAACTACGTCCATGCGCTTCGCAACGCCCTCATCCCCATCATCACGCTTCTCGGGCTCACGCTGCCGGCGATCGTGAGCGGCGCCCTCATCACCGAGTCCGTCTTCAACTACCCGGGCATGGGGCTCGCCTTTTACAATGCCGCCATCAACAACGACTTCCCCCTCCTCATCGGCACCGTGGTCGTCGCCGCCATGGCGACGGTCGTGGGCTCACTTCTCGCCGACATCTTGTATGCGGTGCTCGACCCGAGGATCCGCTATGTGTGAGCCGCAGGCCCGGCGCGGCCGCCCCCTCCCGGCGGGACCAAGGTGATCCCGCTCAGGGGCGATGCGCCCCAAAAGACCCTCCTCGATGCCGAGGTGGCCAGTGGGGCGATGGTCGTGGAGCCGACGGAGGTCACCGAAGCGGGTGAGGCAGGCTCCATAGGCGGCCTCGGCAAGATCATCTTCCGGGTCTTTGCTGAGAACAAGCTCGCTCTAGTGAGCGTCGGCATGGTCCTTTTCATGTTGCTCTTCTGCTTTGTCGGGCCGCACATCTATGTCACCAACCAGACCGACCTCGTCGTCACGAGCGTGAACCAGGTGCTCGCCCACCCCAACGCCCAGGACCTTTTGGGCACGGATGCCAATGGTTACGACACAGTGGGCAGGCTCATGTTCGGCGGGGCCACCGCCCTCGAGATCGCCTTGTTGGCTGCCGGTATCGCGACCGTGTTCGGTGTCTTCTTCGGGGCGGTCTCCGGCTACGCCGGTGGTGTGGTCGACGCCATCATGATGCGCATCGTCGACACGATCTTGTCGATACCGGTCCTGTTCCTCCTGATCGTCATCGCGGCGATCCTGCACCCCTCGTTCTGGTTGATCGTGTTCATCGTTGCGCTCGCCGCCTGGCTCGTCCCGGCGCGCCTCATAAGAGGTGAGACGCTCACCTTGCGAACGCGCGAGTACGTCCAGGCAGTAAGGGCCATGGGCGGCGGTGGGAGCCGGATCGTCGTGCGCCACATCATCCCGAACGCCGTCGGGACGATCATCGTGAACGCCACCTTCCAGGTGGCAGATGCCATCGGCCTTTTGGCCGCGCTCGGCTTCCTCGGCTTCGGCGTGCCGCCTCCCGGCACGAGCTGGGGCCAGATGCTCTCCGACGGCATCAGCTACGCCCAGGCGGGTGACTGGTGGCTCATCTACCCGGCCGGTATCTGCATCATCCTCGTCACGGTCTCGTTCAACTACATCGGAGATGCTTTGCGCGACGCCTTCGAGGTGCGCCTGCAGCGTCGCTGACAGATGCTGTTCGAGGCGGTACTTTTGCCCGCATAAGTGTCCACGCGGCGCAGCTTTGACGGCAGTCGTTCAGCTTGGACCGGCTGCTCGTAAGCGGTCGAAGTCAGCTTTGCATCAGACAGCGAGCACGACACGGCCGCTATGGCGTGTCGACGAGAGTGCTCGGGCAACGGCGCCCGGCGGACTAGGCGCCGGGAGCTGCCGCCAGGCCCGTTGCGGCCATCGGAGCCGTGCCGATGGGCTTTTCCAAGGGAAAGTGGCAGGCCGCCATGTGGTCCCCGCCGAAGGACTGCAAGGGCGGTTCCTCGGCGGCGCAGATGTCCTGTGCCGCTGGGCAGCGGGTGCGGAACCGGCACCCCGACGGCGGCGTGAGCGCCGAGGGCAGCTCTCCTGAGATGTGCCGCCCCCGGCGCTCCGCGGCGAGGACTGGGTCCGGCACCGGGATCGTGTCGATCAGGCCGCGGGTGTAGTGGTGCACGGGCGTCTCGTAGATCTCCTTGGCCGCGCCGATCTCGACGAGCTTGCCGAGGTACATGACACCGATGCGGTCCGAGAGGAATTTGAGCACGGCGAGGTCGTGCGAGATGACGATGTAGGTCAGCCGATGCAACTGCTGAAGCGCCTTCATCATGTTGAGGATCTGGGACTGGATGGAGACGTCCAGGGCCGACACGGGCTCGTCGGCGACGATGAGGCGAGGGTTCAAGGTGAGCGCCCGGGCGAAGCCGATCCTTTGGCGCTGGCCGCCTGAGAACTCGTGCGGGTAGAGGTCTATGGCTTTTTTGGAAAGGCCGACCTCCCGCAAAAGGCCGGCGACGCGCTCCCACTGCTCGGTCCTCGAGCCGATGTTCTGCACCTTGAGCGGCTCGCGCAAGATCGTGCCGACGCGCATGCGGGGGTCGAGGGAGGCGTACGGGTCCTGGAACATGATCTGGAAATTGCGCCGGTCACGCCGCAGGTCACCGTGGCTGAGCTTGGTGACGTCTGTGCCGTCGAAGCGGATCGCTCCCGAGGTCGGCTTCTCGAGGGCGACCACGAGCCGCCCGATGGTCGTCTTGCCGCAGCCGGACTCTCCGACAAGGCCGAAGGTCTCGCCCTCGCGCACCGAGAAGGACACGTTGGAGACGGCCTTCACGCTGCCCACCTTGCGTTGCAGGACCGCACCAGCGGTGACGGGGAACTCCTTTACGAGCTGGTCGACCTCGACGATCACCTTGCGTGACTTGAGCTCCTCGACCCTTTGCAGGGCGAGCCGGCTCGCCTCGGCCGCATCCACGACACGGATGGCGTGGCGCGGCGCTGAGTCGCTGCCCACAGGGTTGAAGCAGGCGGCAAGATGGCCCCCCTGGTCGATGAGCGGTGGTTCCTCGAGACGGCACCGCTCGGTGGCGTTGCGGCATCTGGGCTCGAAGCGGCACCCGACGAACTCGCCGCTCAGGTCGGGCGGCGTGCCGGGGATGCTGTAGAGCGGGACGCTCGCGTCGGCGTCCATCTTCGGGATCGAGTCCAAGAGCGCCTCGGAGTAGGGGTGACGCATCTGGGAGAACAAGTTGCGCGTCGTGGCGCTCTCCACGATCTTGCCGGCGTACATCACCATGACCCGGTCGGAACGTCCCGCGATGACGCCCATGTCGTGGGTGATGAGGAGCACGGCCATCTTGAGGCGGTCGCGCAGCTCGTCGATGAGGTCGAGGATCTGCGCCTGGATCGTCACATCGAGCGCTGTCGTCGGCTCGTCGGCGATCAAGAGCTTGGGCTCACAGGCGAGGGCGATGGCGATCATGACGCGCTGGCGAAGCCCGCCGGAGAGCTGGTGGGGGTAGGAGGAGAGGCGCTCGGCCGGCCGCGGCATCCCGACGAGCTGGAGCACTTCGATCGCCCGCTCGGTCGCCTCCTCCTTGGAGACGTGCTTGTGGATCCGCACGGGCTCGGCGATCTGGCGGCCAACTGTCATCGTCGGGTTCAACGATGTCATCGGGTCCTGGAAGATCATGGCGACGTCGTTGCCGCGAACCTCACGCATCTGGCGCTCGGGCATCTTCACGAGCTCTTTGCCGAGCAGGGTCACCGTGCCCCGGGTGATGTGTCCGACATTCGGCAGCAGCTTCATGATCGACAGCCCGGCCGTGCTCTTGCCGCAGCCGGACTCGCCCACCAGGCCAAGGCATTCGCCCTCGGCCACGGAGAACGAGATGCCGTCGACGGCACCGACGGTCGCGGAACGGAGGTGGAATTCCGTGCGAAGATCGACAACCTCGAGAACGTTGGCCATGGATGATTCACCCCTGTTAGCTGCCGACCAGGGCGCCAGCCGTGCCACCGCCCAGGACGATTGTATCGCTGATCCCTGGTCACCCGCCTTGTGCTGCGCTATCGTAACCGCCCATGCCACAACCTCCTAGCCTCACGCCCGAGCAGCGCCACGCGGCGCTCGAGAAGGCGGCCCGGGCGCGTCGAGAGCGCGCCGAGATAAAGGACCACCTCAAAAGTGGTCGAGTTACCCTGCGAGAGCTTCTTGTCAAGGCGGAGTCCGACGAGATCGTCGGCAAGATGAAGGTGCTGGCGGTGCTTGAGGCCCTGCCGGGGACCGGCAAGGTCAAAGCCCGGCGCCTCATGGAGCACGTCGGCATCAGCGAGACCCGCCGACTGCAGGGCTTGGGGGCCAAGCAGCGCGAAGCGCTGCTTGAGGCTGCGACCCGGCCCTGATCCTCGTCGTCTGCGGACCCGGGGGAGTAGGCAAGGGGACAATCGTCCGGCGCCTCGTCGCTGAGGACGGGCGCCTTTGGCTGAGCCGTTCATGGACGACTCGGGCCCGTCGTCCGGGCGAGCCCGAGGAGGCCTACGAGTTCGTCGACCGCGACACCTTCTTGCGCCGTGTGGCCGAAGGTGGATTTCTCGAGTGGGCGACAATCCTCGGCGAGTACTACGGGACACCTACGCCCGAGCCCGAAGACGGCCGTGACATCGTGCTCGAGATCGACGTGCAGGGCGCCCGCCAGGTGCTCGGGCACTGCCCGGGGGCCTATTGCGTGCTCGTGCGGGCGCCTTCGCCCGAGGTGCAAGAACAACGGCTGCGCTCGAGGGGCGACTCGGAGGAGCACATCCAGCGCCGCCTCGCTCTCGGCAAGAAGGAGGAGGCCGAGGGCCTCGAGCTGGCGGCGCGCGTCGTGGTGAACGACGACTTGGACCGGGCCGTCAAAGAGCTGGCGGACATAGTGGCACAAGCGCGCCGCCAGGGCTGTAGCTGCACTTGAGTGCCCCGCGCCGTCTCGGCGCTGTGGCGGGCGCCGGGCCGGTCGCCTAACTTGCAGCGGTCGCCTAGGACTTGCAGAAGTACCAGTCTTCGGCGACCCAGGTGAAAAGCGGGTTCTGCGGGGTGAAGCCGCAGACGTCCTTCGCCACCTCTTTGAGCTCGGTCGTCGTCTCCGGCTGCCAGATCTCCGGCACCTGCCGGGCGATGTAGTTCTCGTAGCTGTAAAGGCTGTCCAAAGAGGGCGAGGTTCTGGTGGCGGCGATGAGCCTGTCGGCCGTGGCGTCGGAGTAGTCGCCGAAATTCGAGCCTGCTCCGGAGGAGAAGAGCTGCTCGCCGGTCGGGTAGTAGTCCGGCGAGTAGTCCCACCCGCCGTCCCAGTTCGCCATGCCCCAGTCACAGGCGTTGCCGGCCGAGCACGGGGTGGCGGCCGTTGTGATGACGCCGTCGAAGCTCGTCGAGCCCTCTAGGTCCAGATGGATCCCGGCCTTCTCCCAGGTCGCCGCGAGCGCCTTCACCTCGTTGACGAACGAAGTGTTGCCCGCGTAGTAGAGGTAGTCGAAGCTCAGCGGTGCTCCCTTGGCGATGTTCGCCCCACACTCGCCGCTTGCGGTTCCCGGCTTCGCACATGTGCTGACACCGCCCGGCATGACCTTCCAGCCGTGCGAACGGAGCAGCGCCCTCGCATGGGCCGGGTCGTAGGGGTAGGGGTTCGAGCTCTCCTGCGGCGTCAACAGGTCGGTGGGCGGGTACACGGGCACCGGGCCGTAGGTCGGGGCTCCGTAGCCGGCGTCGAAGGCCTGGACCCACCCGGTCTGGTTCATGAGCGACTGCATGGCCCGGCGGACGTAGGTCTGCTCGAAGATCGGCCCTGCCGCCGGGTTGGTGTAGTTGAGGGCGAAGTAGTTGACCGCCCACAGATACGCCGGGTCGAGGTTGTAGCTGGCCGCCAGTGCCGGGTCGTTCCTGCCCGCCAGTGTCTGCCCGCTCTTGGTGAAGGCCGGTCCCGTGTAGGTCGGAAGCTCCGCCGGCTCGACATAGCCGACGTCGATCGTGCCCCCGTTCTTGAGGGCCTCGTACTCGGCGGCGTTGGTAGCGAAGGGGACGAGCACCAACTTGTCGAGCGATGACTTGACGGGTCCCGTATAGGCGCGGTTGGGGACCAAGGTGGCGCCGAAGTCGGTGGCGTCGAAGCTGGCGAGGCTGAACGGGCCGTCGACGATCTTCCAGAGCGGGTTCGTCGCCAAGGTGCCGAGGTCGGCCGCCTCGGTCTTGCCCGTGAGAAAGTCATAGACCCCCGCGCAGGCCTTGGCGGAGGCCGAGACCGGGGTGAGCACCCCAGTGGGCGAGACCGAGGTCGTTATCGAGGCGTACGGGGCGCCCGAGCAGCCGCCCGAGCCTGCCTTGGCGCTTGCGCTCGTGATGTCCCAGGCGATGGGGAGGGGGGTGACCTGGCTGAGCTCGTCGTAGGTGAACCAGTAAGGGCTGTAGGGGGCGTTCAGGCTGAAAGTGACCGTGTCGGCCAGCTCGTCGGCGACGACGTTGGTGACATCACCTGGGAACTGCCCCGCGCCGGGCACGTATCCGCCCCACGAGGTGGCGTCGGCCTTGAGCATGTTCATCCAGAAGACCACGTCGCGGGCGTCGACGTTCTCGCCGTCGCTCCACTTGTAACCCTTCATGTCGATCGTGACGCTCCGGCCGTTCTTCGCGTAGAGCGGAGGGGCGGCGAGCGAGAGGCTCTTGTCCAACTCGGGGGAGGTCCCGGTGCCGAACCAGTAGAGCGGGCGGTAGAGGAGGTAGACCAACTGGAGGTTCGCCAGGAAGAAGTACGACTCTCCCATCATGGGGAAGATGTAGTCGGGCCCGTCGGCGGCGGCTTCGGCGACGGTCAAGGTGCCACCTTTGACACGGACCAGGCGGGGAAGGCGCGCCATGCGCCCGGTCGTCGCCGCCTGTTTGGGGCTCGCTCCGAATCCCGCCAGCACGAGCGCCACGGAGGCGACCATCAACCAGGTGGTCGCGAGCCTGCCCAGCTTCCGCCTTCTCGTCATCGTCTTGCCGAAGCTCCTGGACTCACAGCAGCGCTGGCCGCCTCGAGGTTCGAGAACCCGGCCGTCGTCCCCTTTTCGCCACTGTAGCCCATTCGTAACATCATTAACACCAGCAACTTGCCTGGAGACCGGCCTTTGACCGGGCCCCGCCCGAGCGGACCGATATAGTGGACGAGGTCCGCCGGGCGCAGTTGTCCTGGCGCGCCATGCCGCCTCGACGAGGCGGTACCCAGCCTAGAAGGAGTCCCATGGCCGAGCCGCGCAGCACGATGATCGATCCGCCGATCGAGGTCCTGCTTGACAAGGTGGACTCGAAGTTCACCCTCGTGACCCTGGCGGCCAAGCGCGGGCGGCAGGTCAACTCCTATTTCAGCCAGCTCGGCGAGGGCCTCGGGGCCATCGTGCCCCCGCAGGTGGCCTCCATCGCCCGCAAGCCTTTGTCGATCGCCCTCGAGGAGATCGCCGCCGGCAAGGTCGTCGCCTCCTGGCCCTCCGAGGACGAGGTCGTGGTCGAAGGCGCAACGCCCGCCGGCGAGACCGCCGCCGCCCCCGATCCCGGAGAGGCCGGATAACCCAGCGCGTATCGCGCCTGGGCTGCGGCCGTGAGTGACGCGGGAGCGGTACCGAAAAAGGCCGGCGGCCCTTCGCAGCCCGAAAGGCCGCTTGCCGGTGCCAACGTCGTGCTCGGGGTAAGCGGCGGCATAGCTGCCTACAAGGCCGTCGAACTGTGCCGTCGCCTGGTCGACGCCGGCGCCCATGTCGTGCCGGTGCTCACGGCGAGCGCCACGCGCTTTGTCGGTGCCGCCACCTTCTCGGCTCTCGCCTCTGAACCCGCCCGTCTCGACCTTTTCGCCGACAACCTCCCGATCCCGCACACCGAGCTCGCGCGACGCGCCGACCTCGTCGTAGTAGCTCCGGCGACTGCACGCGTGATCGGCTCATACGCGGCGGGGATCTCGTCCGACTTGTTGGTGGCGACGCTGCTCGCCACCCGGGCCCCCGTGCTCGTCTGCCCAGCGATGCACACCGAGATGTGGGAGCACGCCGCCGTGAGGGAGAACGTGGCCAAACTCCGCCTTCGCGGCGTCCATGTCCTCGAGCCGGAGAGCGGCCACCTGGCCGGCGGCGACGTGGGGGCGGGGCGCCTCCCCGAGACCGGTGTGATCTTGGAGGCCGCCGAGGCGATCCTCTCCCAAAAGGCGCTGAAGCCGCCTCGTTCCGGCCCGCTCTCGGGGCGCAAAGTGCTCGTGAGCGCGGGCGGCACCCGCGAGCCCATCGACCCGGTGCGTTATGTGTCCAACCGCTCCTCGGGAAAACAAGGGCACGCCCTCGCGGAGGTGGCGCTCGAGATGGGGGCGCGGGTCACCCTCGTGACGGCGTCCGAGCTCGCCGTCGCCCCGGGCGTCGCGGTCGTCGAGGTAGAAACGGCTCAGGAGATGGCCACGGCCGTGCTCGAACGCGCCGCGGAGGCCGACCTCGTCGTCATGGCCGCCGCCGTGAGCGACTACCGGCCGGAGGACATGGCCCCGACGAAGCTGCACAGGGCCGACGGTGTCCTTGAGATCCGTCTCGTCCCGACGCTGGACATCCTCGCCGAGCTCGCCCGCCGGCGCCGTCCCGGTCAGGTGCTGGTCGGCTTCGCCGCCGAGACGGACCACCTCGCCGGGCGGGCGCTTTCGAAGCTCGAGGCCAAGGGCCTCGACCTGCTCGTGGCAAACGACGTCGCGGCGGACGGGGTCGGCTTTTCTCACGACACCAATGCCGTGACGATCTTCCAACGCGGGGGCGGGCGCCTCGAGGTGCCGCTTCGGTCCAAGCGAGACATCGCCGAAGCGGTGCTGCAAGCTACCCTGCCTTTGCTTCACGAAGCCCGCCAGGAAATCGAGACTGAGGAGCAAGAGCGTTGAGCGGTTCCCTTTTCACCTCTGAGTCGGTGACCGAGGGCCATCCGGACAAGATGGCCGACCAGATCTCCGACGCCATCCTCGACGCGATCTTGGAGGAGGACCCCAAGGGCCGCGTCGCTTGCGAGACCCTGCTCACGACCGGCCTCGTCGTCGTCGCCGGGGAGATCTCGACGAGCGCTTATGTCGACATCGCCCGCCTTGCCCGCCGGACGATCTGTGAGATCGGCTACGACCGCGAGGAGCTCTGCTTCGACGGGAACTCCTGCGGCGTGCTCGTGTCGATCGACGAGCAGTCTCCGGAGATCGACAGCGGGATCTCGGCCGCCTATGAGGTGCGCAGCGGAACCGCCGGCGAGGACGCCTTGAACGCCCAGGGCGCGGGCGACCAGGGGATGATGTTCGGCTACGCCTGCGACGAGACCCCCGACCTCATGCCGTTGCCGATCTGGCTGGCGCACCGCCTCGCCCGTCGCCTGGCCGAGGTGCGCAAGGCCTGGACGATCCCCTATCTCGGCCCGGACGGCAAGACGCAGGTGAGCGTCCGCTACGAGAACGGCCGGCCGGTGGCGCTCGACACGGTGGTCATCTCCACCCAGCACACGAAGAACGCCGATCTCGACAAGCTCCCCGACGACCTGCGCCAGCACGTCATCATGCCGGAGCTGCCCGCCTGGCTCGACTCGGAGGGCTACCGGCTCTTCGCCAACCCGAGCGGGCGCTTCGAGCTCGGCGGTCCCCAGGCCGACACCGGGCTCACGGGGCGCAAGATCATCGTCGACACCTACGGCGGGCTCGCCCGCCACGGCGGCGGTGCCTTCTCGGGCAAGGACCCCTCCAAGGTGGACCGCTCGGGCGCCTATGCGGCGCGCTGGGTGGCAAAGCACGTCGTCGCCTCGGGGGCGGCCTCGCGTTGCGAGCTCCAGATCGCGTACGCCATCGGTGTCGCCCACCCCGTCTCGGTGATGATCGAGACCTTCGGGACCGAGGTCGTCCCGCTCGAGCACATCTCCGAGGCGGTCGACGAGCTGTTCGACCTCCGTCCGGCCGCCATCGTGCGAGACCTCGACCTGCGCCGGCCCATCTACCGCCGCGTGGCCGCCTACGGCCACTTCGGCCGTTCCGCCGCCGAGGTCCCCTGGGAGGCGACGCCGCGCCTCGAGGACCTACGCGCCGCCCTCGGTCTCTAGCCCGGGCCCGGTCGGACACGCCCGGGCTCCCCGCCGCCTCGGCGCGACCGCGTCCCTGGCCGCGAGGGCCCCTGGGCCTGCTCTTGGAGCGACGAGAGCGATGAGCCAGATCGTCGAGGTCCTTCCCGACGTGAGCGGGATCGACAGACACTTCGCCTACGAGGTGCCTGCGGGGCTCGCAGGCCGGCTTGAGATCGGAAGCATCGTGCGCGTGCTGCTGCACGGGCGCCGGGTCCGGGGATGGGTGGTCGGCGAAACCGCCGAGCTCGCGCCCGAGATCGAGCTGCGGCCGGTGAGCGATCTTCTGTCCTTCGGGCCCCCCAAAAGCGTCGTCGAGCTCGGCCGGTGGGCCGCCTGGCGCTATGGCGGCCGACTGCGCCCCTTGCTCGTCGCCGCCTCGCCGCCGCGCCTTTTGCGGGCTCTGCCCGCGCCGGGGGCCGCCCCGGCGCCACAGGCCGCGGAAAACGGCGCCCTCGAGCACGAGATCGCCCTCGCCACCGGCCAAGCGCTCTCGTCTCGGCGCGCCGTGCTGCGCCTTCCCCCGGCAGCTCCAAGGCAAGCGGTCATCGAAGCCGTCTTCAAGATGTGCTCGCAGGCGCCCGGGGACCTCCTCGTCCTCGCCGCCTCGAGAAACGACGCCGTCACCTTGGCGGGCCGCCTCGAGCGGACGGGCCACGACGTGGCCCTGCTGCCGGAGGCCTGGGCGGAGGCGGCCTCGGGAGGGCGCACCGTTGTCGGCACACGCTCGGCCGTGCTGGCCCCCCTCAGGGCCCTGAGCGGCATCGTGGTGCTCGACGCCCATGCCGACTCGTACCAAGAAGAGCGCGTGCCCACCTGGGAGGCGGCCGTGCTGGCGGACGAGCGCGCCCGACGCGCGAACGTGCCCTGTCTTCTCGTGAGCGCCTGCCCGGGCCTCGACATCTTGGACGGCCGGGTTCTCGTCACCTTGTCCCGGGAAGCCGAGCGCAGCGGGTGGGCCCCCGTCGAGGTGCTCGATGCCCGCGACGAGGACCCGCGCGCGGGCGGCTACCCGACGCGACTGGCCTCGCTCATAAGGGACGCCGCCGCAGCCCAGCCGGGCCGAAAGGTCGTGGCGGTGCTCAACCGCAAGGGCCGGGCCCGCCTGCTCGCCTGCGGGCGCTGCCGGAGCCTGCTTCGCTGCGAGAGATGCGGCGCCGCCCTCGCCCAGCTCGCAAAGCCGCCGGCGGGCGAGGCGGCCCTGCTCCACTGTCCGAGGTGCTCGTTCCATGGCCCGGCCACATGTCCGTCCTGCGGGCCCACCCGGCCCCGGATCTTGCGCCCGGGCGTCGCCCGGGCCCGCGAGGACCTCGCCGCCCTCACCGGGCTCGAGGTGGCCGAGATCGACCGCGCAGCCACGGAGGGAGAAAGCGGCCCGCAGGCCCCCGTCCTCATCGGGACAGAAGCCGTCTTGCACCGCGTCGGCTCCGCCTCGCTCGTGGTGTTCTTGGACTTCGACCACGAGCTGTTGGCGCCCCGTTACCGGGCCGGGGAACAAGCCCTTTCCCTCCTCGCCCTCGCCTCCCGCGTCGTCGGGGGCCGGCGCCGAGCAGGGCGCGTAGCCGTCAGGACGCGCCTTTTGGACCACGAGGTCCTGGCCGCGGCCCTGCACGGCGACCCCGGGCGCCTGACGGCGGTCGAAAAGCCGCGCCGGGAGCTATTGCGGCTTCCCCCCACGACCGCACTCGCCCTTTTGAGTGGCGACGGCGCCGCCGATCTCGTCGCCCGCATGGAACGCGGCGACGCCGGGCTCGAGGTGGGAAGCCTCGCCCCCGGGCGATTCTTGGTGAGGGCGTCGGGACCGGACGTGCTCGCCGCGGCTCTCGCCTCGGCCGGCCCACCCGGGCCGGCGACCCGCGTCGAGGTCGCCCCCCGCCAGGTCTGAACCGCCCGCCGGGCCGGTGACGCGCAGGGCGCCCCCCCCGGCGCAGGGCCGCTGCGCCAGGGCCTGTCGGGAGAGATGACCTGCTATCCTGATCCGTGCCGGCACTAAGTCGGCGCGGCGTGGTGTGCGCGCCACCGCCGCGATTTGTTACCCGTTCTCTTCCCCCGCCTGGTCGGCGTGGCCGGCCGGCACAGCAAGAAAGCACGCCACTCAAGCATGCCCGACAAGACGGTCACGATCACCGAGCACCGCCTTCACGAGACCGACACCGGCTCGCCAGAAGTGCAGGTGGCGCTACTCACCGGACGCATCAACCATCTCACCGACCACCTCAAGATGCATCGGGGAGACCACCACACCCGGCGAGGGCTGATGAAGCTCATCGGCCGCCGCCGCCGCCTGCTCGACTACGTGAAGGACAACGACGTCGAGCGGTACCGGACCTTGATCGCCCGGCTCGGGATACGGCGCTAGCAAGGCGAACCCCCGGTGGCGACGTTGCCCGGGGGGACATAGGGCGCAGCCGGGGGGCCATCCTCACCGGCGCACAACGCCCGTACGAAGACAAGCGGCGCCGCACGGCGCCAGCTGCCAGTCGCCGAATACCGGGACCGACGAAGGAGGGCTCCGGTGCACGCCGACTGGGAACTGGCAAGCGCGACGCCCCAATCAAATAGGAGTGTCATGGCTGATGCCATCACCGTGTCCGGCCCCATCAGTGGGACCGACCGGACCCTGTCGTTCTCGACCGGAAAGTTAGCCGGTCAAGCTGACGGCGCCGTCGTCGCCCGCATCGGCGACACGATCGTGCTCGCCACCGCCACGGCCGCGCGAAAAGTACGCGAGGGCACCGATTTCTTCCCCCTCACCGTCGACATCGAAGAGCGCATGTACGCCGCCGGCAAGATCCCCGGGTCGTTCTTCCGCCGCGAGGGCAGGGCGACGGACCAGGCGATTTTGACCGCCCGCCTCATCGACCGGCCGTTGCGCCCCTCGTTCCCAGAGGGGTTCCGCAACGAGGTCCACGTCGTCGGGACGATCCTCGGCGCCGACCAGACGAACCCGCACGACGTGCTGTCGATCAACGCCGCCTCCGCGGCGCTCATGATCTCGGGCATCCCTTTCGAAGGACCGATCGGCGCCGTCCGCATCGCCTATTCGACCGAGGGCGTCTGGCTTCCCCACGCCTCTTACCACGAAGGTGA
>Ga0187867_10001503_pt1 | contig 20161 bp, 8 predicted proteins | sample June2016WEW_13_1_FD_132976 | JGI IMG/M metagenome (GOLD analysis project Ga0187867, IMG submission 132976) | Peatland microbial communities from SPRUCE experiment site at the Marcell Experimental Forest, Minnesota, USA - June2016WEW_13_10 | ecosystem: Environmental > Terrestrial > Soil >...
ACGATCGACACTTGATTTCCATTCTGCGAACGGCCGGTAATTATCGATGAACCAGCTCAGGGCACTTTGAACATTGGCAAAAGCCGAAGCAATCTGCATCAGCCCTCCCAGTTGAATTGCACCGGAAAAAAAGCGGGGTGAGGCTACCAGGATGGGGAAAATAATCGCGACCTGGGAATAGCTTGAAGTAAACCAGGTCAGCCGTTTCTGACACTTCATGATCCCCCACCAGTTCTTGAGGATTTGCACGAAGCGCGAGTTGAGGTTTTCCTGCTCCGAGGCTTCGCCCTTGTAGAGGGCGATCCCTTCGGCGTTTTCCCGAACCCGCACGAGACCGAAACGGAAGTCGGCTTCATAGCGCTGCTGCTTGACATTGAGAGTTATGAGCGCCTTCCCGATCCAGTGAGTCAGGTAGCTGCCAAAAAACGCGTAGGTGAGGGCAACCCAGACCATGTATGCCGGGATGATTATGTCGTGCCCGCGGAGCGTAAAACTGAGATCTCCCGAAAGCACCCACAGTATGCCTATAAAAGATGCAAGGGTTACCACGGAACTGAGCAGTCCCAGGGACAGAGTCAGCGCTCCGCTGGTGAAGAGACGGATGTCTTCCGCAATGCGCTGGTCGGGGTTATCGGTCCCGTTACGCTGGACCTCCATGCGGTAGTAAACCTGGTGAGTCATCCACCGCTCCAGGTATCGCGAGGTAAGCCATCGCCGCCACTTCATCTCCAGCATCTGGTTGAGGTAGAGCCGGTAGACCGATACGGCAATGTAGATGAATGCCAGCACGCTAAAGCGCAGCAACTGCGTTTTGAAGGACCCGTAATCCTTGTTTTGGATTGAATCGTAGAACACGCGGTTCCACTGGTTGAAGAGAACTGTCACGTAGACCAGTCCGAGATTGAGCGAGATAATAAAGGCCAGAAGTCCGCGGCCGACCCACTTCTCTTCGCTCCACCAGTATGGCCCCAGGATCTTCCAGAGTGAACGGTAGGAAAGTTTGTTGCTGGTGCCGGGATTTTGTTCGTTCATCGTCCCTTCGCTTTCATTGGAAAAGCAGACTCCAAAGTTGGCATGGTCTCAGATTAAGCAGCCGAGAGACGGCTGGAGTTATTCAATGCCAGCATAATATCCGGCAAGACCGTAATCCGGGAATCGCCCGGGTATCATGAGTTCAATCCCATGTGTGCGATCGGCTTGCCCGGAAGCGATTTGCATAAAACCAGGACTCTGGGGCTGCGTACCATACGTTATTTGATATGGAATCAGTGTGGTTTTCGGTCGGAGAGACGGGCACAACGCCAACCCGAATGCAGTCCTCACTGTGATTAGTAAAAATTCCTGATTAGCCGGTATTGTATCGTTGTAAAATGAGATTTACAAGTTAAGGGCTGGTTGCGAGAAAAAACGGAGTCTGGTTGTTCGCCTGCTTCCGTCAGGCATGAGAGTCGGAGAGGTGGCCCAAAAACGCAACGGATGACTCAACCCAAAGGATTCCGGCAAACTCTCAGTGCCAGGAGTATTCGAAAAATTCAGGTTGAATTCCGGGTGCCTCTATGGCTAGGGCTCCTGAATAATTTGGCCCCGGCGAAATACGAACAACATTCCAGCAACAAGTCGCAGGTTGTTCGCCATCGATGGAAATCCAACCGAGTGGGCCTGTATTTAAAAATCTGACGCTGAACTTGTCCATAGGGTACGACATGCCTTTTCCTATGCCCTTCAAAAAAGCTTCCTTCGCGGTCCAATAGGCAAAAAAGGCTTCATTAAAATCTGCCGGAGGTAGAGAGTTGAGAAAACTTCTTTCATGCGCGGAAAAGAAACGGTTTACTATTTCACGAGCGTCCCTGACCGTTTTCATGTACTCGACATCGACACCGACACCCGTTCCACCGGCTACAGCGATGAGAGTCATATCCAATGAGTGAGACAGGCTGAAAGAAGGCTCCGCATCGCCGCCCGTGACTTCCAGAAAAGGCTTTCCGTATTTATTAGTGTTGAAATTCAGCTTCTGCGGCTCACAGGTTATGTAGGCTGCAAGGATTTTTCGGAGTAATAAATGCGAGAAAACATATCTGTCCCGGTCTGAATGCCTTAAAAATCCTCGTGCCTTCACCATCTCTTCCTCCGAGAGGTTCTCCGTGAGATCTCTATCGGATGGAAGAATGGGTTGAAAACGGCTTCGCCAGACATGTACGGCATTTCGTTCGAGTTTACATTCCCCCACGGGCTGCAATTTCCAATGCTCGCCAATACCCGCCATGCAGATGTTAAACTCCTGTAAGTAATCAGAATATCAGAAAGATTCAGTCAATTGGAGATTAATCTCGTTTAAGACTAATGACTCCGAATTTTGTATAAAGAAATGGCCGCCAGGGAAAAAACGAGCTTTAAAATACGTGGATGAGTGCATCTTCCACGCGACGATTCTCTCACGAGTCACCTTCGGGTCGGACAGTCCACCAAATGCGGTGACTGGACATTCCAAAGGCGTTTCTTCCTTATATACGTGGGTTTCCGTCATCTCGAAATCGGCCCTGAGTGTCGGAAGGAATATTTCCATCAGTTCTTCGTTTTGCGCTACAAGGTCGGGAACACCTCCATATTGCCGGACACGGTCGATAAATTGCGCATCAGGCAGATGGGAAAACGGTGGTTCGGAAGGGGGTAAATGTGGCGCCCTGTATCCTGAAACGAAAAGGTGTGACGGGAAAGGGTAACGGCGGCGCCGAAGTTCTCGGGCCAGTTCGAATCCGATCAGGGCACCCATACTGTGACCGTAAATCGCGAACGGCCGGTCCATCCAGATAACTAATTCTTCGGCAAGGGTGTTGACCAGTGACCCAATGCGGTTAAAAGGAGCTTCTCTGAGACGTGCTTCTCGCCCCGGCAGATTCACACGGACCAGTTCGATATCCGGCAGGATGCGTTTGGTCCATGGATAGTAGGCTGCTGCACCGCTACCGGCGAATGGAAGGCAGAACAATCTTCCCAAACCGCCTCCCCGGGCGGGGACAATGGTTACCCACTTCGACACAGTAACATCTTTTGCAGCTTCCATTGAGTCTCTTAGAGCCCTAACCCGGACAATCCGGAACAAAAAGGGACAACTGAACCACGGATGGAGGAGTGCAGCGGGGTGGATGACCACGGATAAGGACTGATGAACGCCCGAATGCTTTTTGGGTTTAAGTTAGTAATCCGTCGATTGCCCTCGAACCGAATTCTGAACCAAACCGGCACTCTTCAACCATCCATTCCGAGATAAAATTTAACATTTCTTCCTGGCCCGCCAATGGTCTTACCGTGTGATCTGACCCACGAAGGACTTTAGTGCTCAAGAGACCGGAACCCTTCATCGACTTGTACTCCTTTCGGGCGACCCTGCGAATATATTCCTCCCCCAATTCAGATTCACTATACGAACTCACTATTAACAACCTTACCCTTCGCTCTTGAAAAGACTGGAAGGATTTCGTTATCTCGTCAACGACTTCCGGCGGTTCAACACTGCGAGCGTAATTAGGCCGCAGCCAACTTTTGATTTTAGCGCTGACTGCTTTCCATACACTCCGATAGTCTGACTGCAGGAAGAACAATCTCATCCAGTTGTGGAAGTTGAACAGAGCGTAGCGCCAATAATAATTGTGTTCACGCATCAGTTCGGTCTGGACGGTATTGGGCGCCGGCGGATTGACCAAGACGGCCCCTTTTACCCGGCTGTCAGCAACAGCAACTTGAAACGTGGTAATAGCTCCCGAACACAACCCGATGAGGATGAACCGCTTTACACCCGTGAGGCGCTCAAGGTAATCCATCGCCTGCCGCGTTTCATCTATGACGCTTTGGGATGCCGGGAGCTTGTCCCTTCGCGGACCGCTGTCACCGGTTCCTGAAAAACCAAAACGAAAAACAACACAGCCCATTTCAGCTAACCGTCTTGCCAGCTTCACATAGATACGGTTTGGTCCCACGTGGTGATCAAGTCCGGCGGTTAACAGCAAAACACCCGTTATATTGTCTTTTGCAGAAAGATTGCCGGTCCCATTTTCCGTCATAACTCCCACCAGCGACCGGTCTCTACCGAATGCTACGGCATGTTCTTTCATGATTGCACCGTATCAATCCATTTAGAAAGATATTGTAGAGAAGAAAAGGGAGTGACTCTCCTATACAGCATCCAGACTTCACTCTGATCAGCGATCACATGAAAATCCGCGTGAGGATGGTTCTTCAGGAAACGACTCAGGTCACCGACGGACTTAGATCCCTCATTGTTGCAGAAAACAAGCACCTTGATGTCAGGACGCAATTTCAGAGCGTCCAGACTGATCATTTCCAACTCCAGCTTCAACTCTGAGGTCATCGGAAATCCAAGGATTTCGTTCGGCGTTTCCATTACTGACGGATCGCGAATTTGCTTTTTCTGAAACTCCGTCCCTTGGTAATCGTCTTGCTGGATTTCGGCCAGTTCTTCCAGGTAAAGTCTGCCATCGAAAATCGGTTGCCAGACGATGATGCTGTCGACATGAGGTGAATCGACGGCCGCTCTCAGGGCCAGAGTGGCTCCAATTCTCAGCCCAATCAGACTGAGTCGTGTCAGTTTGCTCCTATTTCTAATTTCATCGATTGCTGTATGAATATCTTTGGTCCATTGTACAAGTGATCCCTGGTCAAAGTTTCCTTCCGAATCGCCACAGCCGAAGTAATCGAAACGTAATACATGAAAACCGGCTCTTGATAGGAGAACTGCAAGTTGGTAAATAACTCGATGGGACTGGATGTATTCTTGGCCGATCGGAGCACATATTACGACAGCAGACGACTTGCCGAGTGACACCTGAGGCGGATGGTGGAATCCATAAAGCCTTTTGGGTGAAACTCCGAAATAGAACGGAGCCGCCTCATACAGGGGAGCAGCGCTATCCATATTATTCGTGCCTTTTATCTTCGACTTCGTATCTTTTCAATAACCTCGGCAAGGGTGAGTTACGCTTCTCGAACCAGCAGGCCCTCAGATCCACGTTTTATTGAGAAGTTACCTGTTGCCCCTGATTCCCAACGTGGTCTGCTCTTTGCCACGTCCTCAGTGCTGCCATTGCCGATCATGCCATAACGATATTTTTCTCCTGATCGTTTGATGGATACTGCTTTTCTTCTCCTGCACTTCGGCAGGTGTTGGTTCCGGCGTTTGTCGCTCCAGTGATGCTGACAATTGCCCGAGCGTTTGGTAGACGAACTCACGCGGATTCACCCTGAGGCCAATCCTTTTTTCAAGTTGGGTGATAACTTGAATGGATAGCAAAGAATGGCCTCCTACCTCGAAAAAATTATCATGCACGCTGATATGATCCAGCCCTAATTCCTTTTTCCATATGTCGGCGATGGTTTTTTCCATCTCGGTCAGTGGTTCGTCGGAACCAGGAGTTGTTTCTGTCCGTATGCGTTCCAACGAAAGCAATCTCTTGACATCGATCTTTCCGTTCGGCGTCAAGGGCAGTCCGTCCAGTTGAACAAAGGCCGAAGGAATCATGTAGTCCGGCAGGTGTCTGCCCAAGAACTCTCTTAAGTGAACGGGTTCAACCTTTTGAGTATCATTACTCACAACGTAGGCCGCCAGGTACCTGTTTTCGGATTCTCGTTCACGGGCGATAACGGTGCAAGCCCTGATATCGGGATGAGTGGCCAGTATTCTTTCAATCTCCTTTAACTCGACACGAAAACCTCGAATCGATACCTGACTGTCGGCACGTCCGTAGAACACCACGCTGCCATCGGGCAAATAGCGGCCCAGATCTCCGGTCCTGTATACGGTGTCATTGTTATCGGCAGCATATGGATTGGGAATGAATCTTTCACCTGTTGAAACCTCATCATGGAGATACCCCTTTGACAAGTACGGGGTGCGAACATGGATTTCACCCAACTCACCTACACCGGCCAAACCACCTGCCGCATTGAGAACGAGAAGCTGAACCCCTTCAATACCTTTTCCCAACGGAATGCGTTCCTGTAACCGATCTTCAGCTTGAGTGCCCACGACGTGATACCCCATGGCCTGGGGAGTCTCCGTGGCACCATAAAAATTGACACAGCGGGCCTCCGGAGCCAGCTTACGAACCCTTTCCACATGGCTCCATGTCAGGGTATCCCCCCCAAAGAAAACATAGCGAAGCGCCGAAAGCCTCTCCATGTGTGCAACTGTTTCACCGGCAGGCTCAGTCAAAAGGCGCCCCAGTGCCGGTGTAATATGGGCAACGGTAATCCCCTGCGTTCCTATCCAGTTCCTGAGCCTGTCTGGAACCGCCATTTCATCCGAATCCGGTATGCAAAGCGTCGCACCCGCCCATAAAGGCGCAAAAATATCCCGCAGCAGCGGGTCGTGAGAAAGACCGGACAGCATACTGAACCGGTCTGAGGCGTCAAGCTCGAACTGCGTGCAGTGCCATTCCATAAAGTGCGCCAGCGGTCTGTGTGTGCCGATGATGCCCTTGGGCAGACCCTTTGTGCCCGATGTGAACAGGATGTATGCCGCGTCGTCCGGGGCAACTCCCTTTTCAAAAGGCTCCGGAGACATTCCCTGCAACAGGTTCTCGACATCCTTTCTGGCCCTGGGAATAGTCAAACGGCACCCGACCAGGGAAGCATCAAGACAGGCGCTCAATTCATCCGCAACCTGGCCGGCGGCTTCCATCCGTAGCCAACCCCGAGGAGAGGCCTGTTCCACCATCTTCACCAAACGGGAGGCCGGATAAGAAGAATCAAGTATGAGAAAAACCGCCCCCGCCTTGAGGACCCCAAGCAAACTCAGCACAAGGCAGGCGCTGCGGTGACCGTAAACGGCGATAACATCCCCGGGCTGAATTCCGTTGGAACAAAGATGCCTCGCCAGTTGATTTGCAGCGTGCTCGAGCTCTCCATAACTCCAAGTATCCCATGGATCGAGAATCGCCGTACGTTCCGGAACGAGCCGGGCCTGTGCGGAAAAATGTTCGTGAATGGCGCCTGCCCATTGCGGTGCAAGCACAACTACAGGATCGGGCAACCTTTCTTTCTGGGACTGAGTAAGAAGCGTATAGCAGCCGATCCTTTTCTCAGGATCTGCTGCGACTTGCTTCAACAAGTGCTGATACTGATCTAACAGAGTGACAATGCGGTCAGTATCAAAAAGGTCAGCGTTATAAAGGGCGGTCACGTGAATTGTGTCACTCCGCTCCCAGATGTACATTGTTATGTCAAATTTGGCTTCCCTTTCATTTCCACCAACTGCCTCGGACGTCAACCCGCGCAATTCATCATTTACTCGAATATGGTTAAAGAAAGCCTGGAACAGGGGCGTGCGGCTCAAGTCACGTTGAGGCGCCAGTTCCTCGACTATTTTCTCAAAGGGCATATCCTGGTGGGCATAGGCTCCCAAAGCTGTCTCACGAACGCGTTCAAGCAGCCCAACGAAAGTAGGATTTCCTGACAAGTCTGTTCGCATGACAATAGTGGTAACGAAAAATCCAATCAGCCCTTCAGTTTCTACGCGGTTCCGCCCGGCAATGGGCGTTCCAACGACAATGTCTTCTTGCCCCGCATATCTGAAAAGCAACATCTTGAACACTGCCAACAGGAGCATGAAAAGGCTTACACCCTCACGGAGGCTTAGATCTTTTAGCGCATAGACCAGATCTTGAGGTAATGACAAACACTCTTCGGCCCCATGATGGGTTTGCACTGACGGCCGTGCGCGATCGGTGGGGAGGCTGAGTGTGGCTAACTCCCCTCCAAGCTTTTCTCTCCAGTAGGCAAGATAGGCTTCGAGCACCTGTCCCTGAAACCAACTGCGCTGGCAATAGGCAAAATCTGCATATTGGACGGAGAGTTCCGGAAGTTGCGGTGGCGTGCCAGCCACGAATGCTCTGTAAAGCTCTGCAAATTCCCGATCCATGATGCCTAGAGACCAGTAGTCGGAGATGATGTGATGCACGTTGACATACAATACATGGTCTTCTTCATCTAATTGGTAAAGCACGATCTCGAAAAGCGGACCCGAGGCTAAATCAAGCGCCTTGCGTGATAACTCACCAGCCAACCGCCTGGCTTCAGCTTCCCTTACCTCGGTTGGCAATTCGCGTAAGTCCACCTTTTCGACGGCTATGGTGGGTTCCGGCGAGATGACTTGCTCAATTTGACCATCCACGAACCTAAAGGTGGTGCGCAGAGTCTCGTGGCGACGCGCAAGAGCGACGAAGGCATGCTCGATTGCCGTCTCTTCAAGCCGGCCCTTCAGACGAAAACTACGGGGCATGTTGTAGGCAGCGCTTTCCGGCTCAAGTTGATGCAAAAACCACAAGCGCTCCTGGGAAAAAGATAAAGGAAGGCTCCGGTCACGGCTAATCCGTTGCAGCGGCATAACGGCAGTATTTGTGACATTGACTGAGCCGTTTAGAATATGGAGTATCTCAGCTTTACGTTGAGTTAGCTCTTCTCGAAGTGAGGCATCTATAATGCCCTTTGGGGCATCAATCCGCAACTTACCGTTTTCTGCGCGCAACTGTACACCCAGTTGCCTGAGGCGGCCTACCAGTTTAATAGCATTCGAATCGGTCTTGATCATAGAGTTTACCCCGGCAATATGCCACCCTGTCATCGCACGTTTCATGCCGCAGGGGCAATTCCATGCGCTATCTCTGAAGCTTGCTCTTCAGGGCGCCAGCAATCCACGATCTTTCCGTAGTCCAGTTTGACGATAAGATCGCCGAACCGGAAATATCTATCGTCATGTGTGATCACGACCACGGTCTTCCCCCTTTTTTTGAGCTCCGGCAGCAAATGCGCGTAGAACACCTGCTTGTACGCGGGGTCCTGATCGGCGGCCCATTCGTCGAATATGTAGACCCGGCGGTCTTCGAGGTATGCGGTAAGCAGTGCCAGACGGCGGCGCTGGCCTTGTGAAAGGGCGGTGGTCGAGAATACCCCACCCTCAATACGAACCTTCTTGTCAAGTTCCAGCAGTTCCAGGTAGGTCTTCGCTCTGTCGTCCAGATCGAACTTGTCGGTTCCTGGAAGCCGGTCGAAGATGTAGAAGTCGGAAAACACAACCGAGAATAGCTGCCGGTAACTTTGACTGTCGGCGGGCATCGGCTGTCCCTCGACTCGAATCTCCCCGGAATCGGGCGAATATAAGCCGGCAAGCAGTTTGACCAGAGTAGTCTTTCCGCTTCCGTTGCCACCGATTACGAAGATCACCTGGCCGCGGTCAAGTGTCAGACTGATCGGTCCGAGCTCAAAGCTATCCTGACCGTTGTTCGAGGCTTGGTAGGAGAACGAGACCTCGTCCAACTCGATGCGCGGCGCGGGTTTCGAAATGCAAGACGGTGCTTCGGCGCCGACGGGCATTGTCCTGTGAGGTTCCACCAAGACCTGCTCGCCCTCACCAGAGGAGAGTGAGAAACCGAGCGCGTCGATTCTCTCCAGGGCGGCCTGGCCACGGTGGAACGTGGGTATCATAGCGATAATTCCCCAGACCGGCGACATCGCATACAAAGTGACGAAAGCGTAGCCGGTGAGTGTTGGCAGGGTGATCTTATTTAATGCAGGCAAGGCAAAAATCAGCATCCCCAGTATCAAACAAAACATTGCCTGAGCCCATCCATCAGCGATCATATACTCAAACGTTGCCGTCAGGTTCACCTTTCGCAGGTAGCGCGCCGCCCCACCGATGTCCTGCTCAATCACCTGGGTCTGACGAGCGGTGCTCATCTTGACCTCTTTTACTCCTTCGGTCATGGAACGGAAATGGCCGATCAATGCATCGCGGCCGGTGCGTGCGGCCCGAATCGCACTAAATGCCTTCTTGAGCAGGAGTTTGTAGCAAACGGCGCCGAAGGCAGTCACCATGAACATTGCAAGAGCAGCGATCCATGAGAGATAGGCTAGATAGATCAGGCAACCGAACAGAACGGCGAGGTTGCCGACCAGGGAGGGAATGGCCAGAATCGCGGAGGAAAGGATCGACACATCATCGGTGAGGGTGCTCAGGATACGGGCAGGCCCGATTCGTTCCAGGGTGCGAAGTGGCGTCAGGATTACGCGCCGGGCGAGCGCATCGCAGAGGTCCAGCAGCTTTTCCTGGGCGAAACGGACCAGTATCCACTGCGAAGATAGATTGGTAGCCAACCGGGCAATAGCCAGGCAGACAAAAAGAACGATCAGGATGTGGACCGGGGATTTCCCGTTATCATGAAGGACGTGGTTGATCAGAATGATAAGACCGCTGCCGGTAAGCCCGTTGACGAGGCCCAGTGCCGCGATGGCAAGCACGCGCCGGCCGCCCATTCGGAGGAGGTACGACAGCAGTTTCATGACCGGGCCCCGGTATTCCTGAGGCGCTCGGGCATGATATCATCGAATCCCCGCACGCACGGCTTCTTCAGCAAAGAGCCGGAATCTTCACCAGATAGGCTCATGACATCCCAAATATCTGATCCCACGTGATCTCTATCCATTCTTCTCTGGTAGCCGAAATGCCTCCCCCTGGAGAAACGGCAAAAACTATCCTCTTTTCCCCCGGAATTGCAATCGATGTCAAGTAGGTCACAATTTCACCGCTTCGCGCAACTGAATCCATTATCTTTATCGCATTCTCCACACCGATCGTTTTCTTTGAATCATGATATTCCCGCAAGGAATCAGTCAGGACCTGGAAGCGCATCCGGCTGTCACTCGATCCCTCGAGTTTTTCGGTACGACGCCTGACAAAATGGTTGGTGCAAACAATGGCGTCTTTTACCACGGATGGGTCTTCAATACGAACGGTCGCCCCATCCTCCACGCGGTTTCCGTCCCACTCCAATACAAACGGCAGCGAGCCGTTCGCATGATCATGCACGGTGCGTGCAATGTGGGTGTTGTTGCCAGATCGTGCAGGCCTCTCCTTAACGATGGAGGCGATTCGGTCAACGGAATCCTCAGCGCGCGCGGACTCGATGACATCACGGAGAACAATCGATCGTGGCAGCCATTTCCCAGCGGCCGGGCACTGGAGTCCCTGTTCATCGTGACCCATCACGATCAGGCCGTCTCTATTCATAGCCGTTGAAGTACCGACAATACCCGGACAGGTAAGTTCAATCGATGCCTGGCGGTTTGATTCTGCCGGTTCCCTGGCCATAATCACAAACGGCGGTTTGCCTGGAATGTATCTTTCATCCAGGTTGCGCCCGCATATTACCTCGCCGCCTTCGGTTAACGATCCCCAGGCTGAAAAAGAGCTGCAGCCTCCCTCAGAGGGCATAATATCGATGAAGCAATTCAGGGCCCGAAGATCATCAATATTAATCTCTCTGCCGATGGAGAGTAGCATTCGATCCAGTTTGCCCGGATATCGGTTCTCTATGCCCTGCATTATCCCGGAAAGTTCTCTTTCATATCTTGCCGGGAACTCGAAACTGCCTGCGGCCGGCACCACCCGGCTCTCCCATGCAGTGGGCTGAGCCTGATTGACATAAGGAATCAGTATCTTGTCGAGTAGACCGACGATCTCTTTTCCTGCAAGGGCGCCCTGTGCCTCACCCAACTCCTCGTAACCGCCTCGAAGCACTAAGATCGGAACGTTACCGGCTGTGCTGCGCACGCTCTTGCCGTAACGCTCCGTAATCTCGATCCGGTTGGACGGCTGCATTTTGTTTATCTTTATGTCAATCTCGCCGGACTTCAGCTTATAGTCAGATCCGCATTCCATGGATAACAAACATGGCATCAGCCTGGTTGATATGTGTTCCAACACATTAGATCTCAATGATCTCGCGTTCTTCCGACTGTTCGCTTCCACCGGGCAGCCGGTCTCTGGCGTTGAAGATGGACATTTCCAACAATTCGGCCACTGATTCGACAGTCCTTGCCTCGAAAAGCTTTCTAAGCGACAATTGAACATTAAAGGATTGATAAATCCTGGACATAACCTGCGTGCCCATGAGGGAATGGCCGCCTAATTCGAAAAAATCATCGCGGGCGCCGACTTCCTCCACGCTTAGCAAGTCTTGCCATATAGCGGCAATAGCTCGTTCGGTCTCACTTCTTGGGGCTATATAGTCGTTCGACAGTTTGGGTCGTGAATGCTTCGGTTTGGAGAGATTGATTTTGTCTTCCCGTGAGTAAGGATCTTGTTTCCCGGAAGAATCCGTGTCCGGAAGAAAATCCCGCGCGATCCATCGGTCGATCCTGGCTTGAAGGTCCGCAGTTGAGACAATCACTTGTGTCACAGCTTCCATTGACAATATGCGTCTAAAGACATCCACGCCTTCTTCCGGTGTAATACTCAATCCAGCTAAATCGGATTCATAGGATGTATCGTCGTCTATCCTGCCTCCAAGATTCCAGGCATCCCAATTCACACTGATCCAGGGTCCCGAACTCGTCCGCCCGTATTTATGAGCAAAGGAATCCATGAAAAGATTAGCGGCGGAATAGCTCACAAAACCAAGTCCACCCAGTACAGATGACAATGAGGATGTAAGCAGGCAAAAATCAAGTATTTCGTCTTCAAGAACTTTCTTTAGTACAGTTAATCCAACCACTTTCGGTCTAAATTGCCGTGCAGAGTCAGTTCCAGTTGTATCTACGACAGTACGAAACGTATCATCGTCGAGTATCCCCGCGGCATGGACCACACCATTGATGGGACCAAACCGTGCATTCGACTGGTCAATCACCGCTCGCATCTGCTCCAGGTCAGCTACGTCAGCACCGAAGACCAGCACTTCGGCACCAGATTGTTCAAGGTGTTGCACCTTGCGAATTTTCCGGCTCACACTATCTCCATCGCCGTGTAACGCGAGCCATTCTTCCCATTCTTCCCTGTCGGGCAAACCGGAACGTGACGTCAGAATCAGTTTCGCATGCACGCTTTGCGCCAGATATTCCGCCAGTATAGAACCGATGCCCACAAGCCCGCCGGTGATCAGGTAGACGCCTCTTTCTCTAAGAAGTCCTGGTGTACCTTCGATGGTGTGATCCAATCGAATGGCTTCAAAGCTCTGCACCCAACGATGGCGCCCACGATATGCAACCACAGTGTCAGAAGACTCTCCGATGAGTTCGCCGAGGAGCTGATCTACTAATGCTTGCTGCTGAAGGCTGTCTTTCGTAGCCCAGCTAAAATCTATGGCACGGCATTTTATGTTGTGATCCTCTTGAGGAATTACTTTGCATGGGCCGAGTATTGTGGCCACCTCAGGGCACAGAATCTCTTCGCCTGTGACTTCATGCAAATTATTCGTGACGACATCAATTTCGATTCTGTCATCAAAATGAAATTCAGCAAGAGACTGGGCCAGAAAGACCAGACTATGGAAGCCCAGTTGTTCGAATTCATCGGCCTGATGGATCTCCGGGAGTGAATGCCCGTTTACTTCGACTTTCCACAGGTGGACGATCCTCCCCGGCACTTTGCCTAAAGCTTTCAGCTCTGTCAGTAAATCACCGTAGCCATTTTGGAAGACCGGACAGATGGTGTACGTATTCTCCCCGGCTTTCCCGAACCGTTCACCCGCAACAGCGGTTACTACATCATACCCACCGGATCTCAGTCGTTTGACCAACTCGTGACCTAAGCCGTGCTGATCGAGCAAAACCAGCCAGCATTGCTTCCGTTTTTCCAAAGCATTCGGCCTGGACGGCTTCGGTGGAGTGGATCGCTTCCACGAAGGCAGATAGAACCAATCCGAAACATCCTTTAGTTTTTGAAATGATCCCTTCCGAGCTTCTCTCTCAGAGGGGTGGGTCTTTGCGTCGATCCAATAGCGCCGGCGCTCGAAGGGGTAAGTCGGCAAGGGGATACGACTGAGTTGCTCTCTTTTGTGGAAGCCTGTCCAGTCTACCCTTACTCCTTCAAGCCATAAGCGGCCAAGGGTCCTCAATATAACAGCGCTATCCGATTCCGGCTCTTTAGAATGCCGCATTGATGAAAGCACCGTCTGGTTGGCGCCTCTATTCGGGTGTTGTTCGACTATCGTACTCAATGCCCGCCCCGGGCCAACCTCCAGCAAGAGCACGTCCGGATCTTTCAGCAGTTCTGAAACTCCGGCAGCGAAGCGCACCGTTTGACGAAGGTGCCTGGCCCAGTACATGGGATCGGTTGCCGCTGAATCCGTTATCCAGGCGCCGGTCACGTTGGACATGTACTTCATCTTGGGCGGCTTGAGATTGATCTTCCGGACGCAATCGATAAATTCCGGCAGAACAGGTTCAATAGCTTTTGAATGGAAGGCATGGGAAGTGTGAAGATGAATACAGCTAACCCCTCTTGTGACGAGTTCTTTTTCCAGAGCGTCTATTGCGTCTGGCGTACTTGAAGTCACGCACAATGACGGGCCATTGACCGCCGCCAGGCACAACTCCTCGTTGATGTAAGGCAGAACCTCTGTTTCAGGCAGAGCGACGGCCATCATGGCACCGCACGGCAGCTTCTGGATAAGCTGTCCTCGCCTGGTCACCAGGGTCAGAGCTTCTTCGAGTGAGAAAACACCCGCCAGGCACGCTGCCACGTATTCGCCGATGCTGTGGCCGATCATTGCATGTGGCCTGATTCCCCATTCCTCCCAGAGTCTGGCCAACGCATATTCAATTACAAAGAGAGCCGGCTGGGCAAAGGCGGTTTCGGTCAGCCGGTGTGACGCATCTTCGATTTGTTTTGCATCAGGATATAGGATTTCACGAAGATCACATCCCAAGTGCGGCTGCAGAAACTCTGAGCAGAGATCGACCTGCTCGCGAAACGCAGGTTCTTCTTCATAGAGATCCCGAGCCATATTTACGTGCTGAGATCCCTGCCCGGAAAACATAAAAACAACAGGCCGGCTTTCAGCATTGCTCTCAGTTGTAGACACCCGCCTCGGGTCCAAAGTATTGAGCGCTAGCACGGCATCATCACTGTTCCGGCAGACGACAACGCGTCTGTTGCTGAACCTCCTGCGGCCGATCTGAAGAGTGTAGGCAATATCGGGAAGGCTCAAATCGGCATCTTTTCCAAGATGCTCGACAAGTCTTTGCGACATGGCCGAAAGGGCAGTTTCGGTCTTTGCGGAAAGCGTTAGCAGTTGCCACTTCCTGGAACAATGCGACGCCTCTCTGGCAGGAGCCTCCTCGACGATCACATGGGCATTGGTACCCCCAATGCCAAAAGAGCTCACCCCGGCCCTGCGCAAGCTTTCACCGGCCTTCCATTCAGTAGGCAGTGTGTTCACATAAAATGGACTGTGTTCGAAATCGATTTCGGGATTGGGATCTTCGAAATGAAGACTGGGCAGAAGCAGTTTGTGTTCGAGCGCCAAAACGGTCTTGATCAAACTGGCAACGCCTGCTGCAGCGTCCAGGTGTCCAATGTTGCTCTTCACCGATCCTATGGCGCAAGATACGGTTTTGCCATTACTTGACCTGAACGCCTTTGTGAGGGCGGCCAATTCGATGGGATCTCCCAGCGGCGTACCCGTGCCATGCGTTTCAATGTAGCTGATTGTCTCCGCCTCGACGCCTGCCGACGCTTGAGCCATTGAGATTACTTCCGCCTGGCCATCTATGCTGGGAGCGGTGTAACCGACCTTCCAAGAACCGTCGTTATTGATGGCCGAACCCTTGACAACCGCACGTATGCAGTCTCTGTCCGAGAGAGCGTCAGTGAGTCGTTTCAAGAGGACGACGCCGATGCCTCCCCCGGCAACGAACCCCTGCGCCTTGGCATCGAAGGGCCGGCAGCGTCCATCCGGAGAAAAAACCATTCCCTCCTGGTAAAGATAGCCTGATTTTTGTGGAACACTGATAGAGACTCCGCCGGCGATTGCCATATCGCATTCATAGTTTAGCAGGCTTTGACAGGCAAGGTGCACTGCAACCAGAGACGTCGAGCAGGCAGTTTGGATGTCGATGCTCGGCCCCTTCAAATTCAGTTTGTAAGAGGTACGGGTTGTCAGGAAATCCTTGTCGCTTCCGATAAATACCTGGAAACTGCCCAGCCTCTCGAGAACCTCCCTGTTGCTTAGAACGTTGTTCAAGAGGTAAGAGTTCACGCTGCAACCTGCATAAACGCCGATCAAACCGGCGTATTCCTCAGGGTTATAGCCTGCGCTTTCAAGGAGTTCGTATGAAGATTCCAGGAAGAAGCGATGTTGCGGGTCGATGATCTCCGCTTCTGCGGGGTTAAAGCCAAAAAAGGATGCGTCGAAAAGGTCGGTGTCTTCAAGAAAGGCTTTTCTTCTGACATAGCTGGGATTGCTTATCAAGAGACGATCTACGCCTGAAGAAAGCAGATCTTCATCCGAGAAGGACGAAACACACTCAATCCCCCCTCGGAGATTTTGCCAAAACTCATCGAGATCTCTCGAGTTCGGAAATCGGCCGGACATGCCTATGATTGCCACATCCTGCAGTAAATGGTCCCCCTGCATTTCACTCATTAACCTTCTCCCGCGCTCTGCGTAATTGTTCCTGCCGCATTAGAGCTTTCTCCTGCCTTTGAGTTCTGTCATACGCCTGCTGAAAAGAAGGCCGATCAGATTGCTGACCCACTAAATAATTGGCCAGGGAAGCAATTGTAGGATGTTGAAACAATGCCATTATCGGTATATCTTTATCGCTAAATCCCCGTATCCTGTTCAGGACTTGAACCATCAACAGCGAGTTTCCTCCAAGCTCGAAGAAGTTGCTGTTTACGCTCACCCTGTCTACTTTGAGAACTTGCTGCCAGACAGAGGCGACAGCACTTTCAATCTCCGTTCGGGGCGCCACAAACTTTTCCTGAGACAGTTCTTCAAGAACCGGTTTAGGGAGAACTTTTTTGTCGACCTTCCCGTTCGGGGTAAGAGGAATTGCCTCGAGCTTTACGAAATGCTGCGGGACCATGTATTCGGGCAGCTTCGACTGAAGATAGCCGCGTACATCCGGCACCGATATGGCGTCCCCATCCCTGGCGACGTAGTATGCAACCAGGCGCCTGTCTCCCGGCCGGTCCTCCCGTAATGCCACAACGCAATTGCTCACAGCCTCAATGTCCTTGACGCGGGCCTCGATCTCTCCAAGTTCTATCCGGAATCCCCTCAACTTCACCTGGTGGTCGATTCGCCCAAGACATTCAATGCTGCCGTCCGGCCGATACCGGGCGAGGTCCCCTGTCTTGTAGATCCTTGCTCCAGGCTTGTCGCTCAGCGGATGGGGTATGAATTTTTCCTCGGTGAGCTCGGGCCGGTTCAAATAGCCCCGCGCCAAACCGTCGCCACCGGCAAACAGTTCCCCGTGCACATTAATAGGCACAAGCTGGCGATGCTTGTCCAAAATGTATACCTCCGTGTTGGCTATAGGTCGGCCAATGGGGATCATTGTCGTGTCCCGCGACAACCCTTGAGGGATGGAGTAGCAACAGGTAAAGGTGGTATTCTCCGTTGGGCCGTAACCGTTTATTATTTGTGTTTCGGGCAAATTCTCCTGCGCACATATCACATGGGGTGCCGAAAGTTGTTCGCCTCCGATCAATACCTGAGAGACCCCTCGTAAACTTTGGGGGTCTTCATCGATAATAGCATTGAACAGTGAAGAGGTAAGCCATAGGGTGCTAACGGAGTGCCCCCTAATATGGGCAGCAAGCTTGTCGGTGCTCGGCGCGTCTGCGCTGTAGAGGATACAGGTGGCACCGTTCAACAATGCCGCCCACAATTCGAACGTTGAAGCGTCAAAGGATATCGGCGCCAATTGAAGGAAGGTTCCCTTTCCATCCAGCCTGGCAAAGTTCGTATTAATGACCAGGCGCACCACGCCGCGGTGAAGGACTTCGACCCCTTTGGGTGTTCCGGTAGACCCTGAGGTGTACATTACATAGGCGAGGTTATCCGCAGCAGAGCAAACCGGCACGTTTTCGCCATCTTCCCCGGCAATAGCCGCCGAGTCTGTATCCAGACACAGCATTTTCAGCGCGAAATCCTGAATGGCCGGCATCGTTCTGCGTTGTGTCAGCAGTACCGCTATCCGGGTGTCTTCCACCATGAAAGCCAGACGCTCTCTAGGGTACGCTGAATCCAGCGGCACATACGCCCCGCCGGCCTTAAGGATCCCCAGCAACCCCACCACCATCTCCAGGGAGCGTTCCATGCAGATTCCCACCAGCACTTCCGGCCCCACACCAAGGTTTCTCAGGTGACGGGCAAGCTGGTTCGCCCTCCGGTTGAGTTCTCTGTAGGTCAACCTTTGGTCCTTAAAGACAAGAGCTACAGCATCCGGGATTCGCTCCACCTGTTCCTCAAACAGTTCTTGGATGCATTTGTCCCGGGGATAATCTGTCTGCGTGGCATTCCATTCAAGGAGTTGATGGCGCTCGGCTTCTGTAAGCAGCTGCAGTTCCGACAATCTTGAGTCGGGATTGGCAATGATTCCCTGCAATAAAATCTGAAAGTGACCAGCCATACGTTCGATGGTATCGCTGTCAAACAGATCGGTGTTGTATTCAATCGAACCGGCCAAGCCCCTGGGGCCCTCTATGAGCTCCAGGGTCAAATCAAATTTAGCGGAACCTGTTTCGGTCGCCAAAGGAGTCAGCGTGAGACCGGAAAGCTGCAATGGTTCCAGGGATGCATTCTGGAACACCAACATGACCTGAAACAATGGATTATAGCTAAGGTCTCTTGCCACATGCAGTTCTTCCACCAATCTTTCAAACGGGAGGTCCTGATGAGCATAGGCTCCAAGTGCCATCTCTCGGACCCTAACCAGCAATTTTCGAAATGTGGGATTCCCGGAAAGATCGGTACGCAAAACCAATGTGTTAGCAAAAAAACCGATCAAGCCTTCTGTCTCGAGCCGATTACGGTTGGCAATCGGAGAGCCAACGATGATGTCATCCTGCCCTGTATAGCGGTGCAGCAAAGCCTGAAAAGCTGCCAGGAGCGTCATAAACAAGGTGACCCCTTCTCGCTGGCTCAAGGCCACGAGCGCTTCATGCAGGGTCTTAGATAGTACTAGTGATTTTATCTTCCCCTGGTAGGTTGGCATCGCCGGCCGTGGACGGTCGGTAGGTAAGGCCAATATTGGAAGGTCCCCCCCAAGCTGCTCCTTCCAGTATGACACCTGAGATTCCAAAACCTCACCCTGGAACCATTCCCGTTGCCATTCTGCAAAGTCTGCATACTGAATAGGAAGTGGCGGAAGTGGGGGGATCGTTCCCTGCGAAAAGGCCTCATAAAACGTTGCCATTTCCTGCACGAGTACCCCTAAAGACCAACCATCAGTGATGATGTGATGCATGGTCAGGAGCAGTATGTGCTCCTCCTGATCGAGCCTGAGCAAAACGCTTCGAAGCAGCGGTCCTTTGGAGAGATCAAAAGGGTCCTGTGCCTGTTTCCTGACAATCTGATCTATCTCGGCCTGACGATCAGCACCCGATTGCAGATGCAGATCGATGACGGGAAGATCCAGACCCGAGGGCGGTGAAATAACCTGTATCGGCTTCCCATCTTTTTCGTGAAAGGTGGTTCGCAAGGTCTCATGCCGGAAAATGATTTCGGAGAGGCTTCGGTTAAGAATATCAACACGAAGCCGCCCCTTTAATTTGACACCTCCGGACAGATTGTAAGCATGGCTGTCAGGCTCCAACTGATTGAGGAACCATAGCCGCTGCTGGGCGAATGACAGCTCCAGATCGCGGTTTCTCGAAACCGGCCGTATCTGCTCTGAACTCACCGAAGGCCGATCAGGTTGCTGACCCACTAAATAATTGGCCAGAGAAGCAATTGTAGGATGTTGAAACAATGCCATTATCGGTATATTTTTATCGCTAAATCCCCGTATCCTGTTCAAGACTTGAACCATCAACAGGGACTGTCCTCCAAGCTCGAAGAAGTTGCTGTTTACGCTCACCCTGTCCACTTTGAGAACTTGCTGCCAGACAGAAGCGAGAGCACTTTCAACTTCCGTTCGGGGCGCTACGAACTTTTCCTGAGACAGTTCTTCAAGAACCGGTTTAGGAAGGGCTTTTTTGTCGACCTTCCCGTTCGGGGTGAGAGGAATTGCCTCGAGCTTTGCGAAATGCTGCGGCACCATGTATTCGGGCAGCTTGGACTGAAGATAACTGCGCAGATCGGGCACCGATACGGTGGCCCCGTTCCTGGCGACGTAGTATGCAACCAGGCGCCTGTCT
>Ga0187867_10001512_pt1 | contig 20130 bp, 17 predicted proteins | sample June2016WEW_13_1_FD_132976 | JGI IMG/M metagenome (GOLD analysis project Ga0187867, IMG submission 132976) | Peatland microbial communities from SPRUCE experiment site at the Marcell Experimental Forest, Minnesota, USA - June2016WEW_13_10 | ecosystem: Environmental > Terrestrial > Soil >...
CCGGCGGCGGGCGCGGCGGCGGCAGCGCCAGCGGAGGAAAAGACCACCTTCGACGTGGTCCTCAAGGCCGCGGGCGAAAAGAAGATCAACGTCATCAAGGTGGTTCGCACCGCCACCAGCCTGGGCTTGAAAGAGGCCAAAGATTTGGTGGAAGGCGCTCCCAAGACCGTCAAGGAAGCCCTGCCGAAGGCCGATGCCGACAAGCTCAAGAAAGAGTTGGAGGATCAGGGCGCGACGGTGGAATTGAAGTAGCGCCGAAGCAGAGCGGCTCCGTTGAGATTACCTGGAGCACCGGATGCACATCCGGTGCTTCTTTTATGGATTTGGCTGGTCGTCGCTGGTGACAGTCGTGACATTCGCCTTTACGCCGGGATGCAGGGAGATGCCGCGGATTTCGATCCACTGGTTGAAGGGGCGGGTTTGCATCTGCCACTGGCGAATGGAATTCGGGGGTAGCATGACGAAGTATTCTCCGACGAAACTGGAGTCGTTGCCGGCGGTGTGTGTGCCGGCGGCGGGAATGATGTTTCCAGCGCGATCGATGGCAACCAGGCGCACGTCCGGGTGTGTCGGCAGCAGTCCGGAATAGGCGGCGACGATGTGGGTCTGGCGATTGACGACAAAAGCGTTGCTGAAGAGCAAAGAGCCGTTCGGGCCTGACTGCGAGGAGCCTCCGATGCCGGAGGCGGTGCCGACGGTGTTCCATTTTCCGGCGGCGACGTCCGCGTGAAGGGTGGCGCCGGCGGGGGAGTCGGGCAGGGCGACGGCTTGAGCATCCATATGGGGGATTGGTTTGCCAGTCTTGTTCTCAATGAAGGAGGAGGCAGAGCCGCGGCTATTGGAGAGGAACCAGCGGACGGCGGCGTGGTCGGTCGATCCATTCACGGAATCATTGATCGCGACGACGATCTCTCGCGCGATGCAGCCAGGGATCAGTGAAATTCGAGTGGCCATGCGCGTGTAGGGAGGAGAGTCGAGCAGGTCTCCGTTGGCGAGCCACCACTGTTTACCGGTGGGAGGGCTTTCGCTGATGCCGAGGATTTGGATGGAGACGCCATTGGAGAGGGTGGCGCTGGAAATGGGAGGAAGATCCACAGGCGCGGGCTGGGCGGCGGGAGGCGTGGCCGGGGGCGGGGCGGTTTGGTCGGCGAGGAGTTTGACAGTTCCGACGCCGATTCCGGTGACGCCGGCGAGGGCGGCGATGAGAAGCATGGCGGCGAGGATTTTGTGGAAGGTCATCACGTGAAGAACTCCTTTTGCGATGGCGAGCGCGGCGGGTGCGGCGGCGCCGGTGGTGGCGGCGGTGGCGGCGCTGGCGGCCAGGGCCGCCGGGGCCGGGACTCGTGGAATTTGATCGAGAACGGCGGCGAGAGCGACGGCGGGGGCGATGGCGCGGCTTCGCAGAAGAATTTTCCGCAGGCGATGCACGGCGCGGAAAATCCGCTTGGCGGCGGCAGGCTGGCTGATGCCCAGGCACTCGGCGGTTTCGCTCGTGGTTTTGCCCTGGAGATAGCGCAACGTCACGGCGGAGCGGTCGGATTCAGCCAGACGCGACATGGCGCGATCAAGCTCCGGGGCAACTTCTTCCATTGGGGATGACATGGCTTGCTCCATGCGAGATTGGGCCAGACTGGCGGCGCGCTGCTCGTGTCGCCTGCGGCGAGATTCGGCCTTGAGCGCATCGAGGCAGGCGAGACGAGTGGTTTTCATGAGCCAGCCGGCGAGGGATTCGCGGTCCTTCAGGTTTTGGGCCTTGCGGGCGAGGATAATGAAGACAGCCTGGGCGACGTCCTCGGCGAGCTGGCCGTCGCGGACCTGTCGGCGGGCGGCGGAATAAACGGAGTCCATGTGGTGGCGGACCAGTTCCGCAAAGGCGTCCTGGGAGCGCGTTTGAGCGAATTTCGTCAGTAATTCACGGTCCTGCATGCGCGTTTGAATATAACCGGACGGCCGGGCGTTGTGTCGGACAGCCAACGCGAAGATTTTCCAAGATCACGCGCCTTCGCGGTAAAATTCTTTGGGTTGCGGGCAGAGCTCGCGCTGGGCGTAACTTCGCTGCTTCGCTTCTTCGCGGTAATATTTTTTGGTTGCGGCAATGCAGCACTGGGCATTATTTGCGGCGGAGGTGTTTTATGAGGCCGTCGATGGAGAAGATGCCGGGGCCGAAGATGAGGATCAAGATTGCAGTCATCAGGAAGGGAAACGCGGCGTCCTTGAGAAGAACGTCCTGACTGTTCCAGAAATTGCGGAGGAGCTGGTGATAGTGAGGGTCGGAAAGATTCACGGCGAGGAAGGCGACGATGAAATTTCCGATAAGTGGGACGGAGATCAGGCGGGCGGCGAGGCCGAGGAGCAGCAGTGCGCCGCCGATCATTTCGGTGATGGCGGAGAAGGCCACGTTAATCTCCGGCATCGGGACGTTCCAGCCCTTGAAGGCCTCAACCGTGTTTTGGAAATGAGTGATATGTGCGTAGCCGGAAATCATGCATTGGTAGCCGATGTAGACTCGGATGAGCAGCAGGAGCGGTGATTGCAATTTTCCCGCCAACGCGGCGAAGCGGCAGTAGTAGGTGAGGATGGGTGACCCTGAGCGAGGAACTGTTGGAGCGGGTTTGGCGGTCATGGAACGCGGTCCTTTCTGAGACAGATGATAGGCTGGGGATCATTCAGATCAATCGGGCTCGACTTTCATCAATTCGCGGAGAAATACCGTGGCGAAAGAGCCGGCGGGGAGGGTGAAGGCGGCGGTGACGTGGGGGCCGTGCTCGTCGACGCCGGCGGCGAGTTCGACGTCGGTGGGCCGGACGCGCAAGGATCGGCGGGCGCCTTTGACCTTGAGGCGGCCGGCGGCGCGGAAGTCGGCGGGTCGGATGCCGCGGGAGGCGAAGATTTCCTCCTCGATTTGAAGGGGCTGGCCTTCGGGAAGGGTCATGCGATAGCCGATCAGTGGGCCGGTGGGACTGATCTGGAAAGCGTCGCAACGGGGTTGTTCAACGGAGGCGTCAACCACGCGGAAAACCGCGCCGTTATCGTGCTTTTCGGCAAGATCGCCGGGGAGCAGTTTGTCCAGGGAAGCGATTCGGCGGGCGACGGCCTGGTTGAACAGATCTGATTGCAAAGCGGAGATCCATAGCCGGCGAACGCGCTGGTCGACGGCGCGGACGGCGGCGGTGGGGTTTTGGGTTTTGATGAATCTGGCGAGGATGCGGCGTTCCATGCCGCTGGAGCGGGGCCAGAGCTTCATGGAGGCGGGGAAATCGCCGCGGTCGAAGGCTTGGCGGGCGGCGAGCTGCTGGGGATTGTCGAGAGATGGGTCGGGCGAGCCGAGGAGGATTTTGAGGGCTTGGGCGTTGTCGTCGCCCAGAAGCGCCGCGCCCAGGAGGTGGTTGTTTCCGCGGCGGCCGAAGCGTTGCTCGCCGAAATAGTTGGGCATGCCGCGTTCCTGGAGCCGGTGGATCAGCGGGGTGAGCTTGACGACATCGGTGGGGTTCACGTGGCGGATTTTGACGGCGAAACGATTGCCGCGGAGATGGCCCAGCCGCAGCTTGTTGCCGTGGCGGGCGGCCCATTTCACGGACATCTGGGGAAGATGCAGGTTCATGACGGCGGATTCATCGGCGCCCTGGATGGAGAAAAGCTGGCGGGTGATGGCGGCGGCGTCCTTGAGACCGGCATAACCGATGTCGCGCGGCGAGACATTCAATGCGCGGGCCACGCGGTCGACGGCGTCAAAGGTGCTCAGGCCGATCTTTTCGATCTCGCAATAGACGTGTTCGCCTTGTCCGGAGGGTTCGTAGAGGGGGATTTCCTGAACGAAGAAATCTTCGGGGCGTTGCTTGATCGATCCGCCGATGCCGGGCAGGTCCGGGGTGGAGTGGGGGAGGGTCATGTTGGGGATTGTAAGAGGGAATGGGCGGGGCTGCGCGAGTTTGGGGTTGGGGATGCCCAGGGAGCAAGCTCCCAGGGCTTTGGATTGGGAAGGTGACGTGCTCACAACAGTTGCGGGAAGGCGGCGGGTTGAGTATGTCTATCGAATCCACATTGGAAGGAGAGGCTCAAATGGGAAAATCATGGGTTGTCGCGGGCTTGATGGGGCTGGGCGCGGTGCTGAGCATGGCGGGGACGGGGTGTCAATCGGACGCGCCCAAGCCGCTGTACGACCGATTGGGGGGAGACGTGATGATCTCGGCGATCGTGGAGGATTTCGTGGGCCGGGCGGCGGGCGATCCCAGGGTGAATTTCACGCGGAAGGGAACGAGCGCCGAATGGCAGGCGACGCCGGAAAACGTGAACAGGCTCAAAGTTCATTTGACGGAGTTTCTCGATGCGGCCTCCGGGGGGTCCGAGGATTATCAGGGCCGGGACATGCGCAGCGCCCATGCAGGGATGCACATCACCAACGCCGAATTCGATGCGATCGAGGCGGACCTGGGCAAATCTCTGGCCAAGTACGACGTGCCGGCGAGGGAAACCTCGGAGGTCATGGCAATCGTCGAGGGGACGCGAAAGGATATCGTCGAGGGAAAATGAATTCGGGGAGAGATTGGGGTGAATGGGAATTTTGGCGCGGGCGAAGGAACCCACGGATTGCCATCCGTGGGCTTGGGGCGGGAAGTTGAGCGACAACCGGGCTATCGTGAGGAATATTGCCAATCGCCGGCCTTGAGGGAGTCAAACCAGAAGGTCTCTCCGCCCAGGGCGGCCTCGAGCATCAGGCCGGCGCCGGGGCGGACTTGCGAGGTGGAGGCGTCCGGCAAATCGACGGTTCCGCCGGCGCCGGAATGCACCGCGATGCCGGAGGCATTGGCGACAAAAAGGATCTGGCCGTTTCGGAAATCTTCCAGATCGGATTTGGAGGGGAAAGCGATAATCTGCCAGTAGACCTGGCCGCCGAGGGCGGCGCCAACGGCGCATTGAACGACGAAAGCGTGGCCGATTTGGCGATTGCGCTGGTAAACCTCGCCCCGGCCGTAAGCCACGTCGAGGCCAGCGGCGCCTTTGAGGATCGAGGGGAAGACGGCATATCCGTAGGAACGGCCAAGCAGCGCGTTCAGATCGGGGTCGTGTTGCTTGACGTCGGCAAGGACGGCGGAGACTTGTGAATGAAGATCGGTCTGTTGCGACGGGGCGCCGCCGGTCGAGGAACAGGCGCAGCAGATCAGCGGAATGGCCAGGGCAAACGCAAGGGATCGCCGCATAATCAGGCAAGGTAGAGCCGATGGGCGATGGTTGCAATGACGGGAAGACGCCAAATGGGCGGGGCCGGGATTTCGGCGTTTACTTGTTGACAAATGGAATTCGATACGGCATCTTGCCAAATCAGCGAGGAGATTTCTTTTGCAGATGCGCATGCTGACGCTTCACAATTTCATTTTTACGAATCGCGTTAAGCCGCGCGGGCGGGAGGCGGATCGGGGCTGATCAAGCGTCCTGCAAAGCAGTAATTCCCGCCACGCGGCCTCGTCCAGGACCGCGTGGTTTTTTTTCGGAGATTCAGATGGCTCAGGGGACAGCGAGCGAAGAACAATCGGCGACGGCGGCGGAGAGTCTGCCGGCGGCCATCGCCGCGCGGCTCGACGGAGATGCCCAGGGACAGACCATTCTGGGCTGGTCGGAATTCGACCTGGATTCCGATAACCGGTTTGCCAGGCAATTCGTGGTGCTGACGGATCGGCAATTAATTCAGATTGGCAGCCAGGGCCGGCTCCGCATCGAGCTGAAGGGGATTGAGGAATCGCGGATCGTGGAGGGGCTGGGGGTGGATCGGCTGGTGATCGTGTCGGGCGGGGTGCTGGCGGCGGAGATGCGGTATTCGCGCCGGCATCGCAGGACCATGACGCGATTGCATCGCAAGCTCCAGCGGCGGATTAAGCCGGTGGATGCGGGGGCCGGGAAGGCCGATGCGCGGCCGGACTGGCTGGACGCCGTCGAGCGCGAGGCGGAGCGCAAGGAGCATTGCCCCAAATGCGGGGAGTTGATCCCGTCCTACGCCGAGGGAGTCTGTCCGAGGTGTGCGGCCCAGCGCAAAATCCTCTGGCGGCTGCTGGACGTGGCCAAGCCGTACAGGGGGCGCGTGCGGTTCGCGCTGATGCTGACGATCATGGTGTCGGCGATGGCGGCCCTGCCGGGCTGGCTGAACAAGCAGATCGTCGACCGTGCGATCGATCCCCGATTCTACGGGTCGTCCGCCGGGCCGACTCTGGCCTTGAATCAGCGCATGCACCAGCTCGTGCTCTGGTCCGCGGTCCTGCTGATCACGGTGCTGCTGAGCGAATGGCTCAATGGCATGCGGCTGCGGACGCTGGCGTTGATGGGGGAGCGCATCACCGCCGACCTGCGGCATAAGGTCTACGCGCATCTGCACGATCTGAGCCTGCGCTATTTTTCCAAGCGGCGGACCGGCTCGCTGATTACGCGGGTGACCAACGACACGGACCGGCTGTGGGATTTCATCGTCTTCGGATCGATCGATTTGGTGCGCGACGTGGCCATGATCGTGGCCATCGCGGGAATGATGTTCTGGATGAACTGGCGGCTGGCGTGCATCACGCTGATTCCGCTGCCGGTGCTTGGGGTGCTGACGTACAAGCGGGGCATGAAAATGCAGCGGATGTTCGGGCGGCTGTGGACGTACTGGTCGCGCATGAGCGCGGTGGTGGGCGATGCGTTGCCGGGCGTTCGCGTGGTGAAGGCGTTCGCCAACGAGCAGAAGGAAATCAAACGGTTCGACCGCAGGAGCGATGAATACCTGGGCAAGGCCAACGAGATCCACGTTGTGTGGACGGCGCTGACGCCGTGGGTGAGCGGGTTGATGCGGGTGGGGGCGCTGCTGATCTGGGTCGTCGGGGGATGGCTGGTGATCCACCATCCGCAAGACGGCAACTATACCGTGGGCGTTCTGGTGGCTTTCACCGGGTACGTGTGGCAGTTCTATCAGCCGATCATGGAACTGGCCAACAGCAACCGGATGGTGACGAGGGCGGCGACGAGCGCGCAGCGGATTTTCGAGATTCTGGATACTCCGCCGGACATTTACTCGCGCGCCGACGCGGTGGTGAAGGAGCGGATCGAAGGATCGGTGGAATTCCGCAACGTGTCGTTCAGTTATGAAGGGGCGCAGCCGGCGCTGCGTGACGTGACGATGTCGGCGGAGCGCGGACAGATGATCGGGCTGTGCGGCAAGAGCGGAGCGGGCAAGAGCACGCTGGTGAACCTTCTGTGCCGGTTTTACGACGTGACCGAGGGTCAAATCCTGATCGACGGGATCGACGTTCGGGATTACGACGTGAAATTTCTGCGGCGTCAGATCGGCATGGTGCTCCAGGAGCCGTATCTCTTCCACGGCACGATCGCGGACAACATCCGTTACGGAAATCCGGAGGCGGGAGAGCGGGAGGTGATCGCGGCGGCCAGGGCGGCGAACGCGCACGACTTCATCGTGGCGTTTGCCGACGGGTACGACACGATGGTGGGCGAGCGCGGGCAGAGCCTGTCGGGCGGGGAACGCCAGCGCATCAGCATCGCCCGGGCGATCCTGCACAACCCGCGGATTCTCATCCTCGACGAGGCCACCAGCTCGGTCGATACCGAAACCGAACGTGAGATTCAGCAAGCGCTGAACCGGCTGGTCGAAGGAAGGACGACGTTCGCGATCGCGCACCGGCTGAGCACGCTGACGGCGGCCGATCGGCTGGTGGTGCTGGAAAGCGGGAAGATCGTCGAGCAGGGATCGCATGCGGAGTTGGTGGACCGCGAGAACGGGGTGTATGCCAAATTGTTCAAGACCCAGGTGGAGTTGAACTCGCAGGTCGCGTTGAGATGAGAGGTTTCCGTCAAATGCGTTACCGCGAAGGCGCGAAGGACGCGAAGGAGCGCGAAGAGAACAAATGAAATTGATTTTCCTTCGCACAACTTCGCGTTCTTCGCGTCTTCGCGGTTTATCTTTACCAGGGAGCCTGAAATGGCCGATTCGTTTTCGCTAATGCGCGATGTGCAAGGGCGGCTGGTGCTGGGGCGGGCCGGGATGGAGGACGTCGTCGACGTGCGCATTCGGCGGGCGTTTCCTTGGTCGTGCCCGACGCGGCATGTCAGCATCCGGACAAAGGACGGTAAGGAACTGCTCATGATTGACGACGTGAGCGAGCTGCCGGAGGCGCTGCGGACGATTGTGCTGGGCGATCTGTCTTCGATGAGCCTGATTCCCCTGATTCAGCGGGTGATGAAGGTTGACGTGCGGTTCGGATTTCAACAATGGACGGTGGCGACGGATCGCGGCGCGGCGGAGTTCCGGGTGCAGGAACGGGAAGACATCCGCTTCATGCCGGACGGGCGGTTTACCGTGAAGGACGCGGATGGAAATCTGTACGAGCTTCCGCCGCTGGATTCGCTGGATGAGCATAGCCGGCGGGCGGTGGAGGCGGTGGTTTGAACAATCCGGGTGTGCCAAAAGATACGGGCAATAGGAATCGGCCGGAGGACCGGCCGGCTCAATCTCGAAAGTGAATGGCAGGTCCTTGGCACCCGACAGTTTGGATATACCCAGCGATCATCGTCGCTTAATGCGACTTTTGTCACTGCAGACGCGGTGGGGTATGCTCTTTCCAACCAATTGGACGCCACGACCGAAGAATCCAAACTGAATGCTCGCCGCCGGACGACCTATCTCTGGATCGAAATCGGCGTAGTTCTGCTCGTCTACGTAGTCCCGGTCATTTTTATCAGCGAAGCGGACATTTACGGTCTGCGTGGGAAATTGCGGCCCACTCCGTTCGTCTACCATGCTTTACTCTCTCTTATTGAGAACACCGGATATATCGCCTTGGTCCTGTTCATCATCTGGCGATCCAACGACTCTCCCAGCCGCTTCGGTTTTCAGCAGCTTCGAATCGGCCGAGATCTATTCGGCGGCATCGCAATTTGCGCAGTCCTGCGCGGAATGTACCACTTGATTTGGTGGGGTTTACGGTCCTCCCTGAGCCACAACGAATACTTCTCGCTGACGCACTCCGGAGTGGGCGTAGGTTACAACTCGCCGTCGGGCACTCCGGAGTTTGTTTTGCTCGGTGCGATGTGTTTAGCCAGCGGTTTTGTGCAGGAACTGGTGATGAGAGCGTATCTCATTGCCCGATTTGAGGAATTATTCGAATCCACGCCCGTAGCACTTCTGCTCAGTACCGTGCTTTTTACCTGCTACCACGGGTACCAAGACACCGGAAGCGTCATTGGGGTCGTTGTCTTTGGAGTGATTCTAGGCGTCCTCTTCTGTCTATTCCGCCGGCTCGCACCCCTCGCCATTGCGCATGCTCTTAATAACTTTCTTTCGATCGGAAATGTAAGGTGGTTGTAGCTGCTCTTTGAAGCCTGGCTTTGCGCCGGGGGAATTCCAGCGTAGGATTTCAGGGGGTCATGATCGTCTTTCCGTGCCACATTTGCCGGGCGTCGCTCTCCGCGGAGGAGGGGCAGGCGGGGCAAACGTTGCGTTGCCCGGTTTGCCGAACGACGCTGCGCGTGCCGGTGAGGGAAGGGACGGAGACGGCGGGAGCGGGGGCGCCGGCTGTGGCGGCGGCGGGGACCAGCGTCATGATGCCGCGCTCCGTCGCCGTGCCGCGGTTCGCGGGCAGACGGTATGGGTTCAATTGCGGGTATTGTTCCAGCCGGTTGGAGGCGACGGAATCCATGGCGGCGCAGGAGGGGCAATGCCCGACCTGCGGGAACCAGATCACGATCCCGATCCTGGACCGATATGGGCGGCTGATCGACCCCAAGACGCGGCAAATCATCAAGCAGGACCCGCATCCGGTGCACGCCTACGCCGCCGCGGGCGCTCGAGCGCCGCAAATCCGCCGGTCCAAGGAGGGCAAGCAGTTGATCGTGTGCCCCCGCTGCCGGGCCAACAGCCCAATCACCGCCAACAACTGCGCCAGTTGCGGCATGCCATTCACGATGGAAGGAACGACGCTGGAAGTCACGGGCAGCAATAACGGGTTCTGCGTCGCATCGTTGGTGCTGGGCATCATCGGCATGCCGGCGTTCTATATCCTCATCCCCGCGATGCTGGCGATCATCTTCGGCATCGTGGGGTTGCGGCAAATCTCAAGCCCCGATGCGCCCACGCGCGGGGGGCGGGGGATGGCCATTGCGGGAATCGTGTGCGGTTCGATCGCGGGGCTGCTGTGGGCGGCGGTGTGGCTGCACTAAAGCAGATTCAGGCGGCATGTAGCGTTCGAAGACCGGGGGATTGCCATCCCCCGGCTTTGGGCAATTTAAACCGGGCTAAAGGCGCGGGACGACGACGGGATTGGCGGCGTCGCCGTAGCGCTGGATGGGGATGCCGTAAACCGGGGAAAGAACTTCCGGGCGCAAGACGGCGTCGGGGATGCCGGAAGCGGCGATGCAGCCGTCGCTCAGGAGAATGAGCCGATCGGTCATTGCGCCGGCGACGTTCAATTCGTGGGAAGCGACCAGGACGGCCAGGCCCTTTTGGCGGGTGAGGGCGCGGAGGAGTTGCCAGAGTTCGATCTGATGCTTCAGGTCGAGAAAGGTGTTGGGTTCGTCGAGCAAAAGGGCGGCGGGCTCCTGGGCGAGGCATCGGCCGATGAAAACGCGCTGGCGCTGTCCGCCGGACATGCGCTCCATGGGACGATCGAGAATGTCCTGTAGCCCCAGCAGGCTGGCCACCTCGAGGGTGACGCGCTGGTCGGCGCTGGATTCCAATCCGAATGCCCCCCAGCGCGCGGCTCGCCCCAGGCGCAAAACATCGGCGACGGTCTGTCCCGGCTCGTGGCGCGGCGATTGGGGCAAGTAGGCGACGACGCGGGCCAGATCGCGCAGCCGCCAATCCCGAAGGTTTTTGTCCTGCCAGCGGATCAGTCCCTGGCCGGGCAAATGGCCAAGGAGGGTCTTGATGAGGGTGCTTTTGCCGCTGCCGTTGGGGCCGATGAGGGCGACGACTTGGCCGGATTGCAGGGAAAGCGACACACCGCGCAGGGCGGGGCGGTCGGCGTAGGCGAAGGAAACGTCGGTGGATTCCAGGAGATTCATCGGTGGAGAAGAAAATGCCGCGTAAACGCGGCCGCTAAATGGGATTCATGGGCGCAGCCGTTTGATCCGCGCCTGCACGTCCTTGTAGTTGAAATCCCATTGGGCGACCTTGCTGTAATGGGCCAGGGCCTCGGGCTTCATTGCCTTTTCTTCCAGGATGCGGGCGCGCCAGTAGAACATTTCCTTGGAACGATCGTCGCCTTGAAGCTGATAATCCTTGATCAATCCGCCCAGGGTGTCGTCGGCCTCGTCGAGGAATTTGGCGTTGTAAAATGCCATGCCGAGCAGAAGCCCGGCGTCGACGCGGAACTTCGGGTCCTGCCGGGCCTGCTGGAGAATGGGGATCGCCTCCTGAAAGCGCTGGAGGCTGAACAATCGTTTGCCCATTTCAAATCGCCAGCGCATGTCTGTGGGATAGGCCTCGGCGGCCTGGGCAAATTCCTTGTATTCGAATTCGAGTTGTTCGCGTCTGAAATCGGTGTAATCCTTGCGGAGTTCCTCGTTTTCGCGGTCCTTCAAAAGCGCCTCGCGTTTGCCTCGCTCCATCCGGTTCCACTGCTTCATCTGAATCTGGCCGATGCGCTGACGATAGCGGTACTGCTTGGTCAGGTCGTACATTTCCTGCAAGAGGTCGATGGCCTTGCTCTCAAAATCCGGATGCTCGGTTTTTTCGTAGGCATCGACGAGGCGCATGGTCTTGCCGGGATCGTGCGGGGCGGCTTTGTATTCCTGCTCGGCCTGATGGATGATGGCCTGCTGGGCGTCGAGGTCGACGAAATCCTTATCGCCGGTCAGCAGGAGTTGCTGCTTGTTCATGTCGCGGATCTGATTGCGGAAGTCGCCGCCCTTGGCGTAGCCGGCGTTTTCCATGGTGTCCATGGCGCCGAGGTTTTTCAACTCGGTGGACAAATCCATGTCGTTGGGCTTGAGCATGAGGGCGTATTGGCAGGCGTCGGCCGCGAGGCGCCACATCTTCATGCCCTTGTAGACGTCTCGCAGGACGATGAACTTGCTGTAATCGGGTTTTTTGTCGTCGGCATTGGCTTTCTGCAAGATGGCCCCGATCCACAAGACGGTATCCCAATAGCCGCCGCGATAGGCGCTCTGGAGCAGGGTCTGCATGTAATCGGTATTTCCGGGATCGAAGGACAACAGCTTCTCGGCGTTGAGCATGTTGGTCATGTCCGTGCTGGTGGGGCGTTTGAGCTTCATGGCGTCGAAGAAGCCGATGGACTTGCCGCCGCTGGCCTTGCGCTTGAGGGAGATTTCGCGCAGTTCCTGGTGGGCATCGACGGCGTCGGGGTCCAATTCGAAACCGCTGATATACATGGAGATGGCGTACTCGTAGTTGCCGGTGCCGGCGACCGTTTTCCCCCTCTCGAAGAAAACCTTGGCCTTGGCGCGATCTTCCGGAGGAACCTCGATATATTCAGCCACGTAGCCCTTCCTTCAAACCCACCCTACCAAAGACAGGACGATTCGCGGGTGTTTGGGACCTCGAATCTATCCGAGTCCCGTTGAACCTGTCAAACAATTCATCTACTGTTTAGGGCAACAGATATTACGTATTTTTGCGCCTGAATCGAGTGATGGGATGTTTGAGGATTTGAAAATTTTATCCTACCCCGACCCGCGGTTACGCAAAACCAGCGTCGAAGTGCGGAGGTTCGACGAGAATCTTTCGGCATTGGCCAAGCGGATGTTCGAGCTGATGCGCCAGGCCAAGGGAGTGGGCCTGGCCGCGGCGCAAGTGGGGCACGGCGTTCGCCTGTTCGTGGTCAACCACACGGGCAAGCCGGAAGACGATCGCGTCTATGTGAACCCGGTCATTTTCGATGCCGAGGGGGAAGAAACGTCAGAGGAAGGGTGCCTCAGCCTGCCCGGCATCAACGTGCAGGTCACGCGCCCAAAAGTGGCCAAGATTCAAGCCAAAGACCTGGCCGGAAACCCCATCGAGCAAACCGAGACGGGGTACGTGGCACGAATCTGGCAACACGAATTGGACCACCTCAACGGAGTGCTCATCATCGACCGAGCGGGCCCGACGGCGAAGATGGAGAGCCGCAAAATCCTGAAGGAGTTGGAAGAAAAATACAACGCGGAGAAGGCTGAGGAAGGACGAAGGAAGAACCGATAGCCACCATGCGCATCATTTTTGCGGGTAGCGGGGAGTTTGGCGTGCCCACGCTTCAGGCGTTGTTGGAGGCGGGACAGGAGATCGTGGCGGTCTATACGCAGCCCGAGCGGTGGGCGGGCCGGGGGCGAACTCTTACGCCGACGCCGATCGCGCGATTCGTGCAGGGGCGCGCGGCGCGGCTTATTCAAACCCCTAACGTCAACGACGAAACGCTGCCGCCGGCGGACTTGATGATCGTGATCGCCTTTGGGCAGAAAATCGCTCCGGCGGCGGCCAATCACCCGCGGCTGGGGAGCGTAAATCTGCACGCATCGCGGCTGCCGAAATTCCGCGGGGCGGCGCCCATCAATTGGGCCATTCTTCGCGGGGAAAGTGAAACGGGAAACAGCATCATCCGCCTAGCCGCCAGAATGGACGCGGGGGCAATCCTGGCGCAATCGCGTGTTTCCATCGGCGACATCGAAACGGCGGGGGAATTGCACGACCGGCTGGCCGTGGAGGGCGCGCGGCTGATGCTTCAGACGGCCGATGATTTGCAAGCGGGCCGAGCGGTCGAGAATTCCCAGGACGAGAGGCTTGCCACGCTGGCGCCGAAGCTATCGCGTGAATTCTCCAGGATCGACTGGGCGGTTGGGGCGGTCGAAATCGCCCGGAAAATCCGCGGTCTATATCCCTGGCCGGGGTGCCGGGTTCGCCTGCTGGACGCGGTCGGCGTGGAAATCGCCCGATTGACTCTGGTCCGCGCCCGCGCCGCCGAGGGCGAAGGCCCACGCTGGCGTCCCGGCGAGATCACGATCGCCGGCCAAATCGCCTGCGGAGATGAGGCGGTCGAAATCCTTGAAATTCAACCCGACGGCAAGCGGCCCATGTCCGTAAGCGACTATCGCCGTGGAAATGCGTGGATGCCGGGGATGAAGTTAGAGGCGGTATGACACGGGAGAAGTTCACCTTGGGCGGATAATCAGGTTCGAAGTGTCCACGACGCCAACGATATCGAAGACGTCGAGCCGGGAGGCGAAGTCGATGTCCGGTTCCAGGCCGGCCCTGATAATGTTTCTTCCGCCCTGGCAATCACGGAGAACGGTGGGCAAATCGCCGGCGGCAGCGAGGAAGAGACGGCGAGCCATTCTTGCCGCGTCGTTGGCGGGGAAATATCCATGCTCAAACAGATGCTGGCAGACGGCGCCGGCGCCGATGACGTCTTCCATGGCGATTTGATGATTGGTGCCGGAACCCAGGAGCAAGACGGGCCGATGGGTGGCCGCGGCGGCGGCGGCGGCGGCGGTGGCGTTCACCAGCGCGCCCACGAAGAGATCGGAGGCGGATCGCGCGGCATTCAATGCCCTGGTGCCGTTGGTGGTGGCCATGAACAGGTCGCGGCCGGCGTGCTGGGGCGTGAATTGGCCGGGACTGTTTCCCAGATCGACGCCGGGCGCGGGCAGGGCGTTCACCTCACCGCAAAGAATCGGGCGGGGGGCCTGTTTTTCGGCGGCGGATTTGGCATCGGAAAGCTCGGCGAAGGCGTGTACCGACCGGATGCCGGAGATGAACGCGGATATGATGGTAGTCGTGGCGCGGAGCACGTCGAAAACGACGACGGTTTTTCCTGCCAAGGATTGTCCTCCGAGATACGCCGGGGTGAGCACGACTTCCACGTCCATGGATGGAAACTGTAGCGTCAGGATGCGGGTGCGAAAAGGAGCGAGACGGGAAGGTAAAAATGACAAGCGGCGGCCCAATTACAAACGGGCCGCCGCTTTCAGCATGCAAGCAAACATGGGATCAAAAACGATTCCCGTATCGATCGGCGTTTTCCAGGATTCCGCCCGGCCTGGCAAAGCGCTCCCAGGAACGGCCATGACATTTCGGGCAGATGGGCGGCGGCACGACCGCGCCTTCGGGCTCAAATCCGCAGCATCGGCACTGAAGCCTCACAACCGCGACGGGAGGCGCGGCATGGAAATGCGGATCAAAACTGGCGAAATGGCCCGCGGATGCGAGATTGTCCATGCTGATCGACATACCGACTCCTTTCTCTGGGGAGTTGTTCACTCGTTGAGCGGACTGGAGCAACGACTGTGCCGAGAAATGTGAGAAAACCCACGGATGGCCATCCGTGGGCTTGATTGGGCGGAAAATTATTTCAATGAATCGCCGCTGAACCCGCAAATATATGTCAGAATCCCCGCATTCTGTCATGCCTGCGACAAAACGTCGTTGTGCAGGGGTTTTTCCCGGCCTTCGATCTCGTATTGGCGGAGTTTTCGTTGCAGGGTGCGGACGGAAATCTCCAGGCGCGCGGCAGCATGGGTTCGGTTGCCGGCACATTGCTCGAGCGCGCGCGTGATCGCCAGTCGCTCAAGCTTATCCATCGAAAGGCCGGCCGGGAGGTCCTTGTTGGAGACTTGGGCGATGGCGCCGGCCAGGATACGGTCCGGCATGTCGCGCTCGGTGATGATGTCGCCCTGAGCCAGAACCAGCATGCTCTCCAAGGTGTTTCGCAACTCGCGGACGTTGCCGGGCCAACGATAGGTCTGAAGCCGCTCCATGACTTCGCGGGAGACGTGCCGGCTGGGGGTGTGCTTTTGCTCGGTGATCTCCTTGAGAAAATGTTCGACGAGGATCGAGATGTCATCGGGCCGGTCGCGCAAGGGGGGCAATTCGATTGTCACCACGTTCAGGCGATAGAACAAATCCTCGCGGAATTTTCCCTCCTCGACCATCTTACGGAGGTCGCGGCTGGTCGCCGCCAGGACGCGAACGTCCACCTTGTGGTCTTCATGGCCGCCGACCGGCGTGACCGTCAAGGTTTCCAGCACGCGCAGGAGCTTGGCTTGCAGCGCCAATTCGAAATCGCCGATCTCGTCGATGAAGAGGGTTCCGCCGTCGGCCTGCTCGAAGCGTCCGATGCGGCGATCGGTGGCGCCGGTGAAAGCGCCCCGGACGTGGCCGAAAAGTTCGCTTTCCACCAGAGTTGCCGGCACCGCCGCACAATTCACGGCGACGAATGGACTGTTCTTCCTGGGACTATTGTGGTGAAGGGCCTGGGCGACCAATTCCTTGCCCGTGCCGCTTTCACCGAGAATCAACACGGTGCTGTCCACCGGCGCCGCCCGCTGAATCCTGTCGAAAACGTCCTTCATCTGCCGCGACTGGCCGACGATGCGGTCCAGACCGAACCTCTGATCCAATCGCCGGCGAAGATGATCGATCTCCTTGTCCTTGTTGACCAGATCAATCGCCCGGCGGATCAGCAGCAACAGTTCGTCGGCGTTCACGGGCTTGGTCACGTAGTCAAATGCCCCGGCCTTGATGGCTTCGACCGCCGAATTGACGCTGCTATGCCCGGTGAGAAGGATAAACTGAGTATCGAGTTTTCTTTTCTTCCAGAGGTTGAGCAGGTCCAGGCCGCTCACGTCCCCCATGTGAATGTCGCTGAGGACCACGTCGACGTTCTCATCCACATATCCCAGGGCCTTGTCGGCGTTTTCTGCCCCGAAAACGGTGAGGCCCTCGGTTTTCAGGATGGTACTGAGGGCGCGGCGTTCGGTCTCATCGTCCTCGACCACAAGAACCCGGCCAGCGCTTGCCATTGTTCCCATTCCCGTGCAAAAGATTTTACGATGCGACTATCTCGCTCCCATCTAATAACATACTTTACAATAGGCGGACAACGGACGATTTGTCCGACAAAATGCCGGATGCCGAAAAAATGATCTGAACTCCAATGGTGAAGTGGATCCGCAATCTTCGCATTTCGTTGGCCGCGAAATGTCAAATTCTTTTCGGCGCCGCCGTCATATTAATTATTGGAGCGGCCCTATATGTCCCGTGGCGGCGGATGGATGATTTGATTTCGCTGGTGAATCTCCAGACGGCCGAGGGTTTGGCGAGCCAAACTAAACTTGAACATATCGCCCATGAGCGGCAGAAGCTCAATGCGGCCGGCAGAAATGCCGCGGCGCCTCCCACGACTCAGGATACCCAGGCGATGGCGCCGGGTCTGGTCATGCCGCGGTTGATCCCGATCAATCCACCGAAGTCGATGATTCTGGCAAAGTTCGACCTGGATGCGCTGGGATATTTTTTCACGCATCCGGCCGAACTGCATTACGCCAGAACGTATCGGGTGAAGGATTTGGAGCGTTACCGGCTGGCGATGCCGCTGTACGCCGCGGACCAGGCGTCATGCCTGGAATGCCACGGGGGCCCGGAGGCTGGCGGGACCGCCACGCGACCCACCGCCGCGGTCGCGGCGGCCTTGCCCGCGGCCCGGCGATTCCTCGGCATCGTTGTGGTGGATATCCCCTCGCAGGTGAACGAGAACCAGTTGTTTCTCAACCGCTTTTTCATTCTTCTGGCGGGAGTCATCGCCGGGACGCTGGCGACCGGCGTGCTCTATATCATCACGACGCGCCTGATCCTCCAGCCCGTCCGCGTCCTACAGGAAGCCGCGGAAAAGGTCAGCCAGGGCGATCTCAATATCCGCTCCGACATCAGCACCGGCGACGAATTCGAGCAGCTCTCCGAGACGTTCAACACGATGTTGGCCAATCTCAAAAGCGGCGACGAACAGCTTCGCGCCATCAACAAGGCGCTGGATTTGAAGCTGGTGCAGCTTGGCGAAACGAACGTGGCGTTGTACGAATCCAACCGGCTCAAGAGCGAATTCCTGGCCAACGTCAGCCACGAGCTTCGCACGCCGCTGAATTCCATCCTGGGATTTGCCGAGTTGCTGCGCGAGACGGTCGCGGGGAACCCGGACCCGAAGGCCGCGCGTTATCTCCAGAACATTCTTGCCAGCGGGCGCAACCTGCTGGAGCTGATCAACGATCTGCTGGATTTGGCGAAGATCGAAGCGGGCCGGATGGACGTTCGGTCGGAGCCGCTGTCATTGAACGATCTGTTCGAGGGGCTGATCAATCTGATCAAACCGCTGGTGGAGGGCAAGGAGCTGGCGATCGTGCCGACGGTGGCGGCGGACGTGCCGATCGTGCAGACCGATCCGTCGAAATTGCAGCAGGTGCTATACAACCTGCTGTCGAACGCGATCAAGTTTTCGCCGGCCGGCGGACGGATCGAACTGACCGCGCAGACGCACCAGGCGGATCAGGTGCGGATCGCCGTCACGGACCAGGGTCCGGGGATCGAGGCCGGGAAACACGAGGTGATCTTCGAGAAATTCCGCCAACTCGACGGCTCGGTGACGCGCCAACACAGCGGAACGGGTCTGGGTCTGGCGATTTCCAAGGAATTGATCTCTCTTCTGGGCGGCACGATTGGGGTGGACAGCGTCGAGGGTCAGGGGGCGACGTTCTGGATCGTCCTTCCGCAAAAGATTCAGCCCGGGCAACACGACGTGCGGCAGAAGCTGGTGCTGTCTTGATGCTGGGCCTTTGCGTGAAGAGAAACCGCGAAGGCGCGAAGGACGCGAAGTTGCGCGAAGAAGAAATAAGAATTGAATTTCTTCGCGCAACTTCGCGTCCTTCGCGCCTTCGCGGTGAGCTGCATTTCAGACCGGTCTAATGGGAAAGAATCGTGACCATCCCTGCGACGACGGGGCGCACTTTGGCGCGTTGACGAACTAGCAATCTGCCGGCGCTGTCTACGCCGTCGCATCTTCCGGAGATGGGCGGCTCATCGGCGGCGGCGACGCTGACGATTCTTCCCGCCAGGGCATCGTGCCGGGAGTATTCCCGCACGAACGCGGAGAAGGGCATTTCCATTCTCCGCCGCACGTTGTGATGCAAGTGCTGCGCGATCCGGATGAGCACCTCGGTCATGTCGAACCGTTTGCCGGCGAAGCAGAAGAGGGAGGTGATCTGGTTGCGCAGGGCGCGCGGGGCGTCGGCGGGGTCGAGGTTGACGTTCAGCCCGATGCCGACGAGGTCGACGTTGCTAACCCGTTCGCAGAGGAGTCCGGCGAGTTTCAGATCGTTATGCAGCAGATCGTTGGGCCATTTGAGGAGAATTTCATTATCGCCGGTGATTTCGGCGGCGGCGTTGCGCAGGGCGATGCCGGCGATGAGGGGCAACTCCTGGGGGGGCAGGCGATCGTGGATGGGGAGGGCAAAGGTGACGGTCAGGACATCGGGGTTGGACCACCAGGTATTGGCGGCACGACCGCGGCCGGCGATTTGGCGTCCGGTCAGGACCACCGCCGGGGCATAAAGCCGGCCCGTTCGCCGCAAACGCCCCGCGTGATCGTTGGTGCTTCGCAGCCGCGGGAACCAATAGAGCCGAAACGGCTTGAGGGCGACGCGAAGGCGGGGAAGATGGAATGACGCCATCATTATCCTTCGAGCACGATCAACAAATCTCCTGCTGCGACAATGGCGCCCTGTTTTACCAGGACGTCTCCGACGTTGGCTTGGCGCGGGCAGTATAGGGCGGTCTCCATCTTCATCGCTTCAATGGAGAGCAGGCGCTGGCCAGATTTCATGGCCTGGCCCTTGGCGACGGCGACGTTGGAGATTTTGCCGGGCATCGGGGCGGCGACGTGATTGGGGTTGTCGGGGTCGGCCTTAGGGTGGCGCGGGATCTTGGCCTCGCCGGAGCGATCGGTCACGACCACCTCGCGGGGCTGGCCGTTCAGTTCGAAGAAAACCGTGCGCGTTCCATCGTCGCGCACCTGCCCGCAGGTGAGATACTTGACGATCAGCGTTTTGCCCGGCTCGATTTCCACCGAGATTTCCTCGCCGCTCTGCAAGCCGTAGAAAAATGCGTAGGTCGGCAAGGTGGAGGTGTCGTCGTAGGCCTTCACGTGCTTCTGGTAATCCGTGAAGACCTGGGGATAGAGCAGGTAGGAGAGGACGTCGACGTCGCGCACGTTGCCGGCGAGCTTGTCCTGTAGCTCCTTGCGCGTTTTGTCGAAATCGGCGCGCGGGAGCTTGGCGCCGGGCCGGCCCTTTACGGCCTCGGCGCCGGCGGTGTCCAGAACGATCTTCTGGAGA